>Ga0193743_1002549_pt1 | contig 12766 bp, 11 predicted proteins | sample L2c2metaG_FD_143038 | JGI IMG/M metagenome (GOLD analysis project Ga0193743, IMG submission 143038) | Soil microbial communities from a riparian zone of the East river system, Colorado, United States - L2c2 | ecosystem: Environmental > Terrestrial > Soil > Riparian zone | place: USA: East River... | reverse complement strand
CCGCGTGGCAATTCGAGCCGTCTACGCGGAGCAAGCCGACCTCGAGGACTGTGTCGAGATGGCGATAAGCCAGGGCGGCACGCTCGGGTTCCCACTGGGAAGCCCACAACATGGAAGGAAGGTTAAGGCCGGTGTCGATGACGATACGATCTGCGTGCGCGATCTGAAGAAAGGCCTTGGCTCCAGTATCAAAAATGTTCGCAAAGTTATCGCCACCGGCAAACGCCCATCTCTTCAGCTTGTCATCCCTGGAGATTTGGTAGCCCAGCGTCAGGGCGTAGTACATATCTATACCGGTAGATGAGAATACCGTTGGATGGCTCGCGAGAACCGGACCGATTCGCTCGCAGAGCTGCATGGCGGTGTCGGCGTAGCGCTGCTTACGCGTGAGAAGATGCAGAAGCCAAAGGCGACCGGTCAGGAAGCCGACCCACTGAAAGTTTGCCCAGCTATCCCAGACATAATGATTGTCCCAAGTATATCCGCCGGTCATGTAGTTCAGACGCGGTACTCCGCTATGCAACTCAAAGTCGGTGCAAACAGCATCAGCTCCGTTGCAAAGATGGCGAACGGCCTGCTCAAGCGTTCGCTTGTAGTCTTTGTCCATGTCTCCTCAATGAGTCTGGCTATCGGTAGTCGCCATCAGATGACTGACGCGATCGCGCGATCGAGCAGCGCGAGCCCCTCGTCGAGCTCCTCGTCCTTGACGATGAGCGGCGGCGCGATGCGCATCGTGCCGCCGGAGGTGCCGGAGCGCACGATGTTGGCCGCCAGCCCGATATCCATTGCAGCTTCGGTGACGGCGTTGGAGATGCTGGTCGCGTCGCGAGGGCCAACGTTGGTGAACTCGAGGCCGCGCAACAGGCCGCGGCCGCGCACGTCGCCAATGCAGGGATAGCGCTGCTTCAATCGCAGCAGGCCGGTGCCCAGCCGCTCGCCCATCTCTCGCGCACGCTCGGTCAGCCGGTCGCGCAACACAATCTCCAGCACCTTGAGGCCGACCGCGGCTGGCAGCGGGTCATTCACGTGAGTTGTATAGAAGAAGTAATGGCGTTCGTCCGCAGCGGCCGCGACCTTGTCACTGGTCATGACGGCGGAGAGCGCCATGCCGGCACCCAGCGTCTTGGAGAGCGTCATGATGTCGGGCACGACCTCGTCGCGCTGATGGGCGAACATCGTGCCGGTGCGGCCAAGGCCGGTCTGCGCCTCGTCGAGAATCAGCAGCATGCTGCGCCGCTCACAATGCGCCTTGAGTGCGGCCAGGTAGCCCGGCGGCAGGTCGATCACGCCGCCGCTGCTCAGGATTGGCTCGCCGATAAAGGCCGCCAGGTTGCCAGTGCACTGCGCGTCGACTTGCTCGAAGGCGTCGTCGAGCTCGCGCCGCCAGTCGACACCGGGGAAGCGAGGCTTGTAGGCGTTCGGCGCGGGAATGGCGTAGTAACCGGGCGCCAGCGGACCGACGCCCGTGCGGCCAATCTTGAAGGTGGCCGCGGCCGAGCCGGCGGTCACACCGTGATAGGATTTCGTGAAAGTCACGATCTCCCATTTGCCCGTGACGGTCTTGGCGAGCTTGATTGCGGCCTCGTTGGCCTCGCCGCCGGTGGAAAGGAACATCGACTTCGGCAGCTGTGGTACCTGCTCGGCAAGCATTTCCGCGAGGCCGACGACTGGCTCGGAGATCATCGCCGAGAAGAGATGGTCGAGCCTGCCCGCCGCCTCGCGAATCGTGGCCAGTACCTCGGGATGGGAGTGGCCCAGGATCGAGCTCATCTGGCCTGACGTGAAATCGAGCATACGGGCGCCACTCGCGTCGTAGAGCCAGCAGCCGCTCGCACGCACGGGCACGAAGTTGGCGAACTCACAGCCATAATGGAGGAGATGTTTACCTGCGCGCGCCTTGAAAGTGCCGTCCATCCCGGACTGTCCCACACCGCACCTTTCTCTGAACTTTACCTGCCTGGCGTGAAGCTTCGGGCAGCGAGCAGTCCCGGTCGACCGCAAAGAATTTGTCAGTGAGGTGAAAAAAATGCACCTTGGGGATGGAGGATCGGATGAAACAGTCGGGGTTGCCCCTGCGAGGCATAGGCGTTTTCGAGACGGTGGCGCGGCTCGGCAGCCTGAAAGCCGCGGCGCGCGAGCTTAACCTGTCACCCTCGGCAGTCAGTCATCAGATCCGGGCGCTTGAGGAACAGCTAGGTGTTGAGCTCTTCAAGCGCGTAAGCCGCGGCGTGCAACTCTCGGCCGATGCCGCCAAGTATGCCGATGTGCTGCACGGCTTGTTCGATCGCATGCGCCGCGCCACGGCTTCCGTCGCAGCACCGAGCTGGAGCAAGAGCCCGACACGCGTCGTGCGGCTCATGACGCCACCCTCGCTCGCAACCCACTGGCTGATGCCGCGATTGCCCGCCTTCATCGCGGCCCATCCCGGCATCGACCTGCGTGTCTTCGCGATTCGGACGGCGGACGGTAATGTCGAGGATTTCGACATCACGATCGGCTACGGCGACGCCACTCGTTGGCAGGGCCGCGCGCATCCCCTGCTGGAGGAGACGATCCAGCCTTACTGTGCGCCGGTGCGGCTCCACGGGGCGAGGTCGTTGACGCCGAAGCAGTTGCTCGCGCAACCTCTGATCCAGAGCCGAGAGAACGCAGTGTCCTGGGAAAGCTGGTTCGGCCAGCGTGGTCTCGCCTTCGACGCGGCCGAGAACAGTCCGCTGCAGCTTGATCCGAGCTACGTCGCGATCGAGGCCGCCGTCAAAGGTGTGGGCGTCATTCTCGAGAGCAGCCTGCTTACGCGTGAGCATGTCGAGGCGGGACGGCTGGTCGCATCGGTACCGGAGACGCGGCCGCCCTCGACCTCCTACTGGTTGCTGCCGCTGCACAAGGGTGCTCGGCGGCCGGTTGTCGACGCCTACACCTGGCTCGCCAGCCAGGCCAATCTCTCGCCGCCGCCGCGCCGTACGGCGCGGCGGAAGAAGCGATAACTCAGTGCAAATCCCAACTTTCGCACTGAGTTGCGTTCTAGTGACAATTGTATTCCTGCCGTTCGCTGACGCGAACCGGGCACATGATATAGATCACGACCGTCAGTCCAGCGTTTCCAGCAGCCGCGCGCAGAGATAGGTGCGCGGCATCAGCGAGGAGAAATAGATCTGCTCGTAGGCGGCATGGGCGCCCTTGCCGTCGGCGCCCAGCCCGTCGAGCGTCGGGATGCCCAGCGCCGCGGTGAAGTTGCCGTCGCTGCCGCCGCCGGTCAGCGGCACGTCATTCAACTCCTTGCCGATCTCGCGATAGAGCGCCTGCGCCTTGCCGAACAGATCGGCGATGCCGGCATCCTTCTGGTAGGGCGGCCGGTTCATGCCGCCGCTCACGGTGACCTCGACATCGGCGCCGATCGGCTCGAGGCCGAGGAACCAGTGCACCATCTCCTCGGCGAGCTGCTGGCTGGGCACGCGCAAATCGATCTCGGCCGTGCATTCCGCCGAGACGACATTGACGCCCGTGCCGCCCTTGACCAGACCGACATTGCAGGTGACGCCGCGCGCATAGTCCGTCTTGCCTTCGATGCGCAGGATCTGCCTGGCCATCTCCAGGATGGCGCTGCGGCCGTCCTCGTGACGTACGCCGGCATGCGAGGCGCGGCCCTTGACCGTCATGACGAAGCGGCCGACGCCCTTGCGCGAGGTCACGACCTTGTCGCCGTCGCGGCCGGGCTCCATGACCAGGCAGTATTTGTGTCCCTTGGCCGCCGCCTCGATGCGCGCCCGCGAGGTCGGGCTGCCGACCTCCTCCTCGGGGATGAACAGGAAGGTGACCGGCAGCCTGGTTTTCTTGCCCTGGCGGATCAGGTGGCGCAGCGCGTAGTAGGCGATGTAGCCGCCCGCCTTCATGTCGTAGATGCCCGGCCCGAAGACGCTGTCGCCCTCCTGGCGGATCTTCAGGTCCTTCTCGATCATGCCGATGGGATGCACGGTATCGAGATGCGCCAGCACCAGGATGCCCTTGCCCTCGCCCTGGCTCATCTGCGGCGGCGTCTTGCACTCGAGGATGTCGCCGAAGCCGTCGACGCCCGGCGTGCGCTCGAGCGCGAGACCAAGGTCGCGAAACTGGCTCTCGACCTTGTCGACCACGACATTGACCGCCTTGGCGTCGTGGCTGGGGCTTTCGATCGTCACCCATTCGACGATGCCGTCGAGCACTTCCTGGGGATCGATCTTGGGTTCGTTCTTCAGTTCGGCCATCGTCGTCATGCTCCAGATAGTGCTAGCGATCACCTCACCCTGAGGAGCATCGCGAAGCGATGCGTCTCGAAGGGTGGGCAACAAACGCGGCGCTCGTGCCCACCCTTCGAGACGCGGCCTGCGGCCGCTCCTCAGGGTGAGGTCGTTGTTGTTGTCGTACTCGCAGCGCCGGTCGCTCGATCACACGGGATCCCACGTGAAGTATTCGGGCGAGCGTTTCATGTCGGTGAAGTAGGGCTTCATCGACGGCACGGCCTGCTCGGCGATCGCCTCGAGCGTCCAGCCGTCGGAATTGTGCACCGAGCGCACCGGGCGGTTGGCGTTGAACAGCATGATCTCGTTCATGCGCACGCCGAAGATCTGCGAGGTGATGCCGTCGGCGGCATCCGACAGCAGGAACACCGCCATGGGGGCGATCTTGGCCGGCGTCATCTTCTTGGAGCGTTCGAGGCGCGCCTTCTGCGCGTCGGTGTCGGCGGGAATGGTGCCGATCATGCGCGTCCAGGCGAACGGCGAGATGCAGTTGGAGCGGACGTTGAACGCCGCCATGTCGAGGGCGATCGAGCGCGACAGGCCGATGATGCCCATCTTGGCCGCCGAATAGTTGGCCTGGCCGAAATTGCCGACGAGGCCCGAGGTCGAGGTGAAATGCACGAAGGCGCCCGACTTCTGCTCCTTGAAGAAGTTGGCGGCGGCGCGGCTGACGTTGAACGCGCCGTTCAGGTGCACGTCGATCACCATCTTCCAGTCGACGTGGCTCATGCGGTGGAAGATGCGGTCGCGCAGGATGCCGGCATTGTTGATGACGCCGTCGATCCGGCCGAAATTCTCGACCGCGGTCTTGATCATGCGCTCGGCGCCGGCCGGATCAGTGACGCTGTCGGCGTTGGGCACCGCCTTGCCGCCGGCCGCCGCGATCTCGTCGCAGACCTTCTGGGCCGGCGTGGCGCTGCCGCCGCCTTCGCCGTCGACCGCGCCGCCCAGGTCGTTCACCACCACCTTGGCGCCTTCCTTGGCCGCCAGCAGCGCCATCTCGCGGCCGATGCCGCCCCCGGCGCCGGTGACCAGCACGACCTTGTCCATCAGCATGTTGGGCATCTCTTGCTCCCTCTCGACGTGTTCCGCCCAGCATGTACATCAGGTCGCGCGGTCGCGGAAAGCCTTGTCACAGCCGGCCGGCGCCCTCAATCCCGCGAGGCTTTGCTCGGCGAAATGGGAAGCGCTCAGTCGCCGAGCTTGACGGCCGGCGCGCGGGGCGTGCGCAGCAGGCGCGCGCTCAGCACCGTGAGCAGCGCGAACGGCATCAGGGCGATCACCAGCGGCATGGCGACATAGCGGCTGCCGATCAGGGTCAGCACCGCCACCGCGATGGTGCCCAGTGCGCCCATGCCCATCTGCGCCAGCCCGACCCACGACGCGGCGGTGCCGGCAAGTCTGGGAAAGAGACCGAGCGCGCCGGCATTGCTGTTGGGCATGATCATGCCCGAGCCGAAGCTCAGCACCATATGCGGCCCGATGATCGCCCACCACGCGACGACACCCGAGAGCGAGAGCGTGCCCATCACGACCAGGGCGAAGACATGGAACCAGCCCGCGACGCTCATGATCGCCGTCGGCGCGACGCGGCCAACCAGCCGGTTGTTGGTGAACGTGCCGGCGGTGAAGCCGCCGATCGACAGCAGCGAAATGAGGCCGAATTCCTGCGGCGAGAATCCCAGCCGGTCCTGCAGGATGAAAGGCGCACCGGCCAGCATGCCGAAATTGATGGCCATGGCGAAGCCGAGGGTCAGCACGTAACCGAGAAAGTGGCGGTCGCGCAGCATCTCGCCCGACCCGCGCAGCAGGCTGGCGAGATCGACCTGGGCGCTGCGATGGCGGTTGGTTTCCGCGAGCCCCAGCGACGACACCAGCAGCAGGACGAGGCCGAAGCCGCCGACGAACCAGAAGGTCGCCCGCCAGCTCAGCCATTCGCCGAGGAAGCCGCCGAGCGTCGGCCCAATGGAGGGCGAGATGTTCATGCCGAGCGAGATCCAGCTCATCACCACCGGCATCTCGTGGGCGCTGTAGGCATCGCGCGTGAGCGCGCGGCTCAGCACCGCACCCGAGGCGGCGCCCAGTCCCTGCAGGACACGCAAGCCGATCAGGCTGCCGATCGAGGGCGCGAGCGAGCAGGCGAACGTCGTGGCGATGAAGAACGACACACCGACCAGCAGCACCGGTCGGCGGCCGTAGCGGTCGCTGAGCGGGCCATAGAACAGTTGGCCTATGGCAAAACCCAGCATGTAGGTCGTGAGCGTGAGCTTCACGCTGTCGGAGCCGGCGCCGAGGTCAGCGCCGACCGACGGCATCACGGGCGTGTAGATGCTCATGGTCAGCGAGCCAAAGCTGCCCAACGCCACCAACAGGGCGACGTAGCCGGCGGAACGCGGAACGAAGGTCACTTCCGGGTGGCTTCCAACGCACCTTCAGCGCCGAAATCACCACCCAGACCGCCCCCGAGGGGCATCTCCTCCTGGGCCCGCGTCATGCGGGGATAGTAGTGACGGAACGCGGCCCGGATCTCGTCGAACGGGATGTCGGCAAAGACGCCGCGATAGCCGAGATATTCCATATGGCGGCGGCCGCCGAGATCGAACGGGTGGTAGATCGAATCCGACACTCCGTCCCAATCCAGCGGCTTCAGGCCGAAGCGCTCGGTCAGCTCCTTGTTGAAGGCAGGCGTCGCCTTCAGCCAGCGCCCGTCGAGCCAGACCTCGGTGTAGCCATGATAGAAGAAGATATCGCTGCCCATCAGGTCGGAGAGCCGTTTGGTGGTCATGTGGTTGCGCACGTCGGCGTATCCGACGCGCGCCGGGATGCCGACGGCGCGGCAGACCGCGGCCATCAGACCCGCCTTGTTCACGCAATAACCGTGCCCCGCGGCCAGCGTGGTGCTGGCGCGGTAGGCCTCCCGCTTCATGGCTGTGTTGTAGGGATCGTAGCGCAGATCGTCGCGCACGGCGTAATAGAGGCGCAGTGCCTTTTCCCGGTCACCGCCCTCACCGGCCACGCGCCTTGCATAGGCCGTGATTTTAGGGTGCTCTGAATCGATCAGTTCGCCGGGCCGGCGATAGGCCTCGAAATCGGCCCCGTCGCGTACCGTGTCGTCGCGATCGGTCTTGAGGGAGTTGTAATCCATTCCGCGCGTTCTTTACTGCAACAGTCGGGAAAACACATGAGCCAAGACGCGCAATTCACACATGCGCATATGGTGCGCTTCGAACGCGTGCTGCCGGGACCGATCGAAAAGGTCTGGGCGGTGCTGACCGACACCCAGTGGCTGCCCGGCTGGTACGGCGCCGGCACCATCGAGCCCCAGGTCGGCGGCAAGGTCGAATTGATGGCCGGTCACATAAAAGGCGTCGTCACGCAGTGGAATCCGCCGCAGCGGCTCGCCTACACCTGGAACGTCTACAATCCCGGCGACACGGTCTCGCCCTACCCCGAATCGTACCTGACCCTGACGCTCGCGCCCTCCGGCAACGACGTCGCGCTGACGCTCGAGCATCTGCCGGTGCTCGAGCGCTTCGTGAAGCTGAATGCCATGGGCTGGCAGACCTATCTCGACATGGTGACGGCCGCGGCCCACGGCGAGACCGTGCAATCACGCGATTCCTACATGGCGAAGAACGCCAAGGACTACGGTATCGACCTCGCAAATCCGCTGGCTTGAGTCCAGTGCGGCGCAGGGCTATCGCATTGACTATTTATCCCGTCATCCCGAGCGAAGCCGCCGGCCTGCCCCGAGCGAAGTCGAGGGGGCGGCGTAGCCGAGGGACCTCTTCTTGTCGCGGAAGTAACAGAACAGGTCCCTCCACTGCGCCTCGCTCCGCTCGGCTCCGGTCGGGATGACGGAGGTTTGGTCAAATGCGATACCCTACAGGGCGGCTGGAGCGCTGCATGTCGGACAAGAGCGCTGACCATGAGGTGCCGAAGGCGGGTGCAGGACACCGCGGCCTCATCCTCGCGGCCGCCATGATGGCCACCTTCATGACGGCCGTGGAGACCACGATCGTGGCAACGGCGATGCCGACGATCGTTGCCGACCTCGGCGATTTCCATCTCTTCAGCTGGGTGTTCGCCGCCTATCTGCTGGCGCAGGCCGTGAGCATCCCGATCTACGGGCGGCTTGCCGACCTCTACGGCCGCAAGCGCATTTTCTTCGTGGGCGCGAGCGTCTTCCTCGTGGGTTCGACCCTGTGCGGCTTCGCCCACGGCATGTTGTCGCTGATCGCTTTCCGGGCGCTGCAGGGCATTGGCGCCGGCGCCGTGCAGCCGGTCGCCTATACCATCGTCGGCGACATCTACTCGCCGACCGAGCGGGCCCGCGTCCAGGGCTTCCTGTCGAGCGTCTTCGGCTTCGCCGCCGTCGTCGGGCCGACGCTCGGCGCCTTCCTGGTCGAGCATGCCGACTGGTCGATCGTCTTCTGGATCAACCTGCCGGTCGGTGCGCTCGCCATCGCCATGCTGGCGGCGTTCTATCATGAGACGCCGCATTCCCGGCCTCCCCGTATCGACTACCTCGCGTCGATCCTGCTGATGCTGGGCGGCGGCGCCTTGATGATGGCCATGATCCAGGGCGGCAGCCTCAGCCCCTGGATGCTTGCGGCGTGCCTCACGGTGGGCGTCGGCGCGCTGGCCGGGCTGGTCCGTCGCGAACGCCATACCGAGGCGCCGATGCTGCCGTTCCGGCTGTGGCGCAGCCCCACCATCGCGCTGGGCAACCTCGGCAGCTTCGCCATCGGCGCGGTCATGATCAGCGTCAGCGCCTTCCTGCCGATCTACGTGCAGGGTGTGATGGGCCGGGGCGCCGCGACCACCGGCGCGGTGCTCGGCACCATGTCCATAAGTTGGGCCGTCGCCAGCATCGTCGCAGGACGGGTCATGCTGCGCACGAGCTACCGGGTGAGCGCGATGATCGGTGGCGCGGCGCTGGTCCTGGGCAGCGTTGTCCTGATCGGCCTGACGCCGACGCGCGGCCCGATCTGGGCCGGGGCGGGCGCGCTGCTGGTCGGCACCGGCATGGGCTTCTGCAACACCACCTATCTCGTGTCGGTCCAGGCGGCCGCGGCGCTGCGCGACCGCGGCGCCGCCACCGCTTCGAGCATGTTCATGCGCATCGTCGGCCAGTCGGTCGGTGCGGCGCTGTTCGGCGCCCTGGTGAATTTCGGCCTCATGCGCCATGGCGCGCACGGGGACGTGGCCGAGCAGCTGATGGCGCCGCTGCTGCGCCAAAACCTCGGCACGGCCGAGATCATGACGTTTACCGAAGCGATGGCATCAGCCCTCAGGAACGTTCATGTCGTGGGCGCGCTGATCGGGCTCGTGGTCCTCGTCCTGGCGACCCGGCTGCCGCGTGCGCTCAGCCCGGCCACCCTGCCGGACGAGAAGCCGCCCGGCCACCGCAGCTGAGGGCGGCCGTCAAAGCGCCGACGGTTCGTCCGCCGACGTCACCAGGAAATGGGCGTTGGCGGTGGCGACCGGCTTGGAACGGTCGTCCTGCCAGGCCTCGGCGAAGACGTTGACCATGCGCCTGCCCTGCTTGGTCACCTTGGCCGAGGCGATGACGTCGACCGGCCGTGCCGAACGCAGGTAGTCGACGGTGATGTTGACGATCTTGGGCACCGTCTCGGTTTCGGTCTCCCACAGCAGGTGGAAGATCGCCGCCATCTCCAGCATGGCGCCCAGCGTGCCGCCATGGATCGCCGGCAGGAAGGTGTTGCCGATAAGGTCGTCGTGATAGCGCATGCGGGTCAAAAGCTCGCCGGTGCCGTTCTCCGGCGCGATCCGCATCCAGCGCGCATAGGGGATGGCCTCGGCCAGCCGTGCCACCTCACCCGATTTGCGCACTTCGGCCAGGCGTTGCAGCAACGTGCTCATGGCTTGATCTCCAGGCCCATTGCCTCGCCGCCGATCGACTGCGGACGCGTGACCTCGCCCTTGGTGCCCAGCATGAAGGTGCCGGCGGCAGCGGCGATCGGGTCCTTGGCGTCGCCGTGATGGGCGAAGGCGCGGGTGAAGGCGACCGAGTGCGTGATGCGGTAGCACTCCGCCTCGGCAATCACCGCCCGGCCCGGCGTCGCCGGCTTCACATAGTCGATGCGGAGGTCGAGCGTAGCGAACGGCTTGGGCTCCTTGAGCAAGGTCGCCACCGACATGCCGCAGCATCCGTCGAGCAGCGCCGTCAGCGGCCCACCGGCCAGCACGCCGGTCTCGGGATTGCCGACCAGCTCCTCCCGCCACTCGAGCCGCATCGAGGCAAAGCCACGCCGCGCGTCGACGATCCTGATGCCCAGCGCCTTGCTGTGGGGAATGGTATCAGAGAACCACATCTGAAAAAGCGCCAGACGCTGCTCGCGGTCGGCTAACGGATTGGGGGATGGGTCGGTCATCTTCTACTCCTACTCTGCCTCCCCACGCAGCGGGAGGGCTATGCGCATATGACCAAAAACTCCGTCATCCCGACCGGAGCCGAGCCCCTCGACTTCGCTCGGGGCAGGCCGGCGGCTTCGCTCGGGATGACGGAATGATCAGAGACCCATCTGCCGCGCCGCGAGGTCCTTCATGATCTCGACCGAGCCGCCGCCGATCGACATCACCTTGGTCTCGCGATAGATGCGCTCGACCTTGGCGCCGCGCAGGTAGCCCGCGCCGCCGAAGACCTGCATGGCCTCGTTGGCGCAGAATTCCAGGGTCGAGGTCGCGAGATTCTTCAGCATGCAGATCTCCGCCACGGGCTTCTCGCCCTGGCCCACGCGCCACGCCAGCAATTCGAGCGTCGACTTCGCGGCATTGATCCTCATCGCCATGTCGACCAGGCGATGGCGCACCACCTGGTTGGCGACCAGCGGCTTGCCAAAAGTGTGCCGTTCCCGGGCATAGGCAATCGCCTCGTCGAGGCAGACCTGGGCGTAGCCGCAGGCGCCGGCCGCCATGCCGAGCCGCTCCTGGTTGAAGTTCAGCATGATGCCGATGAAGCCCTTGTTCTCGACGCCGATCAGGTTCTCCACCGGTACCTTCACATCGTCGAAGAAGAGCTGGGCGGTGTCGGAGGCCCACCAGCCCATCTTCTTGAGCTTGGTGCGCCCGAAACCCTCGCGGTCGCGCTCGATCAGCAGCAGCGAGACGCCGCCCGCGCCCGGACCGCCGGTGCGCACGGCCACCGTGTAGTAGTCGGCGCGCATGCCCGAAGTGATGAACATCTTGGAGCCATTGACCACGTAATGATCACCCTCGCGGCGCGCCGTGGTTTTCAGGCTGGCGACGTCGGAGCCGCCCGACGGCTCGGTGATGGCAAGCGCGCTGATCTTCTCGCCGGCCAGCACCTCCGGCAGGACCTTGCGCTTCATCCATTCCGGCCCGAGGGCGGCGATGGGCGGGCACCCGATCGTGTGGCTGTTGAGGCTGGCGTTCACCCCGCCGCTGCCATGGCGCGCCATCTCCAGGGCCTTGATGATGCCGAAGAACGGATCGGTCGGCACCCCGCCATACTCCTCGGGGAAGCCGAGCTGCAGCAGGCCGGCGGCCGAAGCCTTGCGGTAGAGCTCGCGCGGGAATTCCTCGGCCTCGTCCCACTGGTCGACATGGGGCATAATTTCGCGCTCGACGAAGCGGCGGACGGTGTTGCGGAAGGCCTCGTGTTCTTCGCCGTAGAACGGGCTCGCTGGCGCAAAATCGGGCAGATGCGGCTTGTGTGAATCGACAACGGCCATCGGGGCCTCCTCCGATCCGGTTGTTACACTTTACAGGAACATCGCATAGCGCGTTGACAGCGCTGAACAGCCGTTCATATTTGCAGCCAACGAAGCGGCGCTAGACCGCTCGGCTGCAGGGGACGGAAACTGGTTATTTTTCTGCAACTCACCCTCAATGGGCTTGCGGTCGGCTGCATCTACGGCCTTGTCGCGCTGGGATTCGTGCTGATCTACAAGGCGACCGAGCTGGTCAACTTCGCTCAGGGCGATCTGCTCATGCTGGGTGCGTTCGTCGCCTACATGGCCGTGGTGTGGTGGGGGCTCGACTACTGGCTCGCCTTCGCCATCGCGGTGGTAACGATCGGCGCACTCGGCGCGCTGCTCGACAAGGTGGTGCTGCGCCAGGTGATCGGCCAGCCGCAGTTCGCCGTGGTCATGCTGACGATCGGGCTCGGCGCCATGTTCCGCACCTTCGCCAGCGTCACCTGGGGCTCGGAGATCTACACCCTGCCGACGCCGTTCGGCGGCGTCACCACCGTGGCCGGCGTGACGCTCAGCCACCAGTACCTGTCGATCATCGTCGGCACGCTGATCCTGTGCGGCGCCCTCTATGCCTTCTTCAATCACACGCGCCTGGGCATCGCCATGCAGGCGACCTCGCAGAATCAGCTCGCCGCCTACTACATGGGCATCCCGGTGAAGATGATCTTCTCCCTGATCTGGGCGATCTCGGCGGGCGTCGCGGCCGCGGCCGGCGTGCTGCTCGCCCCGGTGACGCTGATAGACATCAAC
>Ga0193743_1002548_pt1 | contig 12770 bp, 9 predicted proteins | sample L2c2metaG_FD_143038 | JGI IMG/M metagenome (GOLD analysis project Ga0193743, IMG submission 143038) | Soil microbial communities from a riparian zone of the East river system, Colorado, United States - L2c2 | ecosystem: Environmental > Terrestrial > Soil > Riparian zone | place: USA: East River... | reverse complement strand
CCGCCACAAGACCGACCCGATGTTCAGCGTCCAGTACCACCCCGAGGCCAGCCCCGGGCCGCACGACTCGCACTACCTCTTCAAAGACTTCCGCAGAATGATGGAAGAGTGGAAGAAGTAGAAGTTTTGATTTCAGGCACGACAACAAGGGCGCAGAAGTAGGCGCCCTTTGAAACGCCAGCAGGATTCAGCAACAAGAAAGACGTAAAGATGCCACGCAGAAATGACATCGCGAAGATTCTTGTGATCGGCTCTGGGCCGATCGTGATCGGCCAGTCGGCGGAGTTCGACTACTCCGGCACCCAGGCGTGCAAGGCCCTCAAGGCCGAGGGCTACGAGGTCGTCCTCATCAATTCGAACCCGGCTTCGATCATGACCGATCCCGAGGTTGCCGACCGCACATACATCGAGCCGCTGAGCACCGCCTATCTCGAAGAGATCATCCGTGTCGAAGTTGAGATGATGAAGCCCGGCTCGGGCAAGTTCGCCGTACTCCCCACAGTTGGTGGACAGACCGCTCTCAATCTAGCCGTCGATCTCGCCGACTCCGGCTTCCTCGAAAAGCAAGGCGTCGAGCTGATCGGAGCCAAGCTTGAGGCCATCAAGAAGGCCGAGGATCGTCTGTTGTTCAAGGATGCGATGAACAAGATCGGCCTCGACATGCCGAAGTCGCAGCTCGTCAATACCGTGAGCGCCGGCCTCGAGTTCGCCGCGAAGATCGGTTTTCCCGCTGTCATCCGCCCCAGCTTCACCCTCGGCGGTTCCGGTGGCGGCATCGCTTACAACCGCGAGGAGATGACCGAGATCCTCAGCCGCGGGCTCGACCTCAGCCCGGTTCACGAGTGCCTCATCGAAGAGAGTGTGCTCGGCTGGAAGGAGTATGAGCTCGAGGTCGTCCGCGATCTCAACGACAACGTCATCATCATCTGCTCCATCGAAAACTTCGACCCGATGGGCGTCCACACCGGTGACTCCATCACCGTCGCGCCGGCCCAGACCCTCACCGACCGCGAGTACCAGGTGATGCGCGACGCGGCTATCCGTGTCATCCGCGAGATCGGCGTCGAGACTGGCGGCTCGAACGTGCAGTTTTCGGTCAATCCTCTCACTGGCCGCATGACCGTCATCGAGATGAATCCGCGCGTCTCGCGCTCCTCCGCGCTTGCGTCGAAGGCCACCGGCTTCCCCATCGCCAAGATCGCCGCTCGTCTCGCCGTCGGCTATACGCTCGACGAGATCCAGAACGACATCACCAAGGCAACGCCCGCCTGCTTCGAGCCGACGATCGACTACGTCGTGGTGAAGATCCCCAAGTGGCAGTTCGAAAAGTTTCCCGGTGCGGATGAGACGCTCGGGCCACAGATGAAGTCGGTTGGCGAGGTGATGGCCATCGGCCGCACCTTCAAGGAAGCCATGATGAAGGCCGTGCGTTCGCTTGAGACCGGCAAGAAAGCAACCGCCGACGACATCGAGCCGCGCCGTCTGACCCAGCGTCTGGTGACGCCGCACCCGGAGCGTCTTGCTTACATCCGCTACGCCTTTGAGCGCGGCATGACCGTTCGCGAGGTTGCACGCACGACCACGATGGACCCCTGGTTCCTGCACCAGATCAAGCAGATCACCGACGAGATCAAGGCCATCGGTGGCGTCAGCATCGACGAAGTGACCGCCGACCAGCTTCGCGCCGCCAAACGTATGGGCATCTCCGACGAGCGGCTGGCTGCCGTTTGGGGATTGACCGGAGCTGATGGCACGGCGAAGGTCCGCGCGCTGCGCAAGAAGCTTGGCGTTATGCCAGTCTTCAAACTTGTCGATACCTGCGCGGCGGAGTTCGAGAGCTTTACGCCTTACCTCTACAGCTGCTACGACGAAGAAGACGAGGCTGCACCGACCGCTAAGAAGAAGATCCTGATCCTGGGCAGCGGGCCCAACCGCATCGGGCAGGGAATCGAGTTCGACTACTGCTGCTGCCACGCCGCGTTCGCTCTGCGTGAAGACGGCTACGAGACCATCATGGTCAACTGCAACCCCGAGACCGTCTCGACCGACTACGACACCTCGGACCGCCTCTACTTCGAACCGCTGACGCTCGAGGATGTGCTCTCGGTCTACGAGCACGAAGCTTCTTCAGGCGCAGAGATCGGGATGATCGTGCAGTTCGGCGGACAGACTCCTCTGAACCTCTCGCTTCCGCTCAAGAAGGCTGGAGTTCCTATCATCGGAACATCGCCGGAGTCGATCGATCTTGCAGAAGACCGCAAGCGCTTCGGCAAGCTCATCGAAGATCTTGAGATCCCGCAGCCGCAGGGCGCGATGGCCACGAGCGTCGAAGAGGCGGTTGCGGGCGCCAACCGCGTCGGCTACCCGGTGCTGGTGCGGCCTTCGTATGTGCTCGGCGGGCGCGCGATGGTGATCGCATACGACGATGACGCTGTCGTGCGCTATATGACGACCGCGATCGAGTACTCGCAGGAACGTCCGGTGCTGATCGATCACTTCCTCGAAGACGCGACCGAGGTGGACGTCGATGCTCTGTGTGATGGCGATGATGTTGTGATCGCCGGCATCATGGAGCACATCGAAGAGGCTGGCATTCACTCCGGCGATTCCTCCTGCGTGCTTCCTGCGGTCGATATCGCGCCTGAGGTGCTGGAGACGATCCGCGACTACACGCGCAAACTGGCGATGTCGCTTGAGGTCCGCGGGCTGGTCAACATTCAGTTCGCGATTCAGCGGGGTAAGGTCTTCGTGATCGAGGTCAATCCGCGCGCCTCGCGGACGGTTCCTTATGTCTCAAAGGCCACCGGAATTCCGCTGGCCAAGATCGCCTCGCGCATCATGGTGGGCCAGAAGCTGAAGCAGCTTCTGCCCGAGCAGGTTGCCTCGGGCAAGGATCTGGGCACGGGCGCGCACTTCTTCGTCAAGTCGCCGGTCTTCCCGTGGGGCAAGTTCCAGGGCGTCGATCCGGTTCTGGGGCCGGAGATGCGTTCGACCGGCGAGGTGATGGGAGTTGCGGACAACTTCGGCGAGGCGTTTGCCAAGGCGCAGATCGCCGCCGGCCAGCAGCTTCCTCTGCAAGGAACAGTCTTCCTAAGTGTGAATGATCACGACAAGCAGGGCGCAGTTGCTCTGGCTCGGCAGTTCGTCGAGATGGGTTTCCATCTGGTCGCAACACACGGCACCGCCGAGGTGCTGGAGGCCTCCGGGTTGCGGCCGGAGCGCGTGTACAAGGTCAAAGAGGGTAGGCCGAACGTGGTCGACCTGATCAAGGGCGAGCGCATTCAACTGATCGTCAACACCCCGCGAGGGCAGGACACCTTCTTCGACGAGAAGGCGATCCGGCGGGCGGCGGTGCAGGCTCGCATTCCCACCATTACCACCCTGGCCGCAGCGCGCGCGGCGGCGGAGGGAATCTCCGCTCTGCAGCGCGGGACACTGAACGTCTTTGCCCTGCAGGCGCTGCACGCCGGTCGTTGAGAGAGGATTTGAAGAACATGTTGCTTGAGGGCCTGCATCTTCCGCTGACGACACCGTTTTATCCGGACGGCCGCCTGAACCTGCGCAAGATCGAGCACAATGTAGATCGTTATTCGAAGACTCCCGTGGCCGGTCTCACCGTTCTTGCCAAGAACGGCGAGACGGCGATGTTGTCGGACACCGAGACGCGTGAGGCGCTCGCGGCTGCGATGAATGCAGTGAGCGAGACCAAGGTGATGCTGGCCGGCATCTCGCGTGGGAGCGTTACAGGAACGCTGGATCTGGCAGAGTTTGCCGCTTCCATTGGATATGACGCTTTGCTGGTGAAGCGTCCGACGTTTCTCCGCGATGAGCAGGTGCGCGAGACCCTGACCTACTTTCAGGCGGTCGCGGACCGGTCGTCGCTGCCGGTGGTTCTGTACTCGGTTCCATCTGCGCGGCTCTCGGTGGAGACCGTAGGAGAGCTGGCTTCGCATCCCGGCGTGATCGGTCTGGCCGATGAGGATGCTTCGGGGCCGCGCGTCGAGCAGATCCGCGCAGCGACCGCGAAGGTTCAGCGCGAGGTCACCGTCACGACTGTCTTCGCCGCGGTCACTAGGCGGATGCTGGCGGCGAAGGAGCAGGAGGGCGCGGCTACGTTTGTCTCGGCCGAGAGCCTTGGTGGAGGGGCGGCGGTCGCGAAGGCTCCTCCGAAACCTGCGATCAAGACGCGCGTGAAGACGGTTGGATTCCAGATTGTGGCTGCGAGCTCGTTTGAGCTGCTGACCGGGCTTCGGGCCGGGGCGACAGGGGTGATGCCCGGGTTCGCTGCTTCGGCTCCACAGGCGTGCTACGAGGTCTACGCGGCGTGGAAGGATGACGACCAGCCGCTGGCCGACGAGAAGCAGGCCAGGATTACTCCGGCGATCGCGAAGGTCGAACTGGAACTGGGGATTCCGGGAATCCGCTTCGGCTGCGACCTGAATGGCTATTTCGGCGGCCGTCCCCGGCTGCCTCTGCTGTCCCTTACGGAGGCACAGCGGAGCGAGGTCGAGGCGGTGATGGATGGTATTCGGAACTGACCCCCTCCCCCCGTCATTTCTGCGCAAAGTCTTCTAAAAATTAGGGTTAGGCTTGGACCTCCCGTTCCCGCCTAATCTGCTTGCCTTTTTGTCTCTATTTCTATTGTAGGAGATGGAGTGGAACTAATCGGCAATGTCGATCTCGTTTGTTTTGTGCTGTTTTCGGGGGATTTTGGCTTGACAGGGGTTGGGTGAGGAAACTTCGGCACCGGAAGCGAACCGCAGGTCCTTCGACTTCGCCCTCTGGGCTTCGCTCAGGATGACACTTCTCTATCCTCTCAGGGGAAATTCCATCAGGGGAAATTCACTTCTCGGGGGAAATTCAGGAGGGATTTTGAGAGGGGATGTTGGGGAGGGAGATTGTTGGACTGGGTCTTGAATGGGGCGACGGGTGCGGCTGATGGTTAGCGCTTTGGGGTGACGGTGATGCCCATGCCGCTTAGCTTGCTGCGGGCCTGCATGGCTTCGGGGGAGTTGGGAAAGCGCTGGATGAGAGCGCGGAGCTCGCGGACTCCGGCGTCGTTCTGCTTGAGGGCGATGAGGGCCTGACCCTTGTGCAGGTGCGAGGCGGGAATCTTGTTGCTGTCGGCGTACTGCTCGATGACGCGATCATATTCCTTGATGGCGTCCTGATACTTTCCGGCGCGATAGGCGATCTCGCCCTGGTAGAAGGAGGAGTTTCCGGAGAGGGGATGGTCGGGATAGTTTTTGACGACGTCGGCGAACTCGGAGGAGGCGAGCTGATACTTCGCCCCCATGTAGTCACCGAGCGCGGTTTTGTAGAGGTCGTCGACGGGAGGTGCGGCTGGGGCTGCGGGCACTTCGGGAGCCGGCGCCGCCTGCGACATGGGCGTGCCGGCTGAGGGCTTTCCCCGGCGAGTGGGTGCCGGGCTCGCGGTGGGCGGAGGCGTATTGGCCGGGGGAGTCGCATTGTCGAGCGGCGTTCCTCCAGCAGGCGGCATGTTCGAATTGATCTGCTGCTGCTGGCTCTGGATATCCTGAGTGGTTTTCTCAAGGCGGGCGAGCCGGGCCTTGACCTCATCGAGGGAGTCGTTGAGGGACTGGATCTGTCCGGAGACCTGGTCGAGCTTGGTGTCCTGGTTGCCCTGCCGGTTCTGGAGCTGCTTCTGCAGGGCGTCGACATTGAGGGACATGCGGTTGACCGAATCCGCGCTCTGCTGGATGAGGTCCTTCATGACGCCCATGCGCTCGTCGTTGGACTGCTGAAGACGGGCGACGGCGTCCTGAAGCTGCTGGACCTGCGTCTGGAGCTGCACAATCTCCTTGCTGACCGCGAAGGCGGGAGAGGAGGGTAGGAGAAGCGATGCAGCGAAGAGCGCTGAGGCTAGTGGAAGTTTGCGAAGTGCAATCATAGCGGTTCTCTCGGTAATGTTTCCTGTTGGACGGTTCAGCCCTCGCGGCTGGTAGAGTCGCGAGGGCTGGGGATTGCAACGATTGTCAGGAGTACTTCAGGGGCTAAAGCCCCTTTTCTTCCCCCGTTGTTGCGGCACGGCTAAAGCCGTGCCCTTAAGCGAACCATTGTTACGACGCGAATCCTAAACGGACAGGCATCGAAACAGCTAGCGGTCCATGGAGAACTGGGCGCGGCGGTTCTGCTGCCAGCAGCTCTCGCTCTGTTCGGTGCAGAACTGCTTCTCCTTGCCGTAGCTGATGACGCGGATGCGAGAGGCAGCTACACCGGCGTTGACCAGCGCGGTCTTGGCAGCGTTAGCGCGGTTTTCGCCGAGGGCCAGGTTGTACTCAGCCGATCCTCGATCGTCGCAGTAGCCGCCGATGACGATCTTGATGGCGGAGTGTGCGTTGAGGTACGAGGCCGCTGTCTGAGCAGAGCTCTGCGCGTCGGGACGGAGATCGTAGCTGTCGTAGTCGAAGAAGACGTCCTTCACGTTCTGGTGGAAGGCAGCTTCGGAGCCCATATCGCCGTTGTCGGCGGGCGCGGCTGGAGCCTGAGGAACGCGCACGGTGACGCGGACGTTCGCGTCTGCAGTACCGCCGTCACCTTTGGCGGTGAGATGGAAGTCGGTGGAGGTGGAGGGCGAGACTGTCTGGGTTCCGTTGACGGGAACCTCTCCAATGCCTTCGATGCTGACCGAGGTGGCGTTCGTAGTACGCCAGTTGAGGACGACGGACTGGCCTACGTCGATGGCGGCGGGATCGGCGGTAAGGGTCGCGGTCGGCGCCGGGGCAGATGTGGTCGCGGGACCGAGCGAAGCCGGACTCACAGGCTGCTGCTTCTTATGGCAGCCGGTGACGGCGCTAAGGGCGGCTACGACAGCAGCCAAAACCAGGGCTTTTCGGTAGTGCGCGTGCAATGCATTCATGGAGGGGTCTCCTGCTCTTTCTTTTCTTTCTTTCGATTCGGATACAGCAAAGGGTTTCAGGTTATCTGCGAGGATTCCAGAACCATTCTCTCGCAGGAAGTACAGATCATCTACTTCCAGCTCCAATTGGGCATGTCGGCTCCGCCGTCCGTCAGATTGCGCCGACCGGTGCCATCGGCGAGCATGCTGACGATCCGTGTGCTGGAAGCACGGCCGTCAGGGGAGTTCGCAAAGACGAGGTGGCGTCCGTCGGGAGACCACGAGGGGAAGTCGCAGCGACCAATGTCGTGGGTGACCTGAATCCAGCGCTTGGTGGCGATCTCCATAACGTAGATGTCCTGCCCGCCGGGTGCCCCGGGACCATACTTGCGGTTCCAGGCGAAGGCGAGGAACTGGCCGTTGGGAGACCAAGAGACCGAGGTGGCGTAGCCGCCGTCGGTCAGACGTGTGATGGCGGAGCCGTCGGCGTCCATGACGTAGAGCTGGGGCAGGCCGGTACGACCGCTGATCCATGCGATCTGCGATCCGGTCTTGGGGTTGAAGACGGGGGAGACGTCGGGTCCGCGGAAGCTGGTGACGCGGTGAAGGCCGCCTCCGTTCGAGTCGGCGATATAAATCTCCGGATCGCCGGTGCGCGAGGAGGAGAAGGCGATGCGATTGTTATCGGGCGACCATGCGGGTGAGAGATTGGTTCCGCCTGCCGATGAGAAGTTGACCATGCGGTTGAGCAGAAGAGAGTACATGCGGATCTGGAAGCCTTCTTTGCCGAGGGAGGAGAAGGCGATGCGATTGTTGTCGGGCGAGACACGAGGCGAGAGGGAGATGGTGCCGAGATGCGTGATCTCGTGCTGGTTGGCTCCGTCGTAGTCCATGGCCCAGATCTCCTTGTTGCCGCCGGAGAACTTGACGTAGAAGATCTTGGTCTCGGCGATGCCGGGGACGCCGCCGCCGAGGCGGAAGATGATCTCGTCGGCGAAGCGGTGCGCGACCTGGCGAGCCATCTCATCATTCGCCTCTTCGCTGTACTGCTTGGCGAGGACCTGGGGGAACTGGGTGTTCTTGGCGTCGAAGAGGAAGCCGTTGACGGTGAGGCGGCCACCGGAGGTGCCGAAGGCTCCGAAGGCGATCATGGCCGCGTTGGAGGGAGCTGCGGACCACTGGGCGAGGTTCATCTCGCCGGGAGCGCCGGGGGTGGCCTGCGGGAGGAGGCTCTTGGAGACGATGTCGAAGATCCCGGCGGCGGAGAGATCGTTGAAGAGAGTGGTATCGAAGGTCTGCTTGAGCGATGCTGTCTGCGGATCCGCAGAGACGGGCTTGAAGTCAGCGACCGCGATGCGGATGTTGGAGACGCCCTTGGAGGTTTCGGTCTTGAACCAGTCCTGCGCCTGAAGGACGGGCGAGGAGAGCAAGAGCAGGGCGATGACGGTGAAGAGGAGCCCGGCGGGGCGCAGAAGGATTTGCGGCAGAGGTCGAGCGGGGCGATAGATCATCCCTTTTATCGTAGACGCAAAGAGGGCGGGTGGGGTTATTTTGATGCGCGGATCGAGAACCAATCTTTATACGGGCTATAAGTTTCTATTGTTTAGCAGTGTCCTGTTTTGACTGGATGGACCAGAGAATGCTGCTTCGGATGAGGTTGTAAAGGATGGGATTGCTGTAATCCTGCTTGCGATGGCCGAGGGCGAGGTAGACCTCACGGCTGCCGTCGAAGGTGTGGTACCAGGCGAGTGGGAGGGGATTGGGGTAGGTGTTGGGGTCGGTGCGCATCTTCGGGAGGCCGTCGAGACGGGTGCGGTCGGTGGTGAGGATGGGGTGGATATCGGGGCTGAGGTGGTCGGTGAAATAGCACTCGTCGGTCCAGGAGAGGTCGGCGGGGAGATCTTTGACGGCGGGGAAGGTGGGATCGGCGACGTGGACGGCGAAGGTCTGGAGCGGTGGGTGCTCGACGAACTTGCCGCCGACGACCTGCCAGAAGTAAGGCCAGGAACGTTCGGAGCCTGAGGCGGAGTGGATGGCGACGAAGCCGTGGTGGGACTGGATGTAGCGCTTGAAGGCGGCACGCTGGTCGTCGCTGGTGAAGGCCTCGTTGTTGCTGTTGGCGAAGACGAGGGCGGCGTACTGCTGGAGATTGGCGTCGGTGAAGACTTCGGGAGAGTCGGAGGAGTCTACGGTGAAGTGGTTTTCGGCGCCCATCTTCTTGATGGCCTCGACGCTGGTGGCAATGTTGTCGTGGACGTAGCCCTTGCCGTCGGGAGTGTAGTTGCGGGTGTAGACGAGGATTTTGGATTGAGCGTGGAGCGAGACGACGGTGATGGCGAGAAGGAGCGCGATTCTGGAGAAGATGTGCACCACAGCATTATGCGGCATGATCGTTTCCTACGGGATTAGGACAGGCGTCCGTGGCGGGGCGCCAGGCTCGGTGTAAGCTTTTTCGTGTTATGACGATGAATCGACGGGATCTGTTGAAGATGGCCGCGGCCTCGACGGTATGCGGTGTGACTGCTCCTTTTCTTGAGGTACAGAGGGCAGAGGCTCAGGTGGAAAAGGCGACGCGGGGAATGCCGGCGCCAAAGATCAAGGACATCAGCGTGATCGAGTGCGAGCCTGCGGGCTCGCGGCTGACGGTAGTGAAGATCACGACGGATCAGGATGGTCTTTATGGCTATGGCTGCGGAACGTTTACGCAGAGAGCGGACTTGGTGAAGCCGGCGGTGGAGAAGTATCTGAAGCCGCTGCTGATGGGCAAGACGACGGACCGGATAGAGGATATCTGGTGGACGTGCTATGACAGCTCGTACTGGAAGAATGGGCCGGTTCTGAATAATGCGCTCAGCGGAATCGATGAGGCTCTTTGGGACATCAAGGGGCGTCAGGCGGGGATGCCGGTGTATCAGCTTCTGGGCGGCAAGGTGCGCGAGGCAGTGGATACGTATGCGCATGCCGATGGAGCGGACTATGCGGATGTGGTGGCCTCGGCGAAGAAGTATATGGATCAGGGGTTCCGTAACGTGCGGGTGCAGATTGGTGTGCCGGGGATGGCGGGGTACGGGTCGAGGAGCGGGGGGCAGTCGCAGTACAAGCCGCTGCACGACAAGCCATTCTTCGAGCCTGCTGCGTATATGCGGCGGGCGCTGAAGATGCTGGAGACCTGCCGCACGGAGCTGGGCGAGGAGGTGAACCTGCTGCACGATGTGCACGAGCGTCTATCGCCAAACCAGGCGGTGGAGTTCTGCAAGGAGGCGGAGAAGTTGCATATGTTTTTCGTGGAGGACCCGCTGTCACCTGAAGATATTGCGTACTTCAAGCAGATTCGCGAGAACTGCGCGACGCCGATTGCGATGGGAGAGCTGTTCAACTCGCCGCATGAGTGGCAGCCGCTGATCGAGGGAAGACTGATCGATTACATTCGCTGCCATCTATCGCAGATGGGAGGGCTGACTCCGGCGCGGAAGGTTGCGATTCTGGCGGAGAGCTTTGGCGTGAAGACGGCGTGGCACGGGCCGGGGGATGTTTCGCCGGTGGGGCACATGGCCCAGGTGACGCTGGACATTGTGAGTCCGAACTTTGGGATACAGGAGTACACGGCGTTCAATGACCGGACAAAGCAGATCTTCCATGGATGCCCGGAGATGAGGGATGGATACTTCTGGGTGAATGAGGCTCCGGGATGGGGGATCGAGATCGATGAGAAGGAGGCCGCGAAGGCACCGTTTACTCAGAACAAGAATGGGTTGAATGGAGGGTGGGGAGAGATACGACGACCGGATGGAACTGTGATCAAACAGTAAGTGCAAAGTGGACCTCAGGGGCTGGGGTCCACTTTGCTCGCTTGTGAGTTTATTGCGGGCTATTGGGTGTAGTGGAAGGTGTACTCGACGGTGATGTGGTCGCCCGCGGGCAGGGGACCGAAGCCTTCGACGCGCTGTACGGCGCGGATAGCGGACTGGTCGAGCGAGGGCGAGCCGCTATGGGTCTCGAGGCGCGGATTCGAGGGAGTGCCGGAGCGGTCGATGTCGAAGATGACGACGACGCTCTTGCCAATGGAGGAGCGGGGATCAGCCTCCTGGGTATACCAGTTCTGGGCGACGGTGCGGTTGACGATGTTGACGTAGTAGGCGAAACGCGCACCGAAGGTGCGGTCCTGCACCATGGCGGAGGCGGTGCCGTTCTTGAGCTCGAGCGTGGACTGCGGGATGCGGATGCCTGCGGTCTCGCCGGTAGTGGCCTTAGTGGGCTGCGGCGGGGCAGGCTGCGGATGCTTGGGAGGCGCGGGGGTTGGCTCAGGCGTCTGCTTTACCGGCTTGAACTTCTTTTCGGGCAGAGGAATCTCGTCTGGTTTGGGCGGGGGAATGGTCTCTTCTTTGGTGGTGACAGGCGCGGGGCTGGGGGCCTCGGAGGTAAGGACGCCGGTGTCGAGCTCGCGCTGCTTGGGAGGAAGAGGAAGCGAGGAGACCATGGTGGCCTGGATGGCTCCGGCGTTGGCTGCGCTTTCTCCCCAGTTGTGGCCGCGATTGTGAAAGTAGGCGAGAGCGGCGATGCCGCCGGCGAGGATGAGATGGAGCGCGAGCGAGCCAAAAAAGTTCTTGCGCAGATTGTCGTCTGCGAATTGCTCGTCCGGATTCCAGCTTAGATCGGCCATGGGTTCGTTCGGTGGTGCTATTTATTTTCGATGGGGCGAGTGACGATGCTGATGTTGGTGATGCCAGCCAGCTTGACTGCATCCATGACAGAGGCGAAGGCACCGAAGGGGACGCGCTCGTCGGCGCGGAGGTAGATGACCCGCTTCGCGGGATCGCCCTTACCGCTGGAGCGAAGCAGAGTGGGAAGCTGGTTGACGTTGACGGGCTTGTCCTGCAGGAAGACGTTCTGGTCGTGATCGATGGTGACGACCATGCGCTCGTCGGTGACCTGATTGACGGTGCGGGTCTTGGGGATGGCGACGTCGATGCCGGACTGCAGCACGGGCGCGGTGAGCATGAAGATGAGCAGAAGCACGAGGACGACGTCGACGAGCGGGGTGATGTTGATCTCGGCGAGTGCGGTCTGGGTGCGTCCCTTTGTGCTGAAGGCCATGGCTAGAAGGCCCTCCGGCGGGGTGGCTGTGGCTCTTCCACAGGTGCGTAGGCAGGAGCCGGTGGTTGCGGCTGCGTGGGCGTCACCATGGCGGCGTTCTCGATAGCGTTGAGAAGCTCACGGCCGAAGTCGTCCATACGTGCGCCCTGCTCGCGGAGGCGAGCGGTGAGCTGGTTATAGCCGATGACGGCGGGGATGGCGACGACGAGGCCGGCGGCGGTGGTGATGAGGGCCTCGGAGATACCAGGGGCTACGGCGCGGAGTGTCGCGGCGCCTGCTGTGCCGAGACCGTGGAAGGCATCAATGATTCCCCAGACGGTTCCGAAGAGGCCGATGAAGGGGGCGATGGCTGCGATGGTGGCGAGCCAGGTCATGCGGGATTCCATGATGGTGAGGGATTCGCTGGAGGCAGTGGCGGCGGAGCGCTCGAGGGCGACAGGATTACGGGGAAGGCCGCGTCCGCCGTTCTGGCGCTGGTACTCGTCGTGGATCTCGTTGAAGACGGAGACGAGCGGGCTGGGCCGGAACTGCTCCGCGACTGTGGCGATCTCGCTGAGGCGGGTGGATTTGCGGAAGGCGCGGAGGAAGCGCTTGCTCTGCTTGTCGGCGCGTCCGAAGGAGGACCACTTGGAGAGCATGATGGTCCAGGAGAAGATGCTGGCCAGCAGAAGCAGGACGAGCACGGCGAAGGCCACCGGGCCGCTGTTGTGGATCATCTCGGAGAGAGCGCTGGAGCTGACCGAGGTAGGCGGGGGAACGGCGGCGTCTTCCTGCAGGAAGTGAAGGGCGAGGGCTAGGGTCCAGACCATAGTTATTT
>Ga0193743_1002547_pt1 | contig 12771 bp, 4 predicted proteins | sample L2c2metaG_FD_143038 | JGI IMG/M metagenome (GOLD analysis project Ga0193743, IMG submission 143038) | Soil microbial communities from a riparian zone of the East river system, Colorado, United States - L2c2 | ecosystem: Environmental > Terrestrial > Soil > Riparian zone | place: USA: East River... | reverse complement strand
GTGGCCGCGAGAGGGCTGGTGGGATCGAACGGAATCGAATAATCGATGCGGTTATAACCGATGCGCAACTCATTGGTGGAAATCGCCGAGAACGTGTGGGTCTCCGTGATGAGCGCGCTGTTGGTCACATTCGTTTGGCTCGTATCGAAGCCTGGGAAACCTGTTCCGCCACCGGTGGGGTTGGTATTGCTATCCAGTAAGTACCGGACAGCTAATTGATCGTTATTTCCAAAACTATGATCTACCCGTTCCAGCAACTGACGGTCCCGGTACTTGTTTGGGTAGGCGCGCTGGAAGGTTCCCACCTGAATATTCTGTCCATTGACAGGGATGACTGAAAACTGTGAGTTCGCATTGACGCCAGCGGTAATATTTTGCAGCAAATCGGCGCGCGGATTGGTTCCAGTGGGATACATCGCGAGCAAAGCCGCGCGGCCCGCGGCGGAAAAAGTAGTCAACCCGACTTGCGACATGGATACCCGGCGCTCTTCCTGGTAGGCACTAAAGAAGAAGGTTTTGTTCTTGACTACCGGCCCACCGACGGTGCCGGAGAAGAACTGGTCGGTACCAGGAAGCGGATGGCCGCGCTGCAACACATCCGGAGAAGTCTTTTGTAGATTCGTCGGTGCGTTGCTGATTGTAGACTCGAGCAGATAGCGCAGCGTGCCATGGATCTCATTGGTGCCGCTCTTGGTGATGGTGTTGACTACGGCTGAACCGGAGCGGCCATACTCGGCATCGTAATTTCCGGTTTGCACAGCCACTTCCTGCACGGCGTCCGGATTGGTAATCTGCAAAGCCTGGCCGCCCAGGGAGATATCGTTATTTTCCGTGCCGTCAATCAAGAAGTTGTTCGAACGGCCGCGTGCGCCATTGACGGAAAAGGTATTGACACCAAACGAATACCGGTTGCTGGTGACCCCGGGAAGCGTAAGCGCCAGACTAACCGGATTCTGACTGGCAACGGGCAAGTTCGTCATATTGATGGCGCTGATGGTGCCACCGCGCACGGGCGCCTCAGACTGAATGAGCGCGGACTGCGACGAGACTTCAACGGTACTAGTGACAGCGCCAATTTCGAGTTGCGCGTCGATAGACGTTGTTTGCGCGGATTGAACGTCGAACGCCGCCACGCTTCCGACTTTGAAGCCACTAGCAGTCACTTTGATGTTGTAATGACCCAAATCGACCGCGTCAAAACGGTAGATGCCGGCTTCGTTTGTCGTGGTGCTCCGGGCTACTTTAGTGCTCTCATTCGTTAACTCGACCACGGCCCCACTAACAACAGCTTTGGTGGAATCAGAAACCAAGCCGGTGACTGTTCCGCGACTGGATTGACCGCTCGCCAGGAAGGCTGAGCCTGTTAATAAAAAAGACGTGCAGATGAGCCACGTAGTGAAATTCGAAAGGGAAGGAAACACACTTTTCCCCGGGAACGGCGATGACCCCAAAATCATTCTCCTCTTAGCGTTATATTTCATCTAGGTTAGCGAATACCGCACAAAATACGTATAAAAAACTTCTTATCCATCCCAGTGGTTTTAGTGATAGCGAGAATAAAAAGCTATCTTTTGAGTCAGAAGGCGCGTGCAAAGCGTGTCGCGGCAAGCTTACAATCTCCATATGCTTCGCCCCGCGCTTACCGTATCCGCCATGCTTTTCGCTCTCGTCTGCCGCAGTTCAGCAGACGAGCTTGCCTATCAAAAACCTCCGAAATTAATTTCACAAGCAATCAACGCAGCGCCGCCGCCGGCCATCTCGGTGAATCCCACTCACGATTACGCCGTGCTGCTGAGCGCGGTGGCGCACCCCTCTATCGTGGAGTTGGCGGAGCCCATGGAGCGGCTCGCGGGCTTGCGGATCGATGTTCATACGAACGGACCGCACCTCCTGCCACACAATGTCGGGTTCAAGCTGATACGGCTCTCCGACGGCACGGAGGTGCCCGTAACAATTCCGACGGCCGATCCCAAACTGAGTGCTCCTATCTGGAGTCCCGATGGCAAACATTTCGTGTTCACCAACACAACCGCAAACAGCATAGATCTATGGGTCGTGGATGCAGCCAGCGGCCAGGGGCATCAAATTCAAGGCGCGAAGGTCAACGCAGTCATCTCGAAATCGGATGGCGGTCCGCGAACCAGCCGGCCGCCCATCGATTGGTTGCCTGACAACCGCACGGTGCTGGTGCGTTTGGTTCCCGCCAATCGCGGCAAGGCTCCCGCTGAAGCGGCGGTCCCGCTTGGTCCTCACGTGCAGCAAAGCAGCGGGCACACCGGACCCGTTCGCACTTACGAAGACATGCTCAGCACGCCTCACGATGAGGAACTTTTCGATTACTACGCGACTGCGCAGTTGGCGTATGTGGATACCACAACAGGTAAGTCGACCCTTGCCGGCAAGCCGGCAATTTTCACGACCGCTGAGCCATCGCCGGATGGAAAGCACTTGCTCGTCTCTATCATCCACAAGCCTTACTCCTATCTTCATCCTTTCCAGGAATTTCCGACCGAAATAGAAGTTTGGAGCCACACCGGCTCCAAGCTCTACACCGTTGCCAGCCTGCCCTTGGCCGATCGCGTGCCGATTGACGGCGTACGTACAGGGCCGCGCGCTTATCGCTGGCTGCCCGGAGAGAGCGGTTCATTAGTTTGGGTGGAAGCGATGGACGGCGGCAATCCAAAGGAGAAAGCGAGTTATCGCGATCGTGTTGTGACGCTAGCGGCTCCGTTCAAGGGCGAACCGGTTGAGGTGACTAAGATCCAACAGCGCTTTCGCGGTTTCCAGCCTCTGGAAAAAGGCGGACTGGCGCTGGTAGAAGATTATGATCGCAACAAACGCTGGCTGCGCACCTTCAGCGTGGATTTGAAAACGCCCGGCAGCGCATCGAAGCTGCTATTTGAACATAACGTGCAGGATCGCTACAAAGACCAGGGCGAGCCGGTCATGCAGCTATCCTCGAACGGTCAGATGGCGGTCCGGCAGAGCGGCGATTTCATCTTCTTGCAAGGCCTCGGCGCGACGGCCCAGGGTGATCATCCGTTTCTGGATCGTCTCAATGTGACGACGGGCAAGACTGAACGTCTCTTCCAATGCGGGAACGATGCGTACGAGGTAGCGGAAGCAATCCTGGATGACAGCGGCAACCGGCTACTTATCCGCCGCGAAAGCCAGACAGAACCGCCGAACTACTTTATCCGGACGGGCGCCGAGATGAAGCAGATATCGCATTACACGGATCCGATGCCTGAGCTCCGGCGTGTGAAGAAAGAATTAGTGAAGTACAAGCGCGAAGACGGCGTGGACCTGTCTTTCACGCTGTATTTGCCGCCCGATTACAAACCAGGAGTCAAATTACCGACATTCGTGTGGGCGTATCCCTACGAATATAATGATGCGGGCACGGCTGGACAGATCAGCGGCTCCACGCAGCGCTATACACAGCTAAGCGGTCACTTACTCATGGTAATGGGCGGGTATGCGGTGCTTGAGAACGCAGCCATGCCGATCATCGGCGATCCGGAAACCGTTAACAACACCTATCTTGAGCAGATTGTAATGGACGCAAAAGCGGCCGTCGCGAAAGCGTCGGAAATGGGAGTGACCGACCCGGAGCGCGTGGCAGTGGGCGGGCATAGCTACGGTGCGTTCATGACCGGAAATTTGCTGGCGCATTCCAACCTATTCCAGGCCGGAATTGCCGAAAGCGGCGCTTACAATCGGACGTTGACGCCATTCGGATTTCAGACTGAACGCCGCACGCTGTGGGAGGCGCCCGATTTATATATCAAGATGTCGCCCCTCATGAGCGCCAATAATATTAAGTCGCCGCTGCTCTTGATTCATGGCGAAGCGGACGACAACACCGGCACGTTTCCGATTAACTCTGAGCGTCTTTACCAAGCCGTTCGCGGCAATGGAGGCACAGTGCGACTGGTGATGTTGCCGCTTGAAGCGCACGGCTATGCTTCCCAAGAAACCCTGGGGCACGTTCTTTGGGAGGAGCTTAGCTGGCTGGATAAATACCTGAAGCCGAACGGTGGGAACAGCGAAGCGAAAACGCTTCAGTAGCGGCGAAGTCATAGGCGCGCTGTATTCCCGGATGTTAAAGTTAGCATCCTGGATACAGCGCGTTTTTAAAATAGGAAGCGTAGTCCCAGTTGAACGTTCCGGGGAGCTCCTCCATTGACTATCTGGCCGAATTGAGGACTGTTCACAATCGTCGTGTTTCCGGAAGCGCTCAGCACAGGGTGGTTGAAAGTATTGTAAGTCTCAAACCGGAACTGAACATTGTAATGTTCATGGAACAAGACATTCCTTATGAGCGAGATATTGAAGCCCACAATACCGGGTCCGCGGCAATTTGGCTGACTGAGCGAGTCAGTGGGAAGGGTGAACGCCGGCGCGGTCGAAAACGCGGCGGTGTTGAACCAGTGATTATATGTTTGACCGCTGGAGAGGGCGCAACTCGATGTCCGGTTGGCGCGGCCCGCGGTGGAAATGAAATTGATCAGGCCGGTTTGGTCGGGAGCGGTGATCAATAACGGAGTCCCTTTCTGGAGCACTGTGATACCGCTCAATTCCCAATTCCCAAGCACGGCAGAAGCAATTCCGTGCGTCAGGAATTGGCGGTTCTTACCAAATGGAAGATCGTACAGGTAGCTGACCACCAACCGCTGCGGCACATCGTTTGCGTCGATAGACCTGTTGTACTTGGGATCATAGAGTGAATTCGACGGCCCTACCACCCAGGTGTTCGACTGTGCCGTGGAGTCGATTGTTTTGGATTTTGTATACGCCAGCGTAAACAGGATGCCGTGAGACATTTGCTTTTGCAGCCGGAGAGTTGCACTCTGATACGACATATCTCCGTACGGCTGCCGGAAAATGAGAACGGCTTGATATTGCGGGAACGGAAGCAGTAACTGCCTTAGTTGTATCGTAGGAAAACTCAACGCTCCGCTGGTGATCTTTCCGTAGAAAGGGTTGGGAACGGATGATGTCAATTTCGAGCCCAAACTGAGTTCCAGCGGGTCATTCGCGTCATTCTGCCGGTTCCAGTACAGGTGCGTAACCTTGGAGCCGACGTAGCCAACCTCCAGCAATAGAGTGGAAGTCAGCGAGCGTTGAATATTGAAATTCCAGTCACTTAGGTACGGCGTTGGACGGACAAGCTGGTCGGCGCGGATGGCTTGGCCCACAAAGTTAGTACTGCGCGTAGGCTGAATGATACCGCCAGCAAAAGGATTGCTCCACGATCCGCCGACCGGTGGTGTATTCGGTAGCGCATTGGGCGCGCCGAGGGAGAGCAGGTTGGAAAGAAACCCGCCATTACCGAAATCTGTAGCGGCAGCGTTCGTTCCCACGTAGTTGGCGTACATGATCGCGCCGGCGGCACGAATCACGGTCTTATCGTTCCACTTCCAGGCAAGGCCGACACGCGGTTCGAAGTGCTTGTACTGTGGATTCTCCTGATAGCCGCCCGGCTTAATTAACTTAAAGACGCCGGGCAACCCGGTGGTGGGTTCAATTGCACTTGGATCGAAGTAACCGATCTGGCCGAACTTTTCGGCGTACGGAGTTGTATACTCCCAACGCAGGCCCAAGTTCATTGTGAAATTGTTCGTTACGCGATAGTCGTCCTGCACGTAGATTGCGTATGACTTTTGGTACAGGAACAGCGGATGCGTGATGGTCAGCGTGCCGGATACCGGCACGCCAAGCAGTAAGCTCGCCAGTCCGTTGCCGCCGTTGAGAGTTGAGCTATTCGGATCAGGCCCCTGCGTATAAGTGCGGTCGAAAATGTACTGACCGGCGGAATACTGGGAGTTATAGGCATTGAGGCGGAAGAGCGCATCGTCCGTGCCGAATTTTATGCTGTGACGGGTCTTAATCACTGTAAAGTGATACTGAGCCTGCCAGGTATCCTGTGGGTTCAGCGTTCTAGTCGAACCGCCGAGTGGATCGAAGTCATTCGACGGAGCCGACGAGACCGCCAGACCGCCTCCGGTCGCATAAGTCTGAACATTGATCGACGGGAACTGATTGTATAGAACGTTGTTGGTGACATTAGGACCGAATCCAAGTGAAGCCGGATTAAAGCCGGCGCTCACGGGAAAAGTATTATATTGTAGCCGCGTGTAGCTGAGCCGCGCTTCTCCTACCAAGTTCGGTGTAAATGTAGACGTGAAGGCGATTAACGCAGCAGTGGCGGGATTCGAATTGATGGAGCGCGAGCCAAAAGCATACCCGGAGCCCGCAGGATTGCTGCTGGACCCTGGCAGCGTGCTGAAATTGGCATAAGGCGTATAGCCGAAACGTCCAAAGATCCGATTGCGTTCATTTATGTAGTGGTCCACGCGTGCCAGGTAGTTATCTTTATTGGTTACGGATTTCCCGGTCTGCAGAAAGTTATTTATATTCGATGCTCCTTGTCCGGGCCTGTTGGGCTGCGGGTAGAACTTCAGCACGTTAACTGAAATTGGGCTGAATCTGGATGCCGGGATCATATCTCCAGGGAATTGATCACGCACGTAGCTACCGGGGTGATTCGGATCGGCCCGCGTCGTGTTCGGATCGTAAACAATATCCTGTTCGCCTTTCGCATCCAACGTTTGTGAAAAGTTTCCGCTCTTTTGTAGATCGGTAGGGACTGTACCAAGCACCTGGTCCGGACTGCCTTGGCGAGTTCCTTCATAGTTAAAGAAGAAAAATGTTTTGTTGTGGATGATGGGTCCGCCGAGATTCGCGCCGAACTGATTACTTTGGAACAACGCTTTATTGATGCTGTTGCGATTGTTCTGCCAGCTATTTGCGTTGAGAACATCACTCTGGAAGAACTCCCAGGCTGTCCCGCGGAACTTGTCCGCACCGGATTTAGTTGCCAGCTGGGCGACTCCACCGACCGCTCTCCCGAATTCAGCCGAGTAAGTTGCGGTGTCGACGCGAAATTCCGATACGGCTTCAATCGGCACCGAATAAGCGTTACCCGATTCGGTCGTACCTCTGCTTTCCGCGCCGTCCACTAGAATTTCGTTTTGCTGCGCCAGTCCTCCGCCGATCTGTGCGGTTGTCGCCGAACCGATGACCTGGTTTCCGATTGCCTGTTGTCCCGTGGTTGGAATCACGCCCGGAACGAGCGCGGCGTACGCGAGTGGGTTACGACCGATGTTAGGCAGTTCCGCAATGGATCTAGTCGTAATAGTGGATTGCAGCGCCGAGGTTTGCGCCTCAAGCTGCACTGCATTAGCAACGACAACAACGTTTTGACTTACATTTCCTACTCGTAGCGTCACGTCCACGGTTGCGGCAAGACCCACAGTCAGGGAGATGCCTGCAACCCGCGAGACGCTGAATCCGGACTTCTCGACGCTGAGGTCGTAGGCGCCGGGCGGCAGCGAAGTGATGTAATAGAGCCCATCATTGTTGGTAGTTGTACGGGTTTCAATGTTTGTGGCGGTGTTACGGATAGTCACCGCCGCAGATGGGACAATTGCTTTCGACGAATCCGTCACGGTGCCCGTAATCGTGGTCCGCTCCCCTTGCGCAAAGAGCATGGGGGTTAAACACAATCCGAGCGACAAGATAGCCAAACGGAGGCTATTGGAACTAGGTAGTCCGAGCAGCATGCACAATCTCCTCGTCTCTAGGACGTTAGAAAGTTACATCTAACACTGGTGACAGACTATATCACAGCTGTTGGACTCATGAAAAGATACGCACTTAATACGTATAGCGCTCCGCGAAGTGCTTCTCTATCTCGGCCCGATCGCGAGGATGAATTGCTATAGCTCATCAATCCGGGGTCGCATAGCTGACGGTCTCTGCAGCGAGTTCCTAACGTAGAAGCTACCAACTCAGTTGCACGAGCGAAACGCCTTGCAGCGGCAGCGTGAAGGCTATGTCAGATGATCCAGCCTGATTATCTACATAACTGGGAGATTCCAATAGCTGCAATTGGCCCGCCGATTCGAGTTTCGCGAACTGCTCAGGCGTGGGCTGCTGGGGCGATCCCATCTTTTTCCAAGCCGTGTAGGAGTTACTGTGATCTCCGTCAATCCGGTAGTGACGGAGTAACAATCGCTTGGCGTCTTTAGGCAGTCCGGAGACAGATACCTTAACGGAGGCCGACGAATCGGTGCGGTCCTGGTCTTCGTAGTTCCAGACCATCACGGAGACGTCATGCGCGGATCGCGTTGCCACGGCATCGATCTCAGACGCCGGTACGCCGCCGCGCAAAATCGCTTCCAATCCGGCGGCCTTATCACTCGACGCATCAATCGACTCGCCACGCATCATTCCCGCCATTCGGAAGACATTCAGGACCGGCTGGTCCACTCCGTTGGTCGCCAGAGAACGCAGACCGGCAAAGTATGGCTGATTCTCGAATTCAAAGGCCCACGTCAGAAAACCCTCCAGGTTGGCGCCGGTTTTCCGGGCGAGCTGCGTGCTCCCTTTCAACGACGCGGCCATATACATGGCATAGAGCGTACCGTTACGATACGCGTTCTGCGGCAATGAGCAGGCCGCGCAGCCTTCCGGATCGGATTCGCTGAGCACGATCGGCAGGTCTTTGAATTTCGGAAACGACCGGACAATCTCGAAGCCTTCGGAAATATCCTTCATATGTTTGGCGAGTCCCATGCTGACCTGCCCGCCATTTATCTTCGGGCTGCCTTTGGCATGGAAACTAATGAAATCGAGCGGCGCACCGGTCTTGCCGGTCACCGCATTTTTACCGGACAGGCAGTGTTCCAAAAACTGGCGGAGGAATGCGGCGGCTTTCGGATCTCCCGGCCCAGTGGTAGCCGGGCCGCCCACTTTCGCCTGTGGAAGCGCGCGGCGAACCGCGGCGGCGGTGTAGTCGTACAGCTTGTCGTACTCTTCGGGCGTCCCGTGCCAGTAGGCGATATTCGGCTCGTTCCAGACTTCCCACTCCCAGCTTTCGGCGCGCGCCTTCCCGTATTTCTCCGCGCAATGCCTGGCCCACTGGTAGACTAACTCGCTCCACTTGTCATAGTCGTTCGGCGGGTAGGACCAACCCGTGAATACATTCTTCTCTTCCGGAAAATGATGCTGATAGGGAGCAGGATTGATAGAAAGCGCCTTCGGCATGAACCCAATCTCGACAAAGGGCTTCGCTCCGGCGTCCAGGAACGTGTCAATGATCTTGTCGACAATGGTCCAGTCATACACGGCCTTTCCACCGGCATCTTCCGTGTAGGCGTTGGTGGATCCCCACTTGAGAGACGGCGTACCGTCACCGGTTGTTAATAAATTGTGAACGCGGATGGAAACCGGGGTGGCGCTCAGGGCGGATAGCTCGCCGATCAGTTTACGGCCGTTCGCGGCGGTGGTGTAATTCGGCTCGTCGTAGCCGAAGTAACTCCAGACGGGCTTGTTGGGACCCAGGCTTTTCGCCGCGTCGACCTTAATCGTGACAGGCGTTTGCGCGAAGGCGCAAGCAGCCACTGCGTACAGTACTGGGAAATAGAAGCGGCGCATAATTGTCTCAAGGAAATTAGATCATGAGACTGGTTCAGATTGTCCGTAATGGAGAGAGGCGCGTGGGCATTGTTGACGATTTTCGGCTGCGCCTGGTGGAACAGAGCTTCCCAAGCGTGTACGACCTGGGGTGGAAGGCATTGCGGGAAAGCATCTCGCTCGAGCAGTCTGTGTCAAATGCCGTCTCCGGCGACAGCTTCGATTATGAAGCGGTCTATGCGGGACGATCCGAGTGGCGGTTCCTCCCCTCGTTCGATCATCCGTCTGAACCTGCGCGCTGCCTGGTGAGTGGGACCGGACTGACGCACAACGCCAGCGCCAAGAACCGGGCAGCGATGCATGTGAAAGGCGATGCGGAAGCAACCGATAGTTACCGCATGTTTCAGATGGGGCTCGAAGGCGGCAGTCCGGCTCCAGGCGAGGTCGGAGTGCAGCCGGAATGGTTCTACAAAGGGGACGGCAGCGTACTCAAGGGCCACCTGGATGCCCTCACGGTTCCGCGCTATGGCGACGATGGCGGAGAGGAGCCTGAAATTGCCGGCGCCTATATCATCAGCCCCAATGGCGAGCCCTTTCGCGTGGGCTTGAGCATGGCTAACGAATTCTCCGACCATGTCATGGAAAAGAAAAATTACCTTTATCTTGCGCCGTCGAAGCTGCGCGAGTGTTCGCTTGGACCGGAACTGGCCATTGGGGACGTGCCGTTCGAGCATGTACCCGGCACGGTATCTATTGTGCGCGACGGGGCGATGGTGTGGTCAAGTGATATCTGGACCGGACAGAAGAACATGTCGCATTCGGTAGCAAATCTGGAGCATCACCATTTCAAATACGCCGCGCATCGCCGGCCGGGCGACGTCCACATTCATTTTTTTGGTGCGGACGCATTCAGCTTTGGCGCGGGCGTCACGTTGAAGGCTCACGATTTGATGGAAGTTTCGTTCCCGCAGTTCGGCAGACCGCTGCGAAATTATCTTGAGATCGACAGCGAGCCGGAGACTGCGGTTCGCGTCAAGCACCTTTGATGGCTACCGACTCAATGAAGATACACGGAGCCAGCGCTCCAGTGTAATACTGAGGTCCTTTTTTGAAACCGGCTTGGAAAGAAAGTCGTCCATGCCGGCCGCGTAACAGCGGTCCCGCTCTTCTTTCAAAACGCCGGCAGTCAGCGCGATGATCGGGGTACGGTGCTTGCCGGTTTCCAGTTGCCGGATCCGGCGCGTCGCGTCAAATCCATTCCATTTTCGGCATCTGGCAATCCATAAACACAAGTTCGTACTGGTTGCGCTCCACCGCTAGGCAAGCATCGATCCCGTTTTCAACCATGTCCACGTGGCAGCCCAGTTTCTCAAGCAGTAAACGCGCAATCACTTGGTTGACATTGTTATCTTCAGCTACGAGAACGCGGGGCCGGTTCCCGTCAGCGCCATCGAGCGCCCCTTCCGGCGAAGGGGCCCTGGCGAAGTCACCGGCTATGACGGCACCGACGGCGTCCAGCAGCCGCGACCGGCGCACAGGTTTGGGGACGCAGACGGTGGTGTCCAATAGATCCTGATCAGCCTCCCAATCCTGAGGACTCCCCAATACCAGATAAGGAGTCGCCGCAAACAGCGGCAAGGTCTGGAGCATCCGGATCGCGCCGGGGCTATCAACAGAACGCGAATCGAAGAGCAGCAAGGAAACCGGCTGATCCTCGACATTGGCCGTAGAAGCCCATTCCACTAGCGTCTTGATGCCGCCGCAACACTGAGTAACGCGCATACCCGCACGTTCCAGGTACCCGCGGATCACTAGGCAAGAGACGGGATCACCGTCGACCAGGGCGACATGTCCGCCCACTAGGGCCTCCCGCTCTTCAGAGACGCCGGCCGCGGCAAGACAGACATGAAACCAGAACGTGCTGCCTTTTCCTGGCTCGCTGACCACCCCTATGGAACCGCCCATCAGCGTAACCAGCCGCTTGGCGATGGTTAAACCCAAACCAGTGCCTCCGAACCTCCGCGTGGTGGAGCGGTCCGCTTGCGAAAACGCCTGGAACAGTTTCTTCTGCTGTTCGGCCGACATCCTGATACCCGTGTCGCGGACACTAAAGCGCAGCGCCAACACCTGGTCATGCGCGGCCTCCCGCAATACCGAAAGCTGGACCGAGCCGCGTTCGGTAAACTTCACGGCATTTGAAAGGAGATTCAGAAGAATCTGGCGAATGCGTCCGGCATCGCCGGCAACGTCAAGTGGAACCGCCTCGCCGATATCAATCGAGAGCTGAATCGGCCGTCCTCCGGTCTGAGTAGCCGCCAGTTCCATCGCCTCCTCCATCACGGTTTGCAGGTCGAACTGGTTCTCCTCCAAGACCATTTTGCCGGCCTCGATTTTCGAGAAGTCGAGAATGTCATTGATGATGGTCAGCAAGGCCTCGCCGCTTGACCGGATAGCATCCAGAAACGAGCGCTGCTGTGAAGTAAGCCGCGTATCCAACAGCAAAGAAGTCATACCGATGACGCCGTTCATGGGAGTGCGGATCTCATGGCTCATCGCCGCTAAGAATTCGCTCTTCGAACGGGCGGCGGACTCGGCGCGGTCGCGAGCTTCGGCCAGTTCCGCAGTGCGGTCCCGGACGGCCGCTTCCAGTCTCTCTTCGCTGCGTTTTTGATCGTCTATGTCGGTACAACTGCTCAGCCAGTGGTCGATTCGTCCATTGCCGTCGTAAATTGGGAGACTGCGGACCTGAAACCAACGGTAATCGCCTGCCTTCGAGCGAACTCGAAACTCCACATCGTAGCGCGCGCGCAACTCAATCGCCACTCGCCAACCCGCGCCGATCCGTTCTTGATCGACCGGGTCCAGTGATTTGAGCCAGCCGAAACCCATCAACTCCTGCCGCGAAAGGCCAGTGTAATCCACCCACTGGCTGCTCATATAGTCACAAGATCCGTCTGGTTCGGCGGTCCAGATAAAGTGCGGGAGCGTTTCCACCAGGCTGCGCCAGCGCAACTCACTCGTGCGCAGCTCGGTAGTCTTTTGTTCCACCAGCGTCTCCAGCTTGTCGTAGGCGGCCTTAATCTCGTTCTCGGACGCAAGGCGCTCCGTGACATCGTGAACAATGATAAGGCGAGCCGGGCAGCCTGCCGTCTGTATATCGTGACCGATGAGTTCCACCCAGATGATGCCGCCATCCTTCTTGCGATGACGCCATGGTCCGGTGCGCTCATGCTGCCGCGACCCTTCGCGCAAGCGGGTTTCCAGCGCCTCCGCCTGGTCGGTCATCCG
>Ga0193743_1002546_pt1 | contig 12773 bp, 13 predicted proteins | sample L2c2metaG_FD_143038 | JGI IMG/M metagenome (GOLD analysis project Ga0193743, IMG submission 143038) | Soil microbial communities from a riparian zone of the East river system, Colorado, United States - L2c2 | ecosystem: Environmental > Terrestrial > Soil > Riparian zone | place: USA: East River... | reverse complement strand
CGTCGAATCGTGGTCGAAGGGGGTGGTGATCAGGTCGCTCACGCCGGCGACCCCGCCCTCGCGGCGCTGGCGAAGGTGGGGCAGTAGGTCTTTGCGTCGGACGAGATCTCGTCGAGCGACAGCGCCACCTTGAGCTCCTCGAGGGTCGGCCCGATGCGGTCGGCCACCGGCTGCAGCAGCTCGGCCTCGAACCCGTAGACGTCCATCGCGGTGCGGGAGGTCATGAGCCGGATCTCGTCGTCGGGCAGGCCGGCGAAGTTCAGGCGGAGCGCCTCCCGGCTGAAGGGGTGCGTCCCCTCGTGGTGCGGCAGATCGGCTCCCCACATCATCCGGTCGACGCCGACGTCGTAGCGGTTCTCGATGTCGTCGGTCACGAAGAAGCTGCCGTGGTAGACGTTCGAGCGGAGGTACTCGCTGGGCCGCTTCGAGAGCCGGCCGGCCGCCTCGGCGCCGAACATGCTCATGATCGAGCTGTCGGTCAGAGCCTGCTGGACGAGGCCGTCCAGTGCCACGCCGATCGGGATGACCTTGGCCGCCCCGTTCTCGGTCATCACCAGCTTGAGGCCCGGGTGCCGCTCGAAGACACCGGACAAGATCAGGTGGGTGATCGGGCGGTGGGTGAAGAACGCGATCTCGCTGAACCCGATGAGCGGCGCGGCGATGCCGGTGGTGTCCGACGCGGCCTCGGACGCGATGACCGCATGCCGGTGGATCGGCATCTCCAGCTCCGCGCACAGCGCCCAGAAGGAGTCGAACTTCGGGTAGTAGAGGTTCGACAGCTGGAGCATGTGGTCCGACGGCAGGAGCACGCCCTTGAGGCCGTGGTCCTTGGCCCAGCGCACCTCGTCCATCGCCCGGTCGACGTCGGTGAGGAAGAGCTGCGCTATCCCGGCCCGGCGTCCGGGCGTCTCGGCGCAGAAGTCGGCGAGCCAGCGGTTGTGGGCCTGCAGCCCGGCGTAGCGCCGCTCGAACTCGGCCGGGCTCCCGGGCACGTGGGCGCTGATCGCGCCCGCCGGGAAGAACGGCGGCGCGGTGTTCGGGAACAGGACCTCGCCGGCGATCCCCTCGCCCTCCACAAGCTCGAGTCGCTTGGCGCTGTCCCAGTTCACCGCGCTGGCGAACGACGCCGGCCCGATGCGGTTGTCCTCGTCGGCACCGGCGTCGATCACGCCCCACGGGTCCGTGTAGGCGGCGGCCCAGGCGTCGAACTCGTCGTGGAACTCCGCGGCGAGGTACGGCTTGTAGCCGAGGACGTCGGCCCCGGCGTGGCCGTCGGTGGAGATCACGATCAGGTGCTCTGCGTTGCTCATTGCAGGTGTCTCCTCAGAGTTGGACGGTCTGGCCGCCGTCGACCGCGAGGGCCGCGCCGGTCACGTAGGACGAACGGTCGGAGCACAGCCACACGGCGACCTCGGCCTGCTCGCTCGGGTCCGAGGTGCGGGGCATGCGGCCGAGCGCGGGCGGCGCACCGTCCACGGCCGCGGAGCCGTCGCCGGCCTGGCCGTGCATCGGCGTGGCGGTGTGGCCGGGGCAGAGCGTGTTCACGCGGATGCCCGCTGCCGCGTACTCGAGGGCGACCGCCTTGGTCAGGCCGACGATGCCGTGCTTGGCGGCCGTATAGACGCTCATCATCGGGGCGCCCCGGAGCCCGGCGATCGACGCGGTGTTCACGATCGCTCCCTTCCCGTGGGGCGCCATGACCGCGATCTCGTGCTTCAGGCAGAGCCAGACACCCTTGAGGTGGACGCCCATGAGACGGTCCCAGTCGGCCTCGGTCACGTCGACGACCAGCGCCGGGACGGGTCCCACGCCGGCGTTGTTGTGGGCGTAGTCCAGCCCGCCGAAGCGATCGACCGCGGTCTGCACCATCCGTGCGACCTCGTCGGCCTGCGACACGTCGCAGCGCACGAAGACGGCCTCGGAGCCCGACTCCTTGATCAGTGCGGCGGTCTCCTCGCCCCCGGCCTCGTCGACGTCGGCCACGACGACGCCGGTGGCGCCTTCCCGGGCGAAGGCCAGGGCGGACGCCCGGCCGATGCCCGACGCGGCCCCGGTGACGATGGCGACGCCTCCGTCCAACAAGCTCATGCATCCTCCATGACGGTTCTGGCTCGGCGCTGCCGGCTGCCCGGGCCCGACACGACGGGCACGGCGGCCAGCAGCTTCGACGTGTACTCGCTGCTCGGCGCAGCGAAGATCTGCTCGGCCGGCCCCTGCTCGACGATCGCCCCGCGGTGCATCACCGCCAGGTGGTCGGCGATGACCCGCACGAGCGACAGGTCGTGGGAGATGAACAGGAACGCCAGCTCGAGCTCGCTCTGGAGGTCCTTCATCAGGTTCAGCACCTGGGCCCGCACCGACATGTCGAGCGCGGCGACGGGCTCGTCGCACACGATGAGGTCGGGGTGGAGGGTGAGCGCCCGGGCGATCGCCACCCGCTGGAGCTGCCCGCCGCTCATCTCGCTCGGGTACTTGAGCCGGTCACGGGCCGCCAGGCCGACGCGCTCCAGCAGCTCGGCGGCGCGCTCGGTGCGCTGCGCCTTCGTCGTCGCCGTGCGGTCGAAGACGACGAGCGGCTCCGCGATCGACTCCCCGACGCTGACCCGGGGGTCGAGCGAGCTCGACGGGTCCTGGAAGATCATCTGCATCCGCCGACGGAGGAGCCGGAGCTCCCTCCCGCCGAGGGCGCACACGTCGATCCCGTCGAAGGTGACGCTGCCGGCGCTCGGCTCGATCAACCGCAACACGAGACGGGCCGTGGTCGACTTCCCGGCGCCGGACTCACCGACGATGGCGAACGTGGTGCCGGGCTCGACGGAGAAGCTGACGTCCTTCACCGCGTGGTGCTGCTCCCGGACCCGTCCGAGGGCGTCCCGCCGGGTGGGGAACGACTTGCACAGCCCGGTGACCTCCAGGAGGCTCATCGTGCCCCCACCCCCACGAGGTCCAGCTCGTCGCTCCGGAGGCAGCGCACCGCCCGCCCGTCGTCGAGGACCAGCGGCGGCACGACGGCGTCGCAGTCCCCGGCCCGGGCGTAGGCGCAGCGGGGGGCGAAGTGGCAGCCGTCCGGGAGCTCGTCGAGCGGCGGGACGTTGCCCGGGATCGCCTGGAGCCGGCCCCCGACCATGTTCTCGGGCAGCCCCTGGAGCAGGCCCTCGGTGTAGGGGTGACGGGGCTGGGCCAGCAGTTCGCCGGTGTCGCCGGCCTCCACCACCTGACCGGCGTACATGATGTTCGTCCGGTCGCACATCTCGTTCACGATCCCCAGGTCGTGGGAGACGAGGACGATGGCGATGCCCCGCTCGTCCTGGATGGCCCGCAGGATGTCGAGGATCGCCGCCTGCACGGTGACGTCGAGCGCGGTCGTGGGCTCGTCGGCGATGAGGAGCGCCGGATCGCAGGAGAGGGCGATGGCGATCATCACGCGCTGGCACATCCCGCCGCTGAACGTGTGGGGGTACTCGCCCGCCCGCTTCTCGGCGTTGGGGATCGACAGGTCGTCGAGCAGCGCGACGGCCCGCCGCCACGCCTCCTTGCGACCGACCTGCCGGTGGTGGCGGATGGTCTCGGCGATCTGCTCCCCCACCGTGAAGGCCGGGTTCAGGCTCCGGGCCGGCTGCTGGAAGATCGTGCCGACCCGGTTGCCCCGGATGTCGGGGAGCTCCTTCGCCGACAGTGCCAGCAGGTCGTGGCCCTCGAACACCGCCGAGCCTGAGACCCGGGCGTTGGCGCGCCTGGTCAGGCCGAGCAGGGAGAGCATGGTGACGGACTTGCCGCAGCCCGACTCGCCCACGAGCCCGACGGTCTCACCGGGGTGCACGTCGAAGCTGACGTCGTCCACCGCCCGGCTCCAGCCGGCCGACGTGCGGAACTCGACGGTCAGGCCCTGGACGTCGAGGAGGCGGGGCGGCGACTCCACCTCCGGGGCCACCGCGTCGGGCGACGCCTGGGTGGTCATGCCACTGCCTCCTTGGCCTCGACGCTGGCCCGCCTCGACGTGCCGAGCGCGTCGCGCAGCCCGTCACCGACGAAGGTCAACGCCATCACGGTCAGGGTGATCGCGAGACCGGGGAAGATCACCAGGTAGGGCTCCCGTTCGAGGTTCGGGATGGCCGCCTGGATCATCGAGCCCCAGCTCGCCTGCGGTGGAGCCACCCCGATGCCGATGAAGCTCAGGCTGGCCTCCGCGGCGATCGCGGCTCCGGCCAGGAGCGCGGCCTGCACGACGATCGGCGAGAGCACGTTCGGGAAGATGTGGCGCCAGATCGTGCGGGCGCGCGTGCAGCCGAGCGCCTGGCTCGCCTCGATGTAGGTCTCCTCCCGCACGCTGACCGTCGCGGCCCGAGCCACGCGGAAGAACAGCGGGACGAACAGGATGCCGATCGCGATCATCGCGTTCGTCAGCGACGTGCCCAGCGCCGCCACCACGGCGAGGGCGAAGATGATGCCCGGGACCGCCATGAGCCCGTCGTTGAGCCGGCTGAGCGCGGCGTCGGTGAGCCGGCCGGCGAACCCGGCGAACATCCCCAGCGGGACGCCGATCGCCGCGCCCAGGGAGGTGGCCACCAGTGCCGCCTTCAGCGACACGGCCGCCCCGGCGATCAGCCGGCTCAGCACGTCGCGCCCGAAGTCGTCGGTGCCGGCGAGGTGCGACAGCGACGGGGACTCCAGCGCGCTGCGCAGGTCCTGCTCGTTGGGGTCCTGCGGGGTGAGCAGGCCGCCGAGCACAGCGCACAGCAGCAGGATCGCGAGCACCACGAGCCCGGCGAGGGCGGCCCGGTTGTCGAGGAAGCGCCGCAGGACGCTCTCGCGCCGCCTCACCGCCGCGTCCTCGGGTCGAAGTACAGGTAGGACATGTCGACGGCCAGGTTGATGGCGACCACCATCAGCACGGTGATCACGGTGATGCCGATCACGACGGGGAGGTCGGCGTTCAGCGTGCTCCGCACCGCCAGCGAGCCCATCCCGTCCATCGCGAACACCGCCTCGACCAGGACCGCCCCACCGAAGAGGTTCGCGACCCGGAACCCCAGGACGGTCACGATCGGGATCGCCGCGTTCTTGAGGGCGTGCTTGAAGATCACCTTGCGGCGCGGCAGTCCCTTGGCCTCGGCGGCGAGGATGTAGTCGCTCGAGAGGACCTCCATCATCGACCCCTTCGTCTGCAGGGCGATGGCGGCGACGCCGAGGAGCCCCAGGGCGACCATCGGCAGGATCAGGTACTCGAACCACGCTCCCACGCCCGCCGACAGCGGTCGGTAGCCGATCGCCGGCAGCCAGCCGAGCTTCACCGAGAAGAGCAGGACCAGGAGCAGCGCCAGCCAGAACGCGGGGACCGAGACCCCCACGCTCGCCATCATCGTGACGAACCGGTCGCTGAGCCCCCGCGGGTGCAGGGCGGCGACGATCCCCATCGGGACGGCGATGACCAGCGACAGCCCGAGCGCCAGCAACGACAGCGACAGCGTGATCGACCAACGGTCGCCGATCAGGGTCGTGACCTGCTCCCGGGTGACGTACGAGGTGCCGAGGTCGCCGTGGACGGCGTCCGCCACCCAGGTGCCGTAGCGGCTGACCAGCGACCCGTCCAGCCCGAACTCCCGGCGGAGCTCCTCCACCCGCTCCGGCGTCGCCGTCTCGCCGGCGAGTCGCTGCGCCGGGTCGGTGGACGCCAGGTCGAACATGGCGAAGATGAAGAACGTGATCAGCAGGAAGAGCGGCAGCGCCCACAGGAGGCGGCGGACGACGGTCTTCAGCATCAGCCGCCTGCTTCCGCGTAGACGTAGCGCAGGTCCGGCGCCGCCGTGTTGTGGGACTGGACGCCACCGATGTTGGGCGCGTGCGGGAAGCTGAAGTTCGCGAACGCGACGACCATGAAGTAGTAGCGATCGCCGACGAACTTCCAGAGCTCCCCGTACGCTTCGGCCCGCTCGGACACGCTCAGCTGCGGGTCCAGGGCCGCGTCGGCGAGCGCGTTGAACTCGGGGAGGTCCTCCTCCGGTACCAACCGCTTGCCGCCCGCGTAGATCGAGTTGACGTCGATCGACGGGTCCGGCGTGGGCTGGGCGGGGATGTCGCTCATCGCCTGCAGCGAGCCCTCCCGGAAGGCGGCACCGGCGTCGGTGTAGGGCTGCGACGTGAGGTTGACCTCGAACCCCACCTCCTCGAGATCCGCCTGAACCGCAGGGGCGTAGGACGCGGTCACCAGGCCGGGTGACTGGCTGATGGTGATCTCGGGATGCGGGATGCCCGCTTCCTGGAGCAGCTCACGCGCCTTGTCCTGGTCGAACTCGACGGGCGCCATGTCGTCCCGGTCGCTGTAGGCCCAGTGGGCGGGGGGCAGCGGTTGGGTCGTCTCCGGCAGGTAGCACTGCCCGTTCATGATCGTCTCGCAGATCGCGGCGCGATCGACGGCGAGGTTGGCCGCCTCGCGCACGAGCGGGTCCGCCATGTCGCCCGTCGAGTGCCACTGGATCCCGTACCCGCCGACCGCCTCGTCGGTGAACTCGGTGGCCGCGACGCCCTGGTCCACCAGGTCCTGCACGGTGGGGTAGGCGTCGTGGCTGGCGAAGACGACGTCGGCGTCGCGGCTGCGCAGCGCGTTCAGGCGGGCCGTCTGGTCGCCGACGAACGACAGTTCGAGGCGCTTCGCCATCCCCACCTCGGGGTTCCACCGCTCGCCCTCGACGCGCTCCAGCACGAGCGACTGTCCCGGCGTGAAGCTGACGACGGAGTACGGGCCCGATCCGGAGTCGCCCGGGTCGAGACCGATGTCCTGCCCCGCGTCGAGCGCCTTCGGGCTGACCACCATGCCGGCCGACTGGGTGAGCTGCCACGGGACCTCGGCACCCTTGCCGGCGACGAGGTGCAGGCGCACCGTCTCGGGGTCGACGACCTCCACGCGGTCGACGCTGGAGAGCGCCACGACGTTCACGCTGGCCGGCAGGGTCTTCTGTCGCTCGATGTTGACCTTCACCGCCTCCGCGTCGACGGGGGTGCCGTCGTGGAAGGTCACGTCGTCGCGCAGCTGCAGCTCGAGGTAGGTCCCGTCGGGAGCGAACTCGTAGGACGTCGCCAGGCCTGCTCTGGGCTCGTCGAGGAGGGACCCGGACTCCGGCTCCCGGGCCTCGAGCAACGTGTCGTAGACGAGGTTTGCCGAGGTGCCGGTGGCCAGCGCCGGATCGAGGCTCGGCGGCACCGTGAAGATGTAGCGGACCGTCCCGTTCGGGTCGACCTCCGCATCCGCCCCGCCCGGGCCCCCGCCGGATCCGGTGTCGTCGTCACCACCGCAGGCGGCGAGCACCAACCCCGCCGTCACCGCGCACACGACGAACTGCCGACCGAATCTTCCCCTCATTGGCCCCCCTAGATCACGTCAGTGGATGCGAGGACGTGAGCACGCACGCCCCCTCCTGCGACCCTGCGCCGCACCGCCCGCCGCCAGGTCAACTCGGAAGCACATTAACACGTTAACGCTTTAGGTGGCAACGATGAACTTCACGTCGTCCCTCGACCGCAGGCGTGCCTCGATCTCCGTCACGTCGCCGACGTCGACGACCGAGCTGATGAGGGGAGCGACGTCCACCGCACCGGTGGCGATGCGCTCCAGGGACCGCGAGAAGTCGGCCGGCGTGTAGCCGAGGACGAAGTCGACCGAGAGGTCCTTCCGGACCGCCAACGCCGGATGGATCGGCTCGACACCGGTCGCGGCACCGACCACCACGAGGTGCGTCCCGGGCACGGCGGCGTCGAGCAGCCGGGCCAGCAGGCCGTCGCTTCCGGCGCAATCGAAGATCACCGGCCGCCGCGGCTCGGGGCCGTCGCCGCGCAGGGGTGGCGGTGGGACCGCGGTGGCGCCGAGGTCGGCCCACGCCGCAAACGGCGACCGCTCGTTCGGGTCGACGACGACGTCGGCCCCGACGCGGGCGGCGGCCGCCCGCCGTGCGGCACCGTGGCCGCTGGCGATCACCGGCCCGGCCCCGACCTGGCGCAGCGCGACGATCACCGCCAGCCCGACCGGGCCGCAGCCCACGACGAGGTAGGGACCGGAGCCTCCCCGGGCCTGCGCGCGGGCGACGGCGTGGATGCCCACGGCCAGGGGCTCGGTGAGCGCCGCGTGCACCGGATCGACCCCGGCCGGCACCGCGACCAGGCCCATGGCGGGCAGCACGAAGCGCTCCGCCAGGGCGCCGGGACGGTCCGGGTGGAGGCCGACCACCTCGGGGCCGTCGGACCCGCCGACGAAGGGCACCCGACAGGCCGCCGCCCCGACGGGCACGGTCGGCTCGGTGCTCGGCCCGTAGGCGAGGACCTCGACGCAGAACTCGTGGCCCAGCACGAGCGCCGGCCCCTCGCCGGCGGCGGCCTGCCGATCGAGGACCCGCAGGTCGGATCCGCAGATCCCGGTCGCGAGCGACGCCACCAGCACCTCGCCCTCGCCCGGCGTCGGCTCCGCCACCTCCTCCAGCCGCAGCCGGCCCCGCTGTGCGACCACCGCCCTCACGGGCCGGCGGCGCCGTGTCGGGTCGCGAGCTCCGGCTCGGAGAGGGCGAGCACCAGCTGCTCGACGAACGATCCGGCGGCCGCCCCGTCGATGAGCCGATGGTCGTGGGTGAGCGACAGCGGCACGACCGGTCGGACCCCGGGCCGATGCTCCGGTCCGACGACCACCGCCTCGCGGATGCGCCCGATCGCCAGGATCCCGGACTGCCGACCGCTGATGATCGGCGTCGCGCCCCGCCAGTAGGCGGCGCCCGGCAGGCCGCCCAGGTTGGAGATCGTGAAGGTCCCGCCGGCCATGTCGTCGGGGCCCAAGGCCCGCTCCCGTGCCCGGCGCACCTTGTCGGCGAGCTCCTCGGCGATCGCGGCGACCGACTTGGTGTCGGCCCCGGCGACCACCGGCACCACCAGCCCGCCGCCGACCCCGAACGACTCGTCGAGCGCCACGGCGACGCCGACGTTGACGGCCGCCGACGGCACGAACCGGTCGTCGACCAGGCAGCCGTTCAGCAACGGCTGCTCCCGGAGGGCCCGCGCCACCGCGGCGACGAGGATGGCGTCGAAGCCGACAGGTGTGCCCGACCCGTTCAGCGCGGCGCGCCGCTCCAGCAGCGGGGTGGCGTCGATCTCGAAGAACGAGGTGACCTGGGCGGTCTGCTGCAGGCTCGCCATCAGGTTGCGGGCGATCGCCTTGCGCATGCTCCCCACGGGGACGGCGTCGGGATCGGATGCGGTCACGAGGGACCCTCCTCTGGTCGATGGGCTAGATGTAGAAGTCGGGGAGGCTGGGCCGACTTTCGGAGGCGACCCGCACGCCCCGCTTGACCACGACGGCGTCGCCCCGCGGCTCGGCCTGGCAGGCCAGCCGCAGCTCGCGCTCGCCCGGCGGCTTGCGGGTGCGCACGTGCTCGAGCGCCTCGGCCTCGATCTCGGAGATGCCGTTGAAGTTCGTCGCCCCGCTCTCGACCTCGACCGTGCACGCCGTGCACAGCGCCATGCCGCGGCAGCGTGTCGGCCACACGTAGCCGGCGCGCTGTGCGGCCCGCATGAGGCTCTCGCCCGGCTCGACCGGGATGTCGACGCCGAGCGGCAGCACCCGCACGACCGGGAGACCGGACTCCATCGGCTAGTCGATCTGGCCGATCTGGGCACCGACGGCGTAGACCTCGCCCGGCACGCCCGTCTGGCGGAGGACGCCGTCCATCGGCGCCTCGATCTCGTTGTCGACCTTGTCGGTCTCGAGCACGTAGATCGGCTGGCCGGCGGCGACGGTGGCGCCTTCCTCCACCAGCCACTCCACCAGCGTGCCCTCCTCCATCGACCAGCCGAGCTGGGGGATGCTGAGCGCGATCTTCACGGGCCGTCTCCCAGCGCCCGGCGGATCCCCTGCTCGATCTTCGCCGGCCCGACGATGTACTCGGCCTCCAGCACCGGGCTGGACGGCACCGGCGTGAAGGGTGCGCCCACCCGCTCGACGGGAGCCTCCAGCTCGCCGAAGAGCTCCGTGTAGATGCGGGTGGCGATCTCGGCCGACGGCCCGAAGTTCGACCGCGCCTCGTGGACCAGCACCGCGCGCTTGGTCTTGGCGACCGACGCCAGCACGGCGGTCTCGTCGAACGGCGCGATCGTGCGCAGGTCGACGACCTCGACGTCGAGGCCCTCCTCCGCCAGCTGCTCGGCGACTCCCAGCGCATCGGCGATCTGGGCGCCGTACCCGATCACGGACACGTCGCTCCCCTGCCGGGTCACGTTGGCCTTCCCCAGGGGGACCCGCGTCCCCGGTGCCGGCTTCGGGACCCGGGTCGAGCGCCCGGTGAGGCCCGCCTGCTCGATGAAGATCACCGGGTCGTCGTCGAAGATCGACGCCGTCAGGAGCGTGTAGGCGTCCAGGGGGTTCGACGGCTGGACCACCTTCAGGCCCGGGCTCGCGGCGAACCAGGCCTCGGATCGTGAGTGGCACCGAGCTCGTGCCGTCGGTCATGTAACGCCACTTCGCCGCGGTGTTGTGGAGGGCGTCGATGGCGAGGGTGATGAACCCCATCAGCATCACCTCGACCACGGGGCGGAGGCCGGCCTGGGCGGCACCGACGCCGGCGGCGACGAAGCCCTCCTCGGCGATCGGCGTCGAGCGCACCCGCTCCACCCCGAACTTCGTCGACAGGCCGGCGGTGGCCTTCCAGACGCCGCCGTCCTCGGGGTCGGCGATGTCCTCGCCCATCAGGAATACGGTCGGATCGGCGTCCAACGCGTCGTGGAGCGCGAGGTTGACGGCCTGGACGAACTTCACCGTGTCCTGCTTGGTCTGCGCGCTCATGACTCTCCTGACACCGTTGCGAACACGTTCGTGTGGAGCTGGTCGATCTCGGGGTAGGGGCTCTCGTTGGCGAACTGCCAGGCGTCCTCCACGTCGACGAGCGCCTGGCGCTCCATCTCGGCGAGCTCCTCCTCGGTGGCGTGGCCCTCGGCCAGCAGCCAGGCCCGGAAGCGGGGGACGGGGTCGGCGTCGCGCCGCGCCTGCACCTCCTCCTTGGAGATGTAGGCCAGCGAGTCGGACCGCGTGTGGCCCCGCAGGCGGTAGGTCATCGCCTCGACCAGGGTCGGGCCGCCGCCCGAACGGGCCCGGTCGACCGCGGTGGTCACGGCGTCCCAGGTGGCCACCACGTCGTCGCCGTCGACGGTGACCGCCGGGATCCTGTAGCTGGCGGCACGGTCGGCGACGGTGTCCACCGGCGAGGTGGTGCGGAACGCGGTGTGCTCGGCGTACAGGTTGTTGTGGCACATGAAGACGATGGGGAGCTGCCACAGCGACGCCAGCGTGAGGGCCTCGTGGAACGCGCCCTCGTTCGCCGCGCCGTCGCCGAAGTTGCACAGCGTCACCCGGTCGTCGCCCCGGAGGACCGACGAGAGCGCCCAGCCGGTGGCGATCGGGATCTGGCCGCCGACGACGCCCGAGTTCATGACGACGTTGGCGTCGAAGTCGATCGAGTGGACCCAGCCGGACTTGCCGCTCTGGTTGCCGGTCGCCTTCCCGAGCGCCTCGGCGAAGAGCCTCTTGGGTGACGCGCCCTTCGCCATCTGGGACATCCCGTCGCGGTAGTAGGCGACGAGGTAGTCCTCGGGGCGCAGTGCGATGCCGATCACCGCGCCCAGCAGCTCGGAACCCCGCCACGAGAACCAGGTGGTCCTGGTGGCACCCGACATGAGGAGCTGCTGCACCTTGTCGTCGAGCTCCTTGGCGAAGATGGATATCGCGTAGATGCGCGCGAGGGTCGGCTTATCGATCACGCTGTCCCACTTCCATGCCCCCTTGTCCCCGGTTCCGTAAATTCGTTAACGAGTTGATGGTAAACGGGAGGTCAGGCGCCGTCAAGCCATCGGTGCCGGAGCGACGCTCGGGGCGGACCGGCGCGGCAGCCGGATCGCCAGCGCGAGCGCACCCGCCGCCAGCAGGGCGGCCGCGAAGAACGCCCGGTTGTAGGCGGCCTGGGCCCGGTCGTCCGTCGCCGTCGACCCCGCGGCCACCACCGCGCTCATCACCGAGACGGTCACCACCGAGCCGACCTGGCCCACGACCGCGCGGATCGCCGCGCCCTGGGCCAGCTGCGCCGGTTCCAGCTCGCTCATGCCGGACACCACCACCGGCGGCGACGCGATCCCGAAGCCGACGCTCTGGACGCACAGCAGCAGCAGGACCGCCACCACCGGCCAGTCGAGGCCGAGGTTGCCGAACCCGAGCAGCGCGGTGGTCATCAGCGCGGTCCCGAGGATGATCGGCCGCCGCGGTCCCGAGCGATCGGTGACCCGCCCGGCGAACGTGGTGGCCACGATGGCCAGCAGGGCCGGCACGAGGAAGAGGATGCCCACCTCGGAGGGCCGCATCCCCCGGACCTCCTGGAGGTTCAGCGGCACGAAGATCAGCCGGCTGAACTGGACGCCGTTGATGATCGCCAGGATCACGATCGAGATCGCGAAGGCGGCGTGCCGGAACAGCCGCACCTCGAGGATCGGGTCCCGGGCCCGCAGCTCGTGGACGACGAACACGGCCAGCACCGTGAACCCGATGCCGACGCAGGCGACGGTCTCGGGTGCCAACAGCCCCCACCGCCGCGACTCGTTGAGCCCGAACACGAGGAGCAGCAACCCGAGCGTCGACAGCACGACACCCGCCACGTCGAGCCGGTAGGTCGGGTCGTGGTAGCCGACGTTGGGCAGGATGCGCGCGCCGATCAGGCTGCACACCAACGCCACCAGGGCAGAGAGGACGAACACCCAGC
>Ga0193743_1002545_pt1 | contig 12783 bp, 17 predicted proteins | sample L2c2metaG_FD_143038 | JGI IMG/M metagenome (GOLD analysis project Ga0193743, IMG submission 143038) | Soil microbial communities from a riparian zone of the East river system, Colorado, United States - L2c2 | ecosystem: Environmental > Terrestrial > Soil > Riparian zone | place: USA: East River... | reverse complement strand
TCCTCAACAGAACCGGGAGTTACAGCAATGCGACCGCTCGTTGTCTTCGGCATTCTGTTGATTGCCATCGGCCTTGCCGGCCTGGTGATCGACAACATCTCCTTCACCGAGAAGCGGGTCGTGGTCGATGCCGGGCCGATCAAGGTGACGGCCGATCAGCAGCACACCATCCCCATCCCCAGCATCGCCGGCGTCATCGCCATCCTTGCCGGCGCAGGAATGGTCTTCTTAGGCCGGCGTGGCGCGAAAGCCTAGGCTTTGCCCCACAGCCGCCGGGTCGCGATGTCGGCGCCTTCGCGGCAGCTTTTGAGCTTGGCCCAGACCACGTCCTCGGCCACCAGCTCCGAGCCGGCGAAGGTGCCGAAGCCGCAGTCGCTGGAGGCGATGACCCTGCTGCGGTCGCCGACCGCCTCGACCGCCTCGCAAATCCGGTTGGCGATGACTTCCGGATGCTCGACGTAATTCGTCGTCGAATCGATGACGCCCGGCAGCAGGATCAGCTCCGGCGGCAACTTCGCCCGCTTGAGCGCGGCGTACTCGTGCTGATGGCGCGGATTGGCGAACTCCAGGCTGAGCGCGCCGACGCGCGCCTGGTAGAGCACGGGCAATATCTCCGACAGCGGGATGTCGTGGATATGCGGCCCGTCATAGTTGCCCCAGCAGCAATGAAGCCTGACGCGATCGCGCGGGATGCCGGCCAGCGCCTCGTTCAGCGCGGCGACGTGCGTTTCGGCGATCTTGAGGAATTCGGCGGCGCTCTTGTCCTGGAACAGCACCGTCCGCTCCATCGCGAGGTCGGGCGCGTCGATCTGCAGCACGAAGTCGGCCGCGATCAGCTCGTACTCCTTGCGCATCTGGCGCGCCAACGCGAAGACATAGGCCTCGTGGCTGGCGTAGTGGGCGTTCAGCATGGTCGTGGCGACGATGCCGGGTGATGCCGCCGTCATGAAAGCTTCAGCGGGCGCTGCCGCGAGGCCATCGAGCGCCGAGCGGAACATGCGGCACTCGTCCTTGGCCGGCGCGAGATCGTCGTAGGTGACCTCGGCGATCGCCTGGGGCGCATTCGATACCTTGCTGCGCTTCGGAAAGCGCTGGCGATGCTGCGCCATGAGGCCCGGAAAGTCGGTATAGTCGCGCGGCCGCGGGCGCGAGGATTCGCCGCCGAAGCCCTGCATGCGCTGCGCCACATAGGTCTGGAAGCCGACGCGTGGCTGCTCGCCGTCGTTCACCACGTCGACGCCGCAGGCCGCCTGTTGCTCCACGACATGGCGCACCGCGCTCGCGCTCTGCCGGGCCAGTTCCGCCCGGTCCACCGCTTCGCCCGCCTCGTCGCGGATCAAGAGGTCGGTCAGCACCGCATTGCGCGGCAGGCTGCCGACGTGGGTCGTGAGAATTCGTTGTTCGCTGCGATGCATGGTTTGTCTCGCTAGCCCAGCGGCCACGTGAAGCGGATGTTGTTCCTGGCCAGCCCGTCGAGCACGACCTGGACGCCGCCCGACTTCATCATCCATTCCAGACGGTGATCGCGATATTCGCGGCGGAATGGCGCCGAGGCGAGGCGCGCCGCGGCGTCGCCCATGCGTTCGCACGCCGCCTCGAACTCGCGGAAGGTCTTGGCGACCGACGGCCGCTCGCGGATGCGGTGGCGCCACTTGTCGAGCGGCGATCCCGGTGGCGTGCCGAAGCCATAGTAGAACGAGCGGTTGACGCAGGGCGCCACGCTGAGGTCGGCCCAGCCGAAACTGGCGCCATTGAACCACTGGCCATCCCCCAGCCTGTCGGTGAGCCAGTCCTGCAGCTCAGCCGTCTGGCGCGCAGCGGTGGCCTTCATTTTCTCGGCGAGCTCGCCCTCGGCCCGCTTGAACCAGCGGATCTCGCTCAGGCCCCAGTTGACCGCCTCGTACGACGTGTCGCAGAGCTCCTCGATCATGCGGGCGCGGGCGCGTTCTGCCGGATCGCGCGGCAGCAGCGGCGGGGAGGGGAACTTGTCCTCGAGATATTCGAGGATGATGGTCGAGTCGAAGATGCGCACGTCGCCGTCGACCAGCGCCGGCACCTCGTTGCGCGGGCTGGCCTCCGCGAACGCGCCATCGACCTTGCCCGAGCCCAGCGCCGCCGGCGTCTCGACCTTGAAGTCGAGTCCCTTCTCGCGCAGCGCGATCTTGACCTTCTGGGCGTAGGACGAGAGCGGGTGTTCGTAGAGAAGCATCATGGAAGCTCCAGCCGGACGGAGACCGCGGCGCTGGCGATCACCGCGATATCATTGCCCTCGGGATCGGGCACGTCGAGCCCGCCCTTGACGGCCTTCACCGTCACGATGCCGTGCGGCAGGGACGTGCGCACCTTCTCGAGGTCGACCTTGTCGGGCTGCTGCACGCCGATCGTGACATCGACGAACATGCCGGTCTTGGAGTTGACCCCAAGCGTGCGCAGCATGGTGAGCGAGCTGTGGTGCAGGGCATCCTGCACGGCGCGGAGCGCTGCCTTGGTGTAGTCGCCGCCATGCAGGTCGTTGCCGGTGCCGAGCTCGAGGATGACGCGTTTGGCGGGCATTTTTTGCCTCCCTCAGAGATCGAGCCGGACGATGGCGGCCGCCTGGGCGATCACCGTCTTGTCCGTGCCGGCTTCGTTGGCAATTTCCAGCCCGCCTTCGACCACGCTCACCGTGCCGGTGCCGTGCGGCAGCACCGCCAGCACCTGCTGCTTGTCGACCTGGTCGGGCCTGGGCACGCCGATCAGCACCTCGACCTGCATGTCGTCGCTCGACTTGCCGACAGCGCCGGCGACAGTCAGCGAATTGTGCCACAGCGCGTCGCGCAGCGCCCGCACTGCGGCCTTGGTGTAGTCGCCGCCGCGGATGTCGGTGCCCATGCCGATTTCGAGGGCCACTCTCTTCAGCGCCATGCAACCTCCTCCTGTCGTCCCAGCAGCAAGACGGCCGCACAAGGCGGCCGTCTTTCTCCTTACAGTCCAAACAAGCGGGCGTTAAGCGCTACTTCCGGCGGGCCGCGTCGACGCTCCACGGGCCGGGCCCTGCCGCCGCAAGATAAAGGAAGACGAAGCAGTAGAGGACGGCCAGCTCACCTCTGTTCAGAATGGGAAAGAAGCCCTGCGGTGCGTGAGCCATGAAGTAGGCAACGGCGGTCATGCCCGAAGCGATGAATGCCGCCGGCCGTGAGAACAGGCCGAGCACCAGCAGGATGCCGCAAACGAGCTCGATGATGCCCGCGTAGCCTGGCCAGGAATTCAAGTCGAAAGTCGGCGGTACGGCACCCGCCGGGAATTTGAGGTATTTCCCCGTTCCGTGCTGCAGCAACAGCAGGCCGGCCATGATGCGGAGGATACTGAGCAGACGTGGCGCCCACGCCGTAGCAATCGCATCGAAATTCATCGTGACGACTCTCCCAAAGTGGATGCGCCATCTTAGTGCGGCATCAACTTCCGACAAGCGATGGCAACAGTGACCAAGTCACGGTTTCGTTAGTGAACCGCTCGCACTTGCGCTGCGGCTTGCTATAGTCCGCGCCGCCTGACCGACCCCCAAGAGTCGGCAGATGTACGAGTCGACGGCGCGTGGGAGGAAGTATGGCGACGGTCGAAATCCGCAACGTGCGGAAGGCGTTCGGGCCGGTCGAGGTGTTGCACGGCGTAAGCGTAGACATCGCGGATGGCGAGTTCGTGGTTCTGGTAGGCCCGTCGGGCTGCGGCAAGTCGACTTTGCTGCGCATGCTGGCCGGCCTGGAGAACATCACGTCGGGCGAGATCGCCATCGGCGGCCGCGTGGTCAACGCGGTGCCGCCCAAGGATCGCGACATCGCCATGGTGTTCCAGAACTACGCGCTCTATCCGCACATGACCGTCTACGACAACATGGCTTTCTCGCTGACCTTGGCCAAGGCGCCCAAGGAGGTGATGGACCAGGAAGTCGGACGCGCCGCCAAGATCCTGGGTCTCGAACAGCTCCTGCAGCGCTTCCCGCGCCAGCTTTCGGGCGGTCAGCGCCAGCGCGTGGCGATGGGCCGGGCTATCGTGCGCAACCCGCAGGTCTTCCTGTTCGACGAGCCGCTCAGCAACCTCGACGCCAAGCTGCGCGTGCAGATGCGCTCGGAGATCAAGGAGCTGCACCAGCGGCTCGCCGTCACGACGGTCTACGTCACCCATGACCAGATCGAGGCCATGACCATGGCCGACAAGATCGTGGTGATGAACAACGGCTATATCGAGCAGGCCGGCCGGCCGCTCGATCTCTACGACCGGCCGGCCAACCTGTTCGTCGCGGGCTTCATCGGCTCGCCGGCCATGAACATGCTGAAGGGCACGGTGACCAATGGCGCCCTGCACACCGAGGACGGCACGGCGTGGCCGCTGCCGGCCAATGGCGCAGCGCGCAAGGAAGGGCCCGCCGTCTACGGCGTGCGGCCCGAGCATCTGCGCCTCGATGCCGGGGGCATCCCGGCCGTCGTGCAGCTCGTCGAGCCGACCGGGTCGGAGACGCAGGTGCTGATGAAGGTCGGCAGCCAGTCGATGGTCGGCGCCTTTCGCGAGCGTGTGTCGGCCAGGCCCGGCGAGATCCTGCCGGTGCGGCCCGATCCCGCCCTTGTGCATCTGTTCGACCAGCAGTCCGGTCAACGGATGTGAAATCGGGGAGACCTTAGAGTCAGTAGAGTCCAGAGGAGGAAACGAAAATGGTGTTCATCATCAGGCGGCGCGAGGCGATGGCGGCGGGGGCCGCAGCGGCGGCCATGGCGCTGGCGCGCCAGGCGACCGGCCAGACCATTCCCAAGGCCGACGTCGCCGCGCCCAAGCTCGACCCGGAGAAGGGCGCGTCCTTGCGCATCCTGCGGCCGGCGCGCTTCGTCGAGCCCGACGAGGTGATCTTCCGCGCCAACACCGCCAAGTTCGCCAAGGAGAGCGGCATCGACGTGCGCGTCGATTTCGTCGGCTGGGAAGATCTGCGCCAGCAGGCCGCCGTGTCGGCCAACACCGGCGCCGGTCCCGACATCATCCTGGGCTGGGCCGAGGATCCGCACGTCTATGCCGACAAGGTCTCCGAGCTCACCGACGTCGCCGAGTATCTCGGCAAGAAGTACGGCGGCTGGATGTTCCTGGGCGAGAAGTACGGCAAGAAGGCCGGCACCAACAACTGGATCGGCCTGCCGTTCGGCGGCTCGACCGGTCCGATCGTCTATCGCAAGTCGGCGGTCAAGGAGGCGGGCTTCGACACCGTTCCTTCCGGCCATGCCGACTTCCTGAAGCTTTGCCAGGGCCTGAAGAAGAACAACAAGCCGGCGGGCTTCGCGCTCGGCAACGCGGTGGGCGACGGCAACGGCTTCGCCAACTGGCTGATCTGGTCGCACGGCGGCTACCTGGTCGACGAGGGCGGCAAGGTGGCGATCAACAGCAAGGAGACCGTCGCAGCGCTGAAATACCTCAAGGACCTCTACCCGACCTTCGTGCCGGGCACGATGTCGTGGGGCGACGTCAGCAACAACCGCGCCTTCGCCGCCAACGAGCTGTTCCTGACGGCCAACGGCGTGTCGCTGTACTTTGCGCTGAAGAACGATCCGGCGACCAAGGCGCTGGCCGACGACACCGACCACGCGCCGCTGATGATGGGCGCGATCGACAAGCAGCCGCAGTCGGCGCTGGTGCTGAACGCCATGGTGTTCAAGCATTCCAAGTTCCAGAACGCCGCCAAGGCCTACCTCACCTACATGATGGAGGCGGAGCAGTACGACACCTGGCTCACCGGCTGCCTGGGTTACTGGGCCCATCCGCTGAAAGCCTACAATTCCAGCAAGGTGTGGGACAGCGATCCCAAGCTCGCGGTCTATCGCGAAGGCATGAACAACGCGTTCTGGACCGGCTACAAGGGACCGATCTCCCAGGCCGCCGGCACGGTCGCCGCCGAATACATCCTGGTGCAGATGTGCGCCTCGGTGGCCTCGGGCCAGGCGACGCCGGAAGACGCCGCCAAGGAAGCCGATCGCCGCGCCCGCCGCTACTACCGTTAGGCGTTGCGGTGCGCACACACCTCACCATCGTCGGAGCCCCTCTCCCCCCGCGATGACGCGGGCGGAGAGGGCTCTGAAGTCGGCTGCAGGACTTCGCAGGAGCCCAGATGACTGTCGCCACCCTGTCCGACTGGAGTCGCACCCGGCCGCAACCCGGCTGGTTCGCGCGCCTGTTCGACTACAAGCCGGTGCTGATCCTGCTCTGCCTGTTCCCGGCGGTCGGGCTGCTGATGGTGTTCCTGACCTATCCGCTGGGGCTGGGCATCTGGCTCGCCTTCACCGACACCAAGATCGGCCGGTCCGGCCAGTGGGTCGGCCTCGAGAATTTCGAGTACCTGCTCGAGGATCCGCAGTTCTGGACGGCGGTCTTCTACAGCGTCTTCTACACCGCGGTGGCGACCTTCGGAAAATTCGCGCTCGGCCTGTGGCTGGCCATACTCCTGAACAATCACCTGCCGATGAAGAGCCTGCTGCGCGCCATCATCCTGCTGCCGTGGATCGTGCCCACCGTTCTGTCGGCCATCGCCTTCTGGTGGATCTACGATCCGCAATTCTCGATCCTGTCCTATCTCGCGGTCAACGTGCTGCACATACGGACCGAGAATTTCGATTTCCTCAGCACGACCTGGCCGGCACGCTGGTCGCTGATCGCCGCCAACATCTGGCGCGGCATTCCGTTCGTCGCCATCACGCTGCTGGCCGGCCTGCAGACCATCTCGCCCTCGCTCTACGAGGCGGCCCTGCTCGACGGTTCCACGGGATGGCAGCGCTTCCGTTACATCACCTTCCCGCTCCTGATGCCGATCCTGGCGATCGTCATGACCTTCTCGATCATCTTCACCTTCACCGATTTCCAGCTCGTCTACGCCATCACGCGCGGCGGACCGGTCAACTCGACCCATCTGATGGCCACGCTCGCCTTCCAGCGCGGAATCGCCGGCGGCGAGCTGGGCGAGGGGGCAGCGATCGCCGTGTCGATGATCCCGTTCCTGGTGTTCGCCACCTTGTTCAGCTACTTCGGCCTGGCCCGGCGCAAGTGGCAGCAGGGAGAGGCCAATGACTGACGCGCGCCTCAGTCAGTTGGGCGTTCCGGAGCCGCAGTCCACCGCCACCGTCGTGCCGGAAAAGATGGCGTGGGACAGCCGCGCGCGGCGGGTGGTGACGATCTACCTGCCGCTCGCCTGCTTCGTGATCATCCTGCTGTTCCCGTTCTACTGGATGGCGATCACGGCGTTCAAACCCAACGCCGAGCTCTACGACTACAAGACCTACAATCCATTCTGGATCGGCAGCCCGACGCTCGATCACATCTACAAGCTGTTGTTCCAGACGGCCTATCCGAGATGGCTGCTGACGACGATGGGCGTGGCGCTGTGCGCCACCGTCCTGTCGCTGTTCTCAAGCGTGCTGGCGGCCTACGCCCTGCAGCGCCTGCGCTTCCGCGGCAGCCAATATGTCGGCCTGGGCATCTACCTCGCTTACCTGGTGCCGCCCTCGATCCTGTTCATCCCGCTCGCCACCACGGTCTACCAGTTCGGGCTGTTCGATACGCCTCTGGCGCTGATCCTGACCTACCCGACCTTCCTGGTGCCGTTCTGCACCTGGCTGCTGATCGGCTACTTCAAGTCGATTCCCTACGAGCTCGAGGAATGCGCGCTGATCGACGGCGCCACGCGCCTGCAGATCCTGCGCCGCATCACCCTGCCACTGGCGGTGCCGGGCCTGATCTCCGCCGGCATCTTCTCCTTCACCCTGTCGTGGAACGAGTTCATCTATGCGCTGGCCTTCATCCAGAGCAGCGAGAAGAAGACCGTGCCCGTCGCCATCCTGACCGAGCTGGTGTCGGGCGACGTCTATCAGTGGGGCGCGCTGATGGCGGGCTCGCTGCTAGGCTCTCTGCCGGTGGCGATCTTCTATTCCTTCTTCGTCGACTATTACGTCTCCTCCCTCACCGGCGCGGTGAAGGAATAGGGTCAGGCGACGGGCGCCGGCGGGCCCGTCGGATGCGGCACGGGCGTCGGCATGTCTTCCGGTGTCGGATCATCGGCCGGCATTTCGGGCGGGATCGGATCCGTCTTGCCCGGCTCGGGCGGCACCGGCCCAGGTTCGCGTGGCCCTGATCTCTGCATCATCTTTCGCTCTCCCAAAAGAAAGAGATGCCCGCCGTTCGGCGGGCATCTCGTCTTGAAGCTAGGACGTTACTCGTCCCGGTGCTGTGGCTGGCCGGGCTTGTTGCCTGGCTGACCCGGCTTCTGGTTGGGCTGTTGGTTCTGGCGCTGCTGCTGCTCGCGCTGTTGGCGCTCGCGCTGCTGCTGATCGCGCTCCTGTTGCGACTGCTGGGGATTGCGGTCCTTGGGATCGTTCATCGCTAGCCCTCCATTATTTTACCGGCGGCGCCCGGGATGGACGCCGCTGTATAGGAACGCCCCCTCGGCGGAACGGGTTGCCGGTGGCGTCGTTGTCGGCGCACAGCCCAACCCACAAGATCTGGAGACGGAAACATGAAAAAGGAATCTGCACGCGCCGTGCTCGCGGCATGCTGCATCGCGATTCCGGGTGCAGTCTTTGCAGCATCCGAATCCGATTGTGCCGCTCAATGGAAAAGCGCCGGCTGGCGCTCCGATCAAGGGTGCCAATAGCTTCACCGAAGCGCAGGCCAAGGATCGCGCGCTGGCCGCGGGCCTCACCAGCGTCTCGTCACTGGTCAAGGACGGCGACGGCATCTGGCGCGGCACCGCCATGAAGGACGGCAAGACCCGGAAGGTCGCCGTCGACTTCAAGGGCAATGTCGTCAGCCAGTAACAACCAACCCACAAGGAACATCCATCATGAAGATCATCGCTCGTGTCTATGACACCTACGGCCAGGCCCGCCAGGTCGTGGCCGACCTCGAGGCTTCCGGCGTCGCCGCCTCGAACATCAACCTGATCGCCAACAAATACGTTTGCGACGAGAGCGCTCGCATCCAGGAGCCGTCGGCGGCAGGCCCGGGCGCCGGCGTCGGCGCCGCGTTGGGCGGCACGGCCGGCTTGCTGGCCGGCCTCGGCATCATCGCCATCCCGGGCCTCGGCCCGGTCGTGGCGGCGGGTGCTTTGGCGGCGACCGCGGTCGGCGCCGTTGCCGGCGCCGCGACCGGCGGCGTGGTGGGCGCCCTGGTCACATCCGGCGTGCCGGAGCCGGAGGCTCAGGTCTACTGCGAGGCCATGCGCCGCGGCGGCACCATGGTGAGCGTGTATGCGGCCGACAAACGGATGGCTGCGGTTCAGCGCATCATGGACCGTCACGAGCCGATCGATCCCGCCGAGCGCCGCACGATCTATATCGGCGAAGGCTGGAAGCGCTTCGATCCGGCGGCCGCGCCCTACACGCCGAGTCAGGCCGAGATCGACCGGTTGCGCCGGCCTTATGTGAACTAGCGACACTCTTGCCTCCCCTCGTCTTACGAGGGGAGGTGCCCGCGAAGCGGGCGGAGGGGTCATGAGCAATGCGATTGACGTTCATGACCCCTCCGTCGCCGTATGACGGCGACACCTCCCCAGCTTCGCTGGGGAGGAAACCTCGCTTAGTTCTCCGGCACCTTGCCGATCCGCTCGACCGCGATGCGCAGCCGTTCGGCGTCGCGGTCGAGGAAGGTCTTGAAGGCCGGGGCGTCGAGATAGGCGATCGGCGTCTCGACCTTGGCCATCGCGTCCTTGAACTCGGCGTCCTCGACCGTGCGCTTCACGGTATCGCGCAGCACGGACATGATCGGCTGCGGCGTGGCGGCCGGCGCGAACAGGCCCGACCAGATATAGAAGGTGGCGTCGTAGCCCAGTTCCTTCATGCTGGGCACGTCGGGCATCGAGGCGAGCCGCTTGTCGCCCCACACGGCAAGCGCGCGCATCTTGCCCGCCTTGATCTGGCCGATCGCCGCCGACGGGCCGGAAGCCAGCGCATCGATCTGGCCCGCCAGCAGGGCGGCCACCGCCGGTCCACCGCCCTGATAGGGAATGTGGAACAGCTTGATGTCGGCCGCCGCGGCGAAGATCTCCATGGCCACGTGCAGGGTGCCGTAGACGCCCGACGAGCCGTAGTTGATCGTTCCGGGCTTCTCCTTGGCTGCGTCGACCAGGTCCTTCAGCGTCCTGTAGGGACCATCGGCGCGCACCACGAGCACCGTGGGATCGGCGCTGACCAGCGCGATGGGGGCGAACTGGTCGAGCTCATAGGCGGCCGGCCGGCCCTGCAGCCTGTCGGCCACCGGCAGCACCGAGATCGACGATAGCGCCATCAGGATCGTATAGCCGTCGGGCGCGGCGCGCGCGGATTGCGCGGCGCCGACCGAGCCGCCGGCGCCCGACTTGTTCACCACCACGATCGATTGCTTGAGCAGCCGCCCCATCACATAGGCTACCGGCCGGCCGGTGATATCGGCCACGCCGCCCGGCGGGAAGGGCACGATCATCTGGATCGGCCGCGACGGATAGGCATCCTGCGCCGCTGCCGGAAGGGCCGGCAGCAGGAGTCCAGCGGCGAGCAGCGCGCGCCGTTTCATCTACTTCGCTGCTGTCGCGCCGGCCTTGGCCGCGCCCTCCTTGGTGCCGGGATAGGTGGCGGTGAAGCCGAATATGGTGGTGAGCGCATCGGGCATCATGACCTTGTCGAGGTCGGCGAGCCCCGCCGTTTTCTCGGGCTTCAGGCCCAGGGCCAGCGGTCCCTTGGGCGCTTTCCAGTCGGCGATGAAGGAGGCCACGGCATCCAGCGCCTTCAAGGTGGCCGGCCCCTGCTGCACGGCGAAGGCTCCGATGGCCGCCTGCAGCGACTGCACGATCTCGTCCGGCTTGGTGCTTTCCTCCTTGGCGTAGGCCGGCAGCAGCTTGGCCAAAAGTCCGCTGTCGTCGATGGAGAGCGACGCGCTGCGCAGCCGGCCGTCGTCCTTGGCGCCGGCCATGCCCGACTTGTCGCTGATGCCGTCCACTACCAAGGCCAGCGTGATCTTGGTCTCGCCGCGCATATTGACCTCGAGCGTCTTGACGTTCAGCACCTTGGCGTCCGAATCGATGCGGTAGTCGAGCGCGATATCGAACGGCACATTGGGCACGCCGTAGGGTGCCAGTGCCGTGAACATCTCGTCGTTACCGGTCATGCCTTCCAGCTTGAGCTTGGCGAAGCGCGGAGCCTCGTCGTCCTTGGCGGTCTTCTTCAGGCGGTCGAAATCGAGCTCCTCGACCGTCACCTTCTGGATCTTGATCGTGCTTTCCTTGTCGCCGGTCGCCTGGTTAGCCGGCACCACGGCGACCACGTCGTTCAGGACGAAGCCCGAGTCGCCGAGCGGTGCGGCGCTCGCGTAAGTGAACGTCTTCAGCTCGAGCTGCGGCTTGATGTCCTTCTCGAAGCGCTCCAGGCCGTTCTGCGCCCATGACGCCGCGGCCAGCCCGATCACCAGCAGGGCCGCTGAAACTCCTGACAAAATCGATCGCATTGAGACGCCCCCGTACATTGTCCGTGGAGACTAACACCGCTGGGTTGCAGCGGCGAATCGACTCTCGGCAAATGATCGTATCGACACCGTCATTTTGCCGAGGCAGCATGCCGGTCATTCGCAACCAAGGAGGTCCACATGATCCGCAAAGGACGCGCCGAATGGCGTGGCACCGGCCGCGACGGCAATGGCGACCTTTCGACCGATTCCGGCGTGCTCGACAAGACGCCCTATTCGTTCAAGACCCGCTTCCAGAACGAGAAGGGTACCAATCCCGAAGAGTTGATCGCCGCCGCCCATGCCGGCTGCTTCACCATGGCTCTGGCCTTCCAGCTCCAGACCGCGGGTTTCACGCCGACGTCGCTTTCGACCGAAGCCGCCGTGTCGCTCGACCCGGAAGGGCAGGGCTTCAAGATCAGCAAATCGGCGCTCACCCTGGTGGCCGAAGTGCCCGGCCTCGATCAGGCGACGTTCGACAAGCTCGCCGAGGCGGCCGAGAAGGGCTGTCCGGTGTCCAAGGTCTTGAACGCCGAGATCACGCTCACCAAAACGTTGAAGTAACGCGTATACGCACGGTTCGATCACACTACCGGGAGTCGAAATAGGCTTGCCGCGTGGCAGCAGCGGGTCTGCAATCCGGCGGTTTGGACACTGGATCGCCGCTTTCCATTGCTAAGAAGGGGCATGACCGCGATCGTCCGCGCCGCGCTGCTCGGCGCTGCTTGCCTGTTGTCGATGACGGCATTGGCGCAATCAGCCGTGCCGCCCTCATCGTCGGCGGCCCCTTCACCCTCTGCGGTGCCGCCGCCGTCGACGCCACCGGGCCCCGACGTGCGGGTGAAGATCACCGACGACTACGCCGCCCTCGTCGCGCGTGATGCCTATTTCTGGGCGTGGCCGATGGTCAACCTCTACAACCGCCGGCTCGCCGCCGCGCAGGTGACCAAGACGGTGCGGTCCGGCCCGACCGTCAGCGCGCCGCTCAACCGCTTGGGCATGATCACCGACTATGTCGACCCGGCCGAACGCCTGGTCGCCTGTCCCAACCAGGACGTGGTCTATGGCTTGGGCGTGCTGGCACTCGACGTCTCGCCGGTCGTGATTCAGGTGCCGGATTTCGGCGACCGCTTCTGGGTCTACCAGGCGGTCGACCTGCGCACCGACAGTTTCGTGCAGCTCGGCAAGATGTACGACACCAAGCCCGGCTTCTACCTGCTGGTCGGGCCCAACTGGAAAGGTGAGGCGCCGAAGGGCATCACCAAGGTGTTCCGCGCCTCGACCAATACAGGCATCGTTGCGCCGCGCGTC
>Ga0193743_1002544_pt1 | contig 12792 bp, 11 predicted proteins | sample L2c2metaG_FD_143038 | JGI IMG/M metagenome (GOLD analysis project Ga0193743, IMG submission 143038) | Soil microbial communities from a riparian zone of the East river system, Colorado, United States - L2c2 | ecosystem: Environmental > Terrestrial > Soil > Riparian zone | place: USA: East River... | reverse complement strand
TCGGCCCCCTTCGCGGGGGCCGTCATGGCTCGCGCCCAATCCTGTTCGGTCAGGTCTCGGTCGGCGGCGGCGGTAAGGTTCTGCGGCTGACGCGCAAGGGCATGCGCGCGAAGCCCGCGCAGAAAACATGGTTGCCGGTGTTTATCGGCGTTTCATCGGTGAACAATTCGAAACGGCTCGACATCACGTCAGTCGGCGAGGCTTCGGCCGGTGATCTCGCGAATATATTTTCCACCAAGTGGGAAGAGCAGAGCTAACCAGACATGGCAAAGAAAAATGAAATCCTTCTCAGCATCGCGCTGGAGGGCGACGGGGACGTTAAGAAAAAACTCGAAGGCGTCGGTGAGAGCGGTAAGAAATCGCTTGAGGATTTTGATAGGAAAGTCGAGAGCACTCGCAATGGGCTGGGTAGATTTGCCGAGCCCGTTGATAAACTTCACGAGGCTCTTAAGCCATTTCTTGAGGGCGCGGGCCTTGGTGGTGCCGAAAGTTTGCTCGCGGGCGGCGGATTGCTTGCGAAATTCCTTCCCGGTGCGGGCATTGCCGCAACCGTCGCCGGTCTCGCCACCATTGGCATTGCATTGGCGAAGACGCGGGAGGAGAGTCAAAAAACCAGCAACCGTCTGCAGGCATTTGGTGCTGGCAAGGGCGGCCTAGAAGACCTCGAAAAACAGGCGAGCAAGCTCGGCACCACCGCCGAAAATATCCGTCCGACGATGGAGAGGTTTTACGCCAATCGACAAAAAGATATTGCACAGCAGAACCAGCGTGGCGGAATTTCGCATCCACCAGGTTATGAATCAGGTGAGGCGGAAGAAAAGGCTTCGGAAGTCACTGTCCTTGGCGGGCGAGGCGGCTTCATATCGCCGCCTTCGAAAAAAACGCTAGACAGCGCGCATGACGCTCTGTTCAGTGCTGGGCGGCTTGACAGCACGTCAGGCGCGGACATTGAAAAGGCCATCTCGCAATATTTGTTGTCCGTGCAAACGAAGGGGTCGGCGGCGTCGGACGACCTCGATGTGCTGCACTCGGTTCTCCCTCACGCGGCAGACCTTGTTGCAAAATCTCAGTCGAAGTTTCAGGGCCGCCAATTTAATAACGCTCCAGAATTCAACGCATTTGCGGACAGGCCGGGCGCACAACCGATCCCATCCAGTCAAATTTTTCGCGGACTTGCAGATGAGGCACCGGCAGCAGCCAAGGCCGCTGCGGCAGCGCGAGGCACCACCGAAGCCTTCGAAGGGCTGACGGCAGCACTGGTCAGGACGAAAGAGGCAGCGGCTAAGGCGGCAGGCGACCCGCTTAACAAGGGGCTGACGAAGACAATCGATGCTGGCAGCGGCGTCGTTGGCGGCTTGACTGACCTTATTGAGGACAGCGGCAAGAAGATTGTCGACAGCGCTGTTGCTGGCGGTGCGCGCGGCGCTGACATCGGTGGAAAAATCACCGGTCTCGTCCCGGTGCCAGGCTCTCAATACGTTGGGAAGGCTGCCGGTGGTCTGCTTGGCGGCGATCTAGGGATGACGGCCGGTACGCTGAAAGAGCTGTCGCGTCTTTTGCCGACAGCCGCGACCAACCCTGGCGCGTTGCAGGAAAAGGAGCGCGTGCGGCCCGAGCGCCCCCTAGATAGCAAGGTTTCGCCGCTCACTGATATTCTTGCACCACTGCAGCAGCGCGAATTGGAACAGCAGCGGTCGCGCGATCGATTGCAGCCAGCTTCGCAGACAGCTTCGCCGCTGCCGCGCGAGCGCCCCGCCGACGCGTCAATGCAGCAGCCCGATGCGCAGCAACCCCGGCGACATCGACCGGAGGATGATACGCCTCTCTGGCGTCCACTTCACCGCCCGACCGGCCGGACGAATGCGGAATTCGAATACATCTCGCCACCGCCGCCACGGCCGGAAGACAAATTTGAATACATCCCGCCGCCGTCACAGCAACAGCAGGACCGGCCGCCGCCGCAGCCGCGAGAACAATACGCGCCGAATCAGCCGCGCAAGTTGGGGCAAGCCGACGATCAGCAGCAGCCGCAGCAAGTCGCAAGTCTCTCGTCGACGCTGGAGCAGGTGCTGCAATCGATCATCAACTCCGTGACTAAACAAGAGCCCGTCAAGCAAGACGGCTTCCCCACTGGCGGTGTCCGTGGTGAACAGGATGACGGGCAGGCGGCGTCGAAAGTCGCCGAACTCGGCGGGGCCACCGAGGAAGCGGTTGCCGGTCTTAAAGAGCTGGCATCGGTTGCGCCTTCGGCCGCCGCCGCTGATCGCGGCGCGGCACCTGCCACGGTTGAAGTGGCGGGCGGCGGCTTCGTTCGCCGGTTTGGCGATGGTGGCAAAGTCAACGGTGCGGGCTCTTCGACATCTGACAGCGTCCGGGCGATGCTGTCAGACGGCGAGTACGTGATGAAGACCGATGCAGTAAAGCGCATCGGCGTTGATGCTCTCGACGCCGCGAATGAGGGAAGAGCGCACTTCGACGATGGCGGTCCTGTCGACTACAGCCAGATCGGTGGCCCTATCGACTACAGCAAGCTTCCCGGCACTGACCCTGCGTATGGCGTGCTCGATGCTGCTGTCAGTAGCATCTTCAGTGACATTCATCGTTCTGGTCTCAGTAAAACCTACAGCGACCTTCATCGTCAGACCGGTCTAACTAATGCTTACGGTGCGACACACTTGTCCCCCGGTGCCCACCAGATCACGGCTACGCCGGACGGAGGGGCAATAATAGATGGTGTGAAGTACGACGCGGGCGCACCCATCCTGCGGGACCCGTTCGTACAGGGCGAAATCGCGAAGTCGAAAGCGGGGGCCAAGGAAGATAAGGGCAGCAAGCGTGAACCGTATCATTCCCCATTTATCGGCGATTTCGGGAGAACGGCCGGAGACACCGAGGGGGGGTCTAATACCTATGCCAGCGGCGGCCCGATCAGCGGTCCCGGCACCTCGACATCAGACGACATCCCCGCCTATCTGAGCCACGGTGAATTCGTCGTCAACGCGCGTGAGACTGCCCGCAATCGACCGGTCTTGGCCGCGATCAACGAGGGCAAGTTCCCGTCGCACATCGCGAAGATGTTCGCGAACGGCGGTCGCATTGAGCTGCCGCGCTTCGCGGATGGTGGCATGACCGGCGTCTCTTCGCCTGACCGCGCGCCAAGCGCGGGTGACATCAGCGATCCGGGCGGCGGTGCGATGGGCCACTACAGCGTCGACCTCCGGACCAATCACGGCGATTTCAGCGTGATGGCACCGGAGCACGTCATGCGCCAGATGTCGCGCGCATCGGTCGCGTCGACATCGGTGCAGGCGGGGCCTCGGCCGAGCTGGTACGGGAAATAAAGGGATAGAGGATGCCGTTCAACCATCTGCCGTCTGGCGAGACGCTGTTGACCATCACCACGGTGGACAATGGCGGCAACGTGCTGCCGCTGTACAGCGCGCGCGGCATTACGCAGACGCTAGAGCCGATCGATGGCACAATGTTTCAGGCGCGTACGGTTAACGCCGAACTGGTCGATCTATCGGTGCCGCGTTTCCGCAAGTTCAAGTCGGTGATCTCGGCGCTCGATCAGCGCCCGCCGAGCCGTGACGACATCTGGCCTGGCCGCAAGGTCACGGTCGGCTGTGCCTATCTGCTATCGTATCCGACAGTCGGCGGCACGCCGAGTCGCGCGGTGCTGACGGGTTCTAGCTTCGTCGAGGGCAACTTCACATTCTATCAGCCGCTGATTACATTCATGCTCGGCAAGCCGTCTGGCAATTTCGACGAGTGGCAGTCGGGCTATCAGTGGTCGATCCCGTTAGAAGAGGTGTAGGTCGTTGCCCGTTGCCGGACCTTATTTCTTTAGTTGGGTCGATCCCGGCACGGCGTTCAATCCGGCTGTTCATAACGTCATGGATGAATACATCCTCTCGTTCAAGCGCGTGCTCAAGGAGGGCGACAAGCCAACGCTGGAATTAGTGATCCGCAATCCGCATATTGGACTGCTTAATCCCAGCCGAAAGCAATGGGCATGGTTCTCGCGGTTCAATGGTGCCAGTATCGTGCCTTTGTTCTACGGCCGCTTGATCGCAGCGCCGACTGACGTTTTCAAGGAGCTGATGACGATCAGGTTGATCGCGTGGCCGCTCGATTATTTCAAGCAGCGACAGGCGCTGGCCGAACAGGTCAAGGCGAGCGGGCCTTACGATCCGGTTTTCATTGATGTCACCAAGCGCGACGATCCTGACACCATCCTTGAAGCGATCTCCGGTCTATGGCATATCGATCCGGTCACGCACGTTGTCTCGATCAGCGACATTTTGAACGGCGAAGACGGCAACGTTGACATCAACGCCGATGAACATCTTTATGACGAAATGAATGCCGAGTTCGATCAGACCAGTGCGTTGACGAACATCCTGATGGTTGCCACGGTGAGTTGGAACCAGACCGGGCAAGGTTACATTGACATGGGGAACCATATTATCCCCACCTATGCGGGTGACGCGCTAATCTCCGAGTGGCCGAAGCCGCTGGCATCGCTTGGCGGTGGTTACACCGTGGCCAATGCCAACGCGATTGACGGCAGTGCCGTCAACGCAATTGTCAACATTACGACAAAGGCGTCATGGGTTAATAACGAGAAATTTCATAGCGACGGCGATCAGCTCACAAATAACGGTACTACATCCACTCCGTCGATTAGCGGCAAATCTGTAGCCCAACTAATGACGTATACAAATCAGACCGGTCTTCAAGACCCGTTTGCGGTTGATGGCAATGGCGACCCTTCGCCGACCAACATCCCGCCGCACGTCGAAGCTACGTGGGCATACGCGCCGCAATGGTCGATCAGCACTACGCTGTTGCTTCTTTATCGTGACTTGCAGCGTCAGCGTACCGAGCGGATACAGATGCTGTTGCAGAGCGATTTGCAGGCGATCATTGTCGATCCGCAGGCAGAGCAGAACGGCGAGACCATTGTCAAGAACGGCACTGACGTTGGCATTCCGATTGTCCCGCTGTTGAACTGGACGACGGTTGCCGGAACATTCGTCGATCTCGACATCATCGTATTCCCCGACAACCCGACATTGCCGAGCCAGCGCACCGCGCAGATTTGCGTTAGCGCAGGTACGGCGGGCACGGTCGAGCCGAACTTCAGCGATATCCCAGGCGTCACCACGACCGACAATGCGGTTGTCTGGGCCAGTCTTGGCATCCCGAACCCGACCGAGACATCTTACAACTGGACGGCACAGACCAGCGTGCCACTCGGCGAAGTGATCCTGCCGCTGCGCTCGCTTTTTATCTCATGGCTTGTCCTGACACAGGGCGGTCGCCAGCAAATTCCACCGTCCCCAACTACGGTGGCGCGGGGGGCCATCGTGCAGGGCTCGAACGGTTATTTTCAAGTCTGCACGCTCGGTGGTCTTACTAGTCAAAAGCTCCGCGAACCGGTGTGGGGGGCGACCTATGGTCAGGTCGTCGCTGATGGCAGCGTGGAATGGACCAACATCGGCCCGACGCTGCCGGACGGCAAGACACATTTCATGTGCGTGCAGGCCGGGCAGACCGGCGCGCAATTCCTTATCCCGCCGTTCAACAACGCGCTGCATGCGCGGACGACGGACGGCAGCGTGATCTGGTCGGCGATCGGAACCGGCGACATTCCCGCTGGCGGCACACCGGGCGATGTCTGGGCGCGCAGCTACTTCACGACGGCGCGCGGCCAGAACAGCCTCGAATATCTGATCTCGATCATGCGCGCGCGCGGGCGCATGAAAGCCCGCGCGGTCACGATCGACTTCACGCCGATCGATCCGTTTGGCACGGGCTTGTCGATGACGCTGCGTAAGACGGTGACGTTAACCGACACACGCCTCGGCGGTGGCGTCGCGACCGGCAAGCTCACCACGCTTGAGCACGCCTGCGACGGCAATACCGGGCGCGAGACCTGTCACGCGCAGGTCGGCTGCGCGGTCGGCAAGGACAATGTGATTTCCGGCAGCGACGGCAACCCGACTTATATTAACGGCTATGTGCAGGGGTATCGCGCATTTACGGACAGCGTCGTCGTCGTCGGTGACAACAGCGACGTTGGCTATACGCCGCTGGTGTTCGCGCCGAATGATGATGGTCTGGTATTCCCGCTGGACTTCGGTCAAGTCGTTATCAGCAGTGGCGTTAAGGGGTCTATTGTCGATCAAGAACTAGCGGTTGTCAGTGTTCTGAATTCTATGCGAACGGCCGCCAATGCGCCACAACCGAATCCGTTCCTCGTCGTTAACACCATGAATGTCGCGACCGCGCTTCATCCGGTTTGGTATGAGGCGGTTTTAAAGCCGCTCACCGACCTCGCATTCAACAGTTATTACAACGTCACGCTGACCAAGCTCACTTGTCAGCGTGGCATTGATCTTGAAGGGAGTAGTACACCATGAGCATGGAAAATATCGTCCGGCCGTTCCAGACCCCGGATTTTGCGCCAGCCAAGCCGTTTTTCACGCCGGGCAAGACCGGACAGCCGAACGTCATCTTGCAGTTCGGTCGCGGCGGTGGCGGCAAGACGCTGAGCGGCAGCTCAAGCCATAGCGCGTCGTATTATATGACGCAATACATAAGTGAGAAACAGAACGCGAGTTGGGGCACTGCCTTCTAAAAATGACCAACGCCCCGGAGTCGCGTAAGACGCACGTCGCTCGCATCGTCGGCACCAACAAGGCGGGCGAGGTGCTGCAGGACATCTGGGTCGATGTCGAGCGTATGGACTTGGCCAAAAGCGCCACGCAGATGGCGGAAGGATTTTGGCAGGGGCTGCAGCGCAAATTCCGCTGGTCGGATGACCCTGACGCCGATGATTACAATGAAGAAGGCACGCCGTCGCGAAATACCGTGATCGTTAAGGTGTGCGACCCAGAGAACGAAGACGACGTTAACGATCCCGAAGAGTGGATACCGATCAGGGTCATCAAGTCGTTGAAGGCACGCGGCGGTGATGCTGGCGATCAAAACTATGTGGATCGTCTGATCAACGACGAGCTGGCCGAAGCCCGCAAGGTGACGGTTCGGCGCATCGTGCATTACGATACCAACATTGACGATGCCGCACAGGCCGCGTTCGATGGCGACCCCAGCCGCAAGGCTTATGTCGTGTCCGGCGAGAATTACCAAAGGGACGATAGCACCAAAGATACAGGCCAATTCGTCGAGTATGAGATTATTGAGCTTCTTAAGAGCCGCAACAGCAATAACCGCGTTAAGGCGGAAGACGGCGGTGCCGATGTTGATAGCGGCCTGCAGACCAAGCTGCTCAATCAATATTTGATTGATGAGAGTGATGATCCGACCGGCGAAGTCGTCGGCAATAATAACATCAATCCGCCGTATCGGCTCGATCCGTATCAGAACATCGTCAACGTGAACTTTGGTGTCAGTGATCAGCAGTGGTTAGTTGGGGCCGGTGGCGTTAATCCTAATCTTGTCTTTTGGGGACCACCACATACCGACGCTACTGCCAAAGACGGGACAATTTTTGACGGAAAGGACGCGGGAGCATCGGGTCTTGGTTTCACGGTCATTACCGATGGCTACGTGGTGTTTGGCAAGATCACCTTGTCCGATGGCTCTAAGAAGAGCGTGTTCATGCGGGGCACGCCGCTGAGTTTCCGCGACGATGGAAGCATGGTCAATGGTATAGTTTCCATGGGCACTGTGAGTGCAGGAAACATCAATTGGTCGGAAGTGTACACGGCGGAGGGCTGCATCGTTGGTCTGAGCTACGCGAACAGCGCCTTCTTCGTGTCGTATATGAAGGATGTGGGCATATTTTTTGAGTCGAGACTTGCCGTCACGTTTGATGGTAGCAAATTCAAAGACGGAATTAATCCATTCGCCGGTACACCGTCAGGAGGTAATAATGAGGCAAATGGACGAGGCTCTATCGGAGGAGCTGCTGCCTACAACAAGGTGACCAACACCTATGCCTGTGTGGGGTCCTTAATTAGATTTGACCCCGGCATTACCAGTGTCTCTGCAAATTGGGGGTTAATTACAGCACACTCCCGCGATGGTATGAGTTGGACTAGTTCATATACGAATGACAATTTTGCTGGCATAGGTGGACAATCGACGGCCTTTGTTTCGACCGTTGCGGCGGGCAATGGAGTCTTTGTCGCAGCTGCAAGCAAGAAAAATCGATATTCTAATCCACCGCCATTCGAGGAGAATGACAGCGTTGGGCACTCTTGTGGTGTCGTTACGTCCAAAAATGGTGCAAGTTGGACGTTTTCGGAATTGCCAACCGCTATCTTCACTCCTCCAAGTAGTGGGTCAAGCGGTGGAGACACGTATGCCGTCGCATTCATCAAGGACAGGGCCACCGCAAAGAAACTCGGTGGTTCGCCAGGCATGACGGGGTATTTCGTCGCATCTGGAGGGGAATTTGTGGATGTTGGTAGTGGAGTAGTTAACACCAATGGAAAGATATGGATGTCACTGGACGGTAGCGTCTGGAGCTTGATTGGTCAAAGATCAGGTACTTCTTATGGATCGCTGACGGCAATTTCAAAGAGGCTAGACACAACCAAGATTGTCTTTGTTTGAAAAGTGACTGGCTAACAACAACGAAATGAAGACCGAAGCTCGCACTTGTTGGCGGGCCTTTTTTGTTTTTCGGAGGATAAATGACCATCACTTATTGCCGCAACGATCCCGTCAGCGGACGTTGGCTCGGCGTCAATCGCCTGCTCACCGAGTTCGAAGTCGACTTCAACTTCTTCCAGCACGAAGGTCGGATCACAACGCTGGAAGCGAACTTCACGCTGACGGTCAGTATCGGCACCATCACTCAGCCCGTGCCGGATCAGCTTCTGTTTACGATGACGGACGGCTCGACACAGGGTCCATTCACGTTGCCGACGTCGACGTTTCAAGATCGCGGCGCGTGGACTCCGAGCACGCCCTATTTTGTCAACGACACGTTCACCGCCAACGGTGCGCTTTATCGCGTGCTGTTTGCTCACACGTCGGGCACCACGTTTAGTCCGACCGCCAACGATGGCGCGGGGCACGACTTCTATGCCGCGATGATGTCGTCGCCCGGCAATGCGCTGCCAACCGGTGGCGCGACCGGGCAGGTGCTGCAGAAGTCGACCGGCACAGACTTTGCGGTGATGTGGGGCAACAAGCTGCCGACTGGTGGCACGACCAATCAGGTTCTGCTCAAGCTCTCGGCGACCAATCAGGACGCCAGCTGGGCGACGCTTGGCGCGACGATGGTGTCGTTCACGCCGTCGACAGCCAGCACGCTAACCTCGACCAACGTTTCAAGCGCCATTGAAGAGATAGATGCCGCGCTCAACGGCTTCAGCGCCTCGCTGTCCGGCCTCTCGGATGTCCGGTTCGGCACTGGCGATCCGATCACCGGTTCGTTTCTGTATTTTGGCGGCAGCTCATGGAACGCGAGCGCGCCAATAACGCCGGGCGATTTGTTGTCGTGGGATGGTTCGACGTTGGTTGGCGTCACTCCGACCGCACCGACGATGACACTTGATGACCTGACAGATGTCACTATCACGTCGCCGAGCGGTGGCGATACGCTGGTGTTTGACGGCGCATCTCTCAGCAACAAATGGGTTAAGCGTTCCGCCTACAACAACCTCGGCTCGACTGGCTCAGCCGTCGTCATCGGTCTTTTTGCAACGACCAGGTTCACGCCAACAGCGAGCCTGCAGATTGCCATCGGCGGCACCTGCCGCGCGGGCGAGAAGACGACGTTGATTATCGTGACGAGCGGCACCACCTCTTTCAACATCACGTCGGGTCCAAACGTCGCGATGAACGGTACGCTGGCGACCGGCACCACGTCGGGCAAGGTTTGGACACTGACGTTCATCTATGACGCATCAGGCACCACTCTTTACGAGATCGCGCGCACCGGCCCGATGTAATCCTTTCACGACAACAGATCGCGCCCGCAAGGGCACGGTAGTGCGGCAGTCTTTCCTCCCCTGCCCATTTAAACTCGCGCGGGCAATCATGCCCGCGCGTTTTTTGAGGTTGATATGAAAATCTCTCAGAGTGCGCTCGACCTCATCGTCGCCGAAGAAGTCACCAGTCAGGCATATTATACGCTGCACTATCAGCATCCGGAATGGCCGGGCGGAATGTCCGGCGTCACCATCGGCATCGGGTACGATTGTGGCTATGCGACGCCGGAAAAAATCCGAGCAGACTGGCGCGCGTATGTCAGCATCGAGATGCTTGGCATCATGTGCTCATGCGCGGGCGTGCGCGGCAGCCGCGCGGAAGCGATGCTCGGCGGCGTCAAGTCGCAGATCACCGTTCCATGGTCGGCGGCGATGGATGTGTTCTCCAACCGCGACATTCCGACGTGGACCGCGCTCGTCATTCAGCATATCCCGGCCGCCGCGAAGCTTTCTCCGACGTGCCTGGGCGTGCTGGTTTCGCTCGCCTACAATCGCGGCGCGTCGTTCGATAATTCCGGTGACCATTATACCGAGATGCGCGCGATCAAGGCGCATGTGGAAGACGGAAATCTGGCCGCCGTCGCCGATGATCTGCGTTCGATGAAGCGGCTGTGGCTGACCATGGTGGGGCTGCGCAATCGCAGGGATCACGAAGCGGCACTTTGGGAAAAGGGTCTCAAGGTCATCGAGCCGACCGCCAAGGTGCCGAATGCGGTGCTTGATCCGAATATCCCGGCCAAGGCTGGCTCGGCGCGTACCAAGCCTGCCAAGACCACAACAGCGCAGAATACCACGACGGGCGCGGTCGTGATCGGCGGCACCATCGCGGCACAACAGGCGCATGCGTATGGGTGGCTCACGGGCGAGGTTGCGCTCTTCCTCGGCTTCCTCGCGGCGCTCGGCGGTATCACTGCATGGGTTCTTTGGTATCGGCGTCGCAATCCCAAGTAATGGAGATAGAGGCGGACAAGGCGACAATGGGAGCGCGGGATGACCGAACTATCATTGACGCAGGTTTTCGAACTTCTGGGCCGATATGGACCGGGCGGCATCTTTCTAATTTTATGGTGGATCGAGCGCAGCGAGCGACGTGATACGCAGCGCGAATTGAGACGCGTGTCGCGCGACACCGTCGCGTCGCTTAGTGAACTAAAAGCCGTCGTTTCGCAAATGTCGGAGTTTTTCAAATCCGGCGGGCGGCATCGGTGATGGTTGAATTGATCCGGAAATTGTTTCGGCGCGATCGACCACAGGATAACGCGCGCGAAGTGGCTGAAGCGGTTTATGCACTCCATGAGGATGTAAAGGAGCTTTCTGGTTTCCTCAAACCCTATGTCGAGGCCGACGATCCGTTGGTCGCCTTGATGACTGATATGTTTAATCAGCGGTCAATGAGGGATTGAGATGTTAGGTCAGAATCATGCTGATCTGAATTTTTTTATTGAGCGGGTGACTTTAGTCATCATCATTCAATCGTTTTGTCTGCTGGTCGTTTTATTTACGTATCTTGGTTCGGAAATCCGACGACGTGGTAAGCCATGGTTTCGCATCTTCACTTGTATGCCGCTCGGGATGAGTCTCGCTCTAGCGATGATGCTGGACGAAATCGGCATATTCATTATTCGCATCGCCGTCTTTGTCTGGCGACGCAGTGGCAATGCCGAAGCAGGTATCCCCTTGAACTACGCGGAACAGCTCGCGCTTGTGGTCGGGGCGGCGATCGGAGGCGTCGGCGTGCTCTGGCTGACGCTGGTGCTGTCGCGGCCATTGTTTGGCAATTGGCCATGGCTTGTATCTGCTGGCTTGGTCGCTGCCTATCTCGCACAATCCTACGCTCTGCATTATTTTTAGGTCAATCAAACAGGGAAATAAAATGAATTTTCTCATGGTCTCCGGCCTCGTTGTCTTCGTCGCCTGGGCTTACATCCTGTTCCTGCGGTCAAAGGTGCTCGCCGCGTTTCCGAAGCTCGGGGCGATCGAACTAACGCTATGGAATGGCTCGCGCCAAATGCTCATGAGTCGCGTCCTTTCGCTGGGTGGCGCAGTCGTTGCCGTGCATGACTTCATTCTGCAATCCGGTGCCGATGGATCAACGCTGCTCAGCGAGCTGGCGACCTTCATTCCCGAACAATATCGCGGCCTCGCGCTCGCGGGCGTGCTGTTCACGTCGGGCCTTGGTCTGGCATGGATGCGCTTGGTGACGACCGGCCCGGTTGGCTCAAGTCTTCCGACGCCGCCAACGCAATAGACATCAGCCGCCCGGTGCCTTTTGCCCTTCTGGCTGATTAGGCCAGTGATATCCGAACCGATCATCGGCGCGGCCGGGGCCACCAAGGTTTGGCCGGGCGGCTGTCAAACGGGACAATAGAGGCGTCACATGCTCAGCGCAATATTCTCATCGGTCGGGATGTCGATCATCAATGGCATCCTCTCTCAGGCGGTCGCGGCCTTTACCGCCTACGAGAACAAGCAGATCAGCGTCGAGCAATTGAAGGATCAGCTTTACGCCGCGATGCTCGCCACGGTGAAAGATGTCGAAGTCGCCCAGGCGGACGATCTCGCCAAAACCTATGCGTCGTTCATGGACACGATGAAGACTTCGGCGCTGATGCAGTGGACCTGGGCGGCGGTCGTGCTGTCGCAGCTCTTCGTGCTGGTCTGGTCGCAGTTCATGGTGCCGCTATTGTTCGCGTTCAATTATCTGCCGAGCTGGAAGGCAGGCACAACCGCCGAATGGTCCTATCTGCTGATTGGCGCTTGCCTTGGCATGGGTCCGCTGGTGCTGCGGTCCGGGCCGGGCGCTGGCAATCTGGTCGGG
>Ga0193743_1002543_pt1 | contig 12802 bp, 12 predicted proteins | sample L2c2metaG_FD_143038 | JGI IMG/M metagenome (GOLD analysis project Ga0193743, IMG submission 143038) | Soil microbial communities from a riparian zone of the East river system, Colorado, United States - L2c2 | ecosystem: Environmental > Terrestrial > Soil > Riparian zone | place: USA: East River... | reverse complement strand
CCACTGGGGCCCTGGACGACGGATCCAGCGACTGGGTGTGGCGCGAAGACGCGATGGCGGACCTGCTGGTCGGTCACCAGCGGGGCGCGCTGTTCGTCGCGGGCTGCAAGTCCAACCAGGACATGTTCTACCCACAGTTCGACCACGTCGTCCTGCTCAGCGCACCAGCCGAAGTCCTCCTGGCCAGGATCGCCGCCCGAACCAACAATCCGTACGGGAAGCAATCGGCGGAACGAGACCTGATCCTGCGGTACCTGGTGGAGGTCGAGCCGCAACTTCGAGCCAGCGCGACGGTCGAGATCGACGCCTCGGCACCGATCCAGCGGGTTGTCCAACAACTCGAGGAATTGTAGACCGGCACCCGCCGCGCGCTCCGAACTTGGCTCGCAACATGAGAGTGCCGCGGGGTTTCATCGGCCGTCATCAGGGAATCCATAGTTGTCTCATCCAGTCCACACATTCCGCGGGGACAGTGGGAATCGTTCAGCTGTCGGCCGAGGAAAGGGTGGACATGGCCAGCTACAACGGGCCAGCCACGATCGTCTCCCCGTGTGGGGAGATCGAAATGACCGTGGATTTGCAATCGAGCACAGATCCTGATGGCTCCCTAATCTGGCGCGGGCATGTCGATAGCTGCGACCGTGACCACCTGCTCCGAGCGATACACGGGATGAGCGCTTACGGCCTGGTCTTCCGGCTCCCGGACGGCCGCGAGGGCAACTTCCTGCCCAGCGCGGAGAGCACCTGGTCCCGCTCCAGCCTCTGCGTCAGCGGATTCATGCGCGGGTGAGCGGCCCATTGGGCCGGCGACCATGGTCGGCGAATTTTATGTTTCGGCGCCAAGCACCTCGTCCGCAACGATAGAGGCGAAGAGTTAACGGATGGCAATGCGATCGCTAGGACAGTTCCAAGTAGTCGATGTTCATTCGGACAGGTGACAATCTGAGATTATTCACAACTACAGCCGCACGAGCCTCGGTTAGGTCGGCCGCGTGTGCTGAGAGCGCCGACTCAATGTGCTGAGAGCCCCGACTCGCCGGCCTTGTGGTCCGTCCGTCCTGGTCAGTCGTGCCGCATGGACACGGTGAGGGTGGGGATGTCGCCGATCCGGGCGTCGATGCGGTCTCCGGGCTTCAGCCAGCGGCCGCCGTGGTGCGCGGCCGACCCCGCCGGCGAGCCGGTGAACAGGATGTCGCCGGGTGAGAGGGTCATGTACTCGCTGATGATGCTGAGCTGCTCGTCCACCGGGTAGAGCATCTCGCTCGTGGAGGCGTCCATCATCAGCTCATCGTTCACCGAGAGCGTGATGCGCAGGTCGGTGACGTCGGGCATGAACTTCGCGGGAACCAGCACGGGGCCGCACGGTGCCATGGTGTCCTGCGCCTTGCCGCGGGTCAGGTCGACCAAGGCGGCGTCGGCCGACTTGACCAGGTCGCGGCAGGACAGGTCCAGGCCGATGGCATAGCCGGCGATCGCCGCCCGCGCCTCCTGACGGTCTGCGTGCCGCAGCGGCCTGCCGACAACAACGGCCAGCTCACACTCCCAGTCGAACTCGGTGGTCGACCGAGGGATCGACACCGTGTCGCCAGGGCCGACGAGGCTGGTCCGGGGTGGGCGGTGGAAGAACGGCATAGTCGGCCACCGGGTCGGCTCCAGGCCCATTTCTTTCAGGTGGCCCGAGTAGTTCGCGCCGACGGCGAGCAGCGCGTCCGGGTAGCGCACCGGGGTGAGCAGCGCCGCCGCGTCGGGGTCGAGGAACCGCCCGGATCCCGGGGAATCCGCGATCTCGTCGAGGACCTCCTGGGCCGCGGCCCAATCGTCGAGCAGGGCCCGGACCGAGGTCCCGCCGAGCCGGTCGTGGACGAGCAGACGCCCGTCGGCGAGCGCGAGGGCCGGCTGGGACCCCTCGGTGGTCTGGACCGTGGCCAATGCGTAGCTGTTCATGTCCCGTTCCTCCTGCTTGCGGTGCAACACCAGGAGTGTGCGCAACCGTGGGGACATCGGGCAGACACCGATGCAGGTACACATGTGGGTGGGAAACCCACGGATGAGGGGGGTCGGCCGGTCAGCGGTGGGTGAGGCCGGCCTGCGCGGCCTTGTGCACGGCTTCACCTCGAGAGTGCACGTCGAGCTTGGCGTACAGGCTGCGCGAGTAGCCCCGGACGGTCGCGGTTGACAGCCCCAGCCGGCCGGCGATCTGCTTATAGGTGCTGCCCGTGCACAACTCGAGCAGCAGCTCGCGCTCGCGGGCGGTCAGCGCCAAACCGCCGGGCGGCGGCCACGACGGCCCCGGGCGACCGACCGCGCGCGCCACGGCCGGGATGAGCTCGGTGAGCACGGTGCGCCGAGGGACGACGATGCCGGCGCTGTACGGCGACGCACCCACCAGCTCGCCGGCGGCGGCGTTGGTGGAGTCGTCGGCGATCAGCACCAGCCGGCCGGTCGAGGTGCTCACCTGGTCGGCCGGCAGCTCGGCCGACTCGAGAACGGCGGCGTCGACGATGGTGACGTCCGCGTCGGCGACCCGCACGGCGAGCTCCGGGTCCCACGGCCCGGCCGCGACGACGACGTCGGCCAGCAGACCTCGTTCGACCAGTCGGGCCAGGCCGTGCGCGGTGAGCGGATCGTGGTGCACGACAACCACCCGCAGCCGCTCACCAGGCTGGCGGCCGATGCCCAGCCCGAGGGCGATCAGCCCGGCGACCGCGTCAACCTGGGCGATCACCGCTGCCCAGGACCGACCAACCACGGTCGAGCTGAGCAGTACCGCGCCGATCGCTTCCCCGGCAGAGGAGATCGGAACAGAGGCGCCGGACCGGATACCGAGCGCCGCCGCCAGCTGGTCAACGGGGCGGTCGAAGGCGGGTTCGCGGGCCAGGTCGGCAGACGACCACGGCTTGCCCTCGAGCGCCCGGACCAGCCTGGTGGACAATGCCGAGGGGGCGGTGGTCCCGACTGCCAAGAGATCGAGACCAGCAGCGGCGAGCACGGAGCACTCGACGCCCTGGAAGGACACCAGGGCCACATGCTCAACGGCGCAATGCCGCCGGACGGCCTCCGCGAGGAGCTGCGCCACCGAGGCCGAGCGCTGCGCAAGGATGTCGGTGACCGTTGCCACCAGGCCGTCCGCCATGGAGGCAGTGTCCCCCATTGGCCGCGCTCAACGGATGCCCATGGCCGGCCCGCCCTCCTAAGACACCGCGGCTTCGTGCTCGTAGCCGGTGGCCTCCTCGGCGTCGGGGTTGACCTTGCGGGCCTCGTCGAGGTGTTTGAACCACTCCTTGCGCCAGCCCTCGGCGTTGCGGCGCAGGCGGGAGCGCCGGTCGCGGATGGCGCGGAACGCCGGGATCAGCAGGTGTTCGGCGGCTGCCGCGCGCGGTAGTCCCAGTTCGTCGGCGGTGGTGTTGCCGTGGAAGAGGCGGGCGAGCGCGTACATCGCGCGCAATGCCATGCCCTCGGGCACCGAGACGATCTCGTGCAGCGTGCCGGCGACGGCGGCGAGCGTGGCGTGGGCCAGCGCGGCGGACTCCGGGGCCGGTGGGCCGGTGACGGCCTGCAGCAGGTCGTCCACCCGCTTGGCCTGCTCGTTGTTCGCGATGCCCTCCACCAGCCGGGCGTCGACGCCGAGCACGTGGGCGATGTACCACCAGTACCGGTAGAGCGAATCCTGCTCGGCGGCGTTGAGGTCGAAACCCATCACCGCCTCGGCGCGATAGGCGGTGATGGTGAAGTCCATCCAGGTGCGGGCCAGGTCCACCTGATTGATGGGCGCGCCGTAGGCCTGCTCGTCGTAGCCGCGGCCACGGGCCAGCCGGCGCATGTGCGCGTGCAGCATCCGCACCTGCAGCGTGGCCACGTACCCGTCGGCGCCGCGGCGCATCGCACCGGGCAGCGTCGCGGTGCGCACCCACCTGCCGGTCTCCTCCAACCGCCGCCCGGCGCCCTCCACCAGCCGCCCGGTGATGGCCAGCACGGTGGCGATGGAGGGCGACTCGTAGACCCGCACCAGCGCCCCCGCCGACAGGGAGATCGCGTGCACCGCGTTGGGCATCGTGTACTGCGGCAGCGGGCCATCGTCGAGCAGCGTGTCATCCACGTAATCGGGCAGCGACTCGGCCTGGGCCAGCAGCGCGGCGACGGCCGGCGACGGATCGTCCAGCGAGTCCAGCCCGTCGGTGATGCCGCGCGCCAGGTCGACCCGGACCTGCCTGCCCCGCTCGTGGATCTCCTCGACGACCGCGTCGGCCAGCGGGTCGGCCGTGGTGAGCGCCCAGTGCAGCAGGTCGGCGCGGTCATTGCCGAACTGCGCGGCGATGGACGAGCGCCGGCCGCGCGCGCTGGGCCACGCCGGAGGGACCTGGGTTTCGTGCCCGATAGTCACGGTGTCGGCTACCTTCCGGTTGCGGCGTGAACCCGGCCAGATTTAATGGCCAGCTGCCAACATAGCGGGCCGTGCCCGAGCGACGGCCCCGTCCCACCTGATCAGGTGCCGGTCCCGATGCCGTTCACCAGGACCTCGGCGGCGTGCTCCGCATAGACACGTACCTGGGTCGGATTCTCCGGGTCCAATTCGATCTCCATCCGAGCGGCGATCCCGGCCTGCCCGAAAGGAGCCGTCCCTCCTGAAGTGATCAGGAAGAACAACACCTCCGGCGGAATCGGCTTGATCCTGCCCGCCCGCCCCAGCTGCTCAAGTATCGACAGCACGCGCGACCTGACGGCTTTGACGTAGTTGTCGTACAGATAGTCCAGACGGTCCGTGGGAGCAGCGCCTTCCAGCGTGGCAAGGCTCGCTAGATACGGCCTGGTGGCCGAGTATTCGATGAAGCCGCGGACAAACCCGCGCAATCGGTCCATTGGATCAGCCGACTCATCGTCGATGCTCTCCAAGTGCGCCACAAACGGACCAAAGGCCCAATCGACCGCGGCACGCCATAGGTTTGACTTGGAGCCGAAGCGCTGATAGAGAAGGTTCCGGCTCACACCCAATTGGTCGTTGATCGTGCGCAGCGAAACTCCGTCATACCCTTGAATGGAGAACGCCTCCGCCGCCGCAAGCATCATCTCATTCACCGGAGCGGGCTGGACACCCTTGGGCGGGCGCCCCCTCGGTCGGGAGCCCCGGCGCGGAGCAGCAGACATACCTGGATCGTATCCTTGTGCGCGTCGAACGTGCCGTTCACTGGGTAGCTTTCCGGTAAAGCGTTTTCACTTTAACTGGCCTTACCCATCGACCGCCGGGTCGGGCCGCCCGGAGGACCTCCGGGCGGCCCGGGCACCATTCACCGCTTTTACCTCGTGAGTTTGTCGACCGGCTGGAATTTCGCTTCGCCACCGTCAAGGTGCTTGCGCAGGAACTCCTGCCGTGCCGCTCGGTGTACCTGATCAATCCAGCCGGCCGCGCCGGGAATATTCCGCCGCGCCGTTTCCCGAACGAAATTCGGCGCGAATCTCGCCACCGGCGCGTAGCGCCACAGTCCGGGGTCAGGAAGACCGCACGACGTGTACAGGTCCGAGCCAAGATAAAATCGTGCGTGCCCGAGCTGTGCCCGATACCTCAAATTTCCCACTACGCGACGCAGCCCTCGAGCATCCTCGGGAGGCCGGAAGGTATCCATGAAGGACCGGCACAGCGACTGAGTGTCCGGCCCGAAGTCGGGCTCCTCCCCGAGCATGATCAGCAGTTGGGCGCGGAATCCATCAGTCGCCGTCTCCGGGTACCAGGGCGGTTGGAACCCCATGAGATATCCGACGTATCGCCAGAGGTGCATCAGCGCGGCGATATCTTGGTCGGTAGGACGGTAGCCGAGCAGCTTGAGCTGCTGCCCGGGAAAGTGCGAGCTGGCCATCAGCGTCTGGAACATGCCGTACTGGCTGATGGGTACTCCCAGCTCATCCCGGTCCCACCCGGAATGGGGCAGAACAGGGCTAGCAGTTCCGGCGAGGGGTCAGTGACGCTCTCGATTCCCTCCTCGAGAGCCTGTTCCACATCTTTCCTGGCCCGGGCCTTGCCCTCTCGCGTGGCGAACGCGGCGTCGATGTAGGTATCCCCCAGCAGGTCCCCAGTGTTCATGGCGACGCCGAACCGGCGAATGGTGTCGTCTGGGAGGTCGACACGGCTCTTGGCCAGCTTTTCGAACTGCTTTCGCGTCTCCTGACCTCCTGGCGAGTCGACCAGACGGTAATACGCGAATGCGCGTGGAATCGGCGCCTCGGTGGGGTTCTGCACGTCAGTGGACTGCTTCATAAGCCATTCTCCTGGGTTGTGCCGCCAGTTGCCGCTCCATGCGGAGCCCCGCTCGCGTCGTCAGTCGACGAGCAGAGGGGGTGGTGGTGGGCGCCGCCGTGGCCCGCCTCGGGGAGGCCCAGACGTCGCCCCTGACTCCAGCGATCACTCTAGCACGAGAAAGTGTCAACAGACAATTTTCTCACAGCCGGTTCGGAACGACTGCTCGCGGTTAACGAACAGCGGAGGGGCAGCGCAGTGAAGGGCTGGGATCAGCGCACAGGCAGGTCGACGGCGCCGGCCAGGCGAACCGCGTACTCGCCGTAGAGATAGGCCACCGCGGACTCGGACAACTCGCCATCCGGTCGGAACCAGACCGGGACGGCTTCACACATCTCGATGATCGCGAAGGCGCCGATCTTGGTGTTCTTCGGCCGGAAGCGCCCGACCGCGGTACCGCGCTCGAGCAGATCCTCGATCCGGCCGCGGTAGATCTGGCGCTTGTCGAGGATCTCCGGCAGGTCGTCGGGGTCGGCCCAGGTGAAGTCTCGGGTGGTCACAATGGCTTCCCGGGGGAACCGGGTGAAGTACCTGATCTGCGACTCGGCCGCGCGGCGCAGCTGGTCAACCACGTCATCGGTGCTCGCGATGGCATCCGCCTGGTTGGCCAGGACCGCGTCCATGGTGCCGACCACGATGTCGCGCAGCAGTTCGCCTTTCGAGCGCACGTGGCTGTAGACGCTGGTGGGCCCGATACCCAACGCGTCCGCGATGTCGCGGACCCCGGTGGAGCGGTAGCCGCGCTCGGCGAACAAGGTCAGCGCCGCCTCGCGTACATCAGACAGCTGATTCGACGTGCGGGCCGCCCTCCGCTGGCGGCCCTGCGTCACGCCGCTGCGAGGCTTGGCCATGCCCAACAGTAGCAACAGCCCGCTACTCTAACGAACACTCGTTCTCCGCTATGGTGTCCGCTCGGCGGCGGGCGTAGCCGGTCCGCTGGGCGCCGAGGTGACGGGCGACATGCGCCAGAAGGCCATTCGGTCGAGGATGCCGTCACGCAGCACGACGGTGTGGAACAGCACGCCGCACAGGTGCGCAACGAACACGAGGAACAGCAGGTACGCGAGCACGACGTGGCTCTCCCGGAGCACCGAGTAGACCGCTGTGCTCTGTGGCGCAATAGGCGGCAGCCGCACCGCGCCGAAGAGCTGAACTGGCACCCCGGCGGAGGACAGCGTCGCCCACCCGATCAGCGGCTGCACGAACAGCAACGTGTAGAGCAAATATTCCGACACCATCGCCGCCAGGTGATCCACCGGATGCATAGTCGGCGGGTGTTTCGGCGGCCGATGGGTGAGTCGGTAACCGAACCGGACGATCACAAATACCAGGATCGCTATTCCCAGCGGCCGGTGGATGGCCAGCAACAGGTGGTAATTCGCCAGGGAAGCCACCATGATCACCCCGATGAACAGCATGGCCAGAACCATTGCGGCCATGACCCAATGCATCAGTCGGGCGAACACGGTGAACCGCGGCCGGGTGGGCGGCTGCTCAGGACCCATTGCGCGCCTCCGGGACGTTGACCTCGCTGGGCTGTTTCGGCTCGCCGGCCCGACGGGTGAAGGACACGGAGTACACCGCGGAACGGGCGCTGAGCAGCGGGTCGTCGGACGGCGCGATCCCCTCCGGCAGGATGAGCGGGTCGAAGTTGACGTCCCGCGCGTTGCCGGCCGCCTCGGTCTGCAGCGAGTCGATGGTCAGCGTGCCGGCGTTGACCACGCGCCGATTCACCGGCCACGGCGTGGTTGCGTCGCGCGTCGGGTCGCCCGGCTGGCCGACGGTGAGCAACAGGTCCCAGTGCAGCGGACCGGTCGCCACGCTCTGGATGAGCGCGTCGAACAGGTAGTCCCGTCCTGCTGGGCTCCCTGCGGTGACGGCTCGCACCGGCTGCCGAGGCGCCATCATCCAGCGCACCGGAACCGTGGTGCCGGCGGCATTGGTGAACAGGAAAGCGTTGAGTCCATGGAAGGTGCTGTTGTCGAAGCCCGAGGTCGGCGGCGTCTGCTTGATGATTGCCATGGCTCGCCCGGTCTCGGGGTAGCGGGTGAGGAACTCGGCCACTCGCCCCGGGTCGGGCTGCCCCGTCTCCGGGACGGGTGCGTAGGCGAGGAGTCGCGCGTGGAAACCCTCGGGCACCCGGTCGGTAAAGACCGGCACGTTGACCATCGCCGTGCGCCATTGCTCGCCGTTCGGCAGGTGGAACAGTAGGCCGAGTCCCCGGACCGTGGCGGCGGAGTCAGCCACGAACGGCATACCGCCGGACAGGGAGAAGCGGCCGGTAACCGGAGTGCGGCCGGCCGCGAAGACAGCCGCTCGGGACAGCTCCGCTCCCGCACCGCTGCTGGTGAAGTGTCCAGCGGCACTGACCCCCTTGGCGTGGTTGCGGCGGAAGCCGTCGTGCCGGCCGAACACCTGCTCAAATCGGTCGGTGAATCGAGCCGGGGTCAGCGCACCGGGGGTGAACCAACCGGCCGCGGACAGAAATCCGCCGACGCACGCCGCACCGACTCCGCCGATCGCGGCGAGTCGGCCCAGTGCGGCACGGCGGGTCAACGCCGCGCCGAACAAGGGTCCCGACGCGCTGCGCCCACCTTTCTCGCCCAATGCTCCCTCGTCTCTCAATTGTCGTCAGGAAATGGCGAACAATTGCGCGTCTTAATCCTTGACAACATTCGACATTAGCGCCTGGGGAGTTACGCCATGAGACGGCGAGAGGTTTGTCAGCGATCTGTAACAACTGAGGAATGTTCAGGCGAGGATGGCGAATTGGCAATTATTGCGGAAATCACCCGGCGACGAACAGACGCTCACGCTGTCCGGTAGGTGTCCCAGACCCGCTCCTGGAACGTGATGCCGTGCCCTGGCCGGTCCGGTACCAGCACCGCGCCGCCCTCGGTGCGCAGCGGTTCCTCCACGAACTCGTCCAGGAACGGGAAGTACTCCAGGTACGTCGTGTTGTGCAGCGCCGCCGCCACATGCACGTGCAGCTCGGTCATGAAGTGCGGGGCGAAGCCGAGCCCGTGCGCGGCGGCCAGCTCGCCGACCCGCAGCACCTCGGTGATGCCGCCGACCATGCAGGCGTTGGGCTGCAGCACGTCCAGCGCCCCGGCGGTCACGAACGGCACAAACTCCCGGGAGCTGCACAGGTGCTCCCCCGCCACGATCGGCATCGGCAGCGCCCGCGCGAGCCGCCGGTGCGCCTCGACGTCGTCGCTGGTCACCGGCTCCTCGAACCAGTACACGTCGAAGTCGGCCAACCGCCTGCCCAGCCACAGCGCGGTCGGCAGGTCCAGTCGCTCGTTGGCGTCGCACATGATCCGCACCCCGTCGCCGAGGGCGTCACGAACGGCAGCCACCCGCGAAACGTCGGCGGCCGGCTCCATCCCGACCCGCAGCTTGACCGCGCCGAAGCCCTGCTCCACATACCCGGCGGAGAGCTCGACGAGCTCCGCGACCGGCAGCAACGGGGAGGCCTTGCCGGAGCCGTATGCGGGCACCCGGTCCCAGACCTGCCCGAGCTCGGCGGCCAGCGAGTTGCCGTTGCACCGGGCCCGCAGGTCCCACAGCGCGATGTCGATCGCCGCGATGGCGAACGAGTTGATCCCCCGGCCCAGCCGGTGGGTGATCGCCCAGAGCTCGTGCCAGATCCGCTTGGTGTCGTGCACCGACCGCCCGCACACCCTCGGCACCAGTACGTCGTCGAGCAGTGCCTTCACCGCCGAGCCGCCGCCGAAGTCGGTGACGAAGGCGAAGCCGGTGCCCGTGTGTCCCTCGGCGGTGTGCAGCGTGACGCCGATGAGCTCGTGGTGCGCGTCGTCGAAGTCGCGGCTGGTCCGGACGAACGGGAGGCGCAGGATCCAGGTCTCCGCCTTGCTGATCTCCATGCTGAGGGCACGCCTTTCCATGGGTTGACGGGGAATCAGTGGCCGATCCGTACGCCGAGCAGCCGGCGGGCCAGCAGCACCACACCGAGATTGACGGTGAGCATGACCACCGACAGCGCACCCATCAGCTGGAACCGCGACTCGGACGCGAGGTTGTACAGCACCACCGGCGCGACGCTGTTGGTGCCGGTGTAGAGGAAGATCGAGACGTCCAGCTCGCGGAACAACAGGACGAAGTTCAGCACGCCGATGGACAGGATCGGCCCGCGCAGCAGCGGCACGGTGACCCGCCGCATGGTCTCCGTCCAGGAGGCGCCCAGGCTCCGGGCCGCGTCCTCGGTCTCCGCGTTGAGCTGCTTCAACCCGGCGTGGGTGTAGGTGAACGACTGCGGAACCACCCGGATCAGGTAGGCCAGCACGATGATCGTCAGCGTGCCGCCGATCCAGAACGGCTGACCCCCGTAGGTGATGATCATGGCGATGCCCAGGATCGCCCCGGGGAAGGCCAGCGGCGCGAGCATGCTCGGCTGGATCAGCCCGCGCAGCCGCGATCGCCCGCGCTCGAGCAGCCACACCGCGAGTACCGCCACGGCGATACTGGCCAGCGTGGCGACCAGGGAGATCCACAGGCTGTTCCAGAACGACTCGAGGATCTCCGGCTGGTGCAGCAGCGCGCGGTAGTTGTCGAACAGGACCAGGTTCCCCGGGGTCAGCGGCAGCCCGATCGCCTTGCGGAACGAGGTCAGCAGCAACACCCCGAACGGCAGCACCACGCTCACCAACATGACCGCCACGCCGAACAGCCAGGCCGGCCAGCGCCATATCCCGAGGCGGAGCAGGCGCCGCTGCCCCGGCTTGCCGCCGACCGTGGTGTAGCGGCGCCGGCCGTAGATCCGCCGTTGCAGCACGAGCAGCCCACCGAGCGCGACGAGCACCGGCAACCCCAGCACCGCGGCGTACTCGATCTTCGGCGGGAACGTCATCAGCTGCAGCATCGCGGTCGGGATGGTCTGGAACCCGACCGGGCCACCGAGCAACGCGACCGGTCCGAAGATCACAAACGCGCTGATGAAGACCAGCAGGCTGCCGGAGAACACCGGCGGCAGGATCAGCGGCAGCGTGATCGCCCGCAGGGTGTGCGACCTGGTCGCGCCCAGCGACTCGGCCGCCTCCTCCAACCGGGAGTCCATGTTGTCCATCGCGTCGGCGACCGGCAGGAAGATCAGCGGATAGAGGAAGAAGGACAGCACCATGACGATGCCCCTCGGCCCGAACACGTCGAACGCGGGCAACCCCAGCGGGGTGATCACGTACTGGTTGAGCAGGCCGCTGCGCGGGCCGAGCAGCAGGATCCAGCCCATCGCCGCGATGAAGCTGGGCGCGGCGAAGGTGAGCACCGCGAAGGAGCGGAACAGCCCACGCCCCGGCATGTCGGTGCGGCTCACCAGAAACGCCAGCGGCACCGCGATGACCAGCGCGACCGCCGTGGTCACCAGGCCGATCCAGGTCGAGTTCCAGATCGCCTCGAGGATGCCCGGCGTGGTCAGCACCGCCGCGTAGTTGCCGAGCCCGATCCCCCCGGTCTGACCGTCCGCCAGGCTGCGCCAGAGCAGGCCGCCGACCGGCACGGCGACCAGGAAGAACGCGGCCACGGCCCACAACCATGGCAGCAGCGCCTCCACCCCGGGCCGAGGACGCCCGGAAGGGGGCGACGGAGGCGGGCGGCGCGCGGGCGCTTCGACCGTCGCCACCCGTCAGCTCCCCACCGTCGTGGCGAAGGACTTGAGCAGGGCGTCCTTGCGGGCCGCCAGATCGGCCGGGTCGATGACGACCAACCGGTCCGCCGCGATGTGCACCGCGCCGTCCGGGTCCGGCGCACCGGTCAGCACCGACCGCGACCCGATCCCGGACTCCGCCGCCTGGAACTCCGCACTGAGCAGGAACTGCACGAGCAGGCGCGCCGCCGCGGGATGTGGGGCCTGCGCCATCGCCGCGACGTAGGACGGCAGGGTGCCGATCCGTCCCTCCGGGTAGCCGACGGCGAGCGGCTCGCCCGCCTTGCGCGCGGTGGCGATGTCGGCCTCGATGCCCGGCACGCCGAAGTCGGCCTCGCCGGTGGCCAGAAGTTGGGTGAGCGCGAGCGCGGAGTTCGAGACGAGGGTCTTGGCCCCGGCCAGCGCGGGCAGGAACCGCGGATTGACGTCGGACATGGCGGCGACGAATGTCAGGGCGGCTCCGGACGAGCGGGGGTCGGCAACGGCGAATACACCCGGGTGCGCGGCTAGAGCGTCCCACGACGCGGGCGCCGAGGCGGCCGGCAGCCGCGCCGAGTTGTACGAGTAACCCAGTGCAGCCCAGGTGAAGGGCAGGTAGGGCGCGGCCTCGGTGGACAGCGGCGGCAGGATCCGGTCGCGGTTCGCCACCGCGGCGTCGGTGAGCACCTTCGACTCGGACCAGGTGCGCAGCGTCGCCTCGTCATTGAGGCTCACCACGTCGAACTGGAGCGACCGTGAGGTGAGCTGCGCCTGGGTCTTCTGCGCGATGTCACCCGAGCTCTCCCGCACGAAGGTGACCGGGATGCCGTACTTCGCCCGGAATGCGTCGGCGAGCAGCTGGACCTGGTCGCGGG
>Ga0193743_1002542_pt1 | contig 12803 bp, 12 predicted proteins | sample L2c2metaG_FD_143038 | JGI IMG/M metagenome (GOLD analysis project Ga0193743, IMG submission 143038) | Soil microbial communities from a riparian zone of the East river system, Colorado, United States - L2c2 | ecosystem: Environmental > Terrestrial > Soil > Riparian zone | place: USA: East River... | reverse complement strand
ACTGCGAGCAGAAGAATCATCCAGAGCGCAAAGCCGCGCGCACCCGTGGATCCGGAGACCGACGAGTAGCTGATGGAGAGGCCGAGCAGCAGAAGGAAGAAGGTGTGGATGCGTATCTCTACACCAAGGAGCCTGCCGATCGAGAAGGACCACGCGCGCATGCTTATGATTGTATGCGCTGGCTTTGGAGCGGGGAGAAGATGCGCGTTATTGCAGGAAGATTTCGTTCGCGGGCGTTGTCGGCGCCCAAGGGAATGAAGACGAGGCCGACAAGCGACCGACTGCGCGAGACATTGTTCAATGTGATCGCCTCGCGGATCGAAGGCACGCGGTTTGTGGACCTTTATGCGGGATCGGGTGCGGTAGGGATCGAGGCAATGAGCCGAGACGCTGGGTTCGTGTGGTTCGCAGAGAGCGCCCCGGCGGCGGTGAAGGCGATTCGGGAGAATCTTGCTGCGCTGAAGATTGTGGATGGCTACAGCATTGAAGGGCGTGGTGCGGCGGTCCTGCTCGAGGAGCTTGCACGGCGACGAGAGAAGGTGGATCTGATCTTTCTCGATCCGCCTTACGAGGCCGAACAGGAGTACCGGCGCACACTCGAGTTTCTCGGCTCGCGATGGCAGGATTTCTTGGCAGAGGATGCGCGAGTCATCGCAGAGCATCGCAGCAAGGTGAATCTCGAGGAGAACTATGGCGCGCTCGGCAAAGTGCGTGTGCTGAAGCAGGGGGACGCCGCTCTCAGTTTTTTTGCAGTGCGGCCGGAGTCGTAAGCGGGACCCCTGGCACCTGGAAAGCACCCACTTACAATTAAGTCATGCGTGAAGCCACCAGGATCATCCGCTCGACACTCACTCGCGCCGCCGCCGGCGAGCCTCTTCACGCCGGCCCTGTCTTTGCTGCTCCGTACCATGCTCCCGGCGATCCTTCCTCGATCCCGTACACCTATGCCCGCTCGCACAACCCCACCTGGACGCACCTGGAGAAGGCGATTGGCCAGATGGAGTCGGGCGAGGGTTATCGAGCCTCTGCTCTCGTCTTCGCCTCCGGTATGGCCGCCTGTACAGCCGTCTTCGGAGCTATTCTCTGCCCCGGCGATGCCGTTGTGCTTCCTTCCAATGCCTACTATGCTGCCCGCGTCCTCGCGCAGGAGTACTTCGCCAAGATGGGTGTTCAGGTGCGCCTCGCTCCCACTGCTAACAACGCGCAGGGGGAACATCTCGAAGGCGCGAAGCTCCTCTGGATCGAGACTCCCAGCAACCCCACGATGGATATCTGCGACATCGCCACGCTCGCGGAGGCCGCACATAAAGCTGGTGCACTCGTTGCTGTCGATAACACGACTCCTACGCCGCTCGGCCAGCTGCCGCTTGCTCTCGGCGCGGATCTCTCCGTGGCCTCCGACACCAAGTCGATGACCGGCCACAGCGACATCCTCGTCGGCCACGTCGCTGTCCGCGATCTCGAGCTGCGGCAGAAGATCGACCAGTGGCGCACGCTCACCGGAGGAGTTCTTGGTCCCATGGAGGCATGGCTCGCCCTGCGCTCCATCGCGACCCTTCCGCTGCGCCTGGAACGCTCGTGCCAGAATGCACAACGTATCGCTGAGTTTCTCTCCACGCGTGCCGAGGTGCAGCAGGTTCTTTATCCCGGTCTGCCCTCGCATCCCGGCTACGAGATCGCCCAACGGCAGATGCGGTACTTCGGCCCCGTCGTCAGCTTCATCCTTCGCGACAAGGCCGCGGCAGAGAGCTTCCTGGCTGCATCGAAGCTCCTGACCGATGCCACAAGCTTCGGCGGTATTACCTCTTCGGCCGAGCGCCGCGCACGCTGGGGAGGCGACCAGATCGCCGAGGGCTTCATCCGGCTCAGTGCGGGATGCGAGGACATCGACGATCTCCTCGAAGACATCGCGCAGGCTCTGGACGCGTCGCGATGAGTGATGCGCAGACAGCCGCATCTTTTCCGAGGACCTGGACCGCCGAGGTGCTCAAGACGCCGCCCCTGATTGCGCCGGTACGCCAGTTCATGTATCCGCGCCAGATCGCGGGCGAAGAAGATGCTCTTGCGCGAGGGGCGTTTCTGCTGATGGTCCGCCCCGCCACGGGAGGCTCGTTTCTCGCCACCTGCGCGCTTGGATTCACCGATCCCAGTGTGCCTACCGGCCTCTTCTCCTGCCCTAACCCCGATGAGCTCTGCGCTGTGGCTGGAGGCTACGCTTACATCTTCGATAGTCTTCAGCCGGAGCGCTCCACCCACATCCCTCTCAAGCCCGTCGTTGAGGTCCGCTCCATTGCCTCGCATAATCTTCTCGTCTTTGCAGGCTTTCATGCGCTCTATGCCTGGGGCCCGAGCGGCGAAGCGTGGCAGACGCAGCGCCTGAGCTGGGAGGGCATCCGGATCACCGGCGTCGCAGGCGACACGCTCTCCGGGATGGGCTGGAATCTCCTCACGGATAAAGAGGTTCCTTTCACGGTCGATCTTCTTACCGGCCGGCATGAGGGCGGCGGCTTTCAGCAGCGCTAGGTAAAGTGCTGCCATCCTGACGGCTTCAGCTCCGAAGAGCCTTCTGGATGGAGAAGCGTGATACGCGGCCTCCCGGAGCGGCGAGGGTGAATCGTACCGATGCGCGTGATGGGAACCCCGGCGATCCGGCGTGGGATGGAGGCGCTGGCTGGGGCGGTGAAGAGAAGCTCATAGTCTTCTCCTCCGTTCAGCGCTGCGTGAATTGCTTCTTTGCGGGAGAGCTTGTTGGTGAAGAGGTGGAGGGGAAGGGAGAGAGCTTCGATCTCGGCTCGCACTCCGGAGGACTCGCAGAGGTGGGTGAGGTCGGTGGAGAGGCCGTCGCTCAGGTCGATGGCTGCGGTGGCCAGTCGACGGCGAAGAAGAGTTGAGCCGACGGCGAGACGGGGCTGCGGAAAGAGGTGAGGATGGCTCTGGGCGGCGGTGGCTCGCGATGGTCGGTTTGCCTGAAGCAGCGCGGAGAGCTCGGCGTGGGCTCCTCCCAGCGCGCCGGTGACATAAAGGACGTCGCCGGGACGGGCACCGGAGCGGCGCAGAGAGCGTCCCCGCGGGGCCGAGCCGATGAGGATTATGTCGGCGAGGATAAGGTCGGCCGGGGACTCCGAGGTATCGCCTCCTGCCAGCGGCGTCTTGTGCTCCTGGGCCAGGGCGCGGAGGCCGGCAAAGAAACCCTCGACCCATCGTTGTCCTTCGCGTCTCCGCAGTAGATCCGGAGGAAGCGCGAGGGAGAGAAACGCAGCCAGCGGGCGGGCCCCCATGGCGGCGAGATCGCTGAGGCCCCGGGCGAGGCAACGGTGACCTACCGAGGCGGCAGGGTGAAGGTCGCGGCGGAAGTGCCGCTTCTCGAGACTGAAGTCGGTGGTGACGAGGATCTCGTCTCCGTTGGGCGGACGCAGGATGGCGCAGTCGTCGCCGATGCCGAGAGAGACGGCTTTGTGCCTCCCGCCGGCGAAGGTGCGGCGGATCTGTTCGATCAGGGCAAGCTCTCCCTGGGGCTGTCTCGGCTTGGCCACCTGTGTACCCCCTCCCCCTGTTTATGTGCAAAGTCTTAGAAATAAAAGTCTTAGGTCCGGACTTCGTGTTTTAGGCGGACCGGGCGGTGGTTCTTTTTCCTGGATTTAAGTTTAACAGGACGGGAGGAACTTATCGGCAGATGGATGTGGTTTGATTTCTTTGGGTTGCCGGGATCGGGCCTTGACAGGCTTTTTGTGGCTGACCGGCGAAGGCGAATACTGAGATTCATTCGCCTTCGGCTCAGAATGACGGCAGGTTGGTGGCTCTGCCCACATGATGGTGTTTTTTGCTCTGCCACATGGCGGTTTTTTGATGACCCTATGGGCGTGACTCGAATGTTGCAAAAAATTGCAGGTTTCGACGCTGCCTATGGTGATTTGGTTGCACACGGAATGCCCGTTTGTTACCCTCGTAAAGACGCTCAAGAGGGTCTGTGATTCCGAAATGCCGATTGGTGAATCTGATTTGGTCACCAGGATTACGGGGTACAGGCTCTTCGTGTCGCTATTGGCGGCCAGACTTTGGGCTCGGATCGTGGATTGAAGCTTAAAAAGCGTTACTACATCATGTTCGTGAGCCGTGATGAGGATGGCAACCTGAACAAGGTTCCAGTGCCATTGCATTATGCCTACCTCTTCGTGGCTGCGGCTGTGATCGGCTTATTTACGGTTACGGGGCTGGCGGGATCGTATTCGAGAATGCTGATCAAGACGGCGCGCTTCAACCAGTTGCGGCAGGATCATAACACTCTCCAGAAAGACTACGCGCATCTGGAAGAGGCGGCGCACGAGAAAGATGTTCAGGTAGCCTCTCTGGGCTCGCTGGCGAACGAGGTTTCGGCCCTGTATGGCCTGACGGCCAGCAAGCTGGCTATTCCGATGAGCCGTATGACCGGCAAGGCCGGACACCGGAATGCGGAGGCGGTGGCCGAGGCTGTTGCGAACACGCCATTGACTGAGACGGCGAGCGTGACCAATGAGAGCTATTACAAGTCGGTGGATGCGTTCTATTCGCTGCGAAACCAGGCGATGAGCGGTGTTGCAACGCGAGCGCTGGGTGGGATCAATCGTCCCGGCTATGGCATTGGCTCCAGCCTTCCTGGTGGCTTCTCGCCGCTCGATCAGGATGCTGCGAACTACGTTCCGGCTCTATGGCCGGTCATGGGACCGATCACCAGTAGCTTCGGGCAACGCGAAGACCCGATTCTTGGCAATGGCGAGGGAGAGTTCCATAAAGGACTCGACATCTCGGCCTCGAACGGAACGCCGATCCGTGCAACAGGAGACGGCGTCGTGAAGTCGGCCCAGATGGAGAACGGTTATGGCCGTGAGGTGACGATCGATCATGGCCACGGCGTGGAGACGCTGTACGGGCATATGTCCGGTTTTGCCGTCATGCCGGGCCAGACAGTCACGCGCGGCGAGGTGATCGGTTATGTGGGGCACAGCGGCCGTGTAACCGGAGCGCACCTTCACTACGAGGTTCGCATTCGCGATACTCCTGTAAATCCGCACAAGTATCTGCGGATGACGCTGGCGGATCTTGGTGGCGGAGAGGTTCCTGCCACCCCTGCGGCCTCCGTGCCTACTGGACCGGCCAAGGCGGCGGCGCTGGACAAGTAGATCCTCAACTAGATTCCTTGATCTAAAAAAGCGAGACGACCGTCTCGCTTTTTTATTTGCCTGCAGGATTTTCGAGAGACTACTCCTCGCGGGAGAGGTTCTTGCCTTCGGGGCCGACCTGAATCTCGGCTGCCTTTCCGTTACGCCGGATCTGTCCAAAAGGTGGCAAAGGAAATGTTTTTGTACGCGGATATTCGATGTTGCTGGTGAAAAACATGTAGAGTGGGGATTCCACCGACAGTCTGATGTGATTTCGCTTTGAATGTGTGCGGTGGTAGAGATTGACTGGGGTGTCAGACGTTTATGTTCGATAGATACAGGTGCAGGGTTCGGATTTTTCTGGTTGCAGCATTTTGTGGGGTCGCAGCGTTGCAGGCGGCGGCGCAGGGCAAACCGATTGCGGGCGAGAACACCGATTTCTCCAGCTCGCTGAACAAGGCCGATCGTGTGGAGTGGTTTCGCGACCAGGGCTTTGGCCTGTTCATTCACTGGAGCGTGGACAGCCAGCTTGGTGTGACGATCAGCCACTCGCTTGTGGGGGCGTCGCCCGATTACACGGAGCGGTTCTTCAACGAGCTTCCGAAGACCTTCGATCCTACGCGGTTCGACCCGGCCGAGTGGGCCCGGGTGGCTCGGTTGGCGGGGGTGCGGTATGTGGTCTTTACGGCGAAGCATCACTCGGGATTCGGGATGTATGCGACGGAGACGACGCCGTTCAATGTGATGAACACTCCCTTTCATCGGGATATTACCTCCGAGGTGCTGAAGGCGTTCCAGAAGCAGGGAATAGCGCCGGGGCTGTACTTTTCGCCGGATGATTTTTACTGGCTGCATAAAAATGGGAAGACCATCGCTCGCGGCATCGGGGAGGTGCAACCAAGCCATAATCCCGGGCTGCTTGAGTACGACAGTGCGCAGCTTCGCGAGCTGCTGACGCACTATGGGCCGGTGGATGTGATTTTTTTCGATGGCGAAGCGACGGGTCTGCGACAAGTGGCGTGGAAGCTGCAGCCGGAGATTGTGGTCACGCGCGGAGCCATGAGGACTCCGGAACAGACGATTCCAGGACAGATCTTCGATGAGCCCTGGGAGTCGTGCATCACGATGGGGGAGGCCTGGCAGTACCAGCCGCAGAACGATCACTACAAGTCCGGGCATGAGTTGATTCGTCTGTTGATTGAGACCCGGGCGAAGGGCGGCAATCTGCTGCTGAACGTGGGACCGAAGCCGAACGGAGAGCTGGCCATCGAACAGGAGGAACGGCTGCGCGAGATCGGCTTGTGGATGTTCGTTAACTCGGAGGCGATCTATGGGGTGAGGCCGTGGATCATCACCAACGAGGGCGATGTCTGGTTTACGAAGAAGAAGGATTCGAGCGCGCTGTATGCCATCGTCGATCCGGCGACTCCATGGAAGATGGGAGAGTGGAAGGATGTGGTGCTGCACTCGGTGAAGGCGACCGCAAAGACAGAGGTAAGTGTTCTGGGAGCGAACGGCGAGGTGCTGGAGTATGCGCCGAAGGTGACTCCGAAGACGACCTTCCATATGGAAGACGATGGCCTGCATATCCGCACGATGCAGTCGCAGAGATTGCAAGACAACAAGCAGTGGTCGAATCCAGTGGTGCTGCGGTTGACGAACGTAGAGCCGGCGCTGGTGCCACCGCGTGTCCAGACCGCGGAGTATCGCTGGGATGCGAAGTCGGGAAATTATCACCTGGAGGGCGACCTGCTCGATATGGGAGGAGCCTCGTCTCTGGAGGTAGGGTTCGAGTACAGGTCGATCGAGGGAGAGGATATTCACGCCCGGACGGCAGCATGGGTTGCCATGCCGGTTCAGGCAGTAACCCATACGGGAGTGTTCTCCGCGGAGCTTACAGGGCTCCCGGTTACAGGCCACTATGAGTTCCGGGCTGTCGTCCGCCATCCCCTGCTGGCTCTCTATGGGACGGAGAAGACGCTGCGGAAGTGATAGAAAATAGATAGGGCTTCAATTAAGCCCGGGTTTTCCTCACGATTTCATTTCGAGAACAGGCTTCCAGAGCAAGCCGCCGTGCATCTTTTGTGTTAGTGGCAGGTTAAGAAAAAAGTCCCTATAGTCGCTGTGGGCCTTTGGAAGGGCTCACCTCCCACGGGACGTGATCTACTTCAAAAGGATTCCAGACTCGCCAGTCAAATTGCGGAGTGGAATCGATCGTTATGGGCCAGACGTCAGCCTCCTATCGAAAGGAAATTCAGGAGTTGGACCAGTCGATCTCTCTTTCTGAGGTAATCTCCGCACTCTCGTTTGCCATCGAGTTGACCGACGGCACCATGCGGGGGCATGCGATGCGAAGCTGTCTGCTGGGCCTGAGAATCGCCGACGAGGCGGGGTTCACGGCCGAGGAGAAGAGCAGCCTGTACTATGCCCTGCTGCTGAAGGATATCGGCAACGAAGAGATGATCGGTCTCCGCTGCGACCGCGGCGCGAGCATTGTCAGCAAACTGGGAATGGGCAGGCTGGCCGCCGATGCTGTAGGCAGCCTTGAAGAGCACTGGGATGGATCGGGATATCCGAACCGCCTGCGCGAAGACGATATTCCGCGGCTGGCCCGGCTCTGCGCGATCGCACAGCATCTGGATATGTTCTCGATCGGACGGAATCCGGGAATCGCTATCGAGACGATGAAGGACTGGAGCGGAAGCTGGTTCGATCCCGAGCTGGTGGCAGCGGCGTTGGAGCTCGACCGGCGGAATGTCCTGTGGACGAACTGCCAGGCTACGGATAGCCATGAGGTCACCCGTGCCGCGGTGCTCGACCTTGATCCGCACAGCATGCAATTGCTGGAGGATCAGCAGATCGACAGGATCTGCGAGGCCTTTGCAGAGATAGTGGATGCGAAGTCGCCCTTCACCTTCCGTCACTCGAGGGGCGTGGCGGAGCTAGCGCGGGCGATTGCGGAAAACCTGCACCTTCCCGCGGACCGCGTGCAGCTGGTTTGGCGTGCGGCCCTGCTGCACGATCTCGGCAAGCTGAGCATCTCGAACCGGATTCTGGACAAAAAGACGAAGCTCACGGGGTTAGAGTGGAAGATCGTGCGGCAGCATCCCGGGCTGACGCGAAAGATCCTCGAGCAGATCGGGCCCTTCCAGGAGATCGCGATTGTGGCAGGAGAGCATCACGAAAAGCTGGACGGCAGCGGATATCCGAATCGGCTGAGGGCCCGCGACCTTTCGATTGAATCGCGAATCATTGCGGTTGCTGATGTTTACGGCGCGTTGTCGGAGGATCGGCCCTATCGCGCGGGATTGAGTTACGGGGAGGCCCTGCCGATTCTGAATGCTCTGGCCGGACGCAAGCTCGACCAGGACTGCATCAGGGCTCTCCTGGATTTTCTCGCCAATCACCGTTCCCAGGAGATAAGCGTGGAGATCGGCGAGAGCGACGGGCAGTTGGCTCGATTCTGCGCCTAAGGAAGAGTGCCAGCACCTTTAGTGGGAAGGTGTCGAAGGAACCTCAGAGTCAGGTGCGGCGCTTCGAGGCGAAGCTGCAGTGGCGCTGGTGAGGGATTGCAACAGCTCGATAGGAACGGTGGCCGTAAGAATGGCGCGGTCCTTGTGCTGGTCCATCTTGATAGAGCTCACCATGCGGAGAAATGCGGCGTCGTCGGGGTTGCGGGGCTGTACCTGCTGAAGCGACTTGAACAACTCAAGCAACATGGAAAGCTTTTGCGCTGCTTGTACGGCGTCGGCTTCTGTTGGCGAGATCTCTTCGATACGCAGCCGCAGCGATCCGGTGTAGCGGAGACTGGCGACGAAGGTGGTGTCTTCCGGCAGAGGAAGCTGCAGGCCAAGGATGCTGATGAATCCGCGATCGGAGAAGGGCAGGCCGATGTGGCCGATGCCCCAGGCGCTTGAGAGCAGAGGGACGTCGCGATACCGGGCTGAGAGCAGGGAAGAGCCGGAGAAGGGCGATGCCGCCGAGCGGTGGCGGTCCAGAATGGAGTGGATCTGTTCCTCAGTGGGCATGTTGGATGCGGCGATGGAGTCGTAGCCGAGCTGGGCGACGCGGAGAGGACGTGTCACCTGGCCATCGTGGATGGCTACCGTGTAGATAGTATGGCCGGCGTAGGTCTCGCGCGCAGTGGCGATCGATTCCAGATAGTGCGCGAGCTTCTCGCCGTCGAAGCGTCCTTCGAAGACCTCGGAGTATCCGACCGGGCCGTTCGGGCCGTTGGGGTTGTCCATGCGGTGAAGCGCGAACGCAGCATCGTCCAGGTCGCGTTCGGGGACGATTCCTGTCGCGTCGACGAACTGCTGGTACTCAGCAGCGCGGTTGACAGGGGAGCGGTCGAAGTGGGTTGCCAAGCGCAGAGGCTTCAGGTTGACGTAGACGATGGCGTCGGATTCAGGCAACAGGCGTGCGGCCTCCGGCGGAGCCGCTTTGCGCAGGATGATGGCGACGATCAGGGCGACGACCAGCGCTGCAGCAAGCAGAAGAGAGTACCGCGTGGACTTACGCATCAGGGACATGAGTTATGGGGGAGTCAGCCATCCTGTCTGTTTCTACTCTGTCTTGAGCAGGAGAGCAATGTGGTCTATTCAGTAATGGCAAAGGTGTAGATCTTGCCTCCGTTGGTTACATTTCCCGTTCCGGGAGGAAGGATGCCGTATTCGCCGCCGCCGGTAGACTGGTCGACGGTGAAGCGCCATGCCCGCGGCCCTGCCTTCACGGGATGGAAGGAAACTTCATCGCGCTGGGCTCCGCCGGTCGAGTGAAAGACACCTCCGGTCAGCGCGCGGAACTCGCGATTGTCGGAGTGGATGCGGAAGCGAAGGAAATCGTACTCGGCGATGTCGACGCTGGGCGCGGCGTAGACGAGGATCTCCACTGGAGCCTGCAGGGGAAGCTTCGATTCGCGCCCATTGAGATGGCCGTTGCGGTCCTGCTTGATGATGCCATGTGTTGCCGTCGACTTCAGCCATCCGCCGGACTTGATGTGGACGACCTCGGTCTGGAGCGGCTGCCAGGTGCCACTGCGATCCTTGTAGTAGGCCCCGATCTCGCTGACTTCGGAGACGGGAGCTGCAGGCGGATCCTCGGATGCAGATGCCGTCTCCGAGGTCAGACGCTTACGGCCCTTGTTGATCATCGCCGTGATGACGCGCTCGGAGACGTTGGAGTCCTTGAGGTCCACCAGTGAATCGGCGTCGGTCGAGTACTGCCCGGGCTGCGCGGCGATCGCTGCCAGGATGAGGTCGTCGCTCAACCCGGCGCTCACCATGCGGAGGATGGAGTTGTTGTCGAGCGTCTTGGCCTTCGCTGGAGCAGAGGGAAGCGGGCCTTCCGTCTGCTGAGACGGCTCAGGGCTTTGCGCAAGGGTGAGTGTCGCGCATGGAACAAGGAGCAAAAGGCCGATGGCCAACCGGACGAACGATGACATGCGAAAGACACCTCCGGAGAGTGATCTACAGGTATTGGACGGGGCAAATGTTCTCACGCAATCAACCTGCATTCGTGCGGGCGAAGTGAGAGAACGCGGCAGAAGCTTTTCAGTCGATCTGTCATCATAGATACAGGCTTTCCTGCAGGATGTGAGAGCCAAGGAGATTCGTTTTGATGAAGCTGAAGCTCCCCGAGGGGGATTTTAAGGCATACCTTTTCGATTGCGACGGAACCATCGCCGATTCTATGCCGCTGCACTATGTCGCCTGGAAGAAGGTTCTTCTGGAGTGGAACTGCGAGTTTGCCGAAGAGCTGTTCTATGAATGGGGAGGAATGCCGGTCGCGGAGATTATCTCTACCCTGAACCAGCGTCACAACCTCTCGATGCCTTTGGAGCTTCTCCAGCAGCGCAAGGAGGTGCTGTTCTATGCCAACCTGCCGCTGATGAAGCCGGTTCCCGAGGTGCTTGAGCATATCGAAGCCCGGTACGGCGAGATTCCCTTTGCCGTCGTCTCGGGCAGCACGCAGGATTCGGTCAGGGCCTCTCTGACCGCGCTGAACCTTCTCGATCGTTTCGAGACCCTGGTCTGCGCCGGAGATTACACGCGCGGCAAACCGCATCCGGAGCCCTTTTTGCTGGCCGCCGAACGGCTGGGAGTGGCGCCGGAGCACTGCCTGGTCTTTGAGGATGCGCAGCTGGGGATTGATGCAGCGACAGCCGCAGGCATGGCCTCGGTCCGGATCGCCTCTCCGCAGGAGCGCGCCGCGGTGCTGGCGATGGCTGGCAACGGCTAAATATGCGGCTTCGCTGGTGTTTTGCGGCTGGACCTTCGCTGTGCTAAAGTTAGCTCTGCGGCGCACTCTGCGCAGGCACGACTGCGCGTTCCGCAGCCGCGCTTACAGGGGGCAAGACAACAAGCTGTTTGGGCTGGCGTAGCTCAGCTGGTAGAGCATCTGATTTGTAATCAGAGGGTCGGGGGTTCAAGTCCCTTCGCCAGCTCCAGTTTCCTCAGCAAAGAGATTGGATTTGGTTGTACTGTCGGGCCGTTCTGGCCATGCAGAACTCCGGAGACTTCTTCAAGGATGCATAACCCGCGTGATCGGCGGCTGGATGATCGACGTGCGGACTTGATGGGGTGAATGGGCTGCAGGGTAGGTGGGTTGGCAGCGAAGTGCACAGGTGGCCGAGTGGTTAATGGCAGCAGACTGTAAATCTGCCCGTCTATGACGTACGGAGGTTCGAATCCTCCCCTGTGCACCATGAAGTTTGCAGGAAGCAGGAACCAGGGGAGCGGCAAGTGGACTTCGGCCCCGCCGGTAGCGGAAGATTAGCAGTAGCGCTGGCAACGTTCGGAGTTTTGGCCATCCTGGTATGGCGAACGATGGAACCGGGAAAGTTTCAATCGCTAACCTGGGTGCTTTTAGGATTTTTTGCCTTTCGCGTAACGCTTGGATGGCTGCGCTCGCGATAGGATTGTAGGGTTGGTTGTAAGCAGGCTGATGTAGCTCAGTGGTAGAGCACTCCCTTGGTAAGGGAGAGGTCATGGGTTCAAGCCCCATCATCAGCTCCAGAATTTCGCCGCATCCGTCCAGAAAATGGACTGAAGATGCAGTAGCGCGGGAGTAACTCAGTGGTAGAGTCACAGCCTTCCAAGCTGTTGGTCGCGGGTTCGATTCCCGTCTCCCGCTCCAGAGTGTTGAAGGTGCATTGCAGGAGAGATCGTTGAGCACGTTGAAAGAACAGCCGGTACTTCCCATCGCCGTCCCCGCGGCATTTGGAGCAGTGAAGTCGGCGATCGAGTCGGCATTTTCAACAGGGAAGGTCGCCGAGTTTCTCCGGTCGCTGGATCGTCAGGGAGTCCGCATCCGCGAGTTCGAAGAAGTCCTGAGCAAGGGGCTTCTGGGGAAGAAGGCGGCCGGCGAATATGCCAGCCTTCCGGCCGGCGATCAAGGACAGATTCGTGAGCTTTATCTGGCCAGCCTGGAGCGTGTCGCTCCGGAGCTTCGGCAACGGTTCTTCCGGCTGTACGCGTACTACTGAGACGGTTTTGGAAGTTTTGATGTGAAACTGCCGGTATAGTGCCGGCCAAACATTAAGAGACGGAGAGAGGCAATGGCGAAGGAGAAATTTGATCGTTCCAAACCGCATGTGAACATAGGGACGATTGGCCACATCGATCACGGCAAGACGACGCTGACGGCGGCGATCACGAAGGTGTTGTC
>Ga0193743_1002541_pt1 | contig 12808 bp, 7 predicted proteins | sample L2c2metaG_FD_143038 | JGI IMG/M metagenome (GOLD analysis project Ga0193743, IMG submission 143038) | Soil microbial communities from a riparian zone of the East river system, Colorado, United States - L2c2 | ecosystem: Environmental > Terrestrial > Soil > Riparian zone | place: USA: East River... | reverse complement strand
GGGTGCAGCCGTCACCGCACCCGCACCCAGGGCCACGCTGCCGGCAAACGCGGCTTGCGAGCCTGCACCCAGGGCCATGGCCTGGATGCCGTTGGACGTGGCGTTGGTGCCCAGTGCCACGCCATCGGCGAGGTTCACGGTGGCGGTCTGGCCGATCGCGGTGCCGCCGGGCGCCGTCTGCTGCACGATCGCACCGTTACCCATGCCGATGCCGTTATCGCCATTCACCGTGGTTTGCGGACCGATAGCGACCGATTCGGCGCCCACGGCCAACGAATCAGCCGCGGTGGAGTTGGCGTGGAAGTACTTGATCGGCGTGACGGAGAAGGAACTCATCGCACCCTTCAACTGACGCAGCGTCACCGCATCCTGGTTCTCCGTACCGTCCGCCACATTGGTGATCTGGCGGAAGTCGGTGGCGTTGCCTACCGATACCGCGCCAAGCAGGTTGCGGTCGGTGGTGTTGAACGGGATCACATTGGTACCCACCAGGATGGATCCCGAGGTTGGCGCTATCGCTCGATTGGACACGGCGCCTGAACCCAGCGCCACGCCGCCCAGCACCGTGGTTTGCGTGTTCTGGCCCAATGACGTGCCGCTATCGGCCTGCGCGGTAGCACCCACGCCCGCTGCCAGCGCATTGAGGCCGGTCGCGCCGTCGTTGGCGAAATTCCCACCCTGCGTGCCACCGTCATTGACGCTGTAATAATGCGTCGCGCCGGTGCCGATCTGGTCGAAGACCTGCTGCAGCGTATTGAAGGTGTTACCTCCGTAGGTGATACCGGTATTGATCGTGCCGGTGGTCGGATCGTAGGTGGTGGTGCCGCCATAGCTGGTGGCCACCGAGTTGCCCAGGTTCGTAACGGTATTGCCCAGGTTGGTGATACCCGTTCCCACCGTACCCAACGCCTGGTTGGTGGCGAAGAGCTGCGAGCCGTTGATCGCATCGGTGCTGCTGCCGCTGATGCGCCCCGCTGCGACGTTGGTGATGGTGCGCTCCGTGCCTGCCGCGCCTACGCTTACCGTGCTGGTCGGCGTGGTGCCGACGAAGTTGTAGGTCGTACCGTTGATCGTGGTGCTGGCCGTGCCCACCGCGGCATCGGTGGTGGAGCCGGATCCCAGCGCCACGTCGTTGGCGTTATTGGCGATCGCGCCGTTGCCGAATGCAACCGCGCCAGCCGCCAGTGCGCTGCTGGCGTTACCCAGCGCCACCGAACCCACCCCTTGCGCATTGTTGGTATTGCCGATGCCAACCGCGCCATCGCCGTTGACCGTGTTGTTCGCGCCCATGCCCACGGCGCCGTTGCCGTTGACACTGTTCGGATCGCCGATCGCCACCGCGCCGTTGCCGTTGGCGACCTGGCCTTGGCCCAGCGCCACCGCGCCGGTGCCGCCGGTCACCTGCGAGTTATGGCCGCCGGCAATGGAGCCCGGGCCGGCTGCAGCGGCAACCGTGTTGGTGTCGCCGATCGCGATGGTAGAGGCTGCTTGCGCCTTCGATGTAGACCCGAGCGCCAAGCTGCTGGCGCCTGACGCGGCGCTCCCTTGCCCTGCCGCCACGGCATTGCCAGCCGACGCGGTACTGGAGCCCAATGCAAGACTGTTCCCACCTGACGCAACCGTAAAGTTGCCTAGAGCGACGGATCCCACCCCACTGGCGGTGACATCGACGCCCACACCAATGGCGTTGGTCGCCGTCGCGCCCCTGCCGGCAACGTCCGGGAGCGGCCCTATGTACATCGAATTCAGGCCGCTAGCGATGGCGTTCCTGCCGATGGCGATAGCATCATTCTGGGTCGCTTGCGCCTGTATACCCATGCCGATTGCAAATTGGCCCGACGCGCTCACATCCGTGCCGATGGCAACAGCCGACTCGCCCGACGCGCCAGTCCCGACGGTACGGGCGCCCAGGTAGACCGCATTGAGCGCCGTTGCATCGGCTTGCCAACCAACGGCTGTAGCATGGGTAGCAGTGCTTTGCGACGAAAGTCCAACTGCCGTCGCTCCGTCGGAGGAGGCAAGCGTAAAGGCACCCAGGGCGGTTCCCTGCCCCGTTGTGGCCAGGGAAGACGCACCGAGCGCTACGGAATTGATGGCGCCGGTCGCTTTGGCTGAAGGGCCGATGGCGACGCTGTTGCCGGAGTTGACGTCGACGGAGCTCGATGTGCCGAAAGCGATGGCGTTGCCGCCCGCGGCAAACGATTGGGTTCCAAATCCAATGGAACTGCGGCCGGAAGATGTGACGTCGGTACCGATGGCGATCGACCCCTCCCCGAGTGCCCCTGGGCGGACGGCGGGTCGGGGGCCCAGGTAGATAGAGTTGACCCCAAGCGCGTTGGCTTGGAAACCGACACTGGTGGCGTTCAAGGCTCCACTGTGGGCCGCGAACCCTAGAGCTGTCGCACCGCCGGCATCGGCCGCGGATGACAAGCCAGCGCACATGGCCGAGCCAGAGTAGACATTGAATGGCGGGTTCGCGCAGTTAATCTGAGCCTGTGCCAACGTCGTCCACGCAAGGCCTCCGATAGCCACGGATGCGCCGACGACGAACGTGCCAAGGCGTTGCGATATCCCTCTGTGCGCAGGCCGCTTGGTCGTTGTACCGCCCGAATGGCTGCTGGCCAGTTCCGACGCCACCACGAGCTGGTTCAGCGCGCGGCTCCAGACTTTCCGATAGACCTTGTTCATGCCTGACTCCCTTATGGCTGATTCGATGCCAGGGATGTAAGTCAGGGCGAAGTGCGGGGCGCACGAATACCACCGCGCATGCGCCGGCCTTGGGCGCAGGACGAAGAAGTTCTGCGCTCACGCTATGGCATGAACGTTTACCTTGGGAAAATCGTGGAACGTTTCGATGTGCCCGGCTACTAGGAACCCCTGCCTACACAACCCCTATTTTTTGTGCGAAGGACTCAATCGAAACGGCAAGGCTGGGGACAAAAGCCTCGATTCGTTTCGCTCTGCTTTGATGTGCGGCACCCGGCTGACACGCCGTTGTCGCGATCAAGATCATCGCACCGCTGGAAAAAACACGGCAGTGGTGAGAGTCGGTTTAAATGAGATTAGCATCACATTTAGCACGATTCATATCGTTGTTTTTATATGACGTGCTTACGCAACTTTTATGTCATGCAGGACGTGTCATGACTGCAGCTGACGATGGCAAACTAATTTTGCCGATTATGTTTATGGGATGGCCTGCGGAAGCACGGCAGTATTTTGCGAAGCCGCAATTCGCCACACGCCATCGCGGCGTTGATAGACGTGTTTCATGCGGGTGAGTAACAAGCCCGGCGAGGTGGCCACCGCACCTGGCGGCAACGCGCGGAACTGGGTCACGCGGATGTCGGTGTCGACGATGGCGACGTCCGGGCCGAGGAACAGGATTCGCCGTACCGTGCTTTCGAAGTGGCTACCCTTGAATGGACCTGCCAGGACAGCAGCGTGGCGTTCGCGAATGGCCGCGGGGTTCGGCATGATGCCGCCGAGAATATTGATCAGCTCGCCCTGGGGCCAATACTCATCTGCCCACATCTGCGCATCGGCGGTATTCCAGGCCTGCGCGAGGCGGTCGAGCGACTGCCGAAGAGGCTTCTCGGCTAGCTCATCCGCGTAGCTGGGCGCCGCGAGGGTAAAGAACAGGGCGCTTGCTGCAACGAAGGATAAGAAATACCTGCGTGTCATGCGTGGTCTCCCGAAAACCTGTTAAATGACGCAAATGATGGCGCGCTGCCCCACGGCGCGGCGCCCTGCGCCGTTGACACATATATGTCGGCGGAAGATAGCGGCGTCGGATGCCGCTATCTTCCGCCGCGTCCGACTATAGTCCGAAGCGGCTGCCGACAGCCGAGGCGCAGCCCGTCGTCAACAGGTTACCGGCGGGATCGAAGAATTCGATCTCGGCCTTGGGCGTGGTGAATTTGTTCGGGCCAGGCCCCATGTCGATGACCTGGGTGATCGTCTGCGTTTTGACCAGTGCGCCGTCCATCGTGATGAACGCCACGGTTGCTGCGCTGTATTCGCCTTTGTGCCGGCCGCGGCTCCAGACGCCGTGGCCGGGGCCGCGTATCGCTGGAAAGAACATGGAGTTGGCGGTGGTCTCGGTCACCGTTCCCCCATCTGCAAATGTAAGCAACGAGTAGAACGGGGCGCCGACCGGCGCGCCGGACGTACAGTTGCGCAGGTTTATTTGCACCTGCCACGTCCCCGCCAGGTCGCCTGGGTCGCCCCGGTTGTCCGAATCGTGGGCTGCAGCGCCAGCGGCACAGGCAAGGGCAATAACGCCGGCAAGTGCAAGTGCTACCGGCATGGCTCGATATTTCGCGATCATGATTCTTCTCCTCAGAGTGAATTCGTCGGGCACGACCGTTTCGTGCCCGATCCCACTAGTCACGCCATTGCAGCGAGAACCCGCCCCGTGCCGATTGATCCACGGCATTACTCGCCCTGGCTCCGTGCCTTTACGTCATCATGGTGCCTTTATGGCACTCTAGTGCCACGAACACTAATGCTAGAATTTACCCATGTCAACGACCAAATCGAACGATTTTTCGGCAGCCGGGTTGCGCAAGGGTCGTACCAGCCAGAAACTGCGTACGCGGCGCGCCCTGCTTGAAACTGCCGCGGCAATGATCGCCAAGGGGCAACGCCCCACCGTCACGGAAGTCGCCGATGCCGCGGAGGTTTCGCGGCGCACGGCCTACCGCTACTTCCCGACCCAGGTGAAGCTGATGACGGAGGCGTCCCTGGAAGGTCTGCGGCCATCGATGGAGGCTGCGCTCGATTCCGCGCCATCGGGCACGACCACCGGCGCGATCGAGGCGCGCGTGGATGCGTTGGTGGAGCAGATGCAGCGTCTGGCGCTGGCCAACGAACCGCTGTTGCGCACGATGATCCATGAAACCGTGCTGCATGCGCCCAGCGACACGCAGCCGCCGCGAGGCACGCGCCGGGTTGAATGGATTGAGCAGGCCATCCAGCCCCTACGCGCACGCCTGGGCCCGACTGGCTACGCACGCCTGGTGTCGGCATTGGCATTGACCACCGGTATCGAAGCGCTGCTGGTTCTTCGCGACATCCGCGGCTTGTCAGCCGCGCAGGCGGTGCAAGTCAGTCACTGGATGGCGCGGGCCTTACTCAAACAGAGCCTTGCCGATCACCAGGCCGGGCAGCGGCGGGCGCGCAAGAAGCGGCGCGACGCCGAGGATTCGTAGTTGCCTTCTGGCCAGCGCTGCTGGCCCGCAACCGACGATTCAATGGATCGCCATACCATCGGGCGACCGCCCAGGCGGCAGCTACCGATGCCAGGAAGAACACCACCAGCATCGGCAACTTCCGCCCGGCGCCCATATCGGCCCTCGGTATGATCTCCTGCATCAGCCCAAGCACCACGATATGAAACAGGTACAGCTCATAGCTATGTGATCCCAGCCAAGCTAGTGGCCCACCGGCGCGCCTGGCCCAGGTGCCTGCCGGCAGCCTGGACACCATGACCAGGAAGACGGCTGCGGCGAGGCCCAATTGAGTCGCCCCGAATGCCTCGTTGCCCCCGATACCGCGCATGTACACCCACCCCATGGCGGCCAGCGAGAGCCACGCCGGCGATATCCATTGCTTAACTGGACTGACCCTGCTGCCACCGCGGCAGCACAGCCATAAACAAGCATGTCGACGCAGGCCAGATTTCCGTACATGAAGAAAAGCTCGTCGCTGCGGTATAGCCACCTGTAAGCCGGTCCCACGACGAGTCCAAGGCAGCTGAGCACGATGAGCTGCCAACGGCGCCGGGCGATGACAAGCACCAATGGGTAGACCAGGTAGAACACTTCCTCTACCGACAGCGACCAGTAGATGTTCATCGCGTAATTGAAATAGCCCACGCCCTCCATCAGGAGGTTGTGCCAGAAGGTCAGTACCGAAAGATTGGCAACCAGGAAGAAGCCGTTACCCAGGTCCTTCCCATGGACAATGTTTGAAAAGTTCGGCAGCCCGGCCAGGCCCAGTACGGTGATCACAACCAGCGCAAGCACTACCGATGGGTAGAGGCGAAACAGACGTAATTTGTAGAAATGGATAACGTCCGTATCGGCGAGTGACCCGTAGCGGCGCACGATATTCGTCGTGATAAGGAATCCGGAGATCACGAAGAACACCGAGACGCCATAGTTGCCGTTGAAGAAGATCGTGCGCAGGGTCTGCACAGGGATCCACTCGTTCAGCGGACTCAAGTGCAGCCGGTAGGCAAGGGAATAATGCAGAAGCATGACCAGCATGATCGAAATCCCTCGCAGGATGTCGATATGCAGGTTTCGTTTATCGTTCATCCCCGCCCCTTCCCTGGTGCCAAGTGGGCACGCTCCATCCACGAATTCTTGCCCACCCGGCCAGTGGCGTAAAGCGACGCAATGCGGGGAAACTCCGGCGCAACCATGGGATGCGGCATCGCAGCACAAGATGCCCGTGAAATCTCCAAGGCCTTGAGCCAACGAGGATACGTATCCCATAAACTGGTATCGCAACGCAGCACAAGATCGGTAAAAACATGAATATTTTGTTATTACTTTGTATACGAATACCTCAATATTCCTCACGATTCAATCGCAATTTTGCCTTGAGATCGCCACATACACGTCGTTAACTTGATGCAGGTCGCAAAAATCGACCTCGTCGCTTTAAGGCGCCCGATGCGCCGTCTATGCTGAATCCCTCCATCGATCTTTGTCCCCAAGGTCGATGTGGCGAAGGACATCGTGTATTCCACGAATGGCGTCCGCGCGGTCATTGTCATTGCCCGTCGCTGAAAAAAAGACGTCCGCCTCATGTGACTCAAAAAAACGCATCTGCGCGATGCGGCATGTGCCTGCGTGTTATGCAGGCGCAAGGCACCGGCTGCGCGAAGCATATGGAACATCCATGAACAAGAAGTTTCCGTGCTTTTCTACCCATTCATCCTAGGTGCGATATAAACGGCTAGACGTCCATTCATTTCCAGGAAACATGCTGCCGCATGACGACGAAGATTGATCAGGCCCATGACGAAGACACCATCGATCTCAATGCGTTGCTCGGCACACTGCTCGACCACAAGTGGCTGATCGTTGCCATCACCGGGACGTTCTTCGTGGCCGGCCTGCTGTACACGTTGCTTGCCACGCCGATCTACCAGGCCACGGCGGTGGTGCAAGTTGAGCAAAAAACGCCAAGCCTGCCGGGGCTCACCGACCTCACCCAGTCGCTGGGAACCACCGCGTCGCAGGCCGTTACCGAGATCGCGCTGATCACCTCGCGCCTGGTGATCGGCCAGGCGGTGGGCGACCTTCGCCTGGACATCCAGACACAGCCCTGGCGCCTGCCCGTGGTGGGAGATTACCTGTCGCGGGGCCACGACCCGGGCGACCTGGGCGCGCCGCGGTTTGGCCTTAGCCGTTACGGCTGGGGTGGCGAGGTGCTGGACATCTTCAAGCTCGACCTGCCCGAAACCATGCTCGGCAAGAAGCTGGAACTGCGCACGGGTGAGCACGGGCAGTTCAGCCTGTACGACGCAGACGGCAAGCGAATCCTCGAGGGCGCGGTCGGCGAAGTGGTTCATGGCCGGGGCGTGACGATGCAGATCAAGCGGCTCACGGCGAATCCGGGCACGCGCTTCGATGTCGTCGAGCAGACACCGCTCACCACCATCGGCCACCTGCAGACGGACGTCGTGGCGCTGGAGCAAGGCACCGACTCGGGCATCATCGGCCTGACCTACAACAACGCCGACCCCGTGCTTGCGCAGCAGGTGCTGGCGCATATCACCACGGCCTACGTTCGCCAGAATGTCGAGCGCAACTCCGCCGAGGCCGCCAGCCAGCTGCAGTTCGTCAGGGACCAGTTGCCCAAGGTGCGCCAGGACCTGGACAAGGCGCAGGACGCGATGAACAGGTTCCAGACCCAGACCCACTCGGTCGACCTCAGCATGCAGACCAAGGGCCTGCTTGACCAGATCGTGGCGGTGGAGACCAACCTGCAGCAGTTGCACCTGCAGGAAGCGGACATCGATCGGCGCTTTACCCACGATCATCCGGCCTACAAGGCGTTGCAGCAGCAGATGGGCCAGCTGCAGGCGCAAAAGGACCAGATGCAGAAGCAGGTTGGCAGCCTGCCCGACACCCAGCAGCAACTGCTCAAGATCAACCGCGACGTGCAGGTCACCAGCAATACCTACACGAGCCTGCTCAACCAGGCACAACAACTGGATATCGCCCGTGCCGGCACTGTCGGCAACGTCCGCATCGTCGACACGTCCGCCGTGGACAACACCCAGCCGGTACAGCCGCGCAAGATCCTGATCATCGTCATCGCCACCTTCCTGGGCGGCTTCGTGGCGCTGGCTTTCGTCTTCCTGAAGCAGATCCTCAACCGCGGCATCGAGGACCCCTCGATCATCGAGGACCTCGACCTGCCGGTCTACGCCTCGGTTCCCTTGAGTTCCAGCCAGCATTCCCGCTCGTTCAACGGGCACCGACATGGCCGCGGTCCCCTGCTTGCGATGACGGATCCAGCGGACCTCGCGGTGGAGGCCATCCGCAGCCTGCGCACCAGCCTGCATTTCGCCCGGCTCGAGGCAAAGAACAACGTCCTGATGATCACCGGCTCCAGCCCCAACGCCGGCAAGACCTTCATCTCGGCGAACCTTGCCGCGGTGATCGCACAGGCAGGCCAGCGTGTGTTGCTGGTCGATGGCGACATGCGCCGCGGCACCCTGCATCATCTGTTGGGAATCAAGCCTCCCCACGGTCTTTCGGACGTGCTGGTAGGCGGTGCGGAGCTTGCGCAGGTGCTGCAGCAGGGCCCTTTGCCGAACGTCGATTTCATCAGCCGCGGACGGGTGCCACCCAATCCGTCGGAGCTTCTGATGCATGAGAATTTCACCAAGTTCATCGCCAACGTGGTGGCGGCCTACGACCTCGTCATCATCGATACCCCGCCGATCCTCGCCGTCACCGACGCCGCCGTGATCGGCCACCACGCCGGCACCAGCCTGCTGGTCGCCCGTTTTGGCCTGAACAAGGCGCGTGAGCTGGCCCTGGCGAAACAACGCTTCGAACACAACGGAGTGGAACTGAAGGGTGCGATCTTCAACGCGGTGGAGCGTCGTTCGTCGGGCTATTCCACCTATGCCTACTACAAGTACAAGGCCGACCCGGCCTGAACCGCCTCCCTGGGCAAGGGGCACTGCATGAATCGAGCACCATGGCGCGCATCCTGATCGTCGGCAACCATACCTGCGGCAACCGCGGCGACTGCGCCATCCTGCGCGGCCTGCTGCAGTGCCTGGAAGACGTTTTGCCGGAAAGCCGGATCGACGTCACCAGCCGCTTTCCCACCAGTTCGCAGTACCTGCTGGGCCGCGCGCTGCTGCCCGATGTGCTGAACCGCTATTACCAGGACGCGGGAAAACAGCGCCTGGGCTCGGTACGTTCGCGGCTGCTCAGAAGGCTGGTACCAAGATTGCTGCACGGTCACTTGCGAAGACGCTGGTGGAGCCGCTGGCTGAAACTGCCGCGGCATCACCGCCAATACATCGATTCGCTCAAGGAATACGACCTGGTGATCCAGGTGGGTGGTTCATTCTTCGTCGATCTTTACGGTGCCACCCAGTACGACCAGGTCAGCTGCGCCCTGCTCGCGGAACGGCCAACCTATCTGATCGGCCACAGCGTGGGCCCGTTCAACCACGCGTTCTTCCGCAAGGTATCGCAGGACGTGATGCAGCGGGTGAACGCACTTGCCCTGCGTGAAGAAGTAAGCGCACACCACATGGCTGATGGCGGAATCCCGCAGGACAAGGTGCGCTGGACATCCGACACGGCGTGGCTGGTGCATCCGGGGACGCCCACGACGGTCGACACCGCGCAGCCGACGGTGGCGGTGACGTTCCGTGAATTGGCGCCGTTCGACAAGCGCCTTGGCGTGACCCAGGAACAGTACGAAACCGCCTTCGCCGAACTCCTCGATGCGGTGATCGAGGCCGGCTACCGGGTCGCTGCATTTTCTACCTGCACGGCGATCGACGGTTACCCCAAGGACGATCGCATGATCGCGCTCAAGGTCGGGGCACGGTTGCGCCATCCGGAAAGCTTCCATGTCGAGATGAACGAACTCAACGACATCGAGCTCGGACACCGTCTGGGCGCCTGCGTCCTGACCATCGGTACCCGCCTGCACAGCGCGATCATCTCCATGAACTTCGGCACGCCTTCGGTGGCGCTCAATTACGAGCACAAGTCCGAGGGCATCATGAAAAGGCTCGGCGTGGACGACCTGGCGGTGCCGGTACCGTCGTTGCTGGACGGCAGCTTACGCCGCAAGGTACTGGCCCTGCTCCAGGACGACACGCTGCGCGCAAGGGTGGCGACGGCGGTTGCGCGCGAGAAAGCCTTCGCCCGGGAGTCCCTGCTCGCCACGCTTGCGATCGGGCCATGACCGTGCCGATCCTGTTCGTCCTTCCCGAATTCCCCCGGTACTCCGAGACGTTCGTCATCGATCAGATCGTGGGTCTGCTCGACCGCGGCTTCGATGTGCGCATCCTGGCGATCAGCCGGGGTCCGGCGCCCAAGGCCGGTGACATCGTGGCTACGCGCGGATTGATGGACCGCGCCACCTTCATCTTCGATCATTCGGCAAGCGGGGCGGCAAGCTGGCAAATCCTGCTGCGACGCCTGCGCCAGGTATTGCCTGGCCTGCCCCACGCCCGGGTGCGAAGGGCGTTGTCCGTGCGGCGTTACGGCCATAACGCGAAAACGCTGGTGCTTGCCGGCGCGGTACGGCGATTGCGACAGCCGCTCAAGGCGCGGGCGATCATTGCGCACTTCGGGCCGACCGGTGTATTGGCCGCGAACCTGCGCGCGCTGGGTTTGCTCGACGGTCCGCTCTATACGGTGTTCCACGGTTACGACCTTTCCCGCCATAGCGTGCTGGCGCGGCATGGCGGCGACTACCAGCGATTGTTTGCCAGCGGCGAACGGATGCTCCCCATCAGCACGCTCTGGGAAAGCAAGCTCCAGGCATTGGGATGCAAGCCTGAAAAGATCCAGGTGCACCGGATGGGCGTGGACCTGGACAGCTTCCGTTTCCAGCCGCCGAAGGACACCACACCATCCAAAGAGCGCCCATTACGCGTGGTCTGCGTGGCGCGCCTGGTCGAGAAGAAAGGCGTGATCTACCTGTGCCAGGCCGTGGCCCAACTGGCGCAAAGTCGGATCCCGGTGGAGCTTGAAGTCATTGGAGACGGCCCGCTGCAACAGGAGCTGGAACAGTTCGTCGCAGGGCAGGATCTGGGCCGACGGATTGCCATCCGTGGGCGGCGCGACAAGGCGTACGTGCAGGCAGCGCTCGGTCGCGCCGATGTATTTGCCCTGCCCAGCGTAACGGCGGCCGATGGCGACCAGGAAGGCATCCCCGTGTCGCTGATGGAGGCCATGGCAAGCGGCGTGCCTTGCCTGTCCACCGTGCACAGCGGTATTCCCGAGTTGATCGACGACGGTCGATCAGGCTGGCTGGTGCCCGAACGCGACGTCGCTGCCCTGGCCGACAAGCTGGCCCGCATCCAGCGTGGCGACTTCGACCTGCCTGCGATCGCGCGATGCGCGCGGGCCACGGTGGAAACGCATTTCAACCAGAGCCGGTTGCACGACCAGCTCGCCGCCCAGCTCACCTAGGAAGATATCGCAGATGATCTCCGCCAGACGCGATGCCTTCTGGACTGCCGGGTCGGCCATGGTGAGTGCGGCGAGCCAGCTGCTTCAGATTGCGGTACTTGCCCACCATGTCGATGCCCACTTGCTAGGTGCGCTGGCGATCGTCAACGTGGTCAACGCGATCGCCATGCTGTTGCAGGACATGGGCCTGAGCAGCTACCTGATCCATCGACAGGACATCAGCCGTCCGGAGCGCACGTCGCTGTTCATCATCAGCGTGGGGCTCGGCCTTACCTCGGCGCTGGTACTGTTCGGGATCTCCTACGGTGTTGGCTACTTCTATGGCTCGGATGTACTGGGCCACTTGCTCCGGCTATCCACCGTCAATTTCGTGCTGCTGGGGCTGGCGGCGCAATACCAGGCCAGCCTGATCAAGTCGTTCCAGCTGCCCAGGCTCGCGCGCATCGAGATGGTCGGCCGGATATCCGGCCTGGCCACACTGCTGGTGCTGGTTTTCGCCTACGGCGCCTCGATCGAGGCGGCGGTGTACGCGATGATCGTCAACAGCCTGGTGCGCCTGCTTTGTTTCGTCGCCGTTGCCGAGCGCGACTGGCACCCTGGCCGTGGTTTCGATCGCGGCATTATCCGCCAGGCGCTCAGCTACGGCGCATTCCAGCTTGGATCACAGGTAATCAACCAGCTGCGTAGCCAGGCCGACCAGATCATCCTGGGCAAATTCTTAGGGTTGGCCTCGCTCGGCGTATATTCCCTGGCCAAGGAACTGGTGCTTCAACCGACCAAGCTGATCATGCCGGTGGTACAGCGACTCGCCCTGCCGAGGCTCGCCATGCGCCAGAACGACCGGCAAGCGATGCGCCAGATCTACCTGACGGGCCTTCGCGCGGTGTCGATCTTCAGCGCCAGCGTGTTCATCATGCTAGGCGTATTCGCGCCGCCGGCGGTGACGATCCTTTATGGCCATCGCTACACCGGCGTGTCGGAACTCATCCCGTTGATGCTGCTGTTCGGCATGCTGCGTCCGCTCGGCTCGCTGATCGGCGCACTGAGCCAGAGCCTGGGCCGCTCGGACATCGAGTTCGGTTGGAACATAAGGATCTGCGGCATCACCA
>Ga0193743_1002540_pt1 | contig 12810 bp, 10 predicted proteins | sample L2c2metaG_FD_143038 | JGI IMG/M metagenome (GOLD analysis project Ga0193743, IMG submission 143038) | Soil microbial communities from a riparian zone of the East river system, Colorado, United States - L2c2 | ecosystem: Environmental > Terrestrial > Soil > Riparian zone | place: USA: East River... | reverse complement strand
ATACGTTGCGTAAAACTGCGCATGAAGAAGTGCTCGATCTCGCACGCGAGCTTTTGCGGTCAGCACGATCTGTTCGCTCTCACCTGCCGGCGCCCATCTGACCATACTCAGGAATGTGCTCTTTGTGCGCAATGCTCGGATGGGGGTCTCAGGTGTACTGTTCCGCCAAACTTGCTCTAGCTGGGGTCAAATACGTGTCGAAGATTTTCAGATCTCTGTCGATATTTCGACTAACACCTCTGCTGAATTTCACGCGCGCTCAAGCTGTTCGCACCGTAACACCCTAATGTTCAATGCCCTCGCAGGTTGGCCGTCTACACCAGATCTGGCATTGCGATTGCTCAAGACATCGAGGAGACGGTGGCATAAACTCCTTTTCAAGCAACCGCGCAGAGAGTCTGGATGACAGTTAACCCTTCTAGGGATTCATGCAATACCAATCAATTCGTGTAGTCCGAAGGGAGGACATGTTCTGGACGCGCACGTATCACCAACTCTGGAGGTGATGGTCACGGTCGACCCGATAGCCATGCATAAACGGCTTGATCCCGAAACAGATCTAACGCTGATCGATCCGACGATGAGGTAACGAAGCTGTAATTCGCATCGGCCGAGATTTCAATGTGTATAGGAGGGAGGAACTGGTATGGATGAAATACGAGTGATAGCAAGAGCATTGGCGCGGGCGGAAAAAGAGGAACAACTGCGAAACACCTTAGTTGAAATGCTGACGCCACGCGCTGAGCAGGGATGCAGACTCTATGAGCTCTATGAGTCCAACAACAGAGGACTCTTTTACTTTTACGAGGAGTGGGAAAGTCCAGATGCACTCGATCGCCATATGGAGACACCGCACTATAAGCAGCTGATGCAAAATATTCGCGATTTGCTCGAAGTCGCTTTGAAGTCAATGTTTTGGATTCGCTCGGTTATTGAAAATCCATGATCGACATCCAGGGCGAGGGGCGAGTGCAAGGATCTCGCGAGGCGACAGCCCCCGCCGAGACGAGAGCCCCTGCTATTCGTCAATTTATAGATGAATCGAATAACCGCTAAGAGCAGCGACGACAAATCGACAGCGAGGAGATAACGTGACTGCCATACCAGAAAACACAATCAATAAACGCACAGCTAGAATTGGATTCATCGGCCTGGGTCTTATGGGGAGCCGGTTGACGCGACGCTTGCACTCGTCAGGCTGGAACGTTCAAGCATGGAATCGTAGTCCAGATCCGACAAAATCGCTGGGTCGTGATGGAGTAGTGATCTCATCGTCCGTTGCGAAGCTCGTCTACGATTCGGAGGTAATCCTTTCCTGTTTGGCCAATGACGTGGCCGTTCACTCCGTGTATTTCGATAGCGGTGGTGTTCTTTCTTCGGCAAAGCCCGGAACCATCATTCTTGAGATGAGCACGATCTCGCCAGAACTATCCCGCCTTCTCCACCAAGAAGCATCCGCCCGAGGCGTTGATTTACTAGATCTGGCTGTCTCCGGTTCAACGCCAGCGGTCGAAGCAGGGACCGTCACACTACTCGCTGGTGGCGACCAGAATATCTTCAAGAAATGTACCTCCATCTACGAGTCCATTGCTAAACAATGGTTCCTAATAGGGCCTGGTTCTTCTGGCATCCTGATGAAGTTGGTTGTCAATCTCCTCCTTGGGGTCGAGATGCAGGCAATTGCTGAAGCCGTTTCGCTGGGAGAGCATCTTCGAATCGATAGGAATGTCCTGCTCGATGTTCTATCCAAAACGACGGTGATACCTTCGGCGTTTGTAGGAAAAATTCAAAAGATTAAGGACAACGACTATTCCCAAGAATTTCCGTTGCGGCTGATGAGCAAGGACATGGATCTGGTTATGGAAGCTGCAAAGACTTCAGGTGCGGATTTGCCCGCGGCCAGAGTGGCCCAATCGGTGTTCGCCTCCAATCTCTCCTCAAATGGCGATCAGGACTTGTCTGCAATAACGCCTTTCATCGTCGGTCGACAAATGAGGAGTTAGGTTTACCAAACTGACATTCATCCTAAAGTTCCCAGACAAAGGGCCGACGACCCTTGTCCGAGCAGGCACAGGAACAGCATCGTGGAACAGCAGCAGATCGAGGAAGACGAACAGATACAACGAAGCCCAGCTCCGAAAGAAAACTATGAGAATGAATCGCAGATCGTTTGTTGGTACCGCCGCTACAAGCGTCGGCGCACTGGCAACGTTGGGGATCGCAGGCAGCGACGCCGAAGCACAACTGGTGTACACCAAGTCTGATTGGAAACTAGGCGAATTCAACCAGCTAGCGAAGAACCCTGCGCGGGTAAAGCAGGTGTATGACATTATTCCGATTGCGGAGGGCAGATTCCTGAACAACATCAAGAATTCGTTGAATGGGTTGCGCTTCGGATTCGGCATACCGGAAGAACAGATCAAGGTTGTTGCTGCGCTGCATGGACCCGCCAACATGCTGAATTATGACGACGTCATCTGGAGCAAGTACAAAATTGGAGCATGGCTAAAGGTCACTGACCCGTCAACGGGCCAGCCTGCTGGTGAAGAACCCCTGCTACGCAAGCAAGGCCGGGACGTCGCTGCACTACAGCACAGAAAACCCGGACAGCCACGATTCGCTCTACCAGGACACGAGCATTCATGCTCTGCAGCACCGGGGCGTGAAGATGCTCAGTTGCCATACGGCGCTCGAGGAGCAGGTTCGAGCGCTGATCGCGCACAACAGCCTGACGCAACAGCCGGAAGAAACCGTAAAGGAGATGCTGGCGCACACGCTGCCGGGGGTGCTGGTTGTAGCGTCAATGGTCGCAGCGATCGCGCTTCTGCAGACGGACGGACGTTACAGCTACATAACGGTATAGGGCAGCAACGAAGGAATCACTCTTGAAACAGATAGACCCCGAGAAAGTTGCCGCACTTCCTATGAGTTCCAAGCCAATGCCGTTCGATTTGACTGTCTTTATCGGAGCGACGAAGCTCGAAGAAACTGGGCTCTCCTCGGAGTGCGACCGAATGCGCCATACGCCGAAAACGAGTTCTCTTTCGAGATAGGGGACCGGCTTCTGCTTTATACGGATGGCCTCTTAGAAGCAGAAAATGCGAGGGGCCAGTCGTTTGGTGATGCGGTGCTGCCCACCTTTATTCAAGAAAAACAAGGCTGGGGAACCGAGCAATTCGCCGACCTTCAGTGTTCGGTGAATCGACGGCCCTTTTGCTAAACGAAGTGCTCGCATGGTCGCGTGATGGAACCCAGCCGCGGCAGGAAGACGATATCACAATGTTGGTCATTGATATTCATGGGATGTGACCTTGAACCCAAAGGCAACTCGTCGCTCCCCCATTGTCCGTTACTCGATTCCACTAGCTTGCTAACAGATGTGGCTCATTTTGATCCTGAGCGGAAGCTCCCCGATCTACGGAAGTCACCGGAGAACCGCCTGGTCTACAGGAGATTCCAAGCTTTTGCATTCGTGAGATGAGGGTAGTTCTTGGAAGACCAAGCCGAGCGGCGGCGCCGTCGCGTCCGCCGACGACCCAATTGGCTTCTCTTAGAATTCCTATAATGTGTGCACGCTCCGCATCGGAGAGTGTCTGGGTTGGTGCTGACACAGTCGCCTGCATTAGCAGCTTGAGCTCAGTGATCCGTGGAGACAGGACGGATCCTGAGGTCATAATCACAGAGCGCTCAATGAAATTCTGCAACTCTCGTATGTTACCCGGCCAATGGTGGCTTCTTATAACTTCCATCACCCCGTCAGGAACCTGATCGATTGACTTGCCCATTTGACGTGAAAACCTTTGGACAAAATATTCAACTAATGACGGAATATCATCTTTCCGCTCTCGCAATGGTGGAAGACTAATAGGGAAAACACTCAGTCGATAATAGAGATCTGCGCGGAAAGTCCTCTCTTCTACCATGCGCCAAAGATCTTGGTTCGTAGCCGCGATAACTCTCACATCGGCACGCAATGTGCGGGTACTTCCTAACCGTTCGTATTGCTGCTCCTGCAGCACTCGTAAGAGTTTCGGTTGAAGCTCCAAAGGAAGATCTCCAATTTCATCGAGAAACAATGTGCCTCCATGCGCAGCCTGAAAGCGCCCGATGGTCTGCTCGACAGCCCCGGTAAAAGCACCTCGTTCATGACCAAAGAGTTCGCTTTCCAGTAAGGCTCCGGGAATTGCCGCGCAGTTCAGGCCAACGAACGGTCCCCTCTGGCGCGGACCTGAGTCATGAATCGCACGAGCGATCACTTCCTTGCCCGTTCCAGTTTCACCTTGAACCAAAACAGAACATTCTGCCGGGCCCACGACCCGCACATCCTCGAGTACAGCTTGAAATCTTTCGCTGGAGCCTATCAAGTCTGGAATAGTCATGATCTCACCTTCTTCCGAGAGCGTTACGGAGTCTTCTCATGGTTGTCCGAGGTTTTGCTCAGAGCTATCTTGATGGCTCGAAGCAATTCCCCCGCATCAAATGGTTTTAAAATAAAAGAAGCGGCACCTTGTGCGAAGGCACAGCGTTCTACCTCATCTTCGGGATGAGCTGTAATGAAGATGACAGGCAGTTCCGGGCGTTCGCGCCGGACACAGCACTGCAAATCCAGCCCGCCCATCCCTGGCATGCGGACGTCTGTAATCAAACAGCTCGTTCCTGCGAGAAGACCACCTCGCAGGAAATCTTCTGCAAACGAAAACACCCGTGCAGTGAATCCGGCAGATTCAATGAGGCTTTCCAGGGATTCGCGAACCCTGGGATCGTCATCGACAATAGCTATGACTGGTTTTGCTATGCGATCCATCAGGAAAGGCACCCTCGATCCACATTCCGATAATAATGGGAAGAAGATGGGCTGCCTATTATGGCTTTATATAAGCCATTAAATCTTCTCAGGCAATCCCCAGTTTCGCCGCTATTTTGACCAGCTCCGCCAACGATGAGGCTGCCATCTTGCGCATGATCTGTCCCCGATGAACCTGGATTGTGATCTCACTAGTTCCGAGTTCAGCGGCGGTTTGCTTGTTGAGGAGCCCGGCTGTCACGAACGGCAAGACCTCCCGCTCGCGAGGCGTCAGCAGTGCGTAGCGTCTTCGCAACTCCGCGATTTCCACTCTTTTCAGCCTTGCTTCGCGATCTTGCACGATTGCGGCGTCAATTGCCTGTAGAAGTTCTTGACTATCAAAAGGCTTCAGCAAAAACTCGATGGCTCCAGCCTTCATGGCCCGTACAGATGACGGCACGTCTCCGTGTCCCGTGACAAAGACAATCGATGGTGCATCGCCTCCGGCAATTTCCCGCTGAAGCTCGAGGCCACTCATGCCCGGCAGCTCCATATCCAATATCAAACATGCGGGACAATCCGGTTTTTGGAATTTCAGATACTCTGCTGCGGAGGCGAAGACCTCAACGCGAAGCCCCACAGATAATAGGAGACTGGTCAGCGCATCGCGTACGCGATAATCATCATCCAGCACGTAAACAATGGGGTTGTCCTGCGTCATGTGGGTAGCCTCAATCCAAGAGGCAGAGTGAAAAAGAACGTCGTTCCTGGACCTTGAGATAGCGTAATCCCTAGACGACCTCCGTGCGCTTCCACGATCGAACGACAGATTGACAGCCCCATTCCCATTCCCTTCTCCTTTGTGGTGTAAAAAGCCTCGAAGACTTTCTCCGAATCTGCCAGACCAGTGCCCGAATCCCGTATCTCTACAAGGATGGCGTCTGAATTCTGTAACTTCGATCGAATGTGAAGTTTTTTGGGGCGATTAGCCACGGTTTCCATCGCCTCAATTCCATTGATGAGTAAATTGAAAATCAACTGTTGCAGTTGCACGCGATCGCCCAGCGTCAGGGGCAGGCTCTTTTCCAAATCGGTTTCGATCGTGATTCGTTTTCTCACAGTTTCGTTGTTGATCAGACTAACCACTTCGTGGATGACTTCATTGACGCTCAGAGCGATTTTTTCGGGCGCGTTTTTTGTAAAAAGTGCCCGTATGTGCCGCACTACCTCACCGGCATCTCTGCCATCGCGGATGATCCTCTCCGCTGCCACTCTTGCATTGGTTAAATTTGGCTGTTCTGCAGAGAGCCATTGCAGACACGCTTGGCCATTCGCCACTACTGCACTCAGTGGTTGGCTGATTTCGTGCGCAATGGAGGCGGCGAACTCGGCCACAGTTGCGATCTGCGTCGCTCGAGAAAGTTGTGCCTGAGTTCTGGTCAAAGTTTCGTCAATTCGGCGACGGGATTCTTCAATACGCCTCTTGGCCTCAATTAACTGATTCGTCGTGAGGGCCGTTACAACAAAAACACCGAATCGGAAATAGGACGACGAGGGGCTTGATATAGAGAGTGGAGATGGCAGGAAAAGAAAGTTGAAAGCGATTGCGGAGAATCCAACGGATAAGAGTCCAGGTCCTCTGCCTCCGAATAGACCGCTCACTATAATGGCGAGCAGAAAGCATGATGATGGAGCGTCTAAAGGACGAGCAAATGCCAGTGCAACTCCGCAAGCAATCACTGCCAATCCATAATGTTGTAGATGAGAGTGCTTGTTCATGGCCAAGTTGCTCCGATACGCACGATAATTTCCGATCGTATCGTATCGGATCGCATTGCCATAAGCCAGTATGCAGAGACCATGTCAGACAGTTTTGAACTAGTCCGGCCCCTCACACTGAGGGAATCAGATCTGCACTGCAGAGTCTCTGCAGCTCTTATTCGTGGGTGAAAGCGGATACCAGCCGTTGCGCTTTTCAATTCAACGCTTTTTCTGCTCGCATTAGTTGATTTTGAAACGTTATGTAAAGGGCGCGCGAACAATGTTCGCGAGTCATCACACTTGAGCTACAAGTCATCTTCCGCGCTTGCAAGGGTGCGGTCAGTCTAATGGGCTGAGAAAAGCCGCACAGAGGGTTGGTCCTGACACTGTCAGATACCAGCTGCCTACGATCTGTTTTGCAGACTCCTCTGATATCCGATCGGCCAGAATCTCTCTCTCATTTGAGCCCACCCCGACTTGGATTAGCCTCTCGGATACGCTCATAGAACAGAACTGGACAAGTCAATTGGAATTGTTACTCACAAGCTTGTCGCATTCCGGCCCGCTCCGGCAAACTTGACCGGTCCCATCCGACACCAAGAGCCTGGCTCAATAAACCGTATTCGCCATCCCTCCGTCCCAGAATATTGACCGCCGCGACCCCATCCGTGAGAGCCGCATTTTGCGCTGTGATTACCTCAAGATAGCTCGTGACCCCTCCCTTGTAGTGTTGATCGAAGGGCTAACGAACGCTGGGCAGCCACGACAGCTTTCCTTGAAACTTGCGCCCGGGAAACTCGGCGAGACTGAGGTCTGCGGTCATGCCAGTTTTAACGCCTGGGACATTTACGTGGACGCGCAACGTTCCAGGTTATGAGATGTGAAGCCAGATCTTGAACCTCGCAAACGTCGAGCCCCTTCATCTGGAAGAGAGGTGGCCTCATGGCATAATCGGAATTGTTGACGCACGGACCCTCCTAAACCCCGGTGCTTGTACAGTAGTGAGGGTCGCGGGAACAATACGGGAACAGCTTGGGGAGGAAACCAGCCCATATGACCCCAAACGATCCTAAATCGGCACTGCGCTAACCGCTTTCGTTTCAATCTGGGTCCGCTGATTCTAAGCCACTTAGGTCCATTGGTAGCCTGATCTATAACATTCAAATCGTGGCCTATTTCCCTATCGTCGGCGATACGGTGCACCTCGCAGTCGGTGAAGAACGGCGTTTCTCTTTACCGATCCTGAATAGCGATCTGAAAGCCGCAGCCAGTTTCCGCGCTATCCTGGCTTCCATCATTGAACGGCGCGGGATGCCTGTCGCTTCATCACGAATGCGAGACTTTTCTCAATCTATCCGTATCATGGCCTCGATGGCCGGTTTTCTCAGCCAGATTGCTTTAGAAAAAAGCTCCATCGTTACTATGCATCTGCAGGAATTCCCGCTAGTATAAAAACGCTCCGGTAAACCAAGCACCTAGGGCCAAGCCATCTATCAGGGGCGGTCGTAATTCAGCTCGCCGATCTCCGGAGTAACCTTGTTCCATTTTTCGGAGGCCCTGTGGGTCGCAGCATTCTATCCTTGGTTGCTTCATCTTTGAGCGTTATTGTGCTTGCCGGTTGCAGTGGCGGCGGATCCACTTCCAATTTGACTCCGACGTCTGCGCCACCCATCGTAACCCCCGCCGACAACCCCGCTCCAACAATCAGCGCCGTCTCTCCTGTGAGCGTCCTCGCAGGATCGTCTACGCTTACAGTTACCTTCACCGGGACGGGATACATCGCTTCGACGTCGGCGACGCTGAACGGCGCTTCGCTGCAGGCCACTTATGTCAGCCCGACGAGTTTGCAGGCGACGGTGCCCGCAGCAGTACTCGGCGCAGGACAGGTAGCGAACCTCGCACTCTCAAACCCAGCTCCGGGAGGAGGCTCTTCCGCTGCGGCTAAATTCTCGATCATGAGCCCGACCCCTGTGGTCTCCGGACTATCGCCACGCAGCGTTCCCCAAGGCGTCGGAGCCGCTATCACCGTCAACGGAAGCGGTTTTGAGACAAACTCTGTCGTCCTGTACAACGGTTCCGCGCGCACGACCACCTTCGTTAACGGCACGACACTACAGGTGTTGCTCACGGCGAACGATCTCCAGAGCTTCGGTTCAGGAGAAATTTCGGTCAACAATCCTGGTCCTGGCGGCAGCACTACCACGCCGACCGAACTCGTTGTAACCGCCACGACGCCTACCATTCTTTACGTCAGTCCTTCCAGTGTTCCCGTCAATACTTCTTCCAACGTACCAACATCCATCTCCATCTCCGGCAGCGGTTTTGCCGCCAACGCCACCGTCCAGGCGAATGGCACCTTTGTTCCCGTCACTGTCCAGAGTGGAACTAATATCACGGTTTCTCTGGCGCCCTCGTTCTTTACTGGCGCGGGGTCCATACAGATCGTTGTCAGTAATCTAGGCACACCCGTCGTCCAATCGAACGCTGCGACGATCTCTGTTGTAGCTCCAACCCTGAGTCTTTCGATATCTCCTAACTCCGCACCGGCAGGCAGCCCGGATACCAAGATCACAGTCTCTGGAAGTGGTTTCTATGAGGATTCCGTGGTGAAGTGGAACGACGTCGCCCTCGCAACAACGTTCGTTCACTCCAAGCAACTCACCGCCATCATTCCGGCTTCGCTGCTTTCGAGCTTCGCGCAGGCCAGCATTCAGGTCTCAACTCCGGAAGCGCAGGGTCCTCTGCCGCCGCCACAACCCTTCACGACCTACCTTCCACTGCCAACAAATGATATTGTTTACAACCCGGTTGACGGACTCATCTATGCATCTATTCCCGGGTCTACGGGCGGTGGTCTCGGCAATACAATTGCTGGCATCGACCCTAACTCCGGCGCCATTGTCAAAACCATCTTCGTAGGCAGCGAACCAACCCGCATCGCGCTCTCGAGTGACGGTACCCAACTATTCGTCGGCCTTAACAGCGCAGGTGCAGTCCGTCAAGTAAACCTGACCGCCGCAACCGCAGGTATGCAGTTTTCTCTTGGCGGCGGACAAGGCATCTATAATCCGCCCTACACTGCCCAGGATCTAGCCGTCCTTCCCGGGCAACCCAACTCAGTTGCGGTTTACAGCAACAATGGAATCGTAACGATCTACGATTCAGGCGTCGCAAGGGCGAAAACGAGCTCTGGTCTCAGTATTTATTTCAACCAAAATTATGGAAGCCTCTCCTTCGGCAGTTCCGCCTCAACCCTCTATCTCAATTCACAGTCAGTAGGCGCAACCGTTTACGCGCTTACTATCGACGCTACCGGCGTTACATCTGCCAAAAACCTAGGCGCTGGGAGCGGTAATTCCGTTTATTACGGTAATTCCCTTCAGTATGACAATAACCGGCTCTATCTCTCCTCTGGCATTGTCATGAACGCCGATACCGGTACACAGGTGGGTCAATTTTCTCTAGCGCCGAGCCCCGGCTACGGTTCAGCTCCGGTTGCCGCTTCTGGTCCCATGGTTTCAGAATCAGCGCTTGGACGTGCCTGGGTGCTTCCTACTAGCTATTCGACAAGTAACAATCAGATCGTAGCCTTCGACGAGACCACATTCAATTCCGTCGGGAGCCTGCCGGTCACTGGCCTGTCTACCTCTGCTGGCTCCTCGTCAGCCGCAGATATGATCCGCTGGGGTCAAAACGGATTAGCCTTCCACACCTCCACTCAGCTCTACGTTCTGCAGAGCCCTCTCGTTAAGGACCTCTCCAGCTCTCCCGCAGATCTGCGGGTCAGCATCCAAGCCGCCGCAACTACAACGACGGGCACCGCATTCAGCTACACCGTGCAGGTCGCGAATCTCGGACAGAATCCGGCTTCGGGAACCGTTCTCACGACCGTACTTCCAGCCAACGTGATCGGCGGAACCTTCACAGCCTCGCAAGGCACCTGCAACGGATCCGGTATCCTTTATTGCGACTTCGGCAATATCGCAAACGGTAGCTCAGCAACCCTCACCATTTCGGTCACTCCCACCATTGCCGGGGCAATGACGCTCACAAGTTACGCAGGTTCGGTCAGCTTCGATCCCGTCTCTTCGAACAATCAGGCAAGCGCCAGCGTAACAGTGACCGGTAATGCCTTCAACGCATCACCGACTGTCACGCAACTGTCTCCGACGATGATTCAGGCGGGTAGTTCGACCACAATCCTGACCGTAGACGGAACCAGCTTTACCTCCGGCTCAAGCATTCTGTGGAACGGTCAGGTCTTGCCTACCACATTCGTCAGCGCCGGTCAGATGACCGCGACAGTAGACTCCTCACTGATCCAGCAACTCGGGTGGGCACAGATCTCCGTCTCCACGCCAACGCCCGGTGGCGGTCAATCCTCCGGCCTCCCGCTGCACATCTACCAAATGCTGAATGTACCTGCGAACGTCATCAGCTTTGATCCATTCACGCGGAAGATCTATGCTGCGCTGCCGAGCACGTCCTCATCGATCTCTGGTAATTCCCTCGTTGCCATTGATCCGTTCACGGGCAATATAGGGTCTCCGATCCAGGTGGGCAGCGAGCCGAACCTGCTCTCTGAGACTAGTGACGGCAGTTACCTCTATATCGGTCTTAGCGGAGCCAAGAGCCTGGGTCGTTTCAATCTTCGTAACCAGACTCTGGATGTAACCGTTCCGATCGCGTCAACATCTATTTACAACAGTGGCAATGTGGCTGCGACAAGCATTGCCACCGTTCCGGGCTCAGATTCCAGTCTTGCGGTCCAGATTGGACAAGCAGGAATCGGCGTCTTCGACATCTCAGGTAGTACCGGAGCATTCCGCAGCAAAATGACTCAGATTTATGCCGGCGACAACCCCGTTTTTGCCGACCCAACCCGCTTCTACACCTACGATGCCGCAACCACCGGCGCGCAGTTCTACCGCTACACCATCGACGCAAACGGAGCCACACTTGTTGATGGCACCACGCTCAACGGTATAGGCGGTTTTGGCGGCAGGGTTGTTCTGGATGGTGGCCTTGTGTTCGGTACAGCGGGAGGCATCATCGATCCCAACACAACTCCTCCTTCGCAAGTCGCGGTGCTACCGCTTGGCAATGGTTCGTACTCAAGCAGTCTGATAGGAGGCTGTGTGATTCCATATCAGGCGGAATCCAAAGCCTTCGTCATCGGTGTCAACGCAGCCGGTACTGCAGCCTACTACCTGAAACGCTTCGACACCCAACACTACACACTCGATCAGCAGATACAGTTGCCAGGAGGTACAGTCTCAGGATTGGCGGGCGTTCGCTTCGGTCAGGACGGACTGGCCTACGTCATTCCTGGCGCGTCAAGCACGCAGCCAGCGCAGATCTTCCTGATGCGGGGACCGTTCGTGCTTCCTGCTGAAAGCACAACCAATTCGGCTCCAACCATCAGCAGTACAAGCCAGCCCACCATCACGGCTGGCAGCGGGAATGTTTATCTCACGATTACCGGAACTGGTTTCCTACCGGGAGCGTTCGTGCTTTGGAACGGATCGCCTCGAACTACGACTTACAGCGACAGTACGCATCTGCAGGTCGCAATTCCGGCTGCCGATCTGGCGACTGTCCAAACCGTTCCCATCACAATCCAGAATCCCGGCTCTGGGGACTCCAATTCTCTATCTGTTTCAATTCAATAGAACGAGGATCGATCCAAAGGGCAAACCATAAAATATGGCCGCCCTCTTTATTTATCTTATGGTTTGTTAGTTATCGAGTGTATTGCTTGGACAGTTGGTCCCCGAAACATGATGTCGGAACGATCGGTGCTGATAAATGGGATGAGTTCTTCATGTCTTTTTGGGCACCACGGCGGATGAAAATGGGGTAAACGCGCCATCATCGCTGTGGCGCACAGTTTACTGGTCATCGGCTACCACCTGCAGACCAACTGCTGCGCATACCAAGAGCCTGGTGGCAACTACTTCGACCACCTCCATGCAGAACGAGTCAAGCGACATCTTGTAAAGCGACTGGAGAGCCTCGGGCTCACCGTCACCCTGCAGCCGCACACCGCATAGAGGACTATTTCGAGGAAGAAGCTCCCGTAGGCCAGACGAAGACGGCGCGCTCAATGAGTTCTATAAAAAGGGATGTCAAGAAAAAAGTTCCCCCTCGACCGGACGCCGAGAAGATTTTTGTCTCGAGATCCAGCCCACTGCCTGTGAGCGTGCCCCCCCGATTCGCTGGAGAGGTTCGTTGTGGCCTGTTTGCCATTTCCGCGGCTTTCATCT
>Ga0193743_1002539_pt1 | contig 12816 bp, 11 predicted proteins | sample L2c2metaG_FD_143038 | JGI IMG/M metagenome (GOLD analysis project Ga0193743, IMG submission 143038) | Soil microbial communities from a riparian zone of the East river system, Colorado, United States - L2c2 | ecosystem: Environmental > Terrestrial > Soil > Riparian zone | place: USA: East River... | reverse complement strand
GGCGAAGCTGATCCAGTAGCAGTCCCCGTTCACCACGGCGCCGGAGCGGTCCACCGAGAACCGGGGCGCCACGCTGATGTCCGGGAACACGATCTTGGGTGCTCGCCAGCCGGCTGGGCGTTGCGGTACCCAGATCTCGAACCACTGCCGGCCGGCTTCGGCGACGTACCGGCGGCCGGCCAGCCGCTCGCGGTGTCGGGCCAGGTAGGCGTGGGCGCGCGGGAACTGGGACAGGTCCACCGTGCGCCGCTCGGGGTGCTCCCGGTCGTAGGGATAGAGCACCCGGGTATCCGGGGACTCCGGCCCGCGCCAGGCGCGCAGAGTGCGGTGGGTGAGCAGCGGCAGCAGCAGTTGCTCCTCCGGGCGGTGCTCCAGCGGCAGTCGATGCCAGTCGTCCCGGACGAACACCGGGTCGGCGGTGGTCTTGATGCCGACCCGGATCCGGGCCACCTCGCCGAAGGTCCGCCAGGTGCCGCGCCGGACCGTCGCGGCCCACCGGGAACTCGGCGCGGAGCGCAGGCGCCAGTGGTGCTCCGGGTCGGGCTCGACCGCCAGGGTGCCGACCGACACGGCGAACTCGCGGCCACCTCGGTGGGTCACCGTGTCCTGATCAGCGCACAGGTCGGCGTAGAAGCGCCGGTCGGAGGTGTCGGCCCGCTCTGTCGACCCGGGGTGCGGCCGCTGGTACACGCTGACGAAGCGCGCCTCGGCCGCCCCTGGCCTGGTTGCCCCGGCGGTGGCGATCACGATGGCCGGCAGCACCGCCGCCGGAAACGGTTTGCTGTCGCCGAGGTCGTACACCTCACGCACGCCGAACCGCTCGGCGAGCAGCCGCCGCACGTTCCCGCCCGCCTGGGTGCTGAGGAACCGGTTCGAGCCGAGCAGCCCGAGCACGCCGCCCTCGGTCAGCCGCTCGCCGGCCAGCGCGACGAACACGTGCAGCAGGTCCACCCGGCCACGCAGTCCGAACCGGCGGGCCAGGTCGGCGGAGGTGGCCGCGCCGAGCAGTTGGGTGCGTACATAGGGCGGATTGGTGATCACCACGTGGTAGCCGGCGTCCGCGGATCCGGGTGCGGCGGCCAACGCGTCGGACACCCGCAGGGTCACCGTGCACCCGGGCGTCCCGGCACCGGCCAGCTCGCCCAACCGCAGGTGCGCGGCGGCCACCGCGGCCGGGTCGCGGTCCAGGCCGACCAGCTCGACCAGGCGGTGGCCCCGGATCCGCAAGCGCGCCCCGGCGGCGGCCAGCAGCGCCCCGTCGCCACATGCCGGGTCCAGCACCCGGACCGGCTCCGTCCGCGCCCACGGCGGCTCCCCGGAGCGCTCCAGCGCGATGGCTACCCGGTCGGCCAGGAACGCGGCCAGCCCCGGCGGGGTGTAGTGCACGCCGTGGCGCTTCCGGGGATCAGGGCCAGGCGCCACGGGCTCGGTCACGCCGGCGCGGCCAGCGGGTGGGCCAGCAGTCCGAGGGCGAACCGGGCGTACTCGGCGGCGATCTGCTCGGGGCTGGTCGGGCCGCCGAGGTGGAACCACTGCGGCAGCGAGGTGCACATCGTGGCGATCGCGCGGCCGGCGTGTCTCGGGCTCGGGGTGCCCAGCGAGCCCTCCGCGATGGCCTGGTCGATCGCCTCGTCCAGCAGGTGCTGCACGTGGTTGCGCAGGTCCGCGATGCGCCGTCGGTCGGCCGGCTCGAGGCTGCGCATCTCGCTGGCGCCGATGAAGGCCAGCTCCCAGCGGTGGGTGTGGAACAGCGCGAGCGCCTCCACCATGAGCCGCACCCGGCTGATCCCGTCCCGCCCCTCGGCGCCGGCCGCGAGCACCCGCCAGGTCAGGTCGTCCATGCTCAGGTCGAGCGTGGTGACCAGCAGCATCTGCTTGCCACGGTAGTGGTGGTAGACCCCGGGAACGCTCATTCCGGCCCGCCGGGCGATGGAGCGCATGGTGGCGCCGTGGTACCCGGTGCGGACGAAGACAGTGATCGCGGCGGCCAGTACCGGGTCGATGCGCAGTGGCCCGAACATCCGCCAGTCCTCGATGCCCACCGGCGGTGCCACGGTGGGCCGCCGCCTGGGTGCAGCGGGTTCGACGTCGATGGACGCGTCGGTGGTCAGCAGCCGCTCGGGCGTGGTGTGCAGCACCGTGGCGATGTCCCGCAGCCGGCTCACCGCCAGGTCGGTCTTGCCTGTCTCGATGGCGTGCACGGTCGCCGCGCTCACCTTGATCCGCCGGGCCAACTCGCGCAGCGACATCCCGGCGGCCAGCCGGGACAGCCGCACCGCGTGCCCGACCGCGCCGTGCGGCGGCTCCTCGCGCACCGCCGGCTGGGCCGTCATCTGTTCAGCCTAGCCGAACACTTGCGCGATCTGGGCCATCAGCAATTCATGCGTCCTTCGCGTTGCGAGGGTGCCGTGCCGGTGACAGGGTGACTTCTGTCATAACTCCGGTCGAACGAGCGGTCGGTAGTGCCAGCGGACCGGCGGAAGCCTGGAAGGTAGCGCTCAATGGCTGAGCAGCACAGCATGGAAGACCTGCTCCGCGACGCCCCGACGAACTGGGGGCGCTGGGGTGACAACGACGAGGTGGGCTCGCTCAACTATCTGACCGCCGACGAGGTGTTGCGCGGGGTTCGACACGTCAAGTCCGGCACGGTGTTCACCCTGCAGCGGCTGATCGGCGACCCGAAGGGCGACCCGGTCTGGCCAGGGCGCACCCCGGCCCAGCGCACGATGATCATGGATGAATCGACCTGGGACCGCGACGACGCGCCGGAGTTCCCCGGCGGCATGCACTACGCCGACGACAAGATCGAGGCGTTCCTGCAGGGTTCCACGCAGTACGACGCACTCGGGCACGTCTGGTACGGCGGCAAGATCTGGAACGGCTACGACGCGCGGACCACTATCGGCGGGCTGGACAAGGCCAGCGTTGCGCCGATCGCCGAGCGCGGCGTGGTCGGCCGGGGCGTGCTGCTGGACATCGCCCGGTTCCGGGGCAAGGACAACCTGGACAAGGGGGAGACGTTCGACCACAACGAACTCGAGGCGTGCGCCAAGGCGCAGGGACACGAGATCGAGCCACACGACGTGCTGCTGATCCGCACCAACTTCCTCAAGCTGTTCTTCGACCAGGGCGAGAAGTTCTACGAGAACTTCAACGAACCGGGCCTGACCTACAGCCCCGAGCTGGTCAGCTGGTTCCACCAGCGGGAGATCCCGAACCTGGTCACCGACACGATCGCCAACGAGGTGACCTACGAACCGGACACCGGCATCGCGCTCCCGCTGCACTCCGCGCTGATGCGGAACCTGGGCGTCACGCTGACCGAGATCTGCGACCTGGAAAAGCTGGCCGCGAGCTGCGCCGACGACGGCCAGTACACGTTCCTCTACGCGGCCGCGCCGCTGAAGGTGCACCGCGCCACCGGATCCCCGGTCAACCCGCTGGCCATCAAGTGAGCGGGGAGGTTTCGTGAGCACGTACACGGACCGACCCTGGCTGACCCACTACGCGCACGGCCTGCCCCCGGACATCACGGCGGAGTACGGCACGATGCTGGAGCTGTTCGCCGCGTCGGTGCGGCGCGCCCCGGATACCCAGGCCATCCGCTACTTCGACGGCGTGCTCACCCTGGCCGACCTGGATGCCGCCTCCGACGCGCTGGCCGTGGGGCTGGCGTCCGGCGGCTTCCAGCCGGGCGACCGGCTGGCGGTGTACCTGCAGAACAACCCGGCGTTTGTGGTCGGGCTGCTCGGCGCCTGGAAGGCGGGTGGCGTGGCGGTCGCGATCAACCCGATGAACAAGGCCCGCGAGCTGACCTACCTGCTCGCCGATTCGGGGGCCACCGCGCTGCTCTGCCTGGACGAGCTCTACCAGACGGTGGCCCGCGAGGTGATCGCCTCCGGCGAGGGTGTCCGGGTGGACACGGTGATCACCTGCTCGTCGCTGGACTGGCAGACCCGCAACGACCCCCGGCTGTTCGGCGACACCACCGCGACCAGGGCCGAGGGCACGCTGGACCTGCTCGAGCTGATCTCGGCCAACGCCGGCCGCGGGCCGGACACGCCCGCCCCGAAGCCGGACGACGTGGCCATCCTGACCTACACCTCGGGCACCACCGGGGTGCCCAAGGGCGCGATGAACACCCACGCCAACCTGACGTTCAACGCGCAGACCTACCGGGACTGGATGGGGTTGACGCCGGACGACAGCGTGCTCGGGGTTGCCCCGCTGTTCCACATCACCGGGCTGGTCGGGCACGTCGCGTTGGCGTTGCTGGTGCCCTGCCCGCTGGTGCTGGCGCACCGGTTCCACCCCGACGTGGTGATCGACGCGATCCGCGAGCACCGGCCCACCTTCACCGTCGGCGCGATCACCGTGTTCATCAGCCTGGCCGGGTTGGACGGGGTGGGCAAGGACGACTTCTCCTCGTTCCGGATGCTCTACTCCGGGGGCGCGCCGATCGCGCCCGCGGTGACCGACCGGTTCGAGGAGCAGACCGGGCTGTACATCCACAACATCTACGGGCTGACCGAGACGAACTCCCCGTCGCACGGAGTGCCGCTGGGCGCCCGGGCTCCGGTGGACCCGAACTCCGGGGCGCTCTCGGTGGGTGTGCCGGTGTTCAACACGGTGGTGCGCATCCTCGGCGAGGACGGCGAGGAGCTGCCGGTCGGCGAGGTCGGTGAGATCGTCACATCCGGGCCGCAGGTGGTGCCCGGGTACTGGAACAATCCGGAGGCCACCGAGGCCTCGTTGCCCGGTGGCGAGCTGCGCACCGGTGACGTGGGCTTCATGGACGCCGGTGGCTGGTTCTTCCTGGTGGACCGGAAGAAGGACATGATCAACGCGGCCGGGTACAAGGTGTGGCCGAGGGAGGTCGAGGACGTGCTCTACGGCCACCCGGCGGTGCGCGAGGCCGCCGTGGTCGGTGTGCCGGACGAGTACCGGGGCGAGACGGTGAAGGCCTTCGTCTCGGTGCGCCCGGGCCTCGAGGTGACCGAGCAAGAGCTGATCGACTACTGCAGGTCGAACATGGCCGCCTACAAGTACCCGAGGTCGGTCGAGTTCATCGACGAGCTGCCCAAGACCACCACCGGCAAGATCCTCCGCCGCGAACTCAGAGGGTCATGAGGTCGTGAGTGGCGATGGTCGCTATAGCGACCATCGCCACTCACGACCCCTCAGGAGGCGGCCGAGGTCAGCTGGGTGCCGGGTACCGCGGTGGGGTCGGCGCGCACGCTGGCCGGGTTGGTCTCCGGCAGCTTCCACGCGCACAGCACGGTGACCACCGCCGAGAGCGCGATGTACACCGAGACAAGCGCGGTCGAGCCGGTGCTGGCGATCAAGAACGTGGTCAGCGCCGGCGTGCCGCCACTGATGGTGATCGCGGCCAGCTGGTAGGCCATCGAGACCCCGCTGTAGCGGACGTTCGGCGCGAACAGCTCAGCGAGGTACGCGGCCAGTGGGCCGTAGAGGATCGATTGGAACGTCGCCGCGATGGTGACCGAGAAGAACACCAGCACCAGCGAGGCCGTGTTGATCAGCCAGAAGTAGGGGAACGCCCAGATCAGCACGCCCAACCCACCGAGCACGATGGGCATCCTGCGGCCGAACCGGTCGGACAGGTGACCGCTCCAGCAGATGAATCCGAACGTCGCCACGCTGGACAGCAGCGAGCAGATCAGCAACCCGTCCCGGCTCATGCCCAATTCCACGGTTCCGTAGCTGAGCAGCCCGGCGGTGCTGATGTAGAACAGCGCGTTGGTCCCGGCCAGTAAGCCGGCGCCCATCAGGATCCGCCGCCAACTGCTCTTGAACACCTCGGTCAGCGGTGCCTCGGCGATCCGCCGCTGGGTGACCTTCGCATCAGCCTGCTCGGTGAGCGCGCGGAACTCCGGGGTGTCCTCCACCTTGCGCTGGATGTAGATCACCACCGGGGCCATCACCGCGCTGCAGAAGAACGGGATCCGCCACCCCCAGCTGAGGAACTGCTCGTTGCTCAGCGTGGCCGTGGCGGCCAGGAAGACCAGCGTGCCCAGGATCGAGCCGAACGGCACGCTCATCAGGCCGAACGTGCCGGCGAAGCCCCGCCGCTTCGGCCCGGTCGACTCGGTCAGCAGCAACACGATCCCGCCCCACTGCCCGCCGCAGGCGAGGCCCTGGATGAAGCGCAGGGTGACCAGCAGAATCGGAGCGAGCGCGCCGACCGCCGCCGCGCCGGGCAGGCAGCCGATCAGGAAGGTGGACCCGGTCATCAGCCACAGGCAGAACGTCACCACAGGTTTGCGCCCGTACCGATCACCGAAATGGCCGGCGATCACGCCGCCGACCGGCCGGGCGAGGAACCCCGCCCAGAATGTGCTGAACGCCAGCAACGTACCGGTGAGCGGGGTGACGTTCGGAAAGAAGATCTTCGGGAAAGCTAACGCCGCCGCCGTGCTGTAGAGGAAGAAGTCGTACCACTCGATTGAGCTGCCAATCAGTCCTACCGCGAGCAGCTTGCGATGGGTGACGGCCATTCCTCTGGCCATGGAGCGGCTCCTTTGCCTGGTGGTGGCACCCGGAAAGAATCGCGATACACCGCAGGTGCGGCCATTACCAGACGGCGCCGCGCTGTGCGGTGGTCAGCCAACAAACCGGGCGTGACGTGCGGTGATAGCGAGAACAGTAGATGTGAGGTAGGTCTCAGGCAAGATATATTTGGTATGCGCTGATGATCGTTTCCTGCCGGTTCCGAGGGAAAGTGCTATTCCCATATTGCGAATTTCTCAGCGCGAGGCGAATCCGGTGCGCAGGCCGGCGATGATCCGTTCGACAACTTTTTGCGTGTCGCGGGGGTCGTCGGAGTGCAACCCCAGCACGGCGTCCAGGCCGGGCTGGCTTGGCGCGATCGCCAGGTGTGGCAGCACCAGCATCAGCAGTGCGAGGAACACGTCCAGGTCGGCCTCGGGATGTAGTTGCCCGGCCTCCTGGGCGGAGCGCAGCAGCGGCCGGAACACCGCGATGTAGTGCGCGTTCACCGCCGCCCGGACCGGCGCCCTGGTGACCGGATCGGGCTCGAGGGTGATCGCCGTGGCCAGGGCCCGGTCGGTGGGGTGGCCGGCGAAGTAGCTCATCCAGTAGCAGCAGGTGGCGTGCAGGGCGTCGAAGAAGCTCTCGGTCCAGCACTGCTCGGCGATCAGCAGCTCCATATCCGCCCGGATGCGCTGGCTGGCCAGCTCACTCAGGTAGGTGCACAGGTCGGCCTTGTCGGCGAAGTACTGGAACAGGCTGCCCTTGCTCACCCCCGCGTTACGCGCGATCACGTTCAGGCTGCCTCGGGAGAAACCGCGGGCGCCGAACTCGGCCTCGGCCGCGGTCAAGATCGCCTGCCGCCGGGCTTCCGGCAACCGGAACCACGTCGTCGTCGGCACCTGGCCTCCTCCTGTCTGAGATGACAGCGCCGGTGCCCTCCGGCCGGGTGTTGTGTGACGCGGTGTGGAAACCTAATATGACCGGCGGTCACATGGCCAGTGGTCACGCCCCCGGATGACCTGCCAGACAATCTCGAGGAGGAGATTTCTTGTGAGGACTCGCGGCGCAATCGTGCGGCAGGCCCCAGGCAAGTTCGAGGTGGTGGACCTGGAGCTGGATGACCCCCAGCAGGGCGAACTGCGGGTCAAGATGGTGGCTTCGGGACTGTGTCACTCCGACGACCACATCGCTACCGGCGACATTCCGGTAGGCACCTACCCGTTCGCCGGTGGGCACGAAGGCGGCGGCATCGTCGACTCGGTCGGGCCGAACACCCCGGGTTTCGCGCCGGGGGACAAGGTGATCTTCTCGTTCCTGCCGGCCTGCGGCCGCTGCCGGTGGTGCGCGACCGGCCACCAGAACCTGTGTGATCTGGGTGCCGGGCTGCTCGCCGGCGCTCGCTGGACCGATCCGACCAGCTTCCGCCTGCATCTGGACGACGGCTCGCCGGTGGGCCAGATGTGCGGCATCTCCACGTTCTGCGAGTACACCACCGTGTCGGTGGACTCCACCGTCAAGGTGCCCGAGGACACCCCGCTGGACAAGGCCTGCCTGCTCGGCTGCAGCGTGGGCACCGGCTGGGGCTCGGCGGTGAACACCGGCGAAGTGCACCCGGGGGACACCGTGATCATCCAGGGCGTCGGCGGCATCGGCATCAACGCGGTACAGGGCGCGGCACACGCCGGCGCGTCGAACGTGATCGCGGTCGACCCGGTGCCGTTCAAGCGGGAGGTGGCCCAGGCACTCGGTGCCACGCACGCGGTGGACAACATGGAGGAGGCCACCGAGATCGCCAGGAGCTTCACCAACGGACAGGGCGCCGACGTGGCCATCGTGACCGTCGGCATCATGAAGGGCGAGATCGTCGCCGAGGCATTCGCCTCGATCCGCAAGCAGGGCACCGTGGTGGTCACCGGCCTCGGTGATCTGACCCAGGTGGGCGTGCCGATCCCGCTCGGCGAGCTGACCCTGTTGGAGAAGAAGCTCAAGGGGTCGCTGTTCGGCTCGTCCAACCCGACCGCGGACATCCCCCGCATGCTGGAGCTCTACCGCGCCGGGCACCTCAAGCTGGACGAGCTGGTCACCACCACCTATGGGCTGGACGAGGTGGCCCGGGGCTACGAGGACATGCACGCCGGCAAGAACATCCGCGGCGTCATCATCTACTGAGCTTGAGTCGTCGTCCGGCTGGACCCCGGCGCCCGCAACCTCTTCGGGTGCCGGGGATCCAGCTTGATGAACACCAGGAAGTACGAGTGGTTCTTGCGCGCGTGCTCCTGGCGCAGCAGCCGGGCGATGCCGGGGCGGTTGGGCCGAATCACGATGAACAGGTCCTTGCAGTAGAAGCCGGCCTCGGTGTACGCGTTGATCAACTCGACGTGCGTCAGCCGCTGCCGGTTGGCGCTCACCTCGTCCTGGCACTTGACGATGAACACTCCGTGATTGCGCAGCACCCGGTTGGCCTCGGCGCCGGCGCGCAGGTAGAGGTCCAGCACCGCGTCGTGGTACCGGGGCCCCTGGTCCGGATCGGTCGGCGCCCCGTCGGAGTAGTGCGCCCGAAAGGCCGCATGGGTACCGGCGCCGGCGAGGTGATCACGGTCCCTGCGGAACAGACCCTCCATGTACGGCGGGTCCAGCACCAGGCAGTCCAACTCGCCGTCGGCGTAAGGCAGGTTGCGGCAGTCCACGCCGGTTTGCAGGTCGGTGGCGAGCACCTGGTAGGCGTCGGCCGGCACCTTCCGCCAGAACGCGCCCTTGCCCCAGGTGACGTCCGCGATTCGGCTGCCCGGCGCCACGTGCAGGTCCAGGACCAGCGGAAACACGTCGGCATTGCTGCCAACGTGCGCGCTCAGCGTGACATCGGTGGTGGCCACCCCGGCCGGCCGTTTGCGTTTCCCGACGGTGGTGGTCTCGCCCGGCGTCGGAGGGACGGGCTGCTCGGCATACGCCCCTGTCATGCGTGCGGCCCTTCGCTGAGACATCGCTGCTCGCCGGGGAGAAGCGCGCGTAGATTATCAACGGTTCGTTGATGAGTAGGGAGGTTGCGCCGTTGCTCTCGTGCCAGGCCCCGGTCCGGTTTCGGATCTTCACCCGGACGGCGAGCGCGACGCGCCGAACTCGACACGCGGTGCGCAACCCCACACATCCGTACGGGTCAACTCGGCCGAACCACGCACAAGATAACCTGCGATTGTGACGCCAGGTATTCGGGTGCTGACGATCGCCAACCTCAAGGGCGGCAGCGCTAAGACGACCTCGGCGGCCTTCCTTGCCCACGCGTTCCACGAGCGTGGCCGCAAGGTCGTGCTGGTCGATGCCGACCCGCAGGGTTCCGCGCTGCGCTGGCACGGGCTGGCCGGCTGGCCGGTCCCCGTCATGGGTTTAGCCTCGACCGCGCTGCACCGCCAGCTCTGGGGCGTGATCGACCCGGAGCGGTGGGACACCGTGGTGATCGACACCCCGCCGCTGGAGGAACGCGACGGGATCGTGTCGGCGACCCTGCGCATTGCCACCGACGTGCTGGTGCCGATCGCGCCGACGATGATGGAGCTGGACCGCGTCGGACCGGTGTTCAAAGCGCTCGAGGACGCCGCGGGCCACCGCGACGAGGACCCGTCGATCGCGGTGCTGCTCACCCGGACGGTGGCCCACGCGACCAGTACGGAGACCGTCCGGGAGATCCTGGAGGGGCACGGTCGGCGGGTGCTCTACGCCACCGTGCCCCGTTTAGAGCGCTACGCGCAGGCGTTCGGCGCCAGCATCCCGGAGATGGACGTGCCGTACGGAACCGCGGCCGAGGAGATACTCGGAGGCTGGGGACGTTGAGCTCGTCCAGTCGCAGGGCCGACCTGGCCGCCAGGGCCGCCGCGGTCGCCGGTACAAGCACCGGCACCGGCACCGGCACCGGCACCGGTACAAGCACCGGCACCGGAGCGGGTGCCGGCACAGCTGACGGCGCGGACTCCGGCACAGCGGCAGCCGGAGCGGGCGTGGCCGCGGAGACCGGCTCCGACCCCGGCTCGCGGGTGCCCCGGACCCGCCCGGTGCGAGTCACCGTGGAGCTGTCCCCGATGGAGCACAAGGCACTGCGCCAGTGGTGCGCGCAGACCTCCGCCGACCTGGACCTGCCGGTGGTCGCCGGTGCCGAGGTGTTCCGCGCGCTGTTGTCCCTGATGCGCAACGACCCCGGGGTGGCCGAGCAGGTACGCGTGGAGCTGGAACGCACCGGCGGCAGCCGCCGCCGCCACTGACCCGTCGCGGGGCGTGGGCCGCGCTCCGGTGCCGCCTGGCGCGTTGCGTCAGTACGCGGGAGTAGCGTCAGTTTGTGTGCGCTGAACTGCCCGGTGAAGTCGGCCGAGACCGGCGCTGGCTGGCCGCCGCGATCGAGCTGTCAAAGCGTTGCCCGCCGGTCGACCGGGCCTACGCGGTCGGCGCGGTGATCGTCGGCGCGGACGGGAGGCAGCTGGCATACGGCTACTCCCGGGAGACCGACGAGCTGGTGCATGCCGAGGAGTCGGCGCTGGCCAAGCTCGCCGGCCAGCGGGTCGACCTGGCCGACGCCACCCTGTACAGCACACTCGAGCCCTGCTCCCAGCGCGCCTCCCGGCTGCGCAGCTGTACCCAGCTGATCCTCGACGCCGGGGTGGGCCGGGTGGTGCTGGCCTGGCGGGAGCCGGCCCTGTTCGTCGCCGACGCCCAGGGCGCGGAGCTGCTCGCCGCCGCCGGGGTGGAGGTGGTCGAGCTGCCCGACCTGGCCGACGCCGCCCGCGCGGTGAACGCGCACCTGTTCCTGTGAGCTGGTGCGGAGGCGAGCCATGAGCACCGTGCGGTGGGTGCTGCACCTGGACATGGACGCCTTCTTCGCCTCCGCCGAGCAGCTCACCCGCCCGACGCTGCGCGGCCGGCCGGTGCTGGTGGGAGGCCTGGGGCCGCGCGCGGTGGTGGCCGGCGCGAGCTACGAGTCCCGGGTGCACGGCGCGCGCTCGGCGATGCCGATGTCGCAGGCCCGTCGCCTGGTGCCGGCCGCGGTGGTGGTGCCACCCAGGATGAGCGTGTACCGGGTGCTCAGCGAGCACGTGTTCGGCATCGTCCGGCAGGTCGACGGGCACGTCGAGCAGATCTCCGTGGACGAGGCGTTCGTGGAGCCCGCCGCGCTGGCCGCCGCTTCGGCCGAGGAGGTGGAGCGTGCCGCCGAGGAACTGCGCGGGCGGATCCGCACGGCCACCGGGCTGACCTGCTCGGTGGGTGCGGGCTCCGGAAAGCAGCTGGCCAAGATCGCCTCGACGATGGCGAAGCCGGACGGCGTGCGGGTGGTGCCCCAGGGCGCCGAGCGGGAGACGCTGGCGCCGCTTCCGGTGCGCCGGCTGTGGGGGGTGGGGCCGGTCGCCGAGGCCACCCTGCATCGCGCCGGGGTAGACACCATCGGCAAGCTGGCCGCGCTGAGCCAGCGGGAGGCGACCACGCTGCTCGGGGTGGCGATCGGCACCGAGCTGCACGGCCTGGCCCAGGGGGTGGACCGCCGGCCGGTGGCCGAGCGCGGCGAGGCCAAGCAGGTGAGCGCGGAGACCACCTTCGACGCCGACCTCTCCGACCTGGCCTCGGTGCGCAGGGCGGTCGCGGAGATGGCCGAGCACGCGCATCGCCGGCTGCTCGCCTCCGGCCGTGCCGCGCGCACGGTGACCGTCAAGATCCGAGGGGCGGACTTCGCCACCCGCAGCCGCTCGGAGACGAGCTCGACCGCGAGTCTCAACCTGGCCACGCTGTCCGCCACCGCGCAACGACTCACCGAAGGCGCGCTGCCCGACTCGGGGGTCCGGTTGATCGGGGTGTCCCTGTCCGGGTTGACCGGTGCGGTGCAGCAGCGGCTGTTCGAGACCGAGGCCGAAGATGTCCCGCTGACCGAGCCGCCCAGCGTCCCGGCGGCCATCCCGCTGAACGAGCCCTCGGCCGCCGAGTTATCCGTCTTGGTGTCCGCCGCCGGCCCGCACCCCGCCGCCCTCGGCCCGGTCGCCGAGCCGGCCCCGGTCGAGGCACCGGCGGCCCCGGCCTGGCGGGCCGGCGATGACGTCAGCCACGCCGAGTACGGGCACGGCTGGGTACAGGGCAGTGGGCACGGCCGGGTCACCATCCGGTTCGAGACCCGGGGCACCGGGCCTGGCCAGGCGCGGACCCTGGCCGACGACGATCCGGCGCTGACCAAGGCGGACCCGCTGGCCAGCCTCGAGTAGCGGCGCGCTCAGCGCTCGACCACCCGGGAGATCCAGCCGACCAGGTCGGCGTACACCTCGTCCCGATTCGTCTCGT
>Ga0193743_1002538_pt1 | contig 12820 bp, 11 predicted proteins | sample L2c2metaG_FD_143038 | JGI IMG/M metagenome (GOLD analysis project Ga0193743, IMG submission 143038) | Soil microbial communities from a riparian zone of the East river system, Colorado, United States - L2c2 | ecosystem: Environmental > Terrestrial > Soil > Riparian zone | place: USA: East River... | reverse complement strand
GAATATTTGTGGAGCCGTGCTAAATTTGTAACATGTGTAACTTTATAAAATACCAGACAGACATTGTAATTAGACAGAGAAAATCGATTCTTTCTTTCCCCCCTCATTTGCAGTCTAGTAGAGCTCGTCGTCGGAGACGTTGAGCTTAAACAACTGTTTGTGAACGGTTTTGGAATTTAATTTGAAGTTTTGCTCTCAGTAGTGCGAGTTTTTGTTGAGTTTGCCTAAGTCACAACAGAGGACAAGAGTCCTTGTGTGTGTGCAAAGTTTGTAAAGTCGCGGCAAAGTTTTGGTGGCTTGTGTGTGCGCATTTTGTACTAAGTTGTGTCAAAGCTATTGTGCTTGTGGTGCGCAATTTGTTTGAAAATCAATTGGAAGAGCTTTAGAAACTTCTTGCTGATTGTTGGAGTAATTCATAAATTACAAAACTGTACCTAAAAGTTTGATCACACTTTTAAAAACTGATCTGAATCATTGTGTTGATTGTGTGTTGCATATTGAGTGTATTTTCACAATTTTGGAACGGTTATACTTTCCAGGAAACCCTTGAAGATGGAGAATGATGAAACAGTGATAGGAATGCTATGTCACGTGATCATCGGACTCCGGTATCGGAGCCGGGAGTGCACTCCGTCTTGGACTAGCGACGATGAGGAGGAATATACAGAGGTGACAGAGAAATATCAGAGGAAATGTCGGACGAAGCGGAGCGTCCCCTAACAAGATGGAGCAGCAATATAGTGAGCTGTTACTGCCAGATATGGATCATATGATTTCGAAGTCCATGTGTTAAATGTAATGGAGATTTGACTAGGTATGGTCTAAACACAAAAAAATAAGGGTAATAAAACAAAAAGAATATTAAAAACCATACCCCAAGATGTTCTGTTAAACGTTGAATAGCAACTTTGGCCTTTTCAACTACTTTATCATGTATTTTTTGTCAGTGAGGAATATTGTTATCTTTGGTAGATGGATGCTGGTACTGAAAGAGTTGATGGAAAGGACCCTTGTCAACAACCATAAAAGACTTGATATTAAAACCTTAGTAATACTTCTATAGAGACTACAAATAAATGATATTACCTGATCATCTTGGACTACAAACTTGAGAATATGCTTGAGAAGACCTTCTTTTGTCCATTTCAGAATGGGGGTGACATAATCCTGAAGATTGGTCTGCTGATTAAGTTTGTTATGAGATTTGTTGTCATCTGTTTGAAATAAGCATATAGGGTTTGGCTTGATCTTCAGGTTCTTGCACTTTCTGAGATATTTCTCTCCATGGGTTTCCCAATTACTGATTAAAAAACATTTAGCAAAAGGGTAGATAGAAAAGATAACACATACCGAGATGTATGCTTTTGTAACAAAGAATTACCTCAGTCATAAAAGTGTTAGGTGCTTTATTTTCCTGAAGAAATCAACCATTAAAATTAAACACCAAGACTGAAATGTATCACTTACATGCAAACATTACATGTATGGCCATCAAGGGTCTTTCCATCAATATCTTGAGTGCCTTTTGTATACATGACATGTAAATCTTTATCAAGCAAAGCACTCATAGCAGCAGTGGTGCCTCGGAATTGCATGGGTCATTTCCTCTATGTTGCTGCTTTTGAGGGGCCTGAATTAAATAAATAGTTGAATAGTTAGATCATATGTATACTAAGAAATGAGAATGTACCTTATAAACCTTCTGGAAGGTTTCTTTCATTTTCTCATATTTGGCAATTGGATCATCATCCTTTTCATTGTCAATGTCGCTTGTGTAGTTGGTGGGATTGTTATCAGAGGGTGTTGATTCTTCTGCATCCATGCATTCTATGTCATGTTCAACTGTTGTTTGGTGCATCTGCAGAGGACACCATGCATTTTCGAGTTTTTCATTGTCCTGGTGTGTTTTCCATTGCTTTCAGTAGAACAGATGTACCTATAACTGATGTTAATACATTTTTACATAAAAAATACAGATTAAACATACCTTTTTTGGCATTTTTAGCTGCAGAAGTACTAGGTGAGCCAACTTAAAGTAAGGATATATGTCAGTTTGAGTAATTTAAGGAAAAATTGAAAGCCTTACCTATGAAGTTCTTGATAAAGAACTTATTAGACCCAGATGGGGTCGGTGAATGCACTAGAAGCAACAATACATGTTAGTTATGAAGAAAAAATGCAGAAAACAGCTTATCAGTAAAGTTTTTCTCAAAAAAACTCCCTTTCTGTGCTTGTTACAACCTCATTTTTACTTTCATTTTTACTTACCTATGAGTACCTTTTTGAATGAACAATGTGAAAGCATTGTTCTCTTTTACTTATTGTCTGATGATCTGATCAAACAATGGCTTACCATTGTTCTCTTGTCTAGACCTTTCATTGTCTGTCATGGTCCGTGCTTGGTCACGTTCTTTCCGAAGAACAATCAAAGGATGGCTCCAATGGAGTCTCCAATGATGGCCACCTCACCATTGTTCAGTGCCACCATTACCACTGGCCACCCTCGTCGGACTTATATCCGAGCTCCGTCGGAATACTTCCCCTACTCCAATACCACCAACAAAACCTGCATTCTTATCATTGTCATTACCAACCAGCACCATGTGCTATCTACCACAGCACAACCAGAGCCCCACCATGCTCCACACATGTTCCATGTTCCAGGCCAATCACATCGTGCACACACCAGTTCTCGAGGTCATGAGTCTCAGTCACCACAAGGACTTGCGAGGATTTACGTTGGCATCCTTTGGCACCCTCTGGAGTACGAGTCTCCTTGTTATATGTTCATTTTAATACCATATGCTCTTCAAGTTAACTCCTTATATGTTTATGTTTTGTCTCTGTATAAATACTCCAGTTTGTTGTATGTATTTCGCTAGTTCAAATATCAACTTAGCAACCTACTTCTCTTAAACTCACTCTTGCCTTTCTTAAGCTTCTTCTCAGCTCAACTCCAGACTCTCCTACTCCATCCGGACCTCCAAAATTCAAGGCATCCATCAAGAGAGCAGCGCAACCCACAAGTTGAAGCCAATGCCTCGCACAACTTCGGACCCGACATCTCCATCCGAATTCCAAGCTCAACAGCAGGGGATCTCAAAAGAAAAGGATTGAGCCCTACTAAGGTGGGATGCATGTCTATGTATATACTAAAAATCGGGGTCAAAATAATAGAATGATGGAAAAAATGAGGAATGATGAAAAGAGTGATAAGAATGCATAATGTATCAATGTCATGTGTCCATCAGACTTTGCTATTGGAGCCGTGAGTGCACTCTGTCTTGAGTTAGCAACAATGAGGAGGAATGTACAGAGGCAAAAGAGCATTGTCAGATGGGATGGAGTGTTTATTGGAAGAAACATTGGACAAAGCAGAATGTCCCCTAACAATACCAATTGCAACTGAATTTGACAAGATATCAGGATTTGGAAGAGCTAGGGCAGAGGCTGAATGCCTGGGCTAATAATGAAATCTGGGAAACCAAAGAGGAACTATTGTGAGGACTTTTATTTCACCACCTTGGAGGTGCACATGTTGCCAATCCGGCGTACCAATCACTCAGTTCTCTCAGGGAATCTACTCTCAAGCGCATAGCTTAAGAACTGTTTCAATAACTGAATATCATCAAGCTAATGATAGAAAACACAGAAAATGCTAATTTTTTCTTGGAATAACAGTACAACAGTGTTTTTAGCACAGGTAAGAGGGAGGGGGAGATGCTCAACTCCCCAGGGGAAAAAATTGATCCCATGTTCTTTCTAAATGTCTGGAAAACCTTGCATATACGCCACAGCTAGAATTTAACAAGTTAGTCCCAACTTTGATACAAATATAATATCATTATGACTATGTGCCTAGAATATAACAAGTAACTAGGTACTATTAGTATATGTATGCCAACAGGCACTAAACTTAGTAGGACATTTTTTTTAGGTTAATATTCAAAAACTTCTTTAAATGTTAATTATCTGTTTAATTGTACTACTTAAACTCCTTTTTTCTTTTGTGTCATTAACACATCCATTTTGTTTTATTTTATCTTTTCTTTTCTATCCATAACAAGGTAGAATACTAAGTACAATGATGCAGAACAATAGTCATCATGTGACCATGTGAGCATTGGTCAGCATTGGTAGTCACAGAAATGTCACACATTCATGTAGGATGTACCTTCTCCAGTCTTTAGCTGGTTTATTCCTGCTATAATATAATAAATACCCTTTTCCAGTCCTCCACAGTCCAGTTTTGATGAAAATGGGCAAATTTGAGCCACCTCTGATGATGAGTGAGCTTGAACATAGGGACTTTTTGGAATATTCCGGAATGTTTTGATCTGATCATGTCAGTATGTGTTAGGGGATGCTCCGCTTCATCCAATGTTGCTACGACTTCGACCAATTCAGGCTTTACAGCCGTGACCGGAGCCAGTCAGTATCTGTTAATGCCCAAGCATCTGTCCAAGGAGCTAGCTGAGCCCATGAATATCAACTGGAAGACGTCCAGTCAAGTATCCACAGGTTTGAGAATGGATAAATGCCAATCAAGCAATATTGTAGTTAACAATGTTAAAGACAAGCTAAAGAGTACAGGTAATTTAGCTATGGTTATATACTAATGTCCATGTGTTGTCCTTAAGGTAAACACATGTAAAATGTGTGTTCAAAGCATGTCAAGTGTAAGGTAAAAGCATGTTGCGCAGCAACATGTGTAGAATGTATGTCGATCGTCAATGAAAGACATGAGTCAAAGGCATGTTGAATGCATGTAAGTAATAATGTAAAGTTCATATAAAGAAACATATCTTGGATCATCATCAGATGATAAGATCAAGAGATCAAGATAAGATCGTAGATCAAGAGATAAGATCGCCAAGATAAGATCGTCGAGATAAGATCAAAAGATATGATCAAGAGATCAAGAGATCTTCATATCTATAAGATAAGATCAAGTAAAGTTCAAATGTTCAAAGTAAAAGTGAAAATAAAAAGAGTGTCGTAACAGATATATTTCTCCTTCACCTTGGTACATCCCTCCTCATCATCGCTAGCCCAAGATGGAGTACACTTGCGGCTCTGATAGCAGAGTCTGATGGTCACGTGACATAGCATTCCTATCACCTTTTCACCATTCTCCATCTTTTTCATCATTTTATTATTTTTCATCATTTTATTATTTCAACTCCGATTTTGGTATATAGACATGCATCCCACCTTAGCAGGGCTTTATCCTTTTCTTTTAGGAGCCCCTGCTAGGTGCCATATTTTATGTTTATATATATGTTTAGGATCCCCTGCTAGATCTTGACTAAGTCGCTGCCACAGTTGCCCTAACAGTATGTAATCAGATAAGCATAGTGAATATTGACCAATAGCAGAACTCTCTCGTAGATAAGGCTATTCTTGTAGTTTAGCACTGCCTTGTTAGATATGTATATAAGTAGCCAACCATTGGGGTGGAATCCCCATCGGTTTAAACCACTATACTGCATATTCCCTGCTCATCTACAGCACTCTAACATCATCGTTAAAAGGCCCTAGCTGACTTTGTGTTACAACTTCATTTTTACTTTCTTTTACTTACCTATTCAGACGACAAACTACACCGATGATTACTTTTGTTTACTTTTTCGAACGAACAATGCTTTTGCATTGTTCCCGCTTTTGAATGAACAATAGAACAATGCACTTGCATTGTTCTCTTCTACTTATTGTCTGACAACTTGATTGAACAATGGTTTACCATTGTTCTCTTGTCTCGACCTTTCATTGTCTTTACAAGTATATAAACTCTAGTAGCTTACAACTTGTTCTTTAGTTAGTCTTTAACAAAGACTGTTAACAACTCAACAAACTTAAGACAATACCTTTGGCAACAAAGGCACTCTTTTGTCTCAAATGAACTCGATCTCAAAATGACTTGTTAAAATCACGGCTGCAAATAGCCTGAATCTTTCAAAGTCATAACACTTTGTATGATTTAAACCAACAATTTCAACAGGACTTTCTTCTTTGTTGCAGAGTAAAATCCTGACTCCTTCAAGGTATTTCTGACTTTTTGTGGAGTGACAGGGTTGGGGATGATGGAATTAATGAATTGGGTAGCTTGAACTGCATTATTGAGCTTCCCAGAGCTGATTTGGTGAACAATTGACTGTTTGTCACAAGCAGAAAGCTTAGAAGGACGACCCCCAGGATTGTTCTCTTTGTTCCTCTCCACTTCCCTACTAATTCTACCCACAGTGCCCTTTCCTAGACCAGTTCTAGCCTGAATTTCATGATGAGAATAGCCATCATTGAGAAGAGAGACCACAGAAGAGTGCTGAGCAGCAGAAATGGATTTCATGATGGTGGTAAGAAGCCAAGAAGATGATTGAACCAATTTCAACATGCCAAATTAGTACAAATATAGTCACATGACCTTGTTTATTGTTCCCAGGGCCTTGATCTACTTGTAGTGAAGCATAACAACACAAACTCAGGTGAACTAATAGATGGTTAAAAAACTGCCCCAATGATTGACCATTTTGTTTTCTTTATTAAGCAATGAGTTTTGATCAGAGTCACATTGATACTAAATTTACTAGAAAGCTGGGATAATTTATTTTTATGGACAAAATTTTCAAAAATATTGCTTATATCAGCATTGCATACCAAACCAATCTTTCAAAAACAAGCAAACATTGGGGCAGTTTTTTGAGCCACTGTATATCTTACCTAAATAACCAAAATAATTATGGCTTTGGCTTTCAAAAATCACTGGCCAGTCAAAAGCTGCCTCAGGCCAAGCACAGGGCCTCTGGCCAGAGTTAGCACATCACTATTGGTAAGTTCACTAATCAATAGTAAATAGTAAAAGTAAAAGCAAAAAGTTTGTAACACAGATCTGTTGGAATTATTAGGTTACCGGATTAGGGTTGAGTGCCATGTGTGTGTCTCATGTTTTCGGCCTGGAATTTTATTGCATCGTGTATAGAGTGTGTCTGTATTTACTTAGGTATAAGTACAGTTTGTGTTTTACTAATACGGTACTTGTTTGTGCCAATCACTCGGTTCTGTGGTAAGGCGCCAAATAGCTTAAGAAATCCCCTTTTTATTTTCTACAAAATACCCTTTTGAAGTACAAAAATGCAGGCCAAGTAACTCAATGGGTATTGGTTATTTTCTCCGTTGATCCGTGTGCTGTGAAACTGGATTTGGGAGGTTTTTGTGCTGACATGTGCGTGGTAGTCCAGCCTGGCCTTTAAAAAAAAATCGACCCCGGGTATTTTTTTTATTTTTCGAGAACCCATATAAAACTTATAGGAAATAATCTATGTTTCATTCAATAAACTGTCTTTCAATGATCAAAAACCAACGACCTCAGAACAAATAGACAGCTGTGATTTTGGGTCAACAAGCCTGGAATATAACCTTGCACATTTGCAACGTCGGCTAGGCCGGTCGTGGGATGATCAAGGAAATAATGATATGTTCAACTCTACATTTAATCGCGTTCTAGAAATGGTATCAGAAAACCTATATAAGAACTTTGATACCCCCTTAAATAATACAACAAGAACAACAATATGGTTATTCAAGTTAAAAGAAAAGAAGGTGAACGCAATGCTATATGTATGCGCCATTTAGGTGAGTTTTTTACAATAATCTGGATTTCCAGTAGGATTCTAGAGAGAATAAAATCATCAAGGTCAAGATATCCATACAGAATAGGGTAAATTTGGAAAAAAAAAAAAACTTACCAAAGCCCAATGCGGCATCCTGATAGTCTTTCCACTTCCTCCAGCAACCGCAAACGTGAAAACAAAAACCATGACCTGAAATTTATTTTTTTTCCGTTAGCCAAAATGATACCCATTTTCCATATACTAGTCTGAAAAAAAAGAATGACCAACCTGGGTTCCACCATCGAGAGCTGCAGAAAGAAGGAAATTATATTTTCTAAACCATCCAGGACGCTTCTTTCTTAAATAATATTGCGAGAATATAGCCATGCAAAACGTTGTGAAGATCGATGAGTTAATTCCACCGCCAAGGTAACCCAATGTCCCTGGAAAAAGGATGCATTAATTAGTGGAAAAACATCATTTGAAAGTCAGAGACTCACAGCATAGGATAGGGGTCACCACGAAATTAGCCTTGGATTTAGGGTAAATTCGATGGATGATCCAGAAAGGGATAGGAACGGCGAGGCCTATAAGTATTGAAAATGGAACAATCTGGATAGAAAGTTGGAGATGAAGGTTTTCGTAGTAAGCACAAAATGAAAAAAATACATACTCCGTAGCGGCCGCCAGGAGCATAAAGGAGGTTGCCAAGAGCACCCCAAGATACTGCGGAGCTGTTAAATCCCTATATATAAGAGCAGAACATTGAATATAAAACAGTAGGAAGTATTCGGTCATATTACCTGAACTTGTTGACCAGACCACTGAAAGATAAACGTGAGTGAAGCATAGCCGTCATTATTAATAAGGAACACCGACAATGTTGGAGCCTTGGACATCAAGAAGAACCTCCCTGTGTGATTTGATGATAATTTTCATGATTATATAATGCAAGAGACCACCCTGTATGTCAAGTTATTAATTTATCAACGAGAGGGCTTGGAAAGTCACATACGATAACTGCACCCAGCGATTGGACGGTAAACGTCACCCGAGGCGGAAGCTTAGTGTAGTGTCCCTAGAAGAGAAATGTGAATATTGAGCTACATGTCAAGATTTTGACGACAACGAAACAGTGTAATAACCAGCTTTAGATCCCGAAGGAGACCGCGAGCTTGTTCGACGGTATTGTATCCGTACATAGTAAAGTACATGTTGGCCTGAGGGTTTCCCGGGATCAACGCGGCGCCTAGTATCTACATGAAAAATGAATCCTAATGAATAATAGCATTGCATTCGAAATGACATTTGCTTACCTGCACGAGGTTCTGGATGACCGGTACAAAACCTGAAAGGGAAAAAAGTGTCAAGCTTCTGCAACTGTCTTTTCATTTATCTTACCAGTGATAGCGTATACCGTGACAACAAATGGGAGGAATACAGTAGCAATAATAAGAGCGACAATCAGGGCCCACCTAGAGATGTCGTTCAGAGAATAACGGCCATAGGGGCATGATTACGACATACCATGGTAGCCCCGAGTGTCCAGTGTAGATCGTGGCCATAGCCATGGCAAAACTGATGGCCAAGATGGTAAAATACCACCACATGGGGACTTCTGGGTAGACCTGAGGAACAGTGAGAAGGAGAAAACATCTCAAACCATGCTCTGAATTCTGACCTTCATCTTCGCCAGGTGAGGATCGTAGTTTTCACCCACCTAGTGTATAAATCGGTTCATTTATCAGCCATTTTCTTAGCGAACTCGAAAGAAAAGAACCGACTCGATGCTTCCTAATGGATTCAATGATATCTTTTCCATACCATACCAAGACGTGCGTTATCGTGGCACCGATAGCCAAATTGGAGGAGATATGGCCGATTACATTGGAGGTAGCGAACCATGGCAATCCCTGGTGACTTTCGTGAATATTTTTGTTAAATTATTGAAACGAAGAAATATAACATACCTGTTGCTCCAGCTTGATAGGATCAAGTCGGAAGTTTGAGTCCAAAATCGCAAGTTGATTATACAACGTCCCATTCTCGAAAAAGAGTGATTGGGATAAGAACGGGAAATTTTGTGCACTCCAGACGTTGGTGACATAACAAGCGCAAAATAAGAATCTGTAAATTGATTGAATAATTTGTTGACAGATTAGAAGGAAAGGACTTGCATGCAAAGCAAGACACCGAAATAAAGAGATAACTGGGTTGCTAGAGGTGTGAAAAGAGCACCTAGAGATCCACCACCTGAACCAACGTAGTTCCAATCCAGACACAAAGAGAATAAGCCAAGGCCTTCGTTGCCCGAAGCCCCGCCTTCACAATACTAGATCAGCTATTGATCGTGTGACAACTGGGACAAAGCGGACTAACCAAAAAGACGAGTCACCCAAGGGCTGTCTCTTTTGGCAAGACAGACAATGCTAATACCAGTCAGAGTTCTAAACGCATACCGTTAAAACAGACCGGCCTTGAGCTCATTAAACTTAACACTCACGGCGCGATGTACTCAGGGAACCACTCCCAAACGAAAATTCCAATAAAACATGACCAGAAGAACTTGACTCGCTTCTTTTGAGTGAACATCTTCTTTCCACGATGCAAGGCGTCGTATACTTGAACGACGGGGACAACATTAGGGAAAAACATGTACGTGGGGTAGACCAAAAAGGATCGCATAATTCCTGATGGGAATTGTGAGGATATGCGGACCGAAATGAGATATAAGTTCACCTCCAAGTCCATAGCCTATCAGTTGCGATCCTATCCACTCAAGTAATTAACGACGAAGCAGCTAATTAAATGGACTTGAGTTACCTATCAGCGTGAAAATCCCCACCGCAACGTTAGGCTTATCAAGAAATATAGTCAGGACGGGCGTTATTGAGGGAAACGACTATCGGACAAACCTTGAGGTTATAAAAGAGCTCATCTGCAGCAAAAATACTGATGGCAAGAGCTGATTCTGCAGCCGTCGTTGAAAATACCGTGATCGCTACATGCTCCTTGATATCTATCATGTGCGGTGAGTATACGGAAACCGACAAGTTCGGGAAGCAGAGTTTTACTGAATGGTCCAGGGTTCATGAATCTCCAAAACGCTGTGTTTGGCGTACGAAGACGGTGATTGAATGGCCCAGGGACAATTTCCTCCAAAATGACACCTAACACGTAGGATATAATTTGAAGGAAAAGAGGGCTAACGTGAATACTCTGGGGCCGGAAGTACTAAAGAGGGGATATATTAGCAACCAGATGCTACATATAACGAATCCTAGTAAATCCTCACGAAGATTTGGCCGAGCACAGCCCCGAAGCATGATAGACCAACACCAAGAAACCACATTCGAAAAGTAAACACCTGCAGCGTGGGATCATCTTCAAGAGATATTAAACGTGTTGCAACGTCGATGTCAGTCTCTGCGTAAAGGGATTACTGGCTTTCCTTGCAAGTTGGATATCATGATGATAACCTACCAATCGGCCTCTCCTTTCCATCAGCACCTAGGTCGATAGCTCGACTATCGTCGTACATATCGACCTCATGTGTAAGCTCGACAACATGATTCACCCCCTTCTCATTGATCTTCTCGTCGTTAAATGAGGACTCGCGTTCAGCTGTCGACGGCAGATCGAGCGAATCAACTCCAGCCATAGGAAAGGGTGGGGTCAATTGCGAAAGAACTAGCCAAAGCTAGGGATATCGCCTTTCATATGCCCAGCAGTTGTCGCGTACACATAGCAACCATATAGTCTATCAAAAACGACTGATTCTTGTTTGTCATCCCAGGAAGGTCAACTGGATCTAACTTCAACCGGAGATGGAATAAACATAGAATGAACGATAGTTTATCGATATAGCAGTGCACCTACGTTTCAATGTACTTACTGAATCCTGGGTCTATGCAAGCTTGGTTCAGAATTTTTCCTTCCTAATAAGTCACCAGTTTGTCGTAAACCCGAAATGAATGGATATTGCATGACTTCACCTAGGAATTTGATACGAGTCTGATATTCTAAACGTTCCATCAGCCGGGATGCCGAACCCCTCTTGATTTCAAATTGGGAGGGCATTTCAGACGATATCAGATCGCTCGTTCCTCAGGAGCCTCTTACAAACGCCCACATCCAGTCCATAAATGGTATATGTACCGAGGCTGATAATTTTGGGTCACCTATTGATGACATGACAATCTCATGCGAAAACAAATCTGAAATTTCACGTCCACGGGAAGACGACTAGCTTTCAAATGATTCTAAATCCAAGCTATTCAATTTTAGCCGGAATGAGAATCAATCTGAATTCCAGATTCCTACGAGAAGTCATCCAAGTGTAACGTAACCTTTACAACTGTATATCAAATGATGGTGGTGTATCATTTGAAGCATTGATGGTGGAGACTTACTGTGGTCGGCAACAGAAATAGATTTCTCTTCCCACGTATATTTGTTTGTTCTTGCGTCGGATCTTGAATGATTATGATGCCGAACCTGGGATCATTTGTGAAGGCGTGTTAGTAATCAACAATCTGACACTGGAGGCATTTTCCAGGTCATGTGAATTTAGCATGCCTTTAGTTCAGAATCACTTGACTGGTACATGACCGGTACATCACATGGATGTGACATATGCATATCTAAGGTCCACTTAATGGGGAGGCGCAACGCCTGCCATTGATCTGACCGGCTGACTCAGCGCACAGCCACCAAAAACTTGCCAAATGTACTTTCAATCGTCGATAAAGGCTCTCAAAGCCAATTAACACATTCTGAAGTGATTGAAAATTAAAAATTAGTTGCATTACATAGTGTTACAACTTCGACCGATTCAGGCTTTACAGCCGTGTGTCATGGTCCGTGCTCGGTCAAGTTCTTTCCGAAGAACAATCAAAGGTCGGCTCCGATGGAGTCTCCAATGATGGCCACCTCACCATTGTTCAGTGCCACCATTACCACTGGCCACCCTCGTCAGACTCATATCGGAGCTCCATCGGAACACTCCCTCAAACTCCGTTTTCTGACATTCCGATATTCTCCGCACATTTTCCGTCCCTCACTTTTCCGTTCTCTTTATTTTCCGTTCACGCTTTCTAACAAGAATACAAAGTCCTTTTTTACTTACTGTTCCTTATATGTTTCCTCTTACTTTGAACAACAAAACAAAAAACAAACAAAACAAAAAAGATTTTATTTTCTATACTACTCCT
>Ga0193743_1002537_pt1 | contig 12823 bp, 7 predicted proteins | sample L2c2metaG_FD_143038 | JGI IMG/M metagenome (GOLD analysis project Ga0193743, IMG submission 143038) | Soil microbial communities from a riparian zone of the East river system, Colorado, United States - L2c2 | ecosystem: Environmental > Terrestrial > Soil > Riparian zone | place: USA: East River... | reverse complement strand
GTCGTCTCGCGTCATGAGATCCTCATGGCTCACGCAGTAAAAGCGCATCTCGCCGTTCAGCGTGTATGGAATTAGCCCGAGTACCTTTGTCTTGAACGAATGCACATAAACCCGCATGTCTTTTACGCGAAGTGGCGCATCTTGGGGTAGCAATTCAACCTTTCCCCAGTTCGATAAGGCGAACCCGCTCATGCGACCTTTCCTTCTTAAGAAATTATTGACCCGCAGGATCCAGCGCAACTGTCCGTCGCTCAGCGGGCGCAATGATTCGAAAAAGTGATAGCGAGTGGGTATCTTGGCTATCTCTTGCTCGATCAGTCGCGGCATGTCTTCCTGAATTGCGCGGGCCATTATCCAAAACTCTTCGGGCCGGATGGGCGCTGTGGCGGTCTTGAAACTCCCGCCGCCAAAGAACAACATGTCTCTTTTTAAAGCGCAAAAACGCCCTCGCCGAGGATCGATCTGACTGTGGATCCATTTTGGCGATTTGTCTCGGAAAACAGCGTTGAGAGCACCGCTCAGTGCAACCACTAGGGCTGCGTGAACCGAAACACCCTCCGACTTGCAGCATTGCCTGATCGATTCCGATAGATCCCGCTTAGCATTCCACTCAATGAAATGTTCCGCGTTCGAAGGAGCACGGCGTGAATTCGGAACCACAGCCAGCGCCGTGTTCAGAAGTGATAGGAGCAACCTAAACTTCCACGGTTTCGGCGGCCGATAGTCGCCAATGATGTCATCCATTGTGATCGCATCGTATGGAATCAGTTCCTCGTGCGAGTAAAGCGCGCTCAAGACTTCCTTCACGATGAGCAGGATGCTCATGCCGTCACAGATGCGATGCGAGGTCGCAAACAGCAGGTCGGTGCCGGAGGTACGCCCCAGCCAAACCACACGCAACTGCGGTTTCTCACAGTCGAAATCAGTGGTCAATTCCTTTTCGCATTCGGGCCAATAATCACCCGCAGCGACTCGAAGCGGAATTTCGATGGAGGGATCGTCTTCGTAATACAATCCGTCCGCCCCCCTGCGAATCAACGCCCGCAGCGCAGGGTGCTTTCGCTGTACCCTTGCTAGCGCAAGCCGAAGCCGATCGTACGTGAAATCTCCTTCCGTACTCACGAAGCACACCAAGTTTCCATCCAATATGTGCTCGGTGTGGGAAAGTTTCCGCTTCATGCCGTCACCGCTTCCGCTCGCTTCTGTGCGATCTGCTGTTCGAGTGTTCGCATAAACTCTTGCTTGAGCGCGTCCAATTCGCATTTGTTGAGGAAGGTTTCAGTGCATGTGCAATAGAACCGCATGTCTTCGTTGACCGTGTATGGAACCAGACCCAAGATCCCTAAATTCAACGATCGGAAGGAGAATCGAATATCTTTGATCGGCAGCGGGGAATCCGTGTCGCTGAACGTGACATTGCCGAGATTCGATACGCCGATTCCCCTAAGTCGCCGCTTCGACTGCAATGCCTCACTCGCTCGGAGAAGCCAGCGCACCTGCCGACATGTCAGCGGTCGCAATTTCTCGACGAAAAAAAGACGCCCAGGCATCTCAAGCACTTCCCGCTCCACTTGCGCCCTAATTTCCCCGGTTAGCACGCGCGCGCTGTCCCAGAAATCGCCTCCGATCCAGCGGCCCGTGCGAACCTTGAAATTGCCTCCGCCATAAAACACCATGTCCTGCTTGAGTGCAGGAAAGCGGCCTCGGCGCAAATCGATCGGACAGGTGATCCAGTTCGGCGCCCTCGTCCCGAGCACCGTCCATAGAGCGCGATCCAGCGTAACCAGGAACGCCGCATGCACACTGGCACCCTTAGCCTTGCATTGTTGCCGCAGGGATGCCGAGGCTTCACGCCCGGCGCTCCACTCGACGAAATATTCCTTTCTCTTGGGAGCGGGCCCCGAGCCAGGAAGCAAGCTCAAGCACAGATTGATCAGCGAGACACCAATCTTGGTAAGCCAAGGCCGGGCTGGCTGGTGTTCACCAACAATGTCTGCGGAGCTGACCGCTTCGTACGCGTTTAGGCCGGTGTGGCCAGCAAGGGCCCGGAGAACATCCTTCACGATGATGAAGATGCTGAGGCCGTCACAAATGCGGTGGGACGTAACAAGCAGCAAATCGCAATCGCACCTACGCTGAAGATACACCACACGTAGCTGTGGCAACGCGTGATCGAACGCCGTACTAAGCTCAAGCTCCCACTGGGCCCGGTAGACTCCATCATCGGCGAATGGGACAGAGCGAACAGGTATCTCCGGCGCAGTGTCCGGCTCGTAATAGAGGACATCATCTTCCGGCCGGATTAAGACGCGAAGTGCTGGATGGCGCCGCTGCACACAAGCCAAAGCCGTTCGGAGCTCGCCCACGTTCAAGATGCCCGCAAGTCGCACCGAGCAAGCGATGTTCGTTTCGGCCAGGTGCTCGATATTCGAGAGCGGTCGTATGCTCATTTCACTTCGGCGGCGCAGTGGGAAAGCCGATCGCCTCGAACGTTCGTGTGTGTCAGCGCGTTCTCCAGCATGGACATGAAACTGTGCTGTAACGTTTCGGCTTGATGTGGATCGAGGCATTTCTCATCACCCATGCAATAGAAGCGCATCTCGCCGTTGAACGTATAAGTCACCAGACAGAGTGCCCTCACATTGAGTGAGTGCATATAGATACGCAGATCCGTCGCCTGCACAGGAGTCTCACTCTCACTCACAGCCAAGTTTCCCAAGTTTGAGAATGCAAAACGGTTCCAACTGCCGTTCATGTTCATCTCATCGCCCAATCGGACGATCGTCTGAATCTGCCCACGCGATAGTGGTCGGAGCATCTCAGAAAAGTGAATCCGCCGAGGGAGGTCGAGTAGCTCTTGTTCAACCTTCACGAGGATCTCTTCGCGGACTGTCCGCGCCCGCGCCCAAAATTCTTCATCGGGAGATTGTCCAGTCATCAGCTTGAAGTTGCCGCCCGCAAAGAAGACCATGTCGTCTTTTAATGCAGGGAAGCGCCCACGACGGATATCAATCGGGTTTTCAATCCACTTCGGGGCTCGGTCGCCAAAAACGGCCGGCAGCGCGCGATCTAAGGCCACCAGAAACATTGCATGCACTGAGACTTCTTCTTGCTTACACCGCTGTTTTAGGCGTTCGGATAATGACACATTCGCCCGCCACTCGAGCGAGTGTTCCCGGTTTTCAGAGAGCCGACGCGATTCAGGTATCAAGCCCAAAACACAGTTCAAAGCCCGCGCTGTCAAGTTTCGTTTCCACACCGAAGGCGGCCGGTAATCGGCGATCAGATCCCGCCGAGTAACAGGCTCATACGGTGCGAACCGGCCTGGTTCGAGTTTGCCAGTGCCGCATGTAATCCCGGGCGGAGCGTGCTGGGCCGTGTCAACACCTACTCCGGTGCTTTCGCACAAACAGCGCAAAATCTCCTGCACCAGAATGACCATGCTCGCGCCATCGCAGATCCGGTGCGACGTAGCGAACAACAGGTCGCTTTCCTGCTCCCCTCTCAGCCAAGTCGCCCGAAACAGAGGGTTGTCGTTCCCAAAAGGTCTCTGCAACTCCAATTCGCATTCATACCGGTAGTCCTCATCAGTGCTGCGTCGCACGACTCTGAGCGGGATGTTCGGGGCAGCGTCATAGTCGTAATAGAACCTACCTCGCTCCTCACCCAACAAAACGCGCAGCGCCGGGTGTCTTCTCTGCACTCGATTGAGCGCAGAGCGGAGCCCCTTTAATTCAAAACAGCCCCGCACTCTGACGAAGTACACGATATTGCCGTCGACGATGTGTTCAATATGCGATAGTTTGCGCCGCTTCATTCGCTTTTCGCCACTGATTGCCCACTGGGGTCCACTGTTTGTGTTTGCGGCGGGAAACCGCAAAAAACGGCAAGCCGTGGATGCTGATCTTCGAATAGCCCAAGCCGCCCGGTTATCCCATCAACATAGCCATAAGCCAGCGCAAGCAGCTTTTCCACCTTCTGCGCTTCGAAGAGCACTACCATAACTGCCTGCCGCATAACAAAGATGCCGCTTAGCCAATGCAGTCCGACATACTCCCGGTAACTGCGGAAGCAATTGACGCAGTTCCGTGCCACGTAATACCGGCGCCAAGCCGGATGATTCGTGCTGAAGAACTGGCCGTGCCGTCTGATGTTCCCAAGCGTCTGACGTAGCGTAACCGCTGTGTTCAGATAAATTGGCACACCTGCACGTCGCGCACGCATGCTGTACTCACCGTCTAAGTATTCGATGAAGTAGTCTTCGCGGAACGGGCCGATCTTGCGGTAGGCCGCCGCTGAAATCATCGATCCGGAAGAGATCACTCCCATAGTGGGGAGCAGACCAGAGGTCCGATCCGCTATTGGCAGGCTCTTCGGTAAATACTTCCCGGGCGCTAGCGCCGGCATAAACTTGTCGAGCTTGACTTCGTAGATCTTAGGCCCAAGCAGAAACTCGTCGATGCCAAGCTCGTTTGCGGCATGCATCATCTTCTCGAAGAAGGAGTCTTCAATCGCCGAGTCCTGATCCAGCAAAAAGAATGCCTCGCATTCTCGCCCCAGCAGATCGTCCGCACCGCGATTGTAGGCACCCGCGAGTCCGCCTCTATTCCAGTTCAGAATGACGTTTATTCCACGGGCACGAAGCAGGGAATGTAAATTGCAATCCGGACACGGCGAATTGTCCACCGCCGCTATGTTCAGACAAGCCGCACTCAACCGAAGCAGGTTGTCAACGAACTCGGCTGACGGTTGATAGAGCACGAAGATAACACCGAACGACTTCATGTTGACCCCACGACACAGGCTTCCAGAATCTCACTTGTCCTACGCAAGATCGCAACGGCGTCGGCGCGCGGCAAGGATTGCTCGTCCGAGATAATGGCGAACTCCATCTCCCCTCCGAAGCTCGAGAGGACCACTGTATTTGCAGGTGTCGGAGAGACCATCACGAGCGGGCTGTACACTTTCTCGAGGCACAGATCCCGATACTGTGTTCGCAGCGTCAACCGCCCCACATTGGAGAACGTGAGAGGCCGAATTGCAGGGGTACTCTCAAAGAAATCCACCACGCTGTTATATCTGTGGTGAAGCCCTTCCAAACTCAACAGAAACCGATAGAACTGGGATGCCAGATGGCCGACACGCTTGTCGAGATCGGCCTTGATGGCACGAGCCCGCGTCCAGAAGGTATTCAATCCCACGTCGGAAGGCGAAGGCAGATCCTTTACACGCATCGGGACTCCGGGAGAGAGTCCAAACAGCGCATTCGTCGGTATGCGATGGACTAACCTTCGCGCATCCACCATGGCGTTGACTTTTTTAAAGGAGTCGACTCCGCGCACGTCTCGGAAAGCTTGCATAAAGGCGAGTGCTGCCGGAGCCAGCACCGTTACCTTTTCGATCTTCGAACGATCTGCGATCGACTGTGCAATTTGTGCGCTCAGGACACCGCGATGAAAATATATTGTTTTCGTGTCGATACGTCCGGATTTCTTGCGGCGGCGAGCATTCAACCACAGGATGCATTCCAAGCTGCGCCGCTTCCATCGCAGGCTGCGGTGGAACTTCGGGTCCAGCAGGACGGGCGGAGGCACAATATCTTCGAGACTCCCCAACTCAGCATAAAAACCTATATCGCACTGGGGATCCTTGTAAGCGCGGAGAAGATCCTGCAGTAAGCCGATGCCGCCCTGACCATCGCAAATACAGTGATGCCCGGCCAAAATCAGGTTGTGAATACCGGAACCCCGCAGCCAAACCAACCGTATTAAAGCACCCGCCGCACCATTGAAAGGTGTTGTCCACTCGCGGAGCACTTCGTCTTCCCACTCGTCTTCACTCAACCGGTCAACAATGCGTAACGGAATAGGCGCAGGGTTGTCCCGCAACACGAAACGTGGCCTGTCGGGCGAATCGTCGACAACGCATCGCAACAAGGGATGCTTGTACTGCAGACGGCGCAAGGCGTCCCGCAATTGGCATTCGTCCAAATGCCCCCTCAATTTGATCGGAAACACGCTCGCGAAGGGCGTGCGCCCATCCCGGTACATGGTTCGTTCCATTAAGAGCAGGGGCCGCGAGCGGCCAGGCTTTGGATCGAGATGTGCACAACCCTTTTCGTTCAAGGGCGCTCTGGCGTCACACAGTGCGAGTCTCATCAGCTCCCGCTATGAGCCGTGGCGGTTCGGATTGTCGACTCTGCGACACACGAGCGTGCCGGGAGGAGATTCCAACGGCTCAGCCATCGCACCGCTTCGCCAACGCCGTCCTCGGCGCGAACCGCGCGGCCTAACGCGGCGGCGTTCTCGAGCATCTGCGGCCCCTCGATAGCTTTGAGAGAGGCTGCCAGCACAGCTGGGGTCAGCGTCTTTCGCTCCAACGCGGGAGGGGCAACTCCGCGTTTGTACAAACAATGCGCCCAAAATGGCTGATCCCCGAAAAAGGGCACAACGACGGATGGAATGCCTGCCCGCACCGAGGCCGCGATGGTACCAGCGCCGCCGTGATGCACGGCTCCGGCCATCAAGGGAAACAAGCAATCGTGCGGTGCTTCCCTCAAGAAGAAGATCTGATCGCTCCCCGCGCCGTCCTCGCCCTGCAAGGCACCCCAACCAGTTGCCAGCACCGCGCGCCGGCCACTTTGTTTCACTCCTTCCAGTACAGTCTCCGTAAAGGCGGCCGCCTTACCCGCCACCATGCTCCCGAACCCAATGTAAACGGGTTTAGGCCCTGCGTCTAAGAATCCCCGTAACTCGGGTGATGGCCTCCAGTTTGGTTGATCGCGAAACCAATACCCGGTCACTTGAGAGAGCTCCGTCCAATCCGCCGGGCGCGGCAGCACGTGTTCACTGAAACCGTTGATGGTCTTTGCCGCCTGCAGATCGCGGAAATAGGGACCGTACCAGGGATACGGCTTTAACTTTAATTGGGGCCGCAGGATCTCATTGATCGCCGGACGCATCACGTCCCATAGCAACTTAAAAATCAGGTAATGCGCACCGAGACTGACCACACCGGGCACCTTCTTCCGTGCGCATCCGAACATGATCGGGGGCAAACTCCTCGAAAGTGTGTTCGGCTGTGGCCGCGCAATGGCGAAAGGAATGCCCTGTGCTTCCGAAAATGCTTTGGCGAGCAGGATACTGTTGCTGACTCCGATCAGCAGCCCCGCACCGTCGCTCGCCGCCAATCCTTCTTGCACCCAATTGGCGGCCCATTTCGTATACTGCTCGCGGAAGATACGTGCGATCTCGTGCAAATTTAAGCCCTGATCGCCGATGGAGTGATTGGCGTCCAGCATTGCCTGAAAGTCCGCAGTTAACGGGCGGAACTCCAGACCGGCGTTGCCCACCAACTGAGCGAAGTTCCGGCTGGTTGCAATCTGAACGGCGTAACCGGCGCGCTTCAGGCCTTGTCCCAAGGCCACGCACGGAAGCACGTCGCCTTGGGTGCCGATTGTGAAGATCACAATTGGTTTGATTTCGAGACGTTCATGCATAGTGCGCCGCTGCTATCCGCGCCGTTTCCGATGCAGCGTTCTGGCTCAGAACTTCAGGGCTTAGCAACGACAAGTGCCGCTGAAGCGTTTTTGCAATATGGGTCGCGGGAACGGGATCGAGCACGGACTCGTGATGACACGCGAGTTCGTGCACCTCTACCTCACCCGTAACCAACTGCTGCCACACGGATGGACTTCGATCCAGTATGCCTTCCAGATTTCCGGTGACTTCGGTTGCACGGAAATAGATCAAGTCGACGTCCAGCTTCTGTGGTACATACTGCTGTGCCAATCGAACGTTGTTAAGCGTCACTGTGCAGAGCCGCTCGATAAAGCCTGGATAGCTCTTCTCCATTTGCCACGCCAATGTCGCCGCTCCTTGCGCCAATGGAATCGAGCGCACGTGAGCGGCGTGCGTCAGGTACGCCGTAAGTTCCTTGAGAGTCCGAGGAGCCTTGTCCGTCGAAATATCAACGTCGAGAAATCCCAGTGCCGCTAGTACCTCATCCGCCTCACTTCGGGTACGAGAAGCGGGCCCAGTCGTAAACAAGAATGTGTCGATCATTGCGAGTAACTCAACGCGCTCGCCCTGCGCCTGCAACTGTTCCGTCAGCGAATATGCAATAAGGCCACCGAGCGAGCGCCCCACCAGACGGTAGGGCCCGCGTGCCTGAACACGCCGAATCTCGTTCAGATAATCGGCCGCAATCTCCTCAATACCGCTCGGAAGCGCGACCTCGTCCCGCAGCCCGCGCGACTGCAGCCCATAGATCGGGATCGACGGGTCCAGATTCCGTACCAGAGCCGAAAAGCCCATGCTCAAGCCAATCGCCGGATGCACGCAGAACAAAGGGACTTGCATGCTCTGGTCCACCTTGCGAAGGGGCAACAAAGCACCAAGAGAATCCGAGCTCTCGTTGTTCACTTGTTCGAGAATCGGAGCCAATCCAGCAATCGTGGGCGTCTTAAACAGCACCCCAATCGGTAGTTCCTTCGCGAACCAGGCCGGAAACTCCGCAGCCATTTGCGCCGCACATAGGGAGTCGCCGCCGAGTTCGAAAAAACTGTCATGAAGGCCAACGCTGTCCACTTTCAAAATCTGTGTCCATAACGCAGCAAGCTTTTTCTCCACCGGAGTCAAGGGCACGGCTTGTAGCGCACGGGCAGTCTTTTCGGGTTTTGGGAGCGCCTTGCGATTCAGCTTTCCATTCGCCGTCAAGGGGAGCGCATCCAGGTTAATAAAGTTTGCTGGAATCATGTACGCGGGCAGGCGCGCTGCCAGATAGGTTCGAACGCTATCGAGATCGCTGGAGGTGCCGGTTCGCCACACCAAATAGCCGCTGAGTGAAAGCTCGGCATCGCGATCGTGATGGACGGCAACACCTGCTTGGGCAACCGATGGGTGCTGCAACAGTACTGCCTCGATCTCACCCAATTCGATCCGCCGCCCTTTGACCTTTACTTGATCGTCGGCGCGTCCGACGAATTCCAGCAGCCCGTTCTCATTCCACCGCACCAGATCGCCTGTGCGGAACATGCGGCTCCCATCATTGGCGAACACATTCGGAACGAACCGTTCCTCTGTCAGGTCTGGCCGCTTGAAGTAGCCATTCGCTACTCCCGCGCCTCCAATGTACAACTCGCCCGTGACTCCCGTTGGAACCAATTCTTTCTCTCCGTCCAACACGTATACCTGTGTGTTCAGAATGGGCCGGCCGATGGGGGGCTGTGCCCCCGTAACCTCTTTGAGTTCGAATGCAGTGGACCAGACCGTCGTCTCTGTCGGACCATAAAAGTGAGTCACACGTGACGCCAATCCCATCAACCGCACCGCCAAATCCGGATTGAGCGATTCGCCGCCAACAAGCGCGTGCACACCATCCAGCTTCATCTGGGGAGCGGCCAGCAGGATGCGCCAAACCGAAGGTGTTGCCTGTACAAAGGTGACACCGCATCGATGAATCAGGTGCGCCAGCACGGACGGATTGTGTACCGCGTCGCTGGGAGCCATAATCACGTGCGCGCCCACCATGAGCGGAAGAAAAAGCTCAAGCCCGGCAATGTCGAAGATTACGGTGGTCAACGCCAAAAAGCAGCTATCCCGCGAGGGCCGCAGCTCCTGCCGCATGCCTTCGAGAAAGTTCGACAGATTGCGATGCGTGATCTCGACGCCCTTCGGCCGCCCCGTCGAACCAGACGTATACAGCACATAAGCGCGGCCCTGTGGTGTAATGAAGTTCGGCTCCGTTAAGTCGTCGCATGTGGTAGCTTCCAGATCTTCAGGGCTCCAGATGGGAAACCCTGACAAGTCGAACTCGTCTCCTTCAGCGATCACGAGCGAGGGGACCGCATCCTCCAGCACTAGCGCGGTGCGCTCTTGTGGGTTGTCCAGATCCATTGGCAAGTACGCCGCACCAGTACGCATAATCGCCAACAACGTTATGAGCACCCGCTCGCTTCGGGGCAGCGCGACCGCAACGATGTCGCCTGGTTTCACTCCGTATGCAATGAGGGCGCGCGCCTGCCGCACACTTCGTTCATGCAATTGGCGATAGCTCAGCCGCACACCCTCAAACTCGACTGCCACAGCCTCCGGAAACCGGCCTGCCCATCGGGAAACTACCTCCGGAAGACACGTATCCGGGACCTCTCCCGACGTCTGATTCCAGTCGCTCACTAGACGCCGCACTTCTTTTTCGGCAATTACGCCGTAGTCGCGTAGACGCTTCCCCGGGTCCCTTAGGATCTGTTCGAGTAGAAACGACAACCTGCTGCAATGCTCGTCGAGTTCAGCCGCGCTATACAGTAGAGGGTTCGCATCGAGGTCAAACCGCAATCCGGAGGCAGTCCCGCGATCATAGACGAACACGATCAGGTCTTCCGTCGAGCTATTCGACAGATTATGCGAGGTTGTACTCGCGCCGTTGAAGTTCAACCGGTAATCGAAAGGCTCGATATTGATACCTAGCCAGGCAATGTTCTGATCTTGGAGCACCATACCGAGATCACGGCGCAAATCCTCGTATCGGTATCGTTGGTGACGCAGTGCCTGCAGTACGAGCTTTGAGACCTGGCCCAGCAACTCGGAAAATGTCAGCTCCCGCGTGAACCGCAGCCGGATCGGAACCATGTTTGCGCACACACCCACGGCCTGCCGGAGGACGCCATTGATGCGCCCAGATATCGGCATACTGAACACCAGGTCGTCCACTCCCGTAACGCGCTGATAATAGGCGGCAATGATAGTGACGAGAACCTGAGGCACGCTGACACCCGCCGTCTTCGCAATAGCGGTGAGCCGCTGAGCGGCAGCCGCGGAAAGATGCCCGGTGCTACGAAGCAATTGAGTGCTGAGGCCATGCCCGTGGGTCGAGCGCGAAAGTGTTACAGCCTCTGGCAGTCGGTCCAGTTGTTGCAGCCAATATTCGCGGTCCTTGTGAAAATGGCGCGAGTTCCGATACGCTATTTCCGTTTCGACCGTCGCCTGAACCGTCGAAAACACACTGGGCTCCGGTTCGGCACCGTTCGCATATGCCGTGTATATATCAGCCAAACGCCGCGCTACCAAACCGCCGCCATACCCATCGCACACGGTGTGGTGCGCGCGGTGATACCAGAAGTAGTTCCCGTCCCCCGCCTTCAGAAGCGCAGACAACCATGGCGCATCCCTCGCTAGATCGACGGGGCGCGCCACTTCGTCTTGCATCCAACGCTGGATCGCCCCTCTCGGATCCGAATCTCCGCTCAAGTCCAGATAAGTACAGTCTTTGTCATCCAAGGGCTGAACAACTTGTAGCGGATGCCCGCTGGACTCCGTGATCCGCACCCGGAGTTGTTCGGCTTCCGCAAGCACGCGGCGCACCGATCGCTGGAACATCGCTGGCTTGACTTGGCCGTGAATTTCGACCGCTTCAGCAATGTTAAGGATCGCTGAAGGCGAAACCTTCTGACTAAACCACAGACCGCGTTGTGCAGTCGTCAATTCGAACGTGCTGGGCCCGTACTCACGCATGGCTCGTCCTCTTTCAGGCAAAGCGCGGCGCTTTATGAAAGCAAATTAACAATCAAAAACCGGTGCCTGCCGCCGCGTGTGACGAACGTTACCATAGAAACGTAACCGACACTAGAACTATTCCAACCCGAACAGTAACTTTTTTTTCGCATTTACAGTCACATTGTGGCTTTCATGAAAATACTCGCCCGAAATCCTCGGGGCGGCCTGTTGCCTTTTGAGAATAACGCTTGTATAGTTACGTTCTACTTGCACGAGACTGTGATTGCGAAAAGTCTGGGATGAAACCAAATGTCGGCTTGTTTATCGCAACCGTAACCCTTTTATGCATTCTGTTGATTCCATCCGGATCATTCTATGTGTGGCAAGCATGGGTTTACGTCGCCATCCTGATGGGATCCAGCCTGCTGATTGTGCTCTACCTCAGGCGGCACGATCCCGACTTGCTCCGGCGCCGGCTCGACGCGAAAGAGCGATTTCAGGAACAGAAGCTCTTCAGGCGCATCGCTGGTCCGCTTTGGATTGTCGGTTTTCTGATGTCCGGATTTGATCACCGATACGGTTGGTCCAGTGTGCTTGTCGGTCCTGTGCCCGCTCTCGTAACCTTGACTTCCGATGTTCTGCTTGTGTGCGCCTTTTACTTGTTGTTCCGGGTGCTCAGATTCAACACATTCGCTTCTAACACCGTGCAAGTTGAGGCGGGACAGCAAGTGATCTCGACCGGTCCGTACCGCATCGTTCGTCACCCGATGTATTCGGGCTTTGTCATGATTTACTTGCTGACGCCGTTCGCACTTGGCTCTTACGCAGCCGTGCCCGTCTTCCTACTATTGATTCCGGCGTTGCTATACCGCCTTGTAGAAGAAGAGAGATTCCTCGATCGCGAATTACCCGGATATTCCGATTACTGCATGCAAGTTCGGTACCGGCTGATTCCTTACCTGCTCTAAAATCGGCTCGCTATCTAGCTCGCTCCCACGATCCACCACCCGGCAACATGGTCGTCTGGAGAGGCCTTTCGCGCCTAACTGACATCCAAGTGGGTTTCCTGCTCGGTGCTCAACTTGTGGGTAATTGAAAGGAAAGGCGGACGCTTACGAAAGAATGTGGTGGCCAGAGACGGGATCGAACCGCCGATGCCGCCTTTTCAGGACGTCGGTCACGCGTTTCACTACCTTAACTAATCTCCCCGCCAGGAGCTAAGAGCCGACACGTGACTACCGCCAGCCAGCATTGAATAAAGTCTTAGTGAGAGTTGAACTCAATACTCTCCATGGCCCTTGCTATGTCGCCGAGGGAATGGACCCGCGTGC
>Ga0193743_1002535_pt1 | contig 12827 bp, 11 predicted proteins | sample L2c2metaG_FD_143038 | JGI IMG/M metagenome (GOLD analysis project Ga0193743, IMG submission 143038) | Soil microbial communities from a riparian zone of the East river system, Colorado, United States - L2c2 | ecosystem: Environmental > Terrestrial > Soil > Riparian zone | place: USA: East River... | reverse complement strand
CGATAGGCCGGCTAGCGCCTCCTCGACCCGTTTGGCATCCGCGCCGGTCACCACGATCACCGGCGCCCCGCTGTCGATTGCGTGACGCGCGCTCCGCCGCACCATTGGCTCGCCATGGATATCAGCCAGCTGCTTGACGCTGCCGAAGCGACGGCCTTCACCCGCGGCAAGCAGGACGATGACCGCGGAGCCGACCATCAGTGGATCGCGCCCTGGTTGTCGCGCAACGGTCCTCCGTCGCGACCATTGATCACCGCCATGATTTCCGCGGCGACCGCCAACGCAATTTCCTCCGGCGTTTCCGAACCGATATCCAGCCCGGCGGGTGCGTGCAGGCGAAGACCTTCAAGGGCAGGCTCGTGGCGCATATGGCCGACGCGCTCGCGCGAACCGAGCGCACCCAGATAGGCGACAGGCGTGTCACGCAACGCGGCCAGATAGGCGATGTCCTGCTCAAGATTGTGGGTCATCACCACGACCGAGCTATGGGCATCCAGGGGCACCTGGTCACGAACCGTAGCTGGACCGGCGCAGACCGTGTGCGACGCGGATGGTATGTCGGCGGCCTGCAATCGCTGCGGATCCTGATCCACCAGCACGGTGCGCCAGCCCAGCGCGTCCGCCAGCGGTAGCAGGGCCCGCGCCGCCGCGCTGCTGCCGATGACCACCAGTACATGGGGCGGTGCGATCAGCTCGATCAATACATCGGCGATGCCGGCAGGAGAGGGGATGCGCAGCGTAGTCGCCCGGCCGGTTTCGTTGGCCTTGGAAGCTGCCATGATGGCGATACTGGACGCGGCATCGCCAAGATCATCGTATCGCGCGACGCCACCACACCAGAGCAGGCGCCTGGGCATGACGACCTTATCATTGACGGCGAATAGCGTAGCCAGATGCGCACGGTGGCGATGCTCCAGGCACAGCGCCAGCGCATCGACGAAGTCGCTGGCATGGGGCGCGCCGATCGGTTCGATCAGCACCTCCAGTTCGCCTCCGCACCCCATTTCCATCAACACATCCAGTCCAGACTCGGCGTTGTAGTTCACCAGTCGCGGCTCGCCGCTGGCGATCACTTCCCGCGCGCGAAGCACGATGTCGCGCTGCGGGCAGCCACCGGAAAGCTCGCACACCACGCGCCCATCACCGAACACCAGCATGCGCGTGCCGGGCCGACGAAAGGTCGAGCCGCGTGTGCGTGTCAGCGTGGCGAGGGCGACGTTGGGCCCGCCGGCGCTGCGCAGCGCGCGCAGCGCATCGATCAGGGTGACGAGTTCATGCGCTGAGTTCACGCTACTTTCGACGCCAGCAGATCCTCGATATGAATGGGCAGGTCGCGCACGCGGACGCCGGTAGCGTGATGCACCGCGTTGGTGATGGCCGCTGCTACGCCGGCAAGTCCGATTTCACCGATGCCGCGGGCGCCCATCTCGTTGAGCTTCAGGTCGGGATAGTCCAGGAACACCACGTCCATGTCCGGTGAATCGGCGTGCGTGGTCATGATGTAGTCGGCAAGGTTGCTGTTCAACGCCATGCCATTTCGCTTGTCGTAGTGCGTCTCTTCGAACAGCGCCATGCCCACGCCCATCACTACCGCACCCTCGATCTGGTTGCGCCCGGTGAGCGGGTTGATGATCCGGCCGGCGTCGATCACCGTCAGCACGCGGGTAACACGCAGGCGCGCGATTTCGGGCTGCCAGCTCACTTCGACGAAATGCGCACCGAACGAGTGCGATGAATACTCCTTTTTTCCCTGCTTGCCGAAGGTACCTTCGGACTTGCCCTGGCCTTCGACGTGACCCATTCGCGCCGAGGCAAGCACCTCGTCGAAGCGACGTCCACTGTCGGGCGATTCGTTCTTGCGATGCACGCGTCCGCGCGCGAAAGCGAGCTGGTCGGCCGCGGCATGGGCGAAATGCGAGTCACCTTCACTGGCGGCAGCAAGCAGCTTTTCGATGGCGTCACGGGTGGCCTGCGCCACTGCCGGCACCAGGGATGCGGTAGCCATCGAACCGCCGGAGATGGGACCAGGTGGCAGGTTGGTATCACCGATCACCACCTTCACCTTCGACAATTCAACGCCGGCGAGTTCGGCCACCATCTGGCCAAGCACGGTGTAGGTACCGGTGCCTATGTCCTGTGTACCGCTGGCCACGCGCACGCTGCCATCGGCGTTGAAGGTGACGCTGACCGCCGCGGGAAAACGTTCGGCGATCCACGAGCAGGCTGCCATGCCCCAGCCGAGCACCAGGCCGCCCTTGCGCATCGAGCCGATCCGCGGGTCGCGCTTCGCCCAGCCGAATTTCGCAGCGCCCGTGGTCAGGCATTCCTTGAGATGGCGCGACGAGAAGGGCACGTTTTCGCTTTCGTCGATGGTCGGTTCGTTCCGAAGTCGAAGCTCGACCGGATCCAACTTCAATGCGATCGCCAATTCGTCCATCGCCGATTCCAGCGCGTACAGCCCGGGAACCGCACCCGGACCACGCATCGACGTGGCCGGGCCGATGTGGCGCTCGGCGAAGGCGCCAGTGACGCGCAGGTTGGGCGTGCTGTAGATGAAGCCGGTGGCTTCCCCGCAGTCCTCGGAGTAATCACACTGCAGGGCACGATGATAGACGTAGTCGTGCTGCAACGACACGAGCTTGCCATCGTGCGTCGCACCAAGCCGCAGGCGCTGCTGGGTCTGCGGGCGATGTCCGACGTTATGGAACATCATCTGCCGCGACACCACCAGCTTGATCGGCTTATGCAGATCACGCGCGGCAGCAGCTGCCAGCATGGCCTGCGTCCACGGCCAAAGTTTTCCGCCAAAACCCGACCCAAGGAACTCAGTGACCACGCGGACGTTCTCGCTGGGTACGCCGAGCATCTGCGCCATCACGCCCTTGAAGTTGACGATGGCCTGGGTGGTTTCGTAGAGCGTGAAGCGCGTGCCGTCCCAGGTTGCCACGCTGGCATGCAGCTCAATCGGATTATGCGTTTCCGGCGGCGTGGAATAGGTCTGGTCCACCTTGACCGCCGCCGAGGCGAATGCCGCTTCGGGATTGCCACGCTCGGTGTCGGCCTTGGGCTTTTCGTCGGCCGACAGCTTTACCGCGACATTCGGCGCCTGCTGGCCCTTGTAGGTGACCTTCACCTTGTCGGCCGCAGCAGTGGCCTGCTCGAAGGTATCGGCAACCACCAGGGCGACGTACTGTCCGTAATAGCGGATCACATCGTCTTCGAGCGGTGGACGGCGCTCGTCGATGATCGCCTTGGACGATTTGGGTATGCGATAGAGCGTGCCGATGTTTTCACGCGTGTAAATCTTGCGCACGCCAGGCATCGCTGCAGCGGTGCGAGTATCGATCGCGTCGATGTGTCCATTGCCTATCGTGGCGCAGACCGGCACGGCATAGAGCATGCCGGGAAAGCTGTGATCGGAGCTGTAGCGGGCGGCGCCACTGACCTTCAGTGGGCCATCGACGCGGGCGTACTGGTTGCCGACGACGGGCAGGGGAGTGACGCTGGAAGCATCTTCAGACATGAAAAGTTCCTCAACTCGCTTTAGGCGGCCACGGTGGATAACGCATGGGTAAGGCAGCGCTTGGCCAGCTCAACCTTGAAGCCGTTCTCGCTTTGTGGCTTCGCGTTGTTCAAGGCGGCCGCAGCGGCAGTAGCGAATGTATGTTCGTTCGGAGGCTGCCCCTGAAGTGCCTGTTCGGCTTCGGGCGAGCGCCAGGGTTTCGTGCCTACACCGCCCATGGCGACGCGGGCATGGGTGATCTTGCCACTCTGCACGGCGATCACCACCGCCGCCGACGACAGCGCGAACTCATAGGAGGCGCGATCGCGCAGCTTCAGGTAATGCGACCGCGCGCCCGGGTGCGGCGGCGGCAGGATCACGTGGGTGATCAGGTCCCCTGGCATCATCACCGTTTCTCTTTGCGGCGTATCGCCAGGCAGCAGGAAGAATTCGCCGATCGGCACGCGGCGTTCACCCCCGGTGCCACGGATCACCACGGTCGCCTCCAGCGTGGTCAGCGCGACATTCATGTCCGACGGATTGGTGGCGATGCAGTGCTCGCTGGTACCGAGGATGGCCAGGGTGCGGTTGAATCCGTCGATGGCCGAGCACCCTGTGCCGGGCTCTCGCTTATTGCACGGCATGTTGGTATCGCGGAAATACACGCAGCGTGTGCGCTGGAGCAAGTTGCCGCCGGTGGTTGCCATGTTGCGCAACTGCCCGGAGGCGCCGGATAACAAGGCCTGCGACAGCACTGCGTAGTCGCGTTGCACCAGCGGATGATGGGCCAGGTCGGAATTGCGCACCAATGCGCCGATCTTCAGACCGCCATCGGGCGTGCGTTCGACGTCGGCCAGCGGCAGATGGTTGATGTCGATCACCTGCGTCGGCCGCTCGACGTTGAGTTTCATCAGGTCGAGCAGGGTGGTGCCGCCGGCGACAAAACGTACCTCGGCGCCCTGCTGGGCAGTCGATGATCTTGCAGCGGCGCTGATCGCCTTGGCTGCGTCGGTGGCGCGAGAAAAAGCAAACGGTTCCATCTTTCGCTCCTCAGGCTTTGCGGACCTGCTGGATGGCCGCAACGATGTTGGAATAGGCGCCACAACGGCAGATATTGCCGCTCATCGCTTCCTTGACATCGGCATTGGCAGGGCCACAGGGCTCTTTCATCAGCGCTACCGCCGACATGATCTGGCCCGAGGTGCAGTAACCGCACTGGTAACCGTCGTGCTCAAGGAAGGCCTGCTGCATCGGATGCAGGTTGCCGGGCTGGCCCAGGCCTTCCAGCGTGGTGACTTCGTCGCCTTCATGCATCGCCGCAAGGCTCAGGCAGGAATTCACCCGTCGACCATTCACGTGCACGGTGCAAGCGCCGCACTGGCCGTGATCACAGCCTTTCTTGGTGCCGGTCAGCTGAAGATGATCACGCAGCGCATCCAGAAGCGTGGTGCGGGAATCGACTTTCAGGGTCTGCACGTTGCCGTTGACTTTAAGCTGCACTGAAACCAGGCCATCGGCATCGGCAGCAGAATGCGCCACGGCGGCGATGGCAGCCGCCTGGGCCGCGATCGGCAATCCCAACCCGGAAGCCGCGCCGGTAATACCGACGATCTGGAGGAAATTCCGTCTACCGAGCTGGATATCGACAATGTCTCCAGGCTTCTTTTCGGACATGGCTGGCTCCAGGGCTGGCTGATTCCGTTACGCAGATAATTGCGGATAGCCCGGGTCGAGCGCGTTCGGACTATCCAGTAAACATACGCCAAAAATGATCAAGTTTCGGTGACCGGTGCCGGATGGTGTTGTCGATGCCACGAACCCAGAGAAGGATTATGGTCCGGGTAGGCGAGGGAGTAGGGGAGGTACGGGCGTGGCCGCGGATGATACAGCCATGCTGAAGGAAGCGACCAGCATAAAATCAAAGTATTTCAATACTATGAGACCATCTTTTGATGTCAATGCGACCTAGCGGAGTGGCAGATTCCGACGGCGTCGGGCGACATGATCGAAGCGTGGGTTTACACGCCCGAGGGCAGCGGCCCCCATCCCGCCGTCGTGTTCGGGGAGAGGCTCATGACCCCGAAGGATGGGACGCGATGGCACAACCGCGTAGCCACGCGATCTCTCTGCTGAGCTTCTCGTGGCGTCGACCCGTGCGGCGTGCCGCCGACGTGCGTATCCCCTTCTTGCTCGTCGTCCCGGAGGCAGACTCCATTGCACCAGTACCGGCCGCGCTCAAAGTCGCTCGCATGGCACCGCGCGCGGAATTGTTCCGAAGCGCCGGTGGTCACTATGACGTCTATGAGGGTGGGGCAGGGTTCGCCGACGTGCTTCGGACGGAGGTCGACTTCCTCCATCGTCACACCAAGACCACAAGTGCACGGTCAAGCAGCGATAAAGCGAGCCAGACGCACTTGCTTTGAGTAAATCCATGGCTGTATACCCTTGGGGAGCCGCCTTGCCAAGGAGGATACGTTGATGATCCGCAGTTCATTAAGTCCGTTATGCCGAAATTGCGCCTTTGCGATGGTTGCCGTTGCGATGCTCGCCACGTCCATGCCGGCCGATGCCCAGCGCTATCGGCACGGTGGTGGCTATCACCGTCCACCGCCGGCGCACTACAACGGCCGTGACCGCCATCGCGGTGGCGGCTCCGGCAACGTGATCGCTGGTGCGTTGCTCGGCGTGGTGGCTGGCGCAGTCATTGCCAACTCCGTTTCGAATGCTTCACGACCGCCACCGGCAGTGGTCTATCGCGATGCTCCGCCGCCACCGCCACCGGGCGTGTATTACGACGACGGTTATTAAGCAGCGCAGCGCTGCCGCAACGGAACGCTTGTCTTCCCGAACGCATCGAATCGGAGCATCCATAAATGAAGAACGTCATTCGCAAGGTCGCCGTCCCCGCCCTGTTTTCGCTCGCCCTGCTTGCACCTTCGGCCTGGGCCCAGCAGTCACCAGTACCCTCGGGCGCTGCCACCTCGAGTACGCCCGCCAAATCGCATGCGCAGCGCCGCGCCGACTCGGTGGAGCGCCGCATCAGCGACTTGCACACACAGCTGAAAATCACCGATCAGCAGTCCAGGCAATGGGATGCCTTCGCCCAGGTCATGCGCGACAACGCGAAAAATACGGGCCAGGCCTTTCATGAGCGCTCGCAGAAGCTGTCGGCGATGAGCGCGCCCGATGCCATGAAGTCGTATGCCGACCTTACCCAGACGCATGCCGACAACATGAAGAAACTTTCATCCTCCTTCAGCGATCTCTACGCCGTGCTATCGGACGAGCAGAAGCAAACTGCCGATACCTTGTATCGCAATCAGAAATTGGGGCACAACAAGGGTCCACATAACCGGCACAAGGGCGGCAAACCAGCCAGTTCATCATCCGCGGGCTGATGGCGCACAGTCTGACCAAGCAGGGCCAAGGGGCCTAGCTCAGTTCACGCAAGATCTTTTGCTTGCGCTTCTCCATCTGGGCGCCAAGTTCGTTGAGCTGCTGCTTGGTCATCAGCGTTCTCGCATCCTTGAACATCTCTTTTTCTTCTTCGTCCGCATGGTGCTCGATCAATTCTTTCAGGACCTTGGCTCGGCCTGAAAACATGTCGCTGCCTTCCTCGGTGCTCAAGAGGTCCGGTAGAACCAGGTCTCCAGCGGCGCGATGCTCTTCCAGTGCCTCGTAATACATTTTGGCTTCTTCCTTCTTGCCCGCCTCCTTGAACGCCGGGTAGAAGATCTCTTCCTCGATGGTGGTATGGGCCTTCAGGTTGACCTGAATTTTATGCAGCAACTCTTCACGCTTTTTGGTGGCGCGCGTCGAGGTCTCGGCAAGTTCGGCAAGCAGCCCTTTGACCAGTTTGTGGTCGGCTTTGAGCAATTGGATGGCGTCCACGAAGTTTCCTGGCGTTGGCTGGGAATCGCAGGGTTTCACGGAGTCCGTGAATCCAGGGTACGTGTCGTGTGCAGGGCTGCAAGCGGGTCGAACTATGGAGAGACCAATGTCGATGGCCTCACTTCCGTCCCAACCTTCACATGCCAAAGGCCAACCATGGCCGCCACCCCTGCAGGGCACACCAATGCCAGCCCACCCCAGCGATTGAAGCCCCATGCGCCGGCGAACGCACCGACGACGAAGCCGCCAAACACGATGCTGCACACCGAGGCACGTCGCCGATCCCAAGGTCGTCCCTGGAGCGCCTGGCCGAGCGAGACGGCCAGGTCGGTCAGTATCCCGGTAACGTGGGATGTGCGGATCAGCGCGCCAGTGGTGATTGTGCTGGTGCCGTTCTGAAGCCCGACGGCAAATGCGCACAGCGCCAGGCCCGTCGTGGGATGACCGCCCAGCAGAAGTCCCCCGACGGCCAGGCTGGCCGCTTCAAGGAAAAAAGGCACGCTCACATGGCGCATTGAATGCCAACGTGGCGCGCGCAGCAGGGCGCCGCTCATGGCGGCCCCGATCAGGAAGGCAAGGGCGACCAGGCCCAGAATGGCAGCCACCGGCCAATTTCCCAGGGCCACTGCGGCCGTCGCGGCCGTGGTGACTCCCGTGAGGTGAGTGGCCGCTTCGTGCGAGTCGAGGATGGCTACCGCGTTGACGAACCCGGCCATCAGGGCGAGCACGCCCGCCCAGGGCCAGATCCAGCGAGGAAACATAGGGACCACGATAACCTCCGGTCGGTCGCAAATTTTACGGACTTTTGTCGCGGGATCGGTTGCACGTCACATCCGGCCATGGAACTCTATTGAAGTTGTCCAACCAAACCAAGGCATAGGGAAGACCGGCCCACTCCTGACGGCTGCCCGCGGCGCCGTTACGAGGAGATGGGCTATGAAGCTCGCCTACGCCCCGGTCCGCGTATCCGTTGCGATGGAAGCGTTCCGACATAACGAGGCGCTGCTCGCCGCGCTGGATACCAGCACTGCCGGGCTCAACGAACAGCAGATTGCCCAGCGGCTGGATCGGGACGGCGTGAACGAGGTGTCGCATGAGAAGCCGCCGCATTGGTTGCTTCAGTTGCTGCACGCGTTCAAGAACCCGTTCATTGTGGTGCTGCTTGTCCTGGCGGTGGTGCAGCTGCTGACCGACCACACGAACCTGACCGGCCCGACGATCATCTCGGTGATGGTTTCGATCAGCGTGTTCCTGAGTTTTGCCCAGGAACATCGCTCGTCGAAGGCCGCCGAGAAGCTGAAAGCCATGGTGCGTAACACCGCGACACTGTCACGCCGCGCCGCGGACGGTCATAGCGAGCGGATCGATGTGCCGGTGTCCGAACTGGTGGCCGGTGACATCGTGCATCTGGCCGCCGGCGACATGGTACCCGCCGACCTGCGCCTGCTGAGCGCGAAGGACCTCTTCATCAGCCAGGCCATCCTCACCGGCGAATCGCTACCGGTGGAGAAGGCCGCGCCATCCCATCGCGAGATTTCCGGCGAGCCGGAGCCGGGCGCGGCCGACAATCCGCTGGATCTTCCGAGTGTCTGCTACATGGGCACCAACGTGGTCAGTGGCATAGCGACGGCCGTGGTGGTGGCCACGGGGCCGCGCAGCTATCTGGGCTCGTTGGCGCGCAATGTCGTCGGCAAGCGCGTGCAGACCGGCTTCGATCGTGGCGTCAAGAGCGTGAGCTGGTTGCTGATTCGCTTCATGGCGGTGATGGTGCCGATCGTCTTCGTCATCAATGGCCTGGACAAGCACGACTGGCTGCAGGCATTCCTGTTCGCGCTGTCCGTGGCGGTCGGTCTGACGCCCGAAATGCTGCCGCTGATCGTAACCGCCAACCTCGCCAAGGGCGCGATTGCGATGTCTCGCCGCAAGGTGGTGGTGAAGCGTCTGAACGCCATCCAGAATTTCGGCGCAATGGACGTGTTGTGCACCGACAAAACCGGCACGCTTACCCTGGACAAGATCGTGCTGGAACGCCACCTCGACCTGCACGGCGAAGAGTCGGAGGAAGCACTGGAATACGGTTACCTCAACAGCCGCTTCCAGACAGGTCTCAAGAACCTCATGGACAAGGCGGTGCTGGAGCATCGCAACCTCGAGCCTGCCGCTGCACGTTTCCACATCGTCGACGAGATTCCCTTCGACTTCCAGCGCCGCCGCATGTCGGTGGTAGTAAACGATGGTAATGGCCATGATTTGCTGGTGTGCAAGGGCGCGGTCGAGGAGATGCTGTCGACCTGTGCCTACGCCAAGGCCGGCGACGAGATCCTGCCGATGACGGAGGCGCAGCGCGCCGGAATCAAGGCGATGACGCACCGCCTCAACGAAGACGGTCTGCGCGTGCTGGTGGTAGCGATCAAGCATCAGCCGCCGGCCGGCCGCGCCTATGGCGTGGCGGATGAAAGCGATCTCATCGCGGTGGGCTGCCTGGCCTTTCTCGATCCACCGAAAGATACCGCAGGCCAGGCGATTGCCGCGCTTCACCATCACGGCGTGTCGGTGAAGGTCATCACCGGCGATAACGAAGCGGTGACACGCAAGATCTGCCGTGAAGTCGGCCTGGACGTCGAACACTCCGCTCAGGGCCAGCACATCGAGCCGCTGGACGACGATGCGCTCGATGCCCTGGTCAAGCGAACGACCGTCTTCGCCAAGATGTCGCCGTTGCAGAAGGCGCGCGTGGTGAAGTCCCTGCAGCGACAGGGCCATACCGTGGGTTTTCTCGGCGACGGCATCAACGATGCGCCGGCGCTGCGCGTGGCAGACGTGGGTATCTCGGTGGATACGGCCACCGATATCGCCAAGGAGTCGGCGTCCATCATCTTGCTGGAAAAGAACCTGATGGTGCTGGAGGAGGGCGTGATCGAAGGTCGCATCACCTTCGGCAACATCATCAAGTACATCAAGATGACCGCCAGCTCGAACTTCGGCAACATGTTTTCGGTGCTGGTGGCGAGCGCTTTCCTGCCGTTCCTGCCGATGCTGCCGTTGCAACTTCTGGTGCTGGATTTGCTCTACCACTCCTCGCAGCTGTCGATCCCGTTCGATCGCATGGACGACGAGTACCTGCGCAAGCCGCGCAAGTGGGATGCCAGTGACATTGGCCGTTTCATGATGTGGATCGGGCCCGTCAGCTCGATCTTCGATATCACCACCTATCTGCTGCTCTGGCACGTATTCGGCGCGAACTCGCTAGAGCACCAGTCGTCCTTCCAGACCGGCTGGTTCATCGAGAGCCTGCTGACCCAGACGCTGATCGTCCACATGATCCGCACGCGCAAGATCCCGTTCCTGCAAAGCATCGCGTCGGCTCCCGTCCTGGCGTTGACGACCGCGACCATCCTGATCGGCCTGGTATTGCCGTTCACTTCGCTGGGGTCGAAATTTGGCTTCGTCGCGTTGCCGTCCGCGTATTTCGGCTGGGTCGCCATCACCGTGCTGACGTACTGTGTCCTGACCCAGATCATGAAGACGATCTACATTCGTCGATACGGGCGGTGGCTCTAAGGGCCACGCAGGCCGCATGCGTCATATCTTGGTGACCCGCCAGATGGCATTGCCGACATCGTCCGCGATGAGCAACGCGCCGTCCTTATCCTGTGCCAACCCAACCGGGGCGCCGTACAACTGCGACTCGTCCTTGGAATAAAAACCCGTGACGATAGCCTCGGGCAGGCCAACCGGCTTGCCGTCCTTGAAGGCGACAAACACCACCTGGTAGCCAGAGAGTGGCGAGCGGTCCCAGCTGCCGTGTTCGCTGATGAATGCGCCCCCCTGATAATTCGCTGGCAGCGCGTTGCTGTCGGATATCAGCAAGCCTAACGGGGCGACATGCGAGCCGATGGAGTAGTCCGGCTTGATCGCCTTTGCGACCAGGTCGGGCCGCTGCGGCTTCACGCGCGTGTCCACATGCTGGCCATAGTAGCTATAGGGCCAGCCGTAGAACCCGCCTTCCTGCACGGAGGTGAGATAGTCCGGCACAAGGTCGGCGCCGATCTCGTCACGCTCGTTGGCGATGGCCCAGAGCTTGCCGGTTTGCCGATCCCACTGCAGCCCGGTCGGGTTGCGGATGCCCGAGGCGTAGATGCGACTGGCACCCGTATCCACCTGGACTTCCAGAATGTCCGCACGCCGGTATTCCACGTCCAGGCCGTTCTCGGTGATGTTGCTGTTGGAGCCGACGCCGACATAAAGCTTGCTGCCGTCGGGGCTCGCCAGCAGGCTCTTGGTCCAGTGGTGGTTGATGGTGCTGGGCAGGTCGGCGAACGCCACGCCGGGCTCAGTGATCTGCGTCTGGCCGGTGACGTAGGGAAACTTCACGATGCCGTCGGTATTCGCAACATAGAGAAATTGGCCAATCAGCTGCACGCCGAAGGGGGACTTCAGTAGCGTGATGAAGACGTGCTTCTCCCAATCACCGGTGGCGTCATTCCTGCGCAACAAGGTGATCTGGTTGCCACCCTTGGCACCTTTGCCCGAGCGGTTCTTGACCATCCCGGCGATGAGCTGCTTGGGTGTCGTCACCGGCTCGGTACCGGGGCCATTGGATTCCACCGCCAGGACGTCGCCGTTCGGCAAGACGTAAAGCTGGCGCGGGTGGATGAGGCCACTGGCGATCTGTTCGATTTTCAGTCCAGCCGCCACCTTGGGCATTTGGCCCTGTTTCCAGCCTACGCCGTCGGGAACCTGCATCGGCGGCACCAGGAAGCTCTGGGCCTTGGGTAGTGAAGGATCACTGCCCGACTGTTGTGCCGGTTCGAACGATGCTTTCTCGCTACATCCACCCAGGACGGCCACGAGTGCCAGCGCCAGCGCGCTCCGATAGATGACCTTATTCATGGACGAGATTCCCTGATGTGGAGTGCTGGACCGCAACGACGAGGTGGCCAATCGACAGCAGGGCGACGGTAAAGGCCGAGAGCCAAACGCTCGCCGGCACCATCGCGTAGGCATCGCGACTGTGGACGAACGCATTGACGATCGCAGCGGCGATAGCGAGCAGGTTGAGCCAGAAATCGAGCTTGTCCGAACGCGTGGCGGCGGACCGGGAGGTCACCCAGACCTGCGCCAGATTGATCAGGCGCGGTATCACCGCAAGCAGCAGGCCAAAAACGATCAACCATGCCGCGCCTTTTCCCCACAGCACGTCGGCGCTGCCGGCATAGATAACGTCGAACACCAACGCGGCGACGAAGAAGCCGAATGGCATCGGGTTCAGGAGGCCGTAGATGGCGTTGGCCACCACGGAACGGCGCGGCGCGACAAGTGAGTTCATGGGTTTCTTTTGGTTGGAATGAACGAATTCAGAGCGTTCCACGGTGGAGGCGAACCAAGTGTGTAGGCCTACGGCCTCTGGTAGCTCACGCGCCAGATGCTGTTC
>Ga0193743_1002534_pt1 | contig 12830 bp, 8 predicted proteins | sample L2c2metaG_FD_143038 | JGI IMG/M metagenome (GOLD analysis project Ga0193743, IMG submission 143038) | Soil microbial communities from a riparian zone of the East river system, Colorado, United States - L2c2 | ecosystem: Environmental > Terrestrial > Soil > Riparian zone | place: USA: East River... | reverse complement strand
CTCCCTCTGGTATCACTCCCAACCGTGAAATCTAACCATTGGTAAGCAGCAATAGCACATGCGCTACCCGAGCTCGACGCCGAAGCCGTCAAATACCCGTCTGCTCTTGGGTTCCATGAGTACGGTACATCCACGAACTCCCAAGGTTGGGCCCCGTGTGCGAACTGAGATGTACGAGTTTTTCCAACCATGATGGCTCCTAGATCTATAAGCATCTCGATAGATGGCGCTGTTTCTGAAGGGACATCGTGAGTGAGTTGATAAGCGATTGACCCTGCGGCTGTAGGAAGCCCCCGTGCGTGATATATATCTTTCAATCCAAAACGCATACCGGCAAGGGGAAAGTGAGGTGTGGGAAGGCTGTTGAGACGAGAGGGAACTGGGATGAGTTGTAACGCGATCCCGTCGTCAGAATCAGTGGGAACGGTGAAATTTGTGAGAATCCATCCCCCATAAATCAAGTCGGGTATGGCGCCGAAGAGAAAGCTCTCATATTCGTCAAGGTAAAGTCTATACACGTTGTGAAATGCCAAATGTGTTCCTTCTCCAATATTTTGACGGGAAATGACGATCGGACCTACGTCTACTTTGTGCGGGAGCTTGTACGTCGGAACCGCCTCACGAGCTGGCCGTTCGATTGAACCTGAGAGAAAAAGGGTAGTGACCCCTTGATTTCGCAGCCATATATTCGCCTGATCATCGATCGTGGCAGGCGTCTGCCCACCGTAATATAAAATAACCGATTTGAGAAATTGTCTATTCCAGACGTCGTCAATTTCGGAGAATTTATCAAGTTGAGATCTAAGGAACTTCCTTGTGATACGAGGGGTGTTACCATCGACATGAATGCTGGTCGCAGGGAGATGTAAGGAAGCGTTTCCGGCAACGGCGAATGTTATTACATCTAAGTTTACGTATGATGTTGGAATGGGGTGGATGAGGTATGAAACATGGTCGTTGGTAAACTTGAAGATAGTTCCCGATAGCTGAGTTGACAGGATATCAAGCCATTTCGATGCAGTCGCGAAGGAGAAAAGACATAGCGAAAGTAGAAAGCATCTAGAGAAATTCAAATTTCGACCCATGGATATCCATGAGCGTTGAACTCAGGGCAAGGTTGTAGTGACATGTCCGGCCCGTGATGACATGCTAATTATAGCGACAAAGCTCTCCCTCTTTTTCGCGACAAAGTTGAACGGATATTTTGTATCTCTCAGCTCTACCGTTAAAGCGTGGCGCTTCTTGGGATTCTACGTCCTGTTCGCACACCCGCAGTGGCGACAATTCTGCCAAAGTACAACCTTTTCGGCATCCACTGTAACGACCATGTGGCGAACTCAACTTCAAATTTATTAAATTAACTTGCTTCTATTGATCACACGACTCACTGGTTATATACATACATTCATTGACTCTCACCCGGGTCTTTCTCTGCTGATACCGTCTGTAGTTCTTCAGAGTATCCTTGTGTTATGTCGAGCATGCCGTCGCCTGTAACTCCTCAAGTCTCCAGAAATCGTGGCACTAATTTCAATCAGACCGCGGCGTTTGAAGAAGTTTCTGTTGCAATTGCTGACCGTCCCGATACTAAAACTGTGGATTATTCTGGTGGTGATGGTAAGGCGCCAGTGTTTGTATCTTCAATCAGGAAGGACGAACCAATTGTCACGAGAAGAGAATTATGGAGTTATTACCGTCAGTCATCTTTCTTGTCCCTCCTGAGCACCGCTGTGGTCTAATCTCCTAATTTCTTTCAAAGTGTACTACAATGGAGATAATGTATGCAAATCCGTCTTATTTCACAGACCCATTAGGCTGAAAGACCGTTCGAATAAAGGGGGTTGGACCAAACGGATATTCTCTGACTTTGTTCCAATCATTAACCAACGCAGCAGGATACGACCCCGTCCACGGGCCAGGATCATCATGTAGTCCCAGTGGCCAATGTGTTGTTCCTTGGGGCGGAGGCACCAAAGCTGTCTCCAGTGTCGTCTTAATTGCTAATGGTGTCAGCTTCGCTGTAGGTTTTCACCCCACTTAGATTCCATTTCAGCAGTTGACCATACAAACCTCATTGCAAGGTTATGACTGCGATTTTTACCACTGTTGGCTCAGCCGCTGATTATGGAACATTTGGTCGTTGGCTGTTATTAGTAATTACATGCATCTGTTGGGCGGCTCAATTTGCGAGCATGAGTCTAACCAGTACGTGTCTGATAGTTCTTTTCACGAATTGACCACACTAAATCACGAAATCCAACAGCTCCTTCACGTTGGCCTGTCGCTATGGCCTTGTACATGATAGGATTTATCAGCTATGGAGCAACTTTAGTATTTTATGCAGCTCTATTTCCTCGCCTCGCTCGAAACACATCACATTCTCGGAAACTCCGTGATAGGTACGAATCCGGAGAGATTTCACGAGAAGAATACGAGCTGGAGGAAAGTATGGAGAAGAATAGGATTAGCAATATCAGTACGGCAAGTAACAATTAACTACCTACGTTTTGTATTTTTACACACCGTGACTGAGATAGGAGGTTTTATTAGACGCACAGCAATATCGGTTACATAGGCACCCTTTGCTTAAATTTATCAATTTTGCTACCACTGGCCTCAAACCCCAAGGTTGATAACTATACTCTCGTTCTGTGAGTGACCTATTCTTCGCATAAACTGATATTATTGAATAATAATATCACAGCACAAATGCCTATTGGGTCGTCCTTGGCATTTGGTGGTGTAGGTGTCATTTTGCTAAACTCCTGAAAGAAATTTTTGGAACTTCGAAGATTAGTCATATTTCAAGAACATCGCCCAGGCCCTCCCCTTCCTAAAGGCGAATCGTACTTTACTATCGGTTGGAAACAAGTTAGTACATATAAATATCTCATCTCCTGGAGCTTATAATTTTGTTTAGATCTGGGCAGCGTGTACGCAGTATAAATCGCTGCCTTATACCTTCATCTACCTTTTCTCCTTTTTCTTGCTCGCCGATGTAAGTCTATAGTTCATGCGCGAAATTTTCGGGATTGTTTAACGCGATGCAGGGACTAAATACCACCGGTACTCTGGTAGCAATATGCCAGAATGACAAATTCTCTTTCAGTTTCCTACAGAACACATACCTAGGTCTCGCGCAAGCTATCACGTCGACGATGAGTACGCTTGGGTTTTGGTATTTCCAGAGATACTTCAAAATTAGCACAAAGAAAATGGTGAGGCATGAATTGTTATTTCTCGTCTGCCAATGTGAACTGAACAAGGTGACCAGTTCATTGTAACAAATGTATTCACCGTGTTGATACCCCTCTGGGGCATGCTTGGTATCTGGACACAGAAGATCGGGTGCGTCTTGATAATGTCTTCTGCATTATGATTGTGAATTATCCCTTCAGCTTCCATAATGTCTGGGAGTTCTGGTTTGTTCTGGTCCGTTCGATTTGAAATCTATCGCTGAGTTTTGCGTAGGGCGTACAATATTGTTTTCGGCCTTTTCCAAGCACCATACTATGCATTTTCTCAGACAATGATGGCTGAACTCACTCCGGCTGGGTTCGATAACATGGTACGCTAATATTTAACCATCACTCTATTATGTCTACAACATCATACCAAATTCTCGCCGATTTGTATAGTTCTTCGGGCTTTTCGGATTATCCAACCGTGCATCGTCCATGATTGGTCCAAATGTAATACAAGCTATCATTAACAAGTCAGGTAGTAACTGGATGGGATTTCCCTTCCTTTTCGCTCTATGTTTCTGTGCTTCCCTGGTCATTTGGTTCTGTATAGACGTAGAGAAGGGGCGCAGAGATGCTGTTGCTTGGGCTGATAAGATGAGGAGCAAGGCAGATTTCTCTGAACAGACCAGTTAGATTTATTTTTCTCCCCCGTTTCTATGTACTGCTATATATTGTTTACGCCCTTGCTCAGTGGCGTATACATTTTACTAAGTACAACTGATGGCGATCTCGGCTTTTTCCGGATCGACGTCCCGATGAGATGTCCGAGTCATTTTGATAACAATCCGCCATTCTTTCTTCTTACATAAATTCCAACATTCCTGATCTTGATGTCTGCTTCAAAACCTCTTAGTATGTGAGACAATGGCCATTCGTTCCATTGACAATTCTAAAATTCTAATAGCATTTGTTACGGGCAATGCAAATAAATTGAAGGAAGTCAAAGCCATCTTATCTGAAGGTGGCAACCCAATTACGATCGATTCTCAAAGTCTAGATAGTGAGTTGACGATTTAATAACCTGCACATCCTTAATCGTTTCGTTTTTTTTTCTCAGTCCCGGAGATCCAAGGAACCACACAGGAAGTCGCAATCGATAAATGCAAGAAAGCAGCCGAACTTGTCCGTTTGAATTGTTTGTTCTTTCGGTCAAAAATTCAATTCATAACTAGGTAAAAGGACCATGCATAACTGAAGACACTGCCCTTTCATTTGTGGCACTAAATGGTCTACCTGGTCCATATATTAAATACTTCATGACCCAAATCGGGCATGAAGGACTGAATGCGATGCTAGTCGGGTTTCCAACCAAGGCAGCCGAAGCAGTTTGCACTTTTGCTTATTCTGCTGGTCCGGGTATCTTTTATTTTTACATATCTACTAAGCGAACATTACTGACCATGTCTCAGGAACAGAACCACTTTTGTTTGAGGGTAGGACTGAAGGAAGCATCGTTCCAGCCAGAGGACCAAAAGTATTTGGCTGGGATGCTGTTTTTGAACCCCTGGGAACTGGATTAACGTAGGCAATTCATCGTCGCCCCTCGGGAACTACTGACCTTTGGTCTTCGTCTAGTTACGCTGAAATGCCAAACGACCAGAAAAACAAACTTTCACATAGATATAAAGCTTTAGAGAAACTGCGTGCTTACCTCCATTCCCTACCTTAATCAGGTTCACACAGGAATTCTGTCAGTGTCGTTAATAATAGAAAAAGTTGATATACAGGACTCTTGCATCCTTCGATCTTCGCTTCCAATACATCACACAGACTCATTCGCCGTGTAATTTACCTAAATTGATGTGGATCAAATGGGGCCTAAATATATACATCCAAGATATAATACAAGTCTAATGATCGTTAGATACGTGCTGCATCGAAGCCAGTTGAAGATACTTTATACATTTTTAATACAAATGAACAAGCGTCGTTAGAGGGTCGATCAAAAAAAATCATACAAATCGAAGGCCAAGAAATTGATCGAAATGAACGGGTTGTTGAAATTCTCTAGAGCTTGAATTTTGACGCTCGCGCAGCTGGGACAGTAGGATTCACTGTAGAATGGATGCCAGACACACAAAGAGTGTCGTTGTCCCAAAGCTAGTAAATATTTTATGTTAGTCATGCATACAATAATGAGCAAGGTTCTTACCTCGCATCTCGCGGTTCTAATTCGTCCTTTCATTGACATCGACGTTGACACCACCCTTAAACTTGCTCCCCTAAACGATTATTGGACATCAAAAAAAAGAAGAGATTTCGTCAATATGTGATGTACTCACACTTGAACTGGTTTATGCCATATTAGATTCATAGATTGAGAGACTCCGCCTCCGTCGAGCCCCAAAGAGGCGCCCAACAGGATGAGAGACGAAACAGAACAACTACACGCCCGGGTGAGTGACCTCGGATGTCGCATTGAAATTTATAAACCAATACATACTGATCTACAATATACGCTGCACAAGCCCCATGGAGTATTCCAAAGATATTGCATAAATCTTCACAAAGATCAGCGCGAGTATATAACTGGACTTATGTGTGGGCTGGAATAACATTACCTTTGTCAATGGAAATCAAACATATAGTCTCGGCATAGGAAAGTCCTCTTTCTCCCCAAATATTCATCTCCAAAAACTTTAATCGTTTTCCGATGTTAGCTCCATAAGACTTGTCTTCCGTGCTGACGAAAAAATCCCATGCTGCTTGTCCCAAACGCTTCAGGTCATCAGAGATATTGCCTTTGATGCTAGAAACATCAGCATCTTTGTTATTGTCCCAGAAATGAAGGTAGTTAGGTGGCGGAGTTGATCTTGAGCGATGGTCCATTTTTCCGAGGCTCGCAAAGTTCGTTGACAATTGGAGGATTGGACGATTGGAATAATTAAGCAGAAAAAAAAAGCAGTTTTAAAGAGACTGGGTAGTATCGAATAATCAGAAATTAGTCTGACATAATTTTCTGCCAGTAAAGGTCGCCACGACCCCGTTGGATATTTTATGCAGCCTTCACACGTTTCCAAGCAAGCGATCGGAGACGCCACAATGGATCATGGAAAGAAGCAACCGGGTCTTCCGGGCCATTTTCTAAGCCGAGTAGTTTGCAAGCTTTCTAACCGCAGCGGTCCGCCAAGCAAGTTGAACACATTTCACTGTCGAGTTTCCAACTCCCACTAGTACTATATATCTTGTTCTTCCTGCGCGCGCTTCTCCTCCCACCGTTGAGTCGACGAATGTGGTCTGGTCGCCGGAGAAAGGAATACCTCGAATCTCGTCTGCCTGATAGTATGACTGCAGACATAACTGGAAATGCTCCAATTGAGATCAAGGAATTGCCTATCAAATGGTTAGCTCTTTTTCATGACAAAGGAAAGGGTTTCGCAGCTCCGATTGTGTCAAGAGTGAAAGTCATGGACGTTTCGGTTTTACCAAGCATGGATGACCCATTGAGGTTGGAGGGAAAGGTGACTTGCGAAATCGACGTGACTCAAGGTATAGTTAACGCTTTCTATGTCTGCGCCTACTGTCATCAACCTAAAGCTCGAAACTTACGTTAACATCTGTGATGACCAGACATGTGTAACGAACATGGTGTATTAGCTCAAGGCTGTCTAGTCACTCTTCTTGACGAGTAGGAATACATCACTAAATTCTTCGTGCCCGTCAAAAGACTGATATTCAGAGGTACTAATGTCGCAATGGCTGTCGCAAGTGCTGCTGAGGGAAGGTGGCAGCCTGCTGGGGTCTCACAGACAATCGATGTAGTTTTTCATGCGTCGGCTGAGGTGTATGTTTGATACTATCCGTCCTCATATATATTGCTGACTCCGTTTCAATCAGAGGCGTCAAATTGCGTCTCGTACATACCTCTATGGCATCTGATTCACAAATAAACTCAGCAAGAAGCGAAGTGAGTACAGAAACGCAACCAGTCCGTGTGTATATGTCTAATACGACAGTGACGCTTTGTTGAGATATGGGACACGAATAGTCGCTGTCTTGTGGCATCGGGAACACAGTTGGCGATGCCTCCATCTATTCCGTCAAAGTTAGGGAAGAGATCATCCTTGTAACAATGTATAACTGCGCTTTCTCGAGCTCGTTCATCTCTTCTGAATGTCTTTACTTCGAAAGTGAGAAGGATTCTCACTCTCCTTCCTCTTCAGAGTGAATGAGGATTAGGACTTTCAGGGTAATGGCGGAGACCGTCGCCTCTACTCCTTCCCCATTCTCACGGATTGACCATCAAGTATTTCTTAGGGTCATCAAGATGAGGAGGATCTGTCGCGGAGCAGAGTCATTCATCAACAGGGTTCGCTTTGGTAATGCTTCTATTTGTGTCTTTCCGTCTCTTCTCATCCATATCTGCGTCGCCACCGTGCATCGATCAAAAAGTGACATCCGGCTTGCGAGGCCATAAGTCATTCGTTTCTGATAACTTTTCCGTTTGATCGTAGAGATTTTATTATGCCCGTGGCTGTCTTGTCGCTCGCAATGGTATGCATCTCGATTCTCTTCCGTTTTTACTTGACCGAGATCCTTCATTTTTACCGCTCCGCCTATGTTTAACCTTATCATCGCCATCATGGCCATTTGATACCTTTTCTTGTTCTTTCTCCTCCTGTGCCCCAAGTATTTTCTACCTGCCACCTTATGTTTCTCCATACCTTTTCTAACCCTTTTTTTGGGGCTTGCCCGGTTGCATTCCCTACTTGCAACCTTTTTTTACATTCGACTTTCGCACTCGTTCGAGCAGGCCTTCCAGTTTCTTATTTCACCAAATTAACTCCAAAATGCATTTCGCTAAAACATCATCATTCATCTCTGTGGTCGCAACCCTCTTTGGGTATCAGCAGCAATATATATGAAGTGAATAGCACCCACAGATATCTTGGTCTTCCGTGAGTAGTTTAGCTGCACAAGCAAAAAATTTCCCTGACATACCTGATATTACATTTTCAGAGTTTGCTGATGTTCTAGAACAGTTTGAATTGGCATTTTACTCCCATTCTCTTGCCCAATTCCAAGAGAGAGTCAAGGCAGATCAAGATGATCCTGCACTTACCTGCTGTCAACTAGTGTTGTGCCAGGCCAAGAAAAGCCAGGCCAGGCTTGACCCTTGGCCTGAGATGGCTTTTGGCCTGGCTTGGATTTTTGAAAAGCCCAAGCTGGTGGCCTGAGCCATGGCCTGGAACATTTTAAAATATGTGATACAGTTGAAAAAAGGAAAAAAGAAATTGTGATATTGGCACAACATGGCATTCTTGACCACCTTATTGTGTTTTTCAAGGCCCTGCAGTCAGACAATGGGTGGTGATGGTAGTTGAGATTTGACCTTTATTATTCAAGAGCAATCAAAGAGATACTTGACTAGAGTTTAAACCCACTGACTGAAACCTGAGGGCCTTATCAAAAATGTTCTATGTGTTAATCTCCCCAGTACACCCTCCTAATATTACAATACCTTGTAACCTGCCTACTTTGATTGATTCCCAACTGTGATACAGCAACTCTGGTATTTCAATGAATAGCACAAATTGCCATTTCTTTTTGCCATGCAGCTAGCTGCTCGAGTTCACGTGTTGGGTAATTTCCAAAAGAGGCATGTTCATGTTCATGTTCAACTTCTGTGTATCCTAATAACCTTCATGACTTTCACGAGATTTATCGCACATCTATCATCATCTGAAAACTATTATTCTTAATATCCTTTCTTTGAAATATAACCCTCGATGTGAGTGGCCCTATCAAGATCCCCTGCAATTTTCAAATTGCTCAAAGTTCTTAGCTCACACCTGTTTAATTCACGAACATGGGACTAGGGCAATCAAAACAACCTCGGTGGAATAGGGAACCTCGGTATCCCCCTAATTATCAGCCATACCAACAACCGCCACAACCTTTCATCCCGGGTTATATACCAGTTAATTATGCTCAGCCTATGTATCCACAACCAGGGTTTATTCCACCAATGTATGGGCAAGGACCTGTTCTTCCGCCTCAACAGCTTCACTACTATTCAGAGGAGAGGCCCCGGAAGCGCAAAACAAGGCGTCGCACAAGGGCGGACACACGTGCAGGCGGATTTGTTCCTCCTAGAGACCAACCATCGCCGCTAGGTATGTATTCATGGATCAGAGATACATGCTGCTATTAATATAACCTGTAGAGGTAGCACCCCGTCGTGCTCATTCTGAATCTCATCGACCACGAGAGAGGGTTGTTCCACCCGTTGTGCCTTCGCCGGTGGACCGAAATCAGAGTCGCCGAGCGCCAACGCCTTTTATTCCGCGCTTGGCTGCAGACGAAGAAGAGGAAGAGGCCGAGCGACCCCGAGGCGTAGCTGCAGAGCGTGAACGTCCGGCTTCCCGTCAGTCCCGTCATTCTCCCATACATTACGATCAACCCCCGGTTACTCTCCGAGGCGATATGTCTGCTCTTGCCGAACCAGTAGCTCGTGCACACAGGAGTGCATATGGGCCACCTGGGCCTAAGCCACTGATTCCCCTTCAAAATCCTCTACCGCCTCCTCCAAAAGATCTCTACGAAATGTCGCCTTATAAGTCCCTGTTGACCTTGCCCCAAACAACAGCTCTGCTGCAGGCTTATGGGTCACAGCAAAATACATTCACCGTCACTCCTTTGGCCCCGGCTGGAACCGTGGAAAGAAAGAAAAGTATCTTTCGAGCTTTTTCCAGAAAAGACAAGAAAAAACAACCAGAGCGAGTCTTTGTATATGCACCTGCCTCTTCTCAACCGCAACAACCTTTGGGACGACCTCAACAATTTACAGCTCAAAGCTCTTCTGCTCAACGTCGACAATCTGTGGCACATCCTCAGACTCAAGCAAGGTTCCAGTCTCAAGAGCGTCCCTTCGCAGGAGCAGGGCCCACTAATATTCCTACTCCAACTACAGCTGAACATACCACTGGCGGCTTGCCTCCCGGAGAAACCTATCAAAATCAAGACGATTCGAGCTCCGTCTCGAGCTCCGTTCTTTCTCTGCCCATTCCGCCACATCCCACTAACCCTCCGACCATCAAGTTCGATCAGAGCCGATCGTACACTCAGTTCATGAATCATTCTCCCCATCGGGTGATGTGGAATGGCCTCGAGTATCCTACTGCCTTGCATCTACACGAAGCCCTGAAATTCCTCGGCCATCGACCTGATATCGCTGAAGCGATCAGGCAGTGTAGCGGCATTCATGAAGTTTATCCACTTGCGACCAAGTACGCCGAGTTCCAAAGACGGGATTGGGGCGAACAATTCTTAGCGCTGGTACATCTCTTTCGTTTTTTAATATGGGCTGGTGTTTCTCATGGTTTTCTTCCTATTGTTTACTAGATGGAGGAAGTGCTGCATTCCAAGTTCAGACAACATCCTGATTTGCGTATTATGCTCTTGGGTACTGGGAACGCTGGTCTGGAATATGCAGACGCTGATGGCTACTGGGGATGCGGAGCCGACGGACAGGGCGCCAATCAACTAGGAAGAGTCTTGACTCGAGTCAGAGAGCAATTACGCGAAGACTCTACGCCATGAACCACGATATCCAGGAATAGATCTCCTTTTTTTCTTCTTTTTTTTTCCCCTTTGCCCTCCTTTTCTTTCTGCAGTCTTTTTTTCGTTTGGCTCAGATTATTTGCTTCGCAGCTTCATGCTTCATGCTTCATTTTTTGCTCTCTACCCAAGCGACACCTATTTCCGTAGCGGCCTCGGTGGCTTCATCTTGACCTTCCGTTTCTCGTCCGACCTTTTCCTTTTTTGCTCAATGTATCTCTTGCTCATGCTTCCTCGTTCTTGGCCTAGTGTCACTTCGACATGCCAGTTTTGGTTCTTTATGGCTCATTCCTTTTCTGCAGACCACGACAAATATGGAAGAAAGAATATGGTTTCCATAGATTAGTATTACAAACATAAAAAAGTTGTGCAAAGTTTCAACTGCCATTATTGCCAAGTACGAAAATAAATGAACCCAAATAAATATATAGTTACAAAGGATATATACTTACTTCAGTATCTTTTTATTCATAAATTTATTCAAAGCCCAAACCAACGATGGCCAACGTTGTCAATATCCTCTTCATCTGCTTCGATTCCTTCCACTTCTTCGCCTACGGTCCAGAAAGAAGGTATAGCCATGAATAATTCTTCAACATACCAAAACCTCTGTTCTTTTCCTCCGGTAGCCCCTCCACCTCTGCCTCTGCCTGTCCCACCACCATCGCCTCCTCGACCACGGTTGTAACCATGTCCTTTTCCAGGGTTCTCAGATCTCACAGGGACTATCTGGACCCACGTCCCTGCCACTCCCATACCCACATTTAAAGAATGAGCAACATTTGGTTCAACCAGAATGGTAATATGGTCTTTGAGCGGATCATGACTAATCGGCGTCGATTTCCCATTGTCACCTCCTTTCGTTGAATCCGATGACGACGAGGTGCCACCACCAACCAACGTGGGCGTCTTAAATTCTGATGCTACACCACTATCATCCCAATCCAGCCATGGTCCAAGGACAACCCTCGCTAATCGTTTCACCAATTCTTCTTCTACGCCTCTAACCCTGGTCGGGCCCCCCTCACCTGGTTTTAGAACGCTGATGACTTGTCGTAGACTTCGTTCTGCTATACCGCTTTCATAACGGAAGGGTAATACTGTCATTCCTAGAATCCCCAGGAGAGGCTGGATAGCAGGTGGGAACCAAGCTGCTTTCTCTGCTAGTTTCTGAGAACGGGTGGGAGGACGACCGGTGGGTGAAGCCCATGAACGGGGATCTTCTTCCGAGTCTTCGCTCTCGTCATTGGAAATCTGTGGTTCTTTTCCTTTTGGAATAGAGGTAGTAGAATCAAGAGGTATCGAACCTACGACGGGTAGAGATGGTTTCGCAGGCGGCGACGGTGGATGTAAGTCAGGCAAAGCAGATGCCAGAGCCCAATTAGGTTGTTCCCGAGTATGTGCAGCGCCCTTTGTGGATCTAGTTGTTTCAGGTATATTAACCATTTGGCTAGTAAGACCGGTTGGTGTTTTGGGTTCAGGAGATGTAGGAGACATTATCTGAATAGGGATCTCTTCATCATCGCTCTCATCATTGACGAGGGTCTGTCCAAGAGGTTCAAGTCCAAAAATAGTTTCCTTGCTCAACAATTGTAGATTGGCTTTTTTGACCTCCTCTTCGAAAATTTTGAGAGCTTCTTCCTTGTTTGGTGCTTCTTCATCAGTGAATTTTGAATCGTTTTTTTCGTTGATCCCAAAGTCCCATTTTTCCTCCCATTTGATACCCCAACAGCCTTTGGCACCTTTCCCCATGGCATCAGGTAATAGGCGGCACAGCCTACCCGTGCGTGGAAGTTCGGTGGCTGCTTCTTGAGCAATTTCTACTGCTCGTTTGAGTTGTCTTTCGCATTCTGGTAATGCGCGAGTGCGGATGAGGAAGGAAAGGAAGAAGGAAAGTAGAAGAGGGAGGTAAGTCAAGAAGGAAGGTGTCCTGAATGAAGAACATGGTTCATCAGTTGATTGAATTAAGATTTATTTATTTTTTAAAAAAAAAACATGCCAAATTAATCCTTCTTTCCTCATATA
>Ga0193743_1002533_pt1 | contig 12831 bp, 6 predicted proteins | sample L2c2metaG_FD_143038 | JGI IMG/M metagenome (GOLD analysis project Ga0193743, IMG submission 143038) | Soil microbial communities from a riparian zone of the East river system, Colorado, United States - L2c2 | ecosystem: Environmental > Terrestrial > Soil > Riparian zone | place: USA: East River... | reverse complement strand
ATTTACCGGTACAAGAGCGTGGCAGCGCGTACATTTTAACTGCGCAAGATTTTGTCCGTCAATTAAAACATTTCCGGTTAACTTATAGGGCTCGCTGGCTTTTCGTTTACAGCCGTTCATGAGCGTTATGCCCGATAATAACACGATGAACAACAACAGATAAGATGCAATTAAATAATTCTTCTTAAAACTCATAAGGATAGACGGCCTGTTATTTCTTTAATTTTAGTTTTTTCCAAATGTATTCGCCCACTTGCCGGCCCTGTACAGCTCCCTGATCAACACTGTTACGGTAGTGTATACCGCCATAAAACCTGCTGATGGAAGTTTCGTCTGATGCCTTTAAAAAAGAATCGAAATGACGTTGCATACCGATGTACCGCAGATCGCTGGTATCCTGGTAGGCAAAATTATCGCCAAACAAATGGGTTAGTATAACTGCTGATGCGCCACTGATGTCACTATGCCCGCTTGGGTACTCGGGAAAAGGCGGGGTTTGCAGCATGGGGAGCCAGTCGTGGTCAATTTTATCATTTATAACCGTTACCGGCCTTATATAATTCAGATCGTATTTTACCTGCCAGCCGCAAATAAACGCATCAAAAAGGGCTATTGATGTGAGGGCATAAACCTGGGCGGTTTTTACCACATCAGCATGGGTTTGCTTACAGGCAATTGCTGCAATACCTATCCAGTGACCGCCTGGTGTAATTTTTTTATTGGCAAACATCATGTGCCCGTTGTGCTGAATTACAAAAGGGTTATCATCCCAAAACCGTGCGATATCCTTTTGCTCCTGGGTGAGGTTTTTACTCTGCTCGTAAACTTCTACATTTTGCTTAAAATAGGTGCTGTTCTTATCTTCGCTGAAAGGTGGCGGAGGGGGCAGCGGAAAATTAGTTGAAGTATCAACAGCAAAAGTATGCATGGTGCCCCAACAAAATTCCACACCATCCAAATAATCGGGTGGTGTAGGATGCCATTGGCCAGGGCTATCGTTACCCAAAAAACGGGGTTTGCCACGCGTTTGGGGATAATTATCGGTGGAGCTGCGTTTTAATACATATTTGCCAATTTGCTCACCAAAGGCAACCGAACGTGCATAGGTTGAATCGTCAAGGTTATCCTTATAACTGGCAAACACCTTGTCTTCGTACTTTTTAAGCGTATCAACCGAAAAGGTGATCTTATGAGCTACTGTAAAAAATGCTTTGGTAGCTGCCAGGGTATAATTATACGTTTTGTTTTTTTGTGGCCTGGGTGGTTCACCAAACCCTTTCAACTGCGCTGTAATTGAATTATAATCGGGATTGGCATAACGTACCGCTTCATAGGCTGCCAATGCGGTGTAACCATAAATACGGCTGGCTACAGGCGGTGTAAACACATCATATATAATTACCTGTGTTAACTGGTCAACATTCTGGTGTATCACATCGGCATCATTCATTAAAGCTGCCTTTTTTTTATGCCCACAGCTAAAAATCAAAAAAATACCCGCAACGGCTATAAATATTTTAAAGCATCTCATATATCCATGATTAATTAAGCTGTATGTTTCTCTGGTGGCCATAGCTATCAGTTATGGTTACTGATGCCATATTGTTTTCAATATTAAAAAATCTGCCCGACTGTGACAAGAAAGAACTACCATTATAAAATTCCTGTTTAGTTGTTTTACCATTTTTATATTTTATAGTAGCATAGGCATCCAGCGGTTGCAGGTTGACCGTTTTGACCTGTCTTTTTAATTCAAATAACTTCATTACATCCTTGTTTTGGGTAGCAGCTAACAGATAATTACCTTTTGCACCCTTTAATTTAACCAAAGCTTTTCCATTACCCGGAATGTAAAGCCCCCCTTGTAACAAGCTAAGCGGTTTAAATCCACCTTTACCATCGCCTTTAAGTATTAAGCCATTAAAAGCATCATAACGGCCTGTGGTAACCTCGGTACCATAATCATTACCGTTTATGGCTACATCAAGATTGCCATCACCATCAAAATCATCCACAGTAATACCGCATAGTTCAGATATCTGTGCTTCAACAGGTAAGGGTATAGCGGTAAACTTACCATTTCCATCATTACGCAAATAACAGGATTGCAGGTAATTTGCCTTTAATCTTACTGCCCCTTTACGCATTTCCGGAGTTATTACGGAGTCCATTGTTGATATAGCAAATGATTTGTAATTCTGATATCTGATGCGCATACTGATCATTTGTTTTACAATATCATCACGCCCCTGGGCCGGGAATTCCCGCATCACTCCCTGCTGATCTTTGAGGAAAACCGAGGGGAAAGCATCATAACTGCCATTATTATCAAAATCTTTAGCGGTAATGTATATCGGATACTGTTCTGTAGCCTTGTAAAAAGTGTTCAGGCCTGTATTACCAACTATATAGTCAATATCACCATCATGGTCAAAATCGCCGGCGGCTATGGTGTTCCACCAGCCCAGTTTATTTTCAACGCCGGTATTATTAGTTACGTTTTTAAAAATGCCTTTATCATTTTCAAGAAAAGTAATGGGCATCCATTCGCCGGTAAGTATCAGATCGGGCCAGCCATCGTTATTAAAATCAGTAAACGTTGCGTCACATACCAGGCCCACATCTTTTAATGCTTTAGCCGAAGTTGCCGACACATCAGTAAACTTAATTACTCCGTTTTTACTGTCATTACGTAAAACAAAGCTCGAAACCGGTTTAGGATAATTCCAGGGCTCAACACGGCCCGAAACAAACAGATCAAGCTTACCATCCCGGTTAAAATCGGCAGCCTTCACACATAATTTACTGGTGAAATTCTTAGGCAACGCATCTGGTTGTAGTTTAAAGTTGCCTTTACCGTCATTTAGGTACAGCCTGTCCTGGTAATTTGACGATCCTGGTTCACTTTCAAATCCGCCGCTGGCAATATACAGGTCCGGATGCCCATCGCCATCGGCATCAAACAATAATATCCCCTCATCTTTAACCCTTACCTTTGGCGCTAAATAGTCATGATGTGCCGAAGCCATGTTAGCGGTTAACGGAACTTCACGTGCCTGTGGTAACAGATCGCGCTGAATGAATTTACCATTTGCCTGCTGCAATAATACCTGAGCAGGATATTGGGTTGTACCGCCAACTACCATATCATCAAAGCCATTACCATCAACATCGCCAACAGCTATGGCCGGAGCATATTCTGATAATTTATGAGGAATTAGTTTTTGAATGTTAAAATCAACATAATCCCTATCCTGATGTTTATAGGTAATGCCTGCTGATCTTGTTATCTCCCTGAACAATGACGACCTGTTAATTACAGGCTGCGTAAAATTATAGCTCTGCTGAGCATCGGCAATGTTTACTTTAAGGGTTTGATCGGCTTTTACATGGCGCAGGGTCTGTTTCTTCCCATTGTCCCACCTGATCACTACCGAGTCGAGACTGGTTACTTTGCCCAGCCCAAAATGTGCTATATTTTGTATGGATGACAAATACCCACGGTAAGGTGTATTTTCATAAACCTGCTGCTTGCCATGGTCATAATAAATATTGGCCCAGGCACCAATACCATCAAGATTTTGCCCCTTGCCCTGAAATTGTATATGTAAATAATGATTATTGTTCTTATCCTTTTCCCTTGCGGTATTTTTATATATAAATGCTTCATCATCAATATTGTTGATGATCATATCCATACTGCCATCGTTGTCAAGGTCAGCATACGCTGCACCATTTGAAAAAGATGGAATACCCAGTCCCCAGGCTTTAGTAACATCTTCAAACTGCAGCCCATTGGTATTTTTAAATGCATAATTAGGTATTTTTACAATAGGTATCTGATCAAGCACCTGTTGTGTTGATGCCACCGAAAAAGCCTGTTGCCTGAACATAATAAAATCATGATCGGTCACATCGCGCGGATAGCCATTGGTGATCACAATATCGCGGTATCCGTCATTATCAAAATCGGTGATCATTGGGCCCCAGCTCCAATCGGTTTGACCTACACCGCTTAAAAAAGCGGTTTCGCTAAAAGTTGGGTCGCCAATGGAATCGTTTTGCCCCAGGCGCGGCCCCTGGTTAATTTGTAAAGTATTACGTGTGTATTGATATTGGTATTTATAGTGATCAAAGTTTTGATAGATCTGGTAATTATTTGATGGCATGAACATTTTTTTCCGGTAATTATCCTCTGGATTCATATCCACCTCAAATACATCAGCCAGCCCGTCATTATTCACATCTTCAAAATCCTGCCCCATTGAACTAAATGCGGTATGTTTAAAATACTCCTGTGCCCTATCAGTAAAAGTACCATCGTGATTGTTGATGTATAATATATTGCTTGGCAAAAAATCATTGGTTACATAGATATCTTTCCAGCCATCTTTGTTGATATCAACAATACTGGCGGCATGGCCATATCCTTCTATAGTGATGCCTGCCTGTTTGGACACATTGGTGAATACGGCATGTTTTATTGCCGGATCCCAGTTATTACGATAAAGCCTGCCGGTACTGCGGTGGCTGCCATCTGTTATTATTGGCCTGAATGTACTTTGATTATCACTTGCTACAGCCTCGTTAACGGTGAGGTACATATCCAGATCGCCATCATTATCATAATCAAAAAAAGATGCCATGGTGGAGTGAACATTAATATCCAAACCATACGCCTTAGCCATTTCTTTAAAACAGGGTACGCCGTCCTTACCCACTCCCTGGTTAACATATAGTAAGTTTGTTCTTTTAACAGAATCGTCTAATAACGTATTACATACATAAATATCAGGTAAACCATCACTGTTAATATCAACAATGGCAACTCCGCGGCCCCAGCCCCCTTTACCACCCACACCCGCCTTTGTAGTTACGTCTTCAAATTTCATATCGCCCTTGTTAAGGTATAACCTATTGGGCACGGCATTGCCGATAAAATAAATATCCTGCAGGCCATCATGATTAAAATCCCCTACGCCCACGCCACCGCCATTATAAATATTAAGCATGGTGAGTGGGTTTATCTTTTCGTTTTCAACTATCGTATTGCTAAAGGTAACTCCAGAGCGCGAAGAAGGTATCTTTTCGAAAAGGGTTGTTTTTTTGCAGGCCGATAGCGCACAGGCAAACAAGCAAATATAGGGGAGTAAGTACTTCATTAAATTAAACAGTAGGCTATAAAAAAGGTGGAGATAAATATCTCCACCTAAAATTACACTTTTATAAATTTATAACAGATTTTAATTAATAACCATTGTTTTGTATCAATATAGCTTTACCACCCAATGATTTTGATAAATCTATTTGTTGTCCGGGAATTGGATAGTATTCATTTCTATTTGGCGTGAAATGAGCTCCTTGTAATTGTGAATTTATCCTTACATCGTAGGCAAAGAAAGCATTAATTGCTGCAGCCATGCTACCATCGGTTGTTAATTTACCAGGAAGGCCGGCCGAAGCACCATCCCAGCGTTGCAGATCAAAGAAACGCATACCTTCCATACCAAATTCAAGTTTCCTTTCAAACCTAACCGCTTTGCGGGCAAAGGTTTTATCGCCAAATGAACCGTCAGGATACGGGCTTACTTTATACTTATCAGCAGGAGTTGCATTTATACCATAGGTTGAAGATCCCGGAGCATAGGTTGAATTTTTGTAAACCCATCCTTTTACATTAGCTGCACGTGCCCTAACCAAATTAACATCCGTTTCGGCTGTAGCAGTGCTTCCCACCTCAATTTCAGCCTCGGCAGCCATTAACAGGATATCAGCATAACGCATCAGGTTAATGTTGTTTGATACAAACTGAACGTTGTTCCATACGCCAGGAGTAACATCTGAGTTTGAACCCCTCTCAGACAATGAATAAACGTTTTTACGTGGATTGAAAACACCATTTGTAGCATCACGTATCCAGTTTGGTTTTGGATTGCCCCAATCAAGATAAGGAACATTAGGACGACCAACAGTGATATCCAAACGTGGGTCAACATTACCAGCCCATGGCGTAGCACCATTACTCACATCCTGACCTACTGTATTGTAAGTATCCAATAATGGCAAACCGTTCGCGTCTGTTTTAAATGAGTTACCCAATGATTGAGATGGGTTAAACCATCCGCAGCAGCCACCCGGGGCACCATCGCCATAAGGAAAATTCAAATCATCTCCGGCGTTACCATTTTGACCACTGGCACCGTCATTTACAGAACTTTGTGCAGCAAATACAGATTCGGCGCTGTTTTTCTGAGCAGCCTCAGGGCTAAAGTTTTGCTGAAACACTTCATTAAGCGCGTATTTTTGGCCACGGGTTGTAACACCGTTTGCTATCAAATCGCGCAATATAGGTAAGGCTTCGGTAAACTTATGTTCACACAGGTATGTTTTTGCTAAATAAGCTTGTGCAGCCCACTTATTGGCACGACCCGCCTGTAGCTGTGTAGCAGGCATGTCTGCCATAGCCGCTTTAAAATCAGCTTCAATATTAGGGAAAATTTCTGCTGTATTAGGTACGTTGGTGTCAGTTGTTGTTTCATCAACATAAGGTACTTGCCCGTAAGTTCTCCTTAACTCCAGGTAATAAAAAGCACGCAAGAACCTTGCTTCGGCAGCTAATACTTTTGCCTGATCAGCAGGAAGGTCTTTTGCCAACGGTATCGTACGCAATACGTCGTTTGACCTTGCAACACCATCAAATAATACCGTGTACCTGTTTTGAATATAAATATTGAAAATGTTTGCGGTAAAGTTTCCAACAGGCAAAGCATCCTGTCCGCCATCTGATGGCTGAGAACCTTTGTACGCGTCACCACCTGCAATACTACCAAACATCCAGTTTGAGCCTGATGCATTTGAACCACCACCAATACCCCCTACACCATCTAACAAGGAGTAGGCACCAATCAGTATCCCGTTTACACCTGCCGCATTTGAAACAGTTGCCGGACTTAAATTTCCGATTGGGTTTTGATCTAAAAGGTTCTTTTTACAACTATATGCTAAGCATAGCGCCACTAAGACCAGGGGAACTATGACTTTTAAATGTATTTTTTTCATAATTTTTTTGCTAAAAACATTAAACATTAAAACGTTGCCTGAAGACCTACGCTATATCTCTTTTCGTTCGCCGGGTAGTTACCAAAGTCAATACCGAAACTGGTGTTATCACCGGCCGCATTATTATTAAGTGTTGAGTTTGGTAATTCCGGATCTAAACCTGTGTATTTTGTAATGGTGAACAAGTTGTTCCCTAATACAAAAATCCTGAGTTTGGAGATACCGATCTTGTTTAATTTTGCAGCTGGAATGGTGTAACCAATCTGTAAAGATTTCAGCCTCAGGTATGAGCCGTTTTCAATATAAGAAGAGTTGAAAGCGCCGGTATTACCTATACTTGCTGCCCTGGTTAAAATTGGTATAGTAGCATTGCTGTTATCAGCACCTGCATGCCATGAATCTGTGATGATGTTAGCGCTCACGTTACCATCAAATACAGCAGGGAAGTTAGTCCAGTATTTAACGTAATTAACTACCTTGTTGCCATACACGCCATATAGGAATGCACTCAGATCGAAACCTTTATAGCTTGCGCTCAGGTTAAAACCACCGGTAAATTTAGGGTTTGGGTTGCCAATAAAGGTACGGTCAGACAAATCTATCTTACCATCACCGTTCACATCCCTTATTTTAAATAAACCTGGTTTGGCGTCTGAATATTTAGGTCCGGCATCAACTTCGGCCTGAGTTTGGTATAAACCTAATACTTCCAAACCGTAGAATTCACCCACTGGCTGACCTGGCTGTAACCTTACAAAGTTTTGTAAACGGGTTGAACCACCGCTGTTAACATCTAAGAAAGGTGTACCGGGGTTTAACGCCTTAACTAAGTTACTGTAATGACTAAAATTAACACCCAAGGTATACTTAAGTTCGCTGATACTGCCATGATAGTTTACATTGATATCATAACCATTGTTACGTAAATCACCGGCATTAATATACGGAGGGTTTGGTACACCTGACGGAGCAAGTAATTGTGATTTGAATAACAAACCAGTTATTGTTTTTCTGTAATATTCAAAAGAGATATCAAGTGAATTGTTCAGGATAGTCGCGTCAAAACCAACGTTTAACACCTTATCTGTTTCCCAGGTAGTTTCTTTATTACCTTTTTGAGTAAGTGAAGAACCTAAGTTAGCAGTATTGCCTTTTCCTTCAATATCATAATATTGAGTACCAGGACCTGCAGTGTATAAGTCAAACGCATTATATGGCTGGGTTTGTACACCACTTAGTGATCCCAATGATCCGTAACCACCACGGAATTTCAGGTCATTCAACCAGCTTACCCCTTTCAGGAAATCTTCCTGTGAGGCTCTCCAACCAGCTGTTACTGAAGGAAAGGTTCCATAACGGCGACCGGGAGCAAAGAATGATGAACCATCTCGCCTGATGGTAGCGGTTACCAGATATTTATCTGCAAATGCATAGTTTACCTGAGCAAAGTATGATTGCAGCGTATTGGAAGTAAGCGCACGGTTAGCGCTGTTATTGGTATTTTGTACGCCAGCTGGTGATCCTGTATCCAGATTTATATAGTCAGGATCAAGCGATGCGCTGTAATTACCCCGTTGGCCCTGTACCTGGCGGGTGTAATTACTGGTATTTTCCTGGCCTAATAACAGATTAATGCTGTGTTTACCAAATAGTTGGTTATATTTCAACGTATTGGTCCAGGTATAAAACGATCCGTATCCGGCAACCTCGGTGTATGAATTTGCACCGGTATTACCTTCAGCATTTTCGTAAGGTGTAGGGTTAAAGAAGCGGTTGTACGTATTTTGAAGGCGTCCACCAAATTGAGTGCGCAGTGTCAGGTGCTTCAGGAAGTCAACCTCGCCAAAAACATTACCAATTACTTCCCAGTCCTGGCTATTGCCTCTGAGCTTACTGTTGGTCAGGTTACGCTGAACAATAGCATAAGGATTTGAGGAATTACTTAAACCTGGTGACCTTGAACCGGCATAATTACCTTTAATATCAAAAACCGGAATTATAGGTGGCTCGCGATATATGTAAGACACGGCGTTACCTTCGTTCTGGTTATTGATCTGTGGGTTGTTCTTGTTAAAGAAGTATATATTTTCACCCACACGAACATGGTCGGCAATGTTAAAAGCTGTATTAGCCCTTACAGAGTACCGTTTGTCAAAGGTTCCGATCAATGTACCTTGCTGGTTAAGATAAGCCACTGACATTAAATAAGTGTTTTTATCATTACCACCGCTTGCAGTAACACTGTGTGATTGCAAAGTAGCCGGCTTAAACACTTCATGGAACCAATCAGTCCCTTGTTTATTGGCCATAGTTACCTGGTTACCAATGCCTGTTTGCGGATTAAGTGTATAATCGGCAAGGGTTGTACCCGGGTCTCCGGTTTTTGCACCGGCTGGCGAAATAAAGTCAGGTAGGGTATAAGTACCTGTTCCCAGCGGATCGAACTGTTTGTTTACGTTTCCGTTAATACCACCGCCTATTTTACCATCATTTCTGTATGATTCAAATTCGGCCTGCATATAGGTTTTGGTATCTGCCAGTTTGAATCCGTCAGATAGTGGTCTTGTAGTACCATAAAGGCCATCATAAGTGATTTGAGTTTTACCTGCTTTACCTTTTTTAGTGGTTATCACAATTACACCGTTAGAAGCACGCACACCGTAAATTGATGCAGAACCCGCATCTTTCAATACCTGGATTGATTCGATATCGTTTACGTTGATATCATCCATTGCACCCGGGCTACCATCAACAATCACCAGTGGAGCGGTACTAAAGATAGAACCGATACCGCGAATGTTCACCGCGGAAGCTCCGCCCGGAGAACCTGAATTGGTAACCGTAACGCCTGCTGCCTGTCCTTGTAACAGTGAAGTACTGTTACCTGCAGGTACAGATTTAAATGTGGCTACATTAACAACGGCTACTGAACCGGTGATGTCCTTTTTACGTTGAGAACCGTAACCAGTAACAACAACTTCGTTCAGTGCATTATTGCCCGCCTGTAGTGTGATCCTGATACTGGCATCAGTACCTACCTGTACCTCGGTAGTTTGATAACCAATGTAAGAAACCACCAGTGTGTTGCCCGGGCTTAGGCTTAGCGTAAATTCGCCGTTAACATCTGTTACAGCGCCTGTAGTAGTACCTTTGATACGTATTGACGCACCAACAACGGGTAATTTGTCATCGCTTCCGATAACCTTCCCCTTGTACTTTGTTTGGGCTGTAACTACCAATGAAGAGATCAGGCAGCATAATAGCACACCCAGAAACCTTCCTTTTAGGAGTAAACTTTTAAACATGAGATTGAGATTTAGTTGATTAATATATTTGATTTAAGATTTTAAGTCGATAACTGGTATTTTAAGTTTACAATGGACAATAAAGTATTTCACGATAAGCAGTTTGCGGGACGCAAAGAAAATGATATTGCTGCTTTGGTTGCGCAGCCTTTTAAAACTTGAAGATTTGAAAAAAAATGAATGTAAAAGTTTTATCATATGATCTTCTCGTAATAAATTTTCAACCTCCCTCCTGCTTCACCCGCTTTTTTAATGCCCGCCTGATGAGCGAACATTAAAATTTAAATGTTATAATAATATCAGATTCTGTATAATTCCGGTCGTTCCAGAAATTTATATTGGCTATGGAACTAATGTAACGAGAGTGTACTGTTTACACAAGTGAGAAATGCAGATTTGCAAATTAATTATTGGTAAATCATTATAGCAGCCAAACATTACAAATTGCGCCTGTTTTATTAATAAATTATTAACAAATGCGCTTTTTTTATAAAAATATAGTAATGTAAAAATGTTGATACCAATGATGGTGCATCCTAAAAAGTTGAAAACAAGCAATAATAATGAAGGAGAGCAACTCAAAACCCTATATTTTTATGCCATTAAGCGCATTAAATTTTTGTATCGCCAATATTCCTTTAGTGTTAAAATATCATTACAATTTGTCAATAATGTCATTACAACATTTATTATTTTAAACTGTAATACAAACATTTATAAATAATATCTTCAAATAATAAATGTTTATTTTACAATTATCAACACTATACTTTTAGCATAAAAAACACACCAGCTAATAACCAAAAGAGCACCGGCATTTTCCATACCGGTGCTCTTTTATAAGCCCAACAATTTATGACTAATTATTTATCCCATTGCACTGTTGCACTGTGCGTATCACTGGAGTTTGTACCAATCTGTACAATGAACTTACCCGGTTCCCAGTCATATTTAAGCCGGGTATTGTAAAACTTCAATTCCTCTGGTGTAATGTTAAAGGATACTTCTTTTTGTTCGCCTGGTTGCAGGCTTATCTTTTTAAAGTTCTTTAACTCTTTTACCGAGCGGCTGATGCTGGCCACCGGATCGCTGATGTATAGCTGTACCACTTCTTCACCGGCATATTTACCGGTATTGGTTACCGTAACCGTTGCTGTAAGTATTTCGTTACCTTTAAGCTTTGTTTTATTGAGCTTAACATCGCTGTAACCAAAAGTTGTATAGCTTAAGCCATACCCAAACGGATAAAGGGGATCATTCGATATATCCAGGTAATTTGATTTGAATTTTGACGGCCCTTTACCATCATATGGTCTGCCGGTGTTCTTGTGATTGTAGTAAATCGGTATTTGCCCTACACTGCGCGGAAAGGTGGCGGTTATTTTTCCGGCGGGATTATAGTCGCCAAACAATACATCAGCTATGGCATTACCTGCCTCGGTGCCTGGTGCCCAAACATCTAATATGGCACCGGCATGTTCATCTTCCCAGGTTAAGGTAAGCGGACGGCCGTTAAACAATACGATAACCAATGGTTTACCTGTTTTGGCCAGTGCCTTCAGCATATTTTTCTGACTTTCAGGAATATCAATATCCGCCCTGCTTGATGATTCGCCAGACATGCTTTGCGATTCGCCTACTACAGCTACAATCACATCTGATTTTTTGGCGGCTTCAACAGCTTCGTTCAATAGTTCATCAGCTGGTTTCTTATCAACAGTTACCATTTGCTGGCCAAAAAAGTTCAGCCTTTTTATAAATGAGCTGTCCTCGGTAATATTGGCACCTTTAGCATAATTAATAGTAACGCCGTTGCCTACCAGGTTTTTAATACCCTGCATTACACTGATTGATTTTTCCCAGTCGCCGGCAACAACCCAGGTACCCAGCATATCGCGCTGGTTATTGGCCAATGGCCCTACCAATGCAATTGAACCCGTTTTTTTAAGCGGTAAAGTTTGCGCACTGTTTTTTAACAATACAAATGAATGTTTGGATATATTTCTGGCCTCGCTACGGTTTTCTGGTGTTAATACGTCTTTTGTCTCCCTGGCGGCATCTATTGATTTATAAGGATTATCAAAAAGGCCAAGTTTATATTTAGCTTCCAGCACCCGGCGGCAAGCCAGGTCAATTTCCTGTTTGGTTACTTTGCCTGCTGCAAGCGATTTTTTCAGGGTGGTTAAAAATCCTTCGCCCACCATATCCATATCAAGCCCTGCTTTTAAAGCCAGTGCCGATACCGTTTGCAGATCGCCAAGCCCATGAGCCTCCATTTCGTTAACCGAGGTATAGTCAGATACTACAAAACCTTTAAAACCCCATTGTTTGCGCAATACATCAGTTAGCAGCCACTGGTTAGCTGTTGCAGGCACACCATCAATAGTATTAAACGAGCTCATGAAACTACCGGCACCTGCATCAACAGCAGCCCGGTAAGGCGGCAGGTAATCCTGGTACATTTTAA
>Ga0193743_1002532_pt1 | contig 12831 bp, 10 predicted proteins | sample L2c2metaG_FD_143038 | JGI IMG/M metagenome (GOLD analysis project Ga0193743, IMG submission 143038) | Soil microbial communities from a riparian zone of the East river system, Colorado, United States - L2c2 | ecosystem: Environmental > Terrestrial > Soil > Riparian zone | place: USA: East River... | reverse complement strand
GCGCCAGCGCCGGCAGGACCAGGTGGTGGAGCTGGTCGAGGAAGCCGCGCCCGGCGCCGAAGGTCGGGAACCAGCCGAGCACGACCCCAAACAGATACAGGAGGATGATGCCGGTGACGAAGGCGGGCGAGCTGACGCCGAAGACGCCCGTCATCACCACGAAGCGGTCGAGCGCCCCGCCCCGCCGCGCCGCGGCGAGGGCGCCGAGCGGGATGCCGAGGCCGATGACGAGGATCGTGCCGTAGAGCGTGAGCCAGGCGGTCAGGGGCAGCCGGTCGCCGATCATCTGCGCGACGGGCTGGCTGCCGCGGATGGAGCGGCCGAGATCGCCCTGCAGGACCTGCCACAGCCATTCCCCGTATTGGACGAGGAATGGGTCGTCGAGGTGGTAGGCCTCACGGATGGCGGCGATGGTGGCCGGCGACGCCGGGCGGGCGCCGAGCAGCGCGCGGGCCGCGTCTCCCGGCGCGAGATGGATCAGCGCGAAGACCCCGAAGGAGATCAGCAGCAGCAGCGGCACGGCGAAGGCGAGCCGCTTGGCCACGAAGACCGCCAGCCCGCCCCGGTTCACCGGACGGCTCCCGGGGCACCGAGATGGCGATCGAACCAGGCGATCGCGCGGAGGAAGACGTCGCGACTGTGGTCGCGCTCCTTGAAGCCGTGCCCCTCGCGCGGATAGACGACGAGCTCGCAGGCGATCCCCTGGTCGACCAGGGCGCGGTAGAACTCCTCGGCCTGGCCGAGCGGCGTGCAATGATCAAGCTCGCCATGGATGATCAGCGTCGGCGCCGTGGACGGGCCGACGTTCAGCACGGGCGAGCGCTCGACGAACAACCGGCGCGAGGCGGGATCGCGGAGCGGTGCGGCGACGATGAGGTCGCTGAAGCCGTTGTTGCAGGTGTTCTGCAGGCTGATCAGGTCGGAGATGCCGGAGACCATGACGCCGGCCGCGAAGCACGTCGTCGCCGTGACCGACCAGGCGGTGAGATAGCCGCCATAGCTCGCCCCGGTGATGCCGATGCGGCCCGGCTGCGCGATGCCCCGGGCGACCGCCCAGTCCACGCCCGCGGCGATATCGTCGAACTCGCCGCCCGCCGGGTCGCCGACATTCAGGCGGGTGAAGGGCTGCCCGCGCCCGACGCTGCCGCGGTAGTTCGGCAGCAGGACGGCGTATCCCGCCGCCACATAGGGCAAGGCCGACCCTGGGTCGAAGCCCTGCTTCTGCGACCAGGTCGGGCCGCCATGGACCGAGACGATCAGCGGGCCCGGCCCCGGAGCCCGATCCTTCGGCTCGAGCAGCAGGCCGCGGATCGGGCGGCCGTCGGCACCCGCCCATTCCACCTCGCGGATCGTGGGATGGGCGCCGGCGGCTTCGACCGCCGCGGCGATGCCGTCGTTGAACCGGGTCAGCGTCGTCCACGGCGCCGTGCGGCTCCGCCGATGGATGATCTCCGGCGGAAGCCCGGGGGCCTCGCGGATCGCGACCAATCCCTCGCCGTCGGCCAGCGGCGCGACATGGGCGTCATAGGCGCTGCGGCCGACGATGGCGTCGTCATGCTCGCTCCACTCGACCGTGCCGTCGACGGTGACGAGACCATAGGCGGAGCCGGTCTCCCGCCAGCCGGCGAACCACAGGCGCGTGTTGTCCTGCCAGACCAGGGAGGTCACGTCCGGCAGGTCTGCGCCGGCGAGCCCCCAACCCTCGCCGGTTGCGAGATCCACGATGCGGATGTCGCCCGCCAGCAGCCCGCGGTCGCTCGACCAACCTTCGACGAAGGCGAGCCGACGCCCGTCGGGGCTCGCTGCCAGCGATTGGACCTGGTCGGTGCCGGAATGGACGAGCCGTGTCCCGCCGCCCCCGGCATCGATCAGGACGATGCTGGCGCGGTACCAGCCCCGTTCGCTCGATTCCTCGGACACCAGCGCCGCGACGCGATCGCCGCCGACGAGCGCGAATTCCCAGCTGCTGACATCCTCCGGCCCGAGGCGGCGGATGGTGCCGTCGAGGCCGATGCGCAGCAGCCGGCGATGGGCACCCGACGGACGGAACACCTCGGGGTCCGGCGCCGGGCCCCAGCGCAGGCGGGCTGCGCCGGCGTTGGGGCTTGCATCCAGGCCTTCCTCCAGCGAGATCGCGATGAAGGCCGCGCCGTCGGGCGTCCATCGATAGGCGTCGATGCTGCCGTCGCCCGATGCCACGGGCCGGACGCCGTCATCGTCCTGCACGAACAGCGCGTGCCGCCCATCCACCTCGGCCAGAAAGGCCACCCGGCCGCCGTCCGGCGAGAATCGCGGCTGGGACCGGGCGACGTCGTCCCCGAACAGAGGCGACGCCTGGCCGTCGAAGCCGACGCGCCAGAGCCGCTCCTCGAAATCGCGAGCCTTCTCCTTGACCGTCGCGCGGATGGCGGCGACCAGCGAACCGCCCCGCGGATCGATCGTCAGATCGACGGGGCGGCGCAGGCGATGCAGGCCGGCCAGGGTCTGATCGAGGCGTGTCACGGGGCTGCCTTTCGCGTGAATGCGCGCCGCCGGCCGTGGCGTCACGGCTTGGGCGTCAGTCCCCGGATGGCCCAGGGAACGTTGTACCAGAAGGCGTTGAAGCCGGTGAAATCGTACTTGGCATCGATCGCCATGGCCGTGTCCGGCCAGTACAGGGAGACGACCGTGGCGTCGTCGTTGGTGATCTTGAACACCTGCTTCAGCGCGGTCGCCCGCGCGGCCGGATCGGAGCTCTGCAGCGCGGTGGCGAGGGCGGCGTCGACCTCGGGGTTCCTGAGGTTCGAGCCGTTGAGGCCGTCCTTCACCGCCGTGCTGCTCGAGAAGAAGAGATACGGATAGTTTGCCGGGTCGGGATAGTCCGGGAAGTAGGACATGAAGGACAGGCCCAGATTCTCATGCCCGAAATAGTCGCTGAGCCACTGGGAGTGGTCGACCTCCTGGACATCGAGCGTGATGCCGATCTGCGACAGGTTCGACGCCAGATTGACCAGAGACTGCGTCACATAGGGAACGGAGCCGGGAGACTCGACCTTGATTGTGAAGCCGTCCGGCACCTTCGACTGCTTGAGCTCCGCCTTGGCTTTTTCGAGATCGAAGGCATAGGGATTGAGGCCGCCATAGAAGGACTTCGCCTCGTCCGTCGTCAGGACGCCGGCCCAGATCTCGGGCGGGTTGATCGCCGTGGCGGGGGCGCCGAGGCCCTTGAGCAGCGCGGCGACCAGGCCCTTGCGGTCGACCGCATAGGACAGCGCCCGTCGCACATGGACATCATCGAAGGGGGCCGCCTCGCGGTTCATCGTCAGGAGATAGACGCCGAGCGAGGGCGCGGTGACGATCCGGGCCGTGTCGATCTTCTTCCATTGCTCGATGTCGGAGATCGGCAGGTCGAAGGTGCCGTCGATGTCGCCGTTGCGCATGGCCAGCAGCCGCGCCTGCTGGTCCGGGATCGCGGAGATCGTGATCTTCCGCACCTTCGGCGCCCCGCCCCAATAGGCGTCGTTGGCCTCGAGAGTCACATGGTCGCCGGGCGCGAATTCGGTGAGCTTGAAGGGACCGGTGCCGACCGGCAGCACGCTCGGTGAGCCGTAATCATCCGGATGGGCCTCGATCTGGGCCTTCTCCATGATGAAGCCGGCCATGTGCGCGACGGTGTACTGGAACTGGCTGTTGGGCTTGTCGAGCTTGACCGTCACCTCGCGGTCACCGGTCGCCTCGATCGACGTCACCCCGGCATAGAAGCTCGCGAGCTGCGACCGGTTCTTCGGATCCATGTTCCATTTCATGGAGAAGACGACGTCGTCGGCGGTGAGCGGCTTGCCGTCGCCGAAGGTGACGCCCTGGCGCAGGTGGTACACATAGGTCGTCGGGTCGGTCTGCTTCCAGCTGTCGGCGACCCCTGGCGTGAGCTTCAGGTCGTCGCCGAAGGCGAGCGTCCCTTCCTGCACCAGCGAGACGATCGCGCCGGAATAGGTCGACCAGGAATGGCCGATGAGGAGTGTGTCCGGGATGGACGCGTGCGCCCAGCGCAGCTCCGGGATGGTGTCTTCGGCGGCGAGCGCACGCGTCGGAGCGCCATGGACGCCCAGCGCCAAGGCGATCGCGGCCCATGCCGCGAGGCCGCGTCGGGTCGTGGAGAAGGCCCAGGACTTCATCACAGTCTCCCTGTCCGATTTTTGTTTGGACCAGCGTCTCACCGGTGCCCAAATCGTGTCAATGTCGAATCGACAAACTGTATGCAAGATATCGAAACCTCAGGGATCTCCTGGGCCTTTGGCCTATGATCCGCTTGTGACAGCGAGGCAGGGCATACGATAAGAAGCGGGCAACGTGGAGAAACGCGGGGAGGCGGCATGGCATCGGTAAAGATCATTGGACGAGCGCAGCGCGACACGGCGGCTGGCAAGGCCGCACCTCATCGCAAGTCGCGGGGATCGGGGATGGCGACCGTCTACAGCGCGCTTAGGAACGACATCCTCGAAATGGTGTTGCCGCCTGGCGAGTCGCTGGACGAAACGCGGCTCTCGGAGCGCTTCGCCCTGTCGCGCACGCCGGTCCGCGAGGCGCTGGTCAAACTCGAAGCCGACGGGCTGGTGACCACCCTGCCGAACCGCAACACCATCGTATCGACCATCGATTTCAGTGGCCTGCCGGTCTATTTCGACGCCCTGACCCTGATGTACCGCCTAACCAACCGCGCGGCGGCGCTATACCACAAGGCGGACGACCTCGCGCAGATCCACGCGGCCCAGCACGACTTCGCCGTGGCCGTGCGGGCGCACGACGCGCTGAGGATGATCGGCACGAACCGTGACTTCCACGTCGCGGTCGCCGAGGCCGGCCACAACCGCTACTACACGGCCTGGTTCGCCAAGCTTCTCGACGAGGGCCGGCGGATCCTGCGCATCTACTACTCGTCGTTCGGCGACACGCTGCCGGAGCGCTATGTCCACGAGCATGAGGACATCATCCGCGCCATCCAACAGCGCGACGCGGAGACGGCCGACCAACTGGGCAAGGAGCACGCCGCACAGATCGTCGGGCAGACCCAGGCCTTTCTCGATCGCGGCTTCGCCGCCCGCTTCCCGGTCCGATAGCCAGGGCCGGACGCTGCGCCGGTATCAGCCGGCGGAGGGCGATATCGTCGCCGATGCCCGAGGAGACTCATCTGCTCCCGATCCGAACTTGCCGGATCGGCCCGGCCGAGGCGCGCCACAAGCAGTCACTGCCCCGGCACCTCGAAAGCGGACACGGATCGGGACTGGCAGGACCCGACCCTTCGACGCCGGTCGTTCGACGAGGTCGGCCGCGATCACATCGCGGGAGGACACGGAAACAACCATGTGAATCTAGATCGAAGAGTCCCGGCCCCTCCGTGGATGTTGCACAAGCGCCAACGCCCACGGATCATCAGCCCCACCCGCGAGCCGCTTTTGTGGACCCGTGGCGGCCCGTTCACTCGCGCCAGATGCAGCGCACTTGGCCGCCGTGCCGGCCGCCCCCTTGTTCACGCCCTCTAGGACAAATTCGCCGTCGCGGACCGCAACCGACACCGTGTCGTCCGGGCCATTCATGTCGCCCCAGACGCCGGCGAGGAAGCAGAGTCCCTCCTCCGGCCGAATGCCGAGGCGAACTGGGGCTTCACCGGCTTCCCATCGTTCGACCGCCTGCGGGACGGCCCAGCGCCACGCCACAATGCCGGATACCCCCCTTATCTCCCATTGTTTTCAATCAGTTAATGCTATCGCAGGACTATGGCAACACCGCATGATCCCTTGACTGGACTGGAGTGCGCCCTCAGCAGTCACCGCGTCAGCGCCCCGATACCGGACACTGCCCGACCTGGCAGGATCCGGCCCTTCCCGGCCCGCCCGCCCGACCGACGAGGTTGACCCGAAACCGGCCATTTCAGTCGGCACCGCAAAGCGAACTTGGCAGGAGCCGACCCCTTGTAGCCGCTCGGTCCCGGCCGGAGGGCGCCATTGCCAGCCATCGCACCGGCGTCTCGAGGGCGGACATCATCTCGAGGAGTGCTTCGCCCGGTGCTTCACCTTCGGTTGCGAGGTGTGCGACCCGAGCGAGCGGTCTGAAGCGGCGCCAGGAGCATGGCGGCCGCCAGACCGAACGCCCCGCCAAGCAAAGTCTCCCATGCCCGGGCTGCGAGCAGCCAAGTCGAATGCTCGCCCGTGACCGCTAACGTCACAACAAGCGTGAAGGCGTACGCTCCACAGGCGATATCGTAGCGATCGGGAAGCGCCATCGCATAGATGATCATGGCGACAGCCGCCGCGGCCCAGATCAGAAGAGGCGCGTCGACGGCGATCGGCAGACAAACGAGACCCAGTGGAACACCGATCGCGGTCCCCATGATACGGCGGCGCACCCGCTCGACAGTTCCGGTCGGCGAGCTGGTCACGACGTAAGCACATGCAGTGATGGCCCACGCGGACTCGGCAAGCCCGATCAGGTCATTCAGGCCGACGATGACGAGTGTGGCAACCGCTGCCTGCAGGCCGGCGATGAGCTCCGGCGACAGACCGCCCCTGTCATCGATGGCGGCGGAGGCTGCGGGTGAAGGTGGCGGACGTTCGGCCGGACCGCTCAGAACGCGTGGGACGACCGCCGCGAGCGCTGCGATGGGGGCAGCAACCCCGACCATCGCAAGATCCGCATCCGTGAGTCCGGCGCCATAGGCAAGAAGCTGACCGATGAAAATCTGCGACCCGATCCCGGCGCCGAGAATGCCGAACCGCTTCAGGTACCCGACCAGGAAAGCGCCGGTAGCAAGCGTCAATTCCGACCCTGCCCCGCCAACTCCTTGTAGCAGCGGACTCAGGAGGATGAAAACGGCCGCGCCCAACGCCCCAGCAGCGCACAGGAGGGTCAAATCGCGGCTGGAGTCGGCTCTCGTGGTCCGACCTTCAGAGACGCTCGCCCACAGCGCGAAGCCGCCGGCCAGCGAGCTGAGTGACGCAGCGCCGGCGAGGCCATGATCGATCTCCGGCATGGTCCCCAGCATCGCGGCAATGCCGTACGCCGTGACCAGGCGCAAGCCCTTGATGCGGCGGTGCGCGCCCGGATCGATACGATCCAGCCGTTCCGCAAGCGGCGTCAGGCGCCGGAAGAAGCTAAAGCCAGCGCCATCTGGAGCGGCGTCGCTGTCTGACAGGCCGTTCTCGGCGGCGGTCACTCGCTTGTCGTCGTCCAAGGCGACACCATAAGGTCACATGGTACTGGGTTGAACACATCAGGCAAAAGGAGCCGAAACGCGGCCCGCTAGTGTCAGGGAATACCGATCGGCTGTGAAATCGTCTTTGCCGTGTTCGCGCCAGATGTAGTCATCGCCCCGGTCCCGGACCGCTGACGCCGACCGATCGGAAGCCCGTCGACGAGGATAGGCACAACAATCACAACGGGCGGAGCGCTGTGTTTGCAAGCGCATACGTCGCCGCTTCATGAACCGGGTCGGCAGTCCAAAGGGGCGGAACTGCCCTCTCTGAGGCATGAGTCCGATGCCTTTCGGCCCCTTGCGGCACTGGTCGACGGATCTCCGGCACCTGGTCGTCGTGCGCTAGAGCGATTTCCGGGCTGACTGAATCGTTATGGGATTCCCAAACGGTCGGAAGTCTGATTCAAGCTTTGTGCTGGATCAGGAGGCCAGCATGGATGGCCAAGGCGCTTTCGGTTGATCTTCGCGATCGGGTGATTGCGGCTGTCGCGGGAGGGCTCTCGCGGCGTCAGGCGGCGGAACGGTTCGGGGTCAGCGCGGCGAGTGCGATCCGGTGGAGTGCTCTGAAGCGTGACGTCGGCGATGTCCTTCCGAAGCGGCAGGGCGGTGATCGGCGCTCGGGGCGGATCGAAGCCCATGCCGCGCTGATCCTCTCGATCGTGGAGGAAGCCACGGACATCACACTCGCGGAAGTTCAGGCGAAGCTCGCTGGCCAGGGGCTTTCCTTCGGCATCGGGACGTTGTGGCGCTTCTTCGATCGCCACGCGGTCACGCTCAAAAAAAGTCGGTGCACGCGGCCGAGCAGGACCGCCCCGACATCCTGAAGCAGCGACAGGACTGGTGCACCGCGCGGCCGGGCCTCGATCCCGAGCGCCTCGTCTTCATCGACGAGACCCCGGGTCGAGCCCGAGGGCAGGCTCTGGGCTTCGACGAACATGGCGCGTCAGCGCGGCAGGGCACCGAAGGGCGAGCGGCTTCGTGCCGCGATCCCCCACGACCACTGGAAGACGACGCCCTTCGTGGCCGGTCTTCGGTTGACCGGCATGGTCGCGCCCATGGTCCTCGACAGGTCCATCAACCGAGACGCCTTCCAGGCCTATGTCGATCAGGTGCTCGTTCAGGAGCTCTCGCCCGGTGATGTCGTCGTCATGGACAATCTTTCCAGCCACAAGGGCGCACAGATCCGCCAGGCCATCGAGGCCGCCGGCGCCAGCCTGCTTTATCTCCCCCCTACAGTCCCGACTTCAACCCGATCGAGAACGCTTTCTCGAAGCTCAAAGCCCTGCTCCGAAAGGCCGCCGAACGAACCGTCAACGGCCTCTGGAACACCATCGGTCGCATCAGCGACCTCTTCTCACCTCGCGAATGTGCCAACTTCTTCAGAGCTGCTGGATACCACCCCACCTGATCGGAAAATGCTCTAAGCAGTCGTTCGCGTTCGCCGGCTGGAACTTCGAAAAGGGTCCGAAATCGGACGCCTTGCCCGGTGGGCCGCGGCGAGGACGCCCGCGCCTTTGTCCACGGCAGTACGCCAAAGCCAATATGGGGGCTTGCGCCTCGGCGAATTATCGATATCGTTATCAATATCGATAATCTTAGTCCGAGAATGAGATGCTTGCCATCGCGCAGGACGGCATGCGGCCCGGCAAGAGCGCGGAGGTCTTCGACGGCCTCAAGCGCATGATTATGCTGGGCGAGGCCGCGCCCGGACTCGCCCTGCTCGAGCTGGAGCTGGCGCAGCGCTTCCAGTGCAGCCAGGGCACGGTGCGCGAGGCGCTGCTGGCGCTGCAGGAGGAAGGGCTGGTCCATCGCCTGCCGCACAAGGGCACCCGCGTCGCCGAGTGCACCGAGGACGAGGCGGTCGAGATGTTCCGGCTGCGCCACGGCATCGAGACCCGCGGCATCGTTCACGCCCTGCGCCGCCCAGACCCTGCCCTGCTGCCGGACCTGACTGCCCTGATCGAGGGCATGGAGGCGAAGGCGCAGGCCGGCGACGAATACGGGCAGACCGAGCTGGACCGCGCCTTTCACCGCCGGCTGTTCCGGCCTGCCGGCCTGCCGGCGGTGGAGCCGCTATTGCACCGCTGCATCCTGCACAACCACCGCTTCAAGATCACCCGCAGCGGCGAACGGCGTGATCTGACGGCCACGGCCCGGCGGCATTGGACCATCGTCGAGGCGCTGGCGGCGCGCGACGAGGCCGCGGCGGTTGCCGCCATCGGCCATCACATCGAGACCATCGTCGATGTCGGCCCCTCGATCTTCGGCGCGGCTGCGGAGGGGCGTACGACATGACCGGCTTCGACCCAAGCGACGCGCCGAACTCCGAGATGGCGGCGATCATGGCGCGGCTGGCGGCCGAGGACGGGCACCTGCCCGACCCGACCACCCTGCCGCCCGCCGAGGGCCGAGCCCAGGCCGAGGCGGGCAACCACCGCTGGAACCGGGACCCGCCGCCGATGGAGACGGCCGAGCTGACGCTGCCCGGCGGCATCGCCCCCCGCCCGGCCCGGCTGTTCCGGCCGGCCTCGGCGCGCGGCGCGATCCTGTACATCCACGGCGGCGGCTGGGCCTTCTGCAGCCTCGACACCCATGACCGGTCGATGCGCTGCCTGGCCGAGGCGACGGGCATGGCCGTGATCGGCATCGACTACCGCCTGGCGCCGGAGCATCCCTATCCCGCCGGACTGGACGACGCCGTGGCGGCCTGGCGGGCCCTGCCGGAGGTTCTGGCGGAGGTTCTGGCGGAGCATCGCCTCGCCGGCCCGATCGGGGTTTCCGGCGATTCCGCCGGCGCCAACCTGGCGCTGGCTGTGATGCTGCAAGAACAGGCCGCCGGCCGACGGTCGCCGGACTTCGGGCTGTTGTTCTACGGCGTCTATGCCGTCGACCACGACACCGACTCCCACCAGCGCTTCGGGCCCGGCGGCTACGGGCTGACCACCGCCAAGATGATCCGGTACCGCGACTGGTACGTGCCCGATCCGGCGTCCTGGGCCCAGCCGGCGGTCTCTCCCCTGGCCGCGCCGGACGCCGCGCTGCGGGCGCTGCCGCCGCTCTACCTCAACGCCGCCGGGCTCGACCCGCTGCTCGGCGATACGCTGGTGCTCGGGGGCCGGCTGCGGGCGCTCGGCCGGGCCGATCCGGTGCGGGTGCATCGCGGCGTCATCCACGGCTTCATGCAGATGACGAGCGCGCTGGCGGAGGCCCGAACGGCCTTCGCCGAAGCCGGCGGCTGGGTCCGCCGGTTCAACGAAAAAGCATAAACGGAGGAGGAAACGTCATGAGGAAGATGCGAGGCGCGGCCCTGGCCGTGCTGCTGGCGCTGGCCGCCGGAACGGCACAGGCCGAGAGCACGGTCCGCTTCTGGTACCATTTCGACAATCCGGACAACCCGGTGGCCGACCTGGTCGCCAAGTTCGAGGCGGCCAATCCAGGGGTCAAGGTCGAGGCCGAGAACATCCCCTGGAACAGCTATTACGACAACCTCTACACCGCGATCGCCGGCGGCAACGCGCCGGATGCGGCGATGGTGAAGCTGTTCGCCCAGCCGCGGCTGGTGGAGATGGGGGCGCTGGAGCCGCTGGACGACCGGATCGCCGGCTGGGACGGCAAGGCCGACCTGCAGGACGACCTGCTGAAGATCAACGGCGGGCCGGACGGCAAGCAGTACTACCTGCCGGTCCAGTACGTCGTCTCCTACCTCTATTATCGCGTCGACCTGTTCGCCCAGGCCGGGCTGCAGCCGCCGAAGACCTGCGAGGACTTCGCCAAGGCCGCCAAGGCCCTGACCCGCGACACCAATGGCGACGGCCAGCCTGATGTCTGGGGCTTCGGCTTTCGCGGCGGCAAGGGCGGCTACGACCATTGGGGTCCCTTCGTGCTGTCGGCCGGCGCCAAGTTCGAGAAGGGCGGGCTGACCACGCCGCAGGTGATCGCCGCCAACACCTGGCTGGTCGATCTCTTTCGCAGCCAGAAGCTGTTCCCGCCCTCGGCCCCGAATGACGGATTCCAGGAGATCATCGCCGCCTTCCAGCAGGGCCGGACGGCGATGACGATCCACCACATCGGCTCCTCCGCCGGCATGGTGAAGGCGCTGGGCGACAAGGTCTCCGCCGTGCCGGTGCCGGAGTGCAACGGCGGCCGCTGGACCTCCTATGGCGACGAATCCCTCGCCGTGCTGTCCTCGGCCGAAGACAAGGACGCGGCCTGGAAGTGGATCGCCTTCCTGGCCAGCGGCGACGCCAATGTCGAGTTCAACAAGGCCACCGGCCAGCTGCCGGTGACCAAGAGCGGCGCGGCGAACTGGACGCTGCACGAGAAGCGCTTCGTCGACGCCACGGTGCAGTCCCTGCCCTTCGCCCACAGCCTGCCGGCGGTCTCCCAGACCGCGGATTTCGTCAACACGGTGTGGCCGGCGGCGATGCAGCGAGCCCTGACCGGCGAGATCACGCCGGCGCAGATGATGCAGGAAATCGAACAGCTCTACGCCCCGTGAGGCGAGGACGAGGCCTATGTCGATGACCCTGGCGACGGCACGGAAGGCCCCGGCCCGCGGCAGGACGCGGACCCGGATCCTGCCCTATGTGCTGCTGAGTCCGGCGGTGCTGGTCACGCTTCTGATCGTGTTCCTGCCGATGCTGCAGGCGGTGGTGCTGAGCCTGCACGACTTCGTGCTGTTCCGGCCGAACCAGATGCCCTTCGTCGGGCTCGGCAACTTCGCCGAGGCGCTGGCCGACCCGGTGTTCTGGACCTCGCTGCAGCACACCGCGGTCTGGGTCGGGATCACGGTCCCGGCCCAGTTGCTGCTCGGCCTCGCCACCGCGCTGCTGCTCAACCAGCGCTTCTGGTGGCGGCCGGTGGCGCGGGCGGTGGTCATCATCCCCTGGGCGCTGCCCAGCGTCGTCATCGCGCTGATGTGGCGCTGGATCTACGATCCGAATGCCGGGGTGCTGAACGACGCGCTGGTCCGCCTGGGCTTGCTGCAGGGCGCCTTCCCCTGGCTGGCCGATCCCGGCACTTCGCTCTATGCCATCATCCTGACCCTGACCTGGCAGGGCTTCCCCTTCTTCGCGGTGATGATCCTGGCCGGGCTGCAGGCGGTGCCGCGCGACCTGTACGAGGCCGCGGCGATCGACGGCGCCGGTCCCTGGCAGCAGTTCTGGCGGATCACCCTGCCCTCGATCGCCGGGGTGATCGCGACCGCAGTGCTGCTGCGGGTGATCTGGGTCGCCAACTCGATCGACGTGATCTTCGTCATGACCGGCGGCGGCCCGGGCTACGCCACCCATACCCTGCCGCTCTACGCCTTCATCAAGGCCCGGACCAATCTCGATTTCGGCTACGGCTCGGCGCTGGCGGTGATCTTCACCCTGCTGCTCGCCGGCTTCGTCCTGGTCTATCTCAGGCGCACCACCAGGGCGATGGACTGATGGTCACCCGCAGCTCCCCCTGGCGCCGGGCCGTCCTGATCCACCTGCCGATGCTGCTGATCGCCGGCTTCGCGCTGGGGCCCTATCTGTGGATGGCGCTGACCTCGCTGACGCCGCCGGACGAGATCGTCGGCCGCGGCGTCGCCACCGACCCGTCGGCCTGGACCACCG
>Ga0193743_1002531_pt1 | contig 12831 bp, 12 predicted proteins | sample L2c2metaG_FD_143038 | JGI IMG/M metagenome (GOLD analysis project Ga0193743, IMG submission 143038) | Soil microbial communities from a riparian zone of the East river system, Colorado, United States - L2c2 | ecosystem: Environmental > Terrestrial > Soil > Riparian zone | place: USA: East River... | reverse complement strand
GAGAACTTTCCTGGGTTGGAAGAAAACTGCAAGATGCTCCACCTGCGGAAGCAGGGCTGGGAGCAACGAGAACTGTCCCGAGTGTCGGGACATTGACCAGGACCGCCAGGGCTTCTCTTTTTAGTGCGGTGTCCCTGAAATTTGCGTTACGAGAGATGGCTTCAGTGAAGCCGTGCCACGCAAATTCCATCTGTGCGAATTAGCGCCATAACAGTGTCATCCTGAGCGAAGCGCAGCGGAGTCGAAGGACCTGCGGTTTGCCATGGTTTGTATGACAACTACGACACTCAATCAAACGTTGTGCATTGCGGACTCAGGACGCTCGCGACAGGAACCCCCCATCCATTCGTCACAATACTCTCCTGAAAAGCGGAAAGCCGTATTCCCCGATCTATCCCTACCTCCTAAACTTGCATGCAGTTTTCACGAAGATAGTTCTGCCATTCCGAGGAGGTCCGGTTTCCATGAAGCAGCTTCTTTTCGTTCTTTCAGGAGTCCTTTGTTTGTCATCGCAGATGACTCCCGCCCAAACCCCTGCCCCCAAGCCCCCCACTACCCTCAAGGGCGTACTGCTCGAGCAGCTTCGAACTACTCATAACGCTCAGGACTGGTTCGCCTCCGGCAACACTGCCATCGCCGGGCTCACCGCCGAGCAGGCCCGCTGGACCGACGGCAAGGGCAACCACTCCGTCGGCCAGCTCACCTACCACCTCGTCTTCTGGAACAAGCGCGGTCTCCAGCAGTTCAAGGGCGAAAAGCCAGCCAAGTTCAGCGGCGACAACGACGAGACCTTCAACAACTTCACTGCCGAGCAGTGGGCTGACCTCGTCAAGCAGTTCGATCAGGTGATGACCGACTGGGAGAAGGCCGTTGAGGCCGCCGACGACAAGAAGATCGCCGAAAACGCCTCCACCATCGCCCACGTCGGAGCCCACAACGCCTACCACATCGGCCAGATCGTCTTCGTCCGCAAGGAGCAGGGCTCCTGGGATCCGACCAAAGGAGTCAAGTAGGCGTCTTGATTTCGCACTTCACTCACACCTGGCTGTCACTGGGCAGATAGCATCTGACTCGGTGACGCCGCACGAATAGCTCCCCAACGAGCTTGCTCGTTGGGGTGGAACGAACCCCCGCATTTCGCCTAGGCAGTCACGAATATCTCGTTTATGGTGACGTTCTACGGCTTGAGTAAGGTGGACCGTTTCATGGATGTGTGGCGTTACGCGGGTTCTATGCAGTCGGGCATCCAAAGCCGCCGCGTAGTGGCAAGCCCATTAAACCTACATATTCACCCCGCCTGCCATACGCGTAGCAACTCAGCTCAAAGCAGAGACTTAGTAGAATAAATAACCGTACCGACAAGGTCGTGATCACTGTCAGTAACCCTAAATCTCTCTCCTTGAGTTGCCAGTTGCATGAATTGTTGAATCTTATTCAAACCGCCCATATTCCATTCGAGTTTATAAACGACACCATTCCCTGCAAAAATATCAAGCACATCCTTTTTAGTAAGAGCTACTTTCCAGTTTTCGAACACAACAACAAAATCAATCCCTTCCCTCTTGCTAGAGGCAATCTGGCTTAGAATTGTTAATTCATACCCTTCGGCATCGATCTTAATAACACCTGACGTTTGCTTAGATTTGCGTAAAGCTTCAAACACTTCGCCCAATATCACAGACCCGCATTTAATCTGTACCTGGACAACATCGTTCCTAGCCTCATCGTTCTGCCGAAAACTCTCTTCGGAATAATAATTTTCGTCCCCCGCAATATACGCCCCACCCATATTGCCTTTGGGCACGTGTAAGTCCACCACCTCATCGCGCACGCCAATTCCAAACGGGTACAGATCCAGGTGTTTCAAGCCAAATTGCTTGCAATTGGCAGTTAATACGGCGAATGCGGTGGGATTGGGCTCAAAAGCGAATAATGACTTGAATCGAGAACCGTTCTGAATTGTTGTCAATCCAATATTTGCGCCAATATCCAACAGGTAATCATTGAATCCTATGCTGCACAAAGCGCTGAGAAGAGCATTCATTTCCGGTTCATAAGTTCCTCTCAGTATTGGACTGATGCTGATGACGTCTCCAGTTCGACAAAATAGAGGGAGCGCATTCTTCGTTATGGCCCTGAATATCTTCTTTCTCAATTCGAAGATCAATCGCTGATAGAACGAAGCCTTATATATATCACCGCGGATCAAGGTAAGGCCCGACTTCGTAGCCATTTCATCTCCTGTTCAGAATATCCCGTAGAAAGTTTGCGTTAATGTACATTTTAGCCGACCGGAATAAGACCGCCACTAGGAGCTGACTCGGCGCCCCACAGCACCAGCGTGAAATTCAACGCTCCCATATTCTAATCGCTTCATCACGACATCCTCGATTGTTGTCGATGGATTTACGAGGAACGATTTGGGTCGAAGCGTAATGCGTAATTTACAGGTTATCCATGAAGGACTCAAAATCCGCACGCCGCAGTGTCATAACAAATTTCGCCCCTTCGACATTTGTTATGAAGTGTCATTTCGACCGGAGCAGGACGGCCTCATAGTTTTGCAGAGTGGAGAAATCCGATTCTCCACCACGAGCTTTCGCAGCACAATAAATAAACAACAGATTCCGCAGCGGCCTGGATTCCAGGCAGTTATTCCGATAGGATCGGACCGCCATTCTTTGAGGACACATGCCCGAGCCCAATCACGGCCACCATCACTCTGAGGGACATATCCCTCCGCCCGATCCTCCTCGGGAAAAACGTATTCTCGGATTCAAGCCGCTTCACGTCATCATCGGGGCTCTGGTCCTAATCGCGATTCTCATCATTTATCTGCTTCTCATCGCTCGCGCAGGCTACTAGCGCCGAGCGAAACTCGAACCGCCTTGTTGAAACTCGAACCGCCTTGTTAAGGGCACGGCTTCAGCCGTGCCGTAACGGTCTCGCGAGGAATGCGGCTTTAGCCGCTGAGGTACGCTTTTCTTTTCGCGAGTCCCGGTTTTTCTCTGTCAACCCCCGGAACGATGCAATTCGAATAAAACAAAGGAGAACTACGTTGCCGTTTAGTTCCACTCAATTCGCTATGCTTAATACAGCATGGAGTAAGAAAGCCTCGGCCATAAGGACCGGGGCTTTCCCCTTTAGAAAGAAGATTTTGCAAGGATGAACCCAATAGAATCAATATCTTTGCAGCCTTCGGAGTATCTGGTCCGAAGCTAAACCTAATGAATGGAAGATTTTGCACAAATATACGGGGTGGGTGGTCAGCCTCCCGCAACCGCCCCGATCACCAGCAGAGGCTCCTTGCCCGACGCCACTGCCTCAGGCAAGGGAGCATCCGGAGGCTCATGCGAGAGGTCCTGCTCGCACGCGAAGAAGCGCAGGAAAGCCCGCCGCTCCTTCGTCGTGTGATCGCGAATCGTCCCCTCAAGCATCGGGTAGCGCGCCTCCACAGCGTCGAGCACCGAGCGCACCGTCGCGGACTCCACCTCCACCGTTACCTCGCCCTGCACCCGGGCCAGAACCCGAAGGTGAGCAGGCAGCAGAACCCGGACCCTCATGGAAGCGTCTGCACCTCGACCGAGAGCACTGCCGGAAGGTCGCGCACGATCGGGGCCCAGCTGTCGCCCGCGTCCGCCGAGACGTACACCTGCCCGCCCGTCGTGCCGAAGTAAATGCCGCAGTCGTCGAGTGAATCGACAGCCATCGCGTCCCGCAGGACGTTAACGTAGCAGTTCTCCTGCGGCAGTCCCCTGGTCAGCGGCTCCCATTCGTTGCCGCCTGAGCGGCTGCGGTAGACGCGCAGCTTGCCCTCCAGAGGAAAGTGCTCGCCGTCGCTCTTGATGGGAACCACGTAGATCGTCTCCGGCTCGTGCGCGTGGACATCGATCGCGAAGCCGAAGTCGGTGGGAAGGTTTCCGCTCACCTCGGTCCAGTTGTCGCCCGCGTCGTCGGAGCGCATGACGTCCCAGTGCTTCTGCATGAACAGCACGCCCGGCCGCGAGGGATGCATGGCGATGTGGTGGACGCAGTGGCCCACCTCGGCCGTCGGGTCGGGGATGAACTCCGACCGCAGGCCGCGGTTGATCGGTTTCCACGTCTCGCCGCCGTCGTCGGTCCGGAAGGCTCCTGCGGCCGAGATGGCGATGTACATTCGCTTCGGGTCCTTCGGGTCCAGCAGGATCGTGTGCAGGCACATCCCTCCCGCGCCCGGCTGCCAGTGTGGGCCGGAGCCATGACGGCGCAGCCCCGGCAGCTCCTGCCAACTATCGCCCGCATCGGTCGAGCGGAACAGAGCCGCATCCTCGACGCCCGCATACACCGTCTCCGGATCGGTCAGCGAGGGCTCGATGTGCCAGGCCCGCTTGAACTCCCACGGATGCGGCGTGCCGTCGTACCACTGATGCGTCCCGGCCTCGCCGTCGTAGGCAAACTTGTTGCCCACCGGATTCCAGGTCGCGCCGCCGTCGTCGGAGCGCTGCACCACCTGGCCGAACCATCCGCTGGTCTGCGAAGCATAGATGCGATTGGGATCTGCCGGAGAGCCCTTCATGTGGTAGATCTCCCAGCCGGCGAAGTGAGGTCCATCAACCGTCCAGCTCTCTCGTTTGCCGTCGGAGGTGAGAACGAACGCCCCTTTGCGGGTCCCCACCAGAACTCGAACCTTGCTCATCGTTGCAGCTCCTTCGGGTGTAGTCTCTGCCGGGGCCTGGAGGGCTTACTGGGTGGAGGCCCGTACCACAAGCCGGGGCGCAACAAGAATACTCTTCGGAGGCTGCTCCGGGTTGGCCACCAGCTCGAGCGCGAGCTCACCGGCCAGCCGCCCCAGCTCCGCCGTGCCGTGATCGATCGAGCTCAGCGGGATTCGGAGATAGTCGTTGTATGGCATATTGCCGCAGCCGATGATGGCGATATCTTCCGGAACTCGCAGCCCGGCCGCAATCGTCGCTTCGATCGCGCCGATCGCCGTCATGTCGTTGTAGCAGAAGACCGCATCGGGACGTTCTTTCAGAGCCAGCAGCTTCTGCATTGCGTCATAGCCGATTTTGTCGCCGCGCTCCTCCATGTGGGCGTCGCACACGATCACATAGTCATCGGGGACGGGCGATGGATGTTCGGCCATGGCATTGCGGAATCCTCGCAGGCGATCGTAGGAGGGGCTGGTATTGCGTCCCGCGATGTGCGCGATGCGACTGCGCCCTGTCCCAAGCAGGTGGTTGGTGGCCATCTCTCCGACCTTCACGTCGTCGGAGCCGACGAAGTGCGCGACCAGGTGAGGGAAGTTGCGGTCGAAGAGAAGGTAAGGCGTCCGCTCGTCCCCCAGCTCATAGAAGTTCCGCAGGTTCGGCTGGCACGAAGCGATCAGCAGGACGTCGATCCCGCGCCGCAGCAGCGTTCGGATCTCCTGCCGCTCGATCTCCGGATCCTCCTCCGAGGAGGCAAGGATGACGGCCCGGTTGCTCGGGCGCAGAACGCCGCTCAGCGACTTGGCGAACTCGGCGAAGAAGGGATGCACGAGATCGGGAACTACCAGCCCGACGGTGTAGGTCTTTCCGCTGGCCAGACCGCGCGCCAGCATGTTGGGCTGATAGTTCAGCTCCTTCATGCGCTTCAGCACGCGCTTGCGGGTCTCTTCGCCGATGTCGCTGTTGCCTCGGAGAACCTTCGAGACCGTAACGACCGACACACCAAGGTCACGTGCAATGTCTTTCAGCCTGACTGCCATAACAGCACCATCCTACAGGGAATCGCAGGATTCGAAGCAATCCCGATTGCTAAAGGAGGGCTAGGAGAACCGGGTTCTTCGCCCAAGTGTCCAGCTTCCTGCTACCAGACTGATGGCCAGCACCACGCCCAGCCCTGCAACCCAGCGCATGTCCATTGCCAGCGGAGGAACGATGGCCTTCGCACCCAGCCATATAAAGACGCCGGTGGCGGCAGCGACGATGGCATAGTCCCACCAGCGCTTGCGTTCGCTGCGGCCGCCGAACTCGTCACCAGCCTGCGCGGCCAGGGTGCGGTTGTAGTCCAGGCCGTAGCGGTCGCACTCGCGCAGCACGGCTTCGTTGTTCGAGGTCTGCTCGCGCGCGGAGGCGACTGCGGTGCCAATCGCCAGCGCGCCGAGGATCATGATCAGGGAACCGGCGATCACCAGCAGGCGATGCTTCGTGTCCGCCCCGGCAAGCTCGCCGAAGACGAGCGCGCCCCAGGCCAGGCCCCAGAGCTGGTTGGTGTTCGAGAGCGGGATGCCGCGGCCGATGCCGAGGTACTTCGCTGCGAACTGCTGGAACAGGTCGCCGATGACCCAGACGAATCCTCCCAGGAAGAGCCAGAAGACTAGCCCCGGCTGGTGGAGGAGAGCGAACGAGGGCGAGTGGAGGCCGCCGTCGAGGGCGAGCGTCAGGCCGAAGACCGTTCCCAGCTCGCCGAGGGTAAAGGCGGTGACGAAGGAGAGCGGGTTCATGCCGCTGATGTAGGCCTTCCGATAGGGAACGTACATGGTTCCCCACATCAGGCTCGCGCCCGCGGCGGCGAGGATGCCGCGCACGGCATGCTGGCCGGCAGCGGTCTGTCCGTGAATGGTGCTGAAGCCGAGCATGACCGCCGCGACGATGATGGCGACCGTTCCCAGGACGACCTTGCTGATGTTTCCGGCGTTGGCGCCCTGAAGCTCCTTGAAGAGGACGCGCCCCCAGAAGAGGCCGATCAGGGAGTTGGCGTTCCACAGCGGAAACGCAATGGCCAGGCCAACGTCACGGATGGCGAAGACGGTGAGGGTATTGGCCACCGCCCAGAGTGCCCCGGCCAGAAGCGCCCAGACGATCAGGTGCTTCTTCTCCATCAGGTCGGTGAAGACGTAACTGGTCCCTTTGAGCAGCGTGGGAAACGTCCACCGTGCCGTGAAGACGCCCGCGACCATGCATAGGGAGACGGCGAACGGCGAGAGCCCGGTGTTGACCAGCTTTGTGGGGGCCTCGGCCGCGCCCAGCCAGACGCCTGCGGTCAGTCCGCAGATGACGCCCAGCCCGTGCAGCGAAAGGCTGTGTGTCTTCGATGGTCTTGACGATTTTTCGGCTACGTCTGCCACCTGTTTCTCCTTAGGGGTGCTAATGGAGCACCACCAGCAGGATGATCCCCGCCAGCAGAACGAAGAACGGGATGAGGAAGTGGCTGTCGGTGACGATGGTCCTTGCGGAACGAGCGAAACTCATGCGGTCTGTCTTCTCCGTACTTCATGTACTTAGCTCTATGCGTAAGCGGTTACGCACGGGCTAAACCCTACCGGGCGCCTCCGGCGCTGTCAACCGCGATCCGGATCTCTGCTTCCAGCATCCCACAAAAAATCTTCATAACCGCAACCCTCTTTCCCTGTCTAATGCGCTGAATGGAAGGAAACGACCATGCAATCGTCCGGGCGGTACTGGCCGGAGACAAAGACGCCTATGGCGCGCTTGTGACTCGTCACAGCCAGAACGTCTTCCGTGTTGCCTTCCGAATTACCGGCGACGAGGCCGATGCCGATGAGGTGGTGCAGGAGGCCTTTCTCCGCGGCTACCAGCGGCTTGAAGGCTTCGAGTTGCGGTCGGAGTTCGGAACCTGGATCTATCGCATTGCCGTGAACTGCGCACTCAATATGATCAACAAACGCAAAGTCGAAGCAACGTACCAGATCGGGGAAGAGACGGACCCTTTGCAGCAGCAGGTGCAGGTGGCTGACAGCTCGGCCGGTCCTGAGCGGACGCTGCTGAGCCGCGAGATCGAGTCTCTTCAAACCGAGGCCATGAAGCACCTGACTGCGACCGAGCGCACCGCCTTCATCCTGCGCCATATGGAAGACCGATCCACCACAGAGATCGCCGCGGCGCTCGAGATTGCTCCTAATGCCGCGAAACAGGCTGTCTTTCGCGCGGTGCAAAAGCTGCGCCGCAGCCTCGCTCCACTTCGGGTGAACCCATGAAACATCTGAACGAAGAAGAACTGATCGACTACTACTATGGCGAGTCCTCGTCGCCTGCTGCCATCGGCGATCATCTGCGCGAATGCGGGGAGTGCTCCGAGAGCTACGTCGCTCTCGAGCGCGATCTTGCGGAGATCAAGCCGCTCCCTGTTCCGCAGCGTGATGCAGCTTACGGGGCGCAGGTTTGGGATGCAATTCGCAGCTCGGTTGCCGTCAAAGAGGCTCCGCAGAAGAAGCTTCGCTTTGGATGGCTGAGCCTGCACCCGATGGGCAGCCTTGCAGCCGTCGCGACCGCTTGCCTCCTCATTGCGGCGTCCTTTTTTGCCGGCCGTCAGTGGGAACATCGCAACGCGCCTCCTGTGGCGGTGAACAACGGCGGCGGCGAACAGGGCAGAGAGCGTGTGGTGCTGCTGGTCCTTGGCGACCATCTTGACCGCTCCGAACGACTGCTGGTGGAGCTGAAGCATGCGGATCCCTCGACCGAGGCTCCTCTGCAGGCCGAGGCGCGCGATCTGCTCTCGGCCAATCGCCTGTATCGCGAGAGCGTGAAGCAGACAGGAGATCCTGTGCTGGCCGCTGCGCTCGACCACCTGGGGCGTGTGCTGACGGAGGTCGCTAACGAACCCGCCGGCCTCTCGCAGGCGCGGCTCGATGAGCTGCAAAAAGAGATGAACACCGACGGCCTGCTCTTCGAGGTCCGCGTCCTTCGCTCCCGGGTGCAGGAGGATGTGGAACCGAAGTCTGGCACGTCGTCAGCAACGAAAGGAGTATCCATCTAATGAAAGCCAATTTTCTTCTTCCTGTAGCACTGTTTGCGTCTCTGCTTTCCGCACCCGCGATTGCCTTTGCGCTTCAGCCGGTTGCCTCTGGAGTGCATCTGGTCGAATTCGTTGAGACCGATGACCAGAACAATCCTTACGCCGAAGGCACGCGAGCCATCAATGAAGGACGTTGGGCGGATGCGGGAGCGATCTTTTCGAAGCTTGCAAACCAGCATGCAGACCGCGCCGACGCCGCGCTCTACTGGAAGGCGTATGCCGAGAACAAGGAGGGCCAACAGGGCCGGGCGCTCGAGACTTGCGCGAACCTTGGCAAGACCTTCCCTAAGAGCCACTGGATTACCGAATGCGATGCTTTGCGGATCGAGATTCGCGGCGCAAGCGGCGATCCCGTTGCACCTCAGTCCACCTCGGACGACGACCTGAAGATGCTGGCACTGAATGCGCTGATGCAGCAGGATGAAGGGCGCGCCATGCCAATCGTTCAGCAGATTCTCAACCGCCCAGGATCCGACAAGCTCAAGGAGAAGGCACTCTTCGTGCTGGCGAACAGCAATACTCCGGAGGCACAGAATGCGATTGGCCAGATTGCACGAGGACAATCGAATCCGCAGCTTCAGATCAGGGCGATTCGCATGTATGCGGCCATCAAAGGCAAACAGTCGGCTCCGGTGCTTGCCGATGTCTATCAGCATTCTGCGGACGAGGCCGTGAAGCGCGCCATCCTTCAGTCATATCTTGTCACCGGTTCACCGGACAAACTTCTCGAGGCTGCGCGCAGCGAACAGAATGCAGCGCTGTCCAAGACTGCGGTCCAGACGCTTGGAGCTATGGGCGCTGTCTCGGGGCTCTCCCAGCTCTATCACGATACGAAGGATGCGCAGGTGAAGTCCGCCATTATCGGCTCGCTGGTGGCTGCGGGGTCGAAGGGAGCCGAGGTTCTGAGCGAAATTGCGAAGACCGAGCAGGACCCCGAGCTGCGCCGCAAGGCGATCCGCAATCTTGGGGTGAGCGGAGGAGCTTCGGCCGGTCCGGCGCTGATGGCTGCCTACCAGGGCAGCCCGGATGTTGAATCGAAGAAGGCTGCGCTCGACGGCCTCTTCATCTCTGGTGACGCGCATGATCTCGTCGCGCTTGCGCGCGCGGAGAAGAACCCCGATCTCAAGCAGGCCATCGTCTCCAAGCTGAGCATTATGCAAAGCAAGGAAGCCACCGACTACATGATGGAGATCCTCAACAAGTAGCAGCGTCCCCATAAAGGAGGGTACGTCCCGTGAATAGCCATCTTGCCATAGCCCTTATTCTCAGTGCGTCTGCTATTGCCTTCTCCGGGCAGCAGCCACGGGTCTCCGACACGCAGCTCAACACCGAGGCCGTGGGCCCGGGACTGTCCGCGACGGTGACGCGATTTCAGCGCTCCAACCAGCAGTTATGGGTTGGATATGAGGTGCCGTCTCTTCCACGAAACCATTCGTCTTCATGTAGCGATTCAGATGGCTCCTCGTCTGACGATGGATGCTGCGGTGAAGTTCGACTTGAGGGCTCACGAGACGGCGTGACGGAGACGACGCAGAAGACGGAGCCGGGGAAGATGTACGTCCTGCTGCGTTTTGACCACGGCGCTGTCACAAAAGTCCGGCCTGTTAACGCCGGCTGTCGCCTGAACGCTGGCGGTGTTCCCTTCACGTGGCTGACGGGCGTGCAGCAGGAGGACAGCCTGCGCTTCCTCAGTCAGCTCGTGGGCCAGGATGCGACAGAGAACGCTGTGCTCAATGGTGCGCTTGCCGCGATCGCGATGCACGCGGCTCCTGCGGCCACCGATGAGCTGGCTAAGCTTGCTTCCTCGCCAAACTCGGCGCACCTGCGCGAGAAGGCTGCATTCTGGCTTGGGGCAGAGCGCGGACACGATGGCCTGCTGGCGCTCGAGAAGCTGGTTCACAGCGAGCAGGATCCGCATCTGCGCGAGAAGCTCGCTTTCGACTTTTCCATCAACCATGATCCGGCTGCGACGGACGATCTGCTTGCGCTTGCGAAGTCCGACAGTGAACCGAGGGTTCGCAGCCAGGCGATCTTCTGGCTCGCGCAGAAGGCGGGGAAGAAGGCGACGGCAGCCATCACGAACGCCATCGAGAACGATCCTGAACAGCAGGTGAAGAAGAAAGCGGTCTTCGCACTGAGCCAGCTGCCGAAGGACGAAGGGGTTCCGCAGCTGATCCATGTGGCCCAGACGAACACTAACCCCGCTGTGCGCAAGGACGCAATCTTCTGGCTGGGGCAGTCCGGCGACTCCCGGGCGCTGGCGTATCTCGAGTCGGTGCTCAAGCATTAGGCTCCTTCAGCCTTGATTGCAGGCCACATCTTTCGCCCTCCCACGCGGAGGGCGAAATTGCGTTAGACTCCCTCTGTCCAGCTTTACCGCTAAACTTGAAGCAACGCCGAAAGCCCCACAAGGAGTCGTGTCCGTTGATCGTTCGTTTCCGCCTTCCCGCACTGTGTCCTCGAGTAAAAACACTTGCACTCTTCCTGTTCTTCTTTCTGGCTCCGTCGCTTCTGCTGGCCCAGTCGGAGAAGGAGGTCACCGACATTCTGCACACGCTCTCGCCGCAGTCGCAGAAGACGATTGAGCGTCTTGGAACATTTGACAATCTGCCGGCTGATGAATGGCGCTATCACATCGGCGATCTGGCGCATGGGGAAGACCCCGCACTCAATGACTCCTCCTGGCCCGAGGCGAAACCACACAGCAAGGCCCCGAATGAGGCCGTCTGGTATCGCCGCCTGATTGAGGTTCCGAAGACGCTTAACGGCTACGACCTTACCGGCTCGCGCATCTGGTTCCAGTTCCGCGCCAACGCCAATGGACCTATCCCGGAGATCATTTACTTCAACGGCCGCCGGGTAGCTCTCGGCGACGACCTTGAACCCATCGTCCTCTTCGATCAGGCGAAGCCCGGCGACAAGATCCTGGTCGCGGTGAAGCTGCTGCAGACGGTCGATACCAAGAACTTCGCCTCCGTTTCCACGCGGATTGAGTTTGCGCAGGGACGGCCGAATCCCTCGGATCTGCGGCTGGAGTTTCTTTCGACCGCCGTGCTTCTTCCTTCGCTTTCCAAGGATCCGAAGCAGGGTCTGGCCACACTCGAGCAGTCGATTGCAGCTGTTGATCTGGCTGCGCTCGATGGCAACAATCAGCCGAAGTTCGACTCTTCGCTCGACGCAGCTCGCCGGAAGCTGAAGACGCTCAAACCGACTCTGCAGCAGGCGACGATTCACCTTACGGGCAACTCGCACATCGACGCGGCATGGCTGTGGCCCGTCTCAGAGACTGTTGACGTCGTGAAGCGTACCTTCTCGACCGCGCTGCAGTTGATGAACGAGTATCCCGACTACACCTACACGCAGTCGGCGGCCGCCTATAACGAGTGGATTGCGACGAAGTATCCGGAGATCAACAACGAGATCAAGAAGCGCATCAAGGAAGGTCGCTGGGAGATCGTCGGCGGCATGTGGGTGGAACCGGATCTCAACATGCCCGATGGGGAATCGCAGGTGCGCTCGTTGCTGGTTGGCAAGCGTTGGTTCCAGAAGGAGTATGGCGTCGATGTGCGCATCGGCTGGAATCCAGACTCCTTTGGCTACAACTGGCAGCTGCCGCAGATCTACAAGCGGTCGGGCATGGACTACTTTGTCACTCAGAAGATGACGTGGAACGATACCAATCAGCTTCCATTCAAGCTCTTCTGGTGGCAGTCGCCGGACGGGTCGAAGGTGCTGACTTACTTCCCGCACGACTACGCTAACAGGAATCTGAATCCTGTACGCCTCTCCGCAGACCTTGCCGTCGCGCGACAACGCGCTCCGGGCATGGAGGAGATGATGGATCTCTACGGCGTGGGCGATCACGGCGGCGGTCCGACGCGCGCCATGCTCGACGAAGGGACGCACTGGGCGAAGGACAGCATGATCGTACCCAAGCTGCAGTTTGGCACGGCGCAGAGTTACTTCAACGATGTGGAGCAGAAGCTGTCCAGTGATTCGACGGTATGGGACTACGCCTCGATTGCCAAAGGCTATAAGGCGCCTACGCCGGAG
>Ga0193743_1002530_pt1 | contig 12833 bp, 10 predicted proteins | sample L2c2metaG_FD_143038 | JGI IMG/M metagenome (GOLD analysis project Ga0193743, IMG submission 143038) | Soil microbial communities from a riparian zone of the East river system, Colorado, United States - L2c2 | ecosystem: Environmental > Terrestrial > Soil > Riparian zone | place: USA: East River... | reverse complement strand
CATCGGCGCCAGCGCCATCGTGCTCTCGGGCAGCAGCGGACAGGCGCTCGCTTTCGGCCCGGGGCATGTCGAGCTGACACCCGATGCCGGCGAACGCGGCGTCGCGGTCTATTCCGCCCACCGCGATACCCATTTTCGCTTTCTGCGCGACGTCACCATCGGCGATGAGATCGACATCACACGCAGCGATGGCAGGATGTTCCGCTATCGCGCCGACACCAGTTCGGTGGTGCGCTTCGATGCCTCGGGCATCGACCCGCTGGCCGACGGCTACCAGCTCGTGCTGTCGACCTGCTGGCCGTTCGATGCACTCGTCTCGGGCCCCGAACGCTATCTGCTGTACGCCACCATGATCGAGGCCGATCGATGACTGCGACCTCGTCAGTGGCAAACTTGATGGCTATTTAAATCACCATCGTCCCGTGAGATATTTGCGCCTGCGCCGATCGAAACGAGCTGCCACGACCATGAATTCCCAGGTTCATTATTTGCCGATGACGCCGGGATTGTTTTCGATCCTGGTGGTGCTGTTCGCGGGGCTGGTCATTCTGGTCCAGCTTCGGATTCTCCGCTACGCCTATATACGGCTCGGGATCGGACCCGGCGCCGCGCTATTACTGCTGTTCGGTTCGCTGATCGGCAGCTATTTCAATATTCCGATCGCGGTGCTGCCCGAGACGCATGTCCGCTCCAATGAAGTCGTCGATTTCTTCGGCATGCGCTACATCGTGCCGACGGTAGTGCAATGGCCCGGCACCGTGCTCGCCGTCAATATCGGCGGCGCCGTGATCCCGACCTTGATGTCCGCCTATCTCGTGATCCGATATCAGTTGTGGCTGAGAGCGACGTTGGCCGTCGTCGCCATTGCCTTCGTGATCCATTCGATGGCCACGCCGGTGCACGGCCTCGGCATCGCGGTGCCGGTGTTTGCGCCGGTCGTCGCTACCGCGATCCTCGCGTTTATCCTGTCGCGCGAATACGCGCCGCCATTGGCCTATATCGGGGGCTCGATGGGCACGCTGATCGGCGCCGACCTGCTCAATCTCGACAAGATCAGCGGCCTCGGCGCGCCGGTCGCCTCGATCGGCGGCGCCGGAACGTTCGACGGGATTTTCCTGACCGGCATTCTGGCGGTGCTGCTCGCCGGCATTGCCTCGCCCACCCGTATGCGGCCGGCCCGCTATTGAAGCCTCACGGCTAGTGCGCCAGCGTAGCCGGCCTCAGGCTGAAACGTGACCACAACTCTTCTCCCTCGCCCCGCTCTTGCGGGGCGAGGGAGACGAACTCGCGCGTGTGTCGATTTGGCTCAAACCCATCCCGCTTCAGTGGCTGATCATCCACGGCCGCGCGGTTGGAAAACTCTTGGCGCCGCTTCGGGTCTTGGTCACCAGGCGCGACGGCTTGCCGGAACAGCAGCCGCAGCCCGCCTTGTGCGAGGCCTTGTATTGATCGACGGTCTTGGGCGCGTGGGAGCTGCGTTCGTTGGTCGCGTGCGCCTTGCGCTCGTCGGACGGCATGCAGAAAAAATTCGGCGCGGTCAGGATCGCACGCGGCGATTCTCCGGCGCATTGCGGGCAATCCTGCGGCTCGTCACATTCCGCCATCGGGCGCATGTCGGTGAACGGACCGCACTCGTTACAGAGATAATCATAAACAGGCATTCTGTTCTCCCCGGCTTCAATCGATAACATGCGAGTGGAATGTGGGGCGGCAAACAGGCACCGCCCCACACCCCGTCGCAGGGAGCTACTTGTCTTGTGACAGCGGCATCTGGATGTCGCCCTTGATGTGCTTGATCGGGCCGGCCGCGGACGGCATGACGTCGAAGTCGAAGATCTCGGTCGGCAGCCACAGCGTGGCGCAGGCGTTCGGGACGTCGACGACACCAGAGATGTGGCCCTGGCACGGCGCGGTGCCCAGGATCGAATAGGCCTGGGCGCCGGAATAGCCGAACTTCTTGAGATATTCGATCGCGTTCAGGCAGGCCTGCCGGTAGGCGATGTGCACATCGAGATAATGCTGCTCGCCTTGCTCGTCGACCGAGATGCCTTCGAAGATCAAATAGTCCTTGTAGTTCGGCGTGATCGGCGACGGCTTGAACACGGGATTCTTGATGCCGTATTTGGCAACGCCGTCCTTGATGACGTCGACCTTGATGTGCAGCCAGCCGGCCATTTCGATGGCACCGCAGAAGGTGATCTCGCCGTCGCCCTGGCTGAAGTGCAGGTCGCCCATGGAGAGACCGCCACCGGGCACATAGACCGGGAAATACACTTTCGAGCCGCGCGACAGGTCCTTGATGTCGCAATTGCCGCCATGCTCGCGCGGCGGCACGGTGCGGGCGCCCTCGGCAGCGATCTTGGCCTTGACGTCGCCCTTGGCCTGACCGGCATGCGTCGTCGGCGCGAACGGCGGGTTGGCCAATCCAGGCACCCGGGTCGGGTTGGTCGCGATCAGCGCGGCCTCGCGCTCGTTCCAGGTCGCCAGCATCTTCGGATCCGGCAGACAGCCGATCAGGCCGGGATGGATCAGGCCGGCGAAATTCACGCCGGGGATGTGGCGCGACGAGGTGTAGAGGCCCTTGATGTCCCAGATCGATTTCTGTGCCAGCGGGAAATGATCGGTCAGGAAGCCGCCGCCGTTCTTCTTCGAGAAGAAGCCGTTGAAACCCCAGAGGCTTTCCTTGAGCGGACCGACGTCGAGCAGATCGACCACCAGGAGATCGCCGGGCTCCGCGCCCTTCACGCCGATCGGGCCGGACAGGAAGTGCACGATCGACAGGTCGATGTCGCGCACATCGTCCGCCGAATCGTTGTTCTTGATGAAGCCGCCGGTCCAGTCGACGGTCTCGATGATGAAGTCGTCGCCCGGGTTGACCCATTCCACGATCGGAATGTCGGGATGCCAGCGGTTGTGGATCTTGTCGTTTTCGTAGGCCGACTGCGAAAGATCGACCTTGATCAGCGTATCTGGCATCAATTAGCTCCCCTGTTTACACGTTTTGCTGGAACTTCAGGATAGGACTTAAACCGACAAATATTTCGAGATTTGGGCGGCATCGACGCTGGCCCGCGCATCGTCGCGCACGATTTCGCCGTTCTCGATGACCAGCACGCGATCGGCGATGTCGAGCGCAAAGCTCAGGACCTGCTCGGAAACCACGATCGACAAACCGCGCTGGTCGCGAATGCGCTTCAAGGTGCGGGCCATCTCCTGGATGATCGACGGCTGGATGCCTTCGGTCGGCTCATCCAACAACAGCACCTTGGGCTTGGTGGCGAGCGCGCGGGCGATCGCAAGCTGCTGTTGCTGACCGCCGGACAGATTGCCGCCACGGCGCCCCTTCATCTCCAGCAGCACCGGAAACAGCTCGTAGATATCGCCCGGTACTTCGCTGTCACCCGATGTAACAAGGCCAGTCTCGATATTTTCCTTCACCGTCATGGTCGAAAAGATCATGCGACCCTGCGGTACGTAGGCCAGACCCTTGGAGACCCGTTCAAAGCTTTTCAGCTTGCTGATCTCCGAACCTTCCATGGTCACCGAACCGCTCTTGGTCGGCACGATCCCCATCAGCGACTTCATCAGCGTGGTCTTGCCCATGCCGTTGCGCCCCATGATCGCAACGATTTCGTTGGGCGCGACCGCAACGTTGAGGCCGTGCAGCACCTCGCTCTGGCCGTAGGCGACATGCAGATCCGAGATAGCCAGCATTGAAGCGCTCCTTGTCCTGTACCTGCTAGTGCCCGAGATAGACTTCGATGACCTTGGGGTCGTTCTTGACGTGGTCCATAGTGCCTTCCGACAGGATCTGGCCCTGATGCAGCACCGTGACCTTATGCGCGATGTCCTCGACGAATTTCATGTCGTGCTCGATGACCAGGACCGAGCGGTTCTGGATGATGCGGTTGAGCAGTTCGGCGGTCTTGGCGCGCTCGCTGACGCTCATGCCGGCGACCGGCTCGTCGAGCATCAGCAATTCCGGATCCTGGATCAGCAGCATGCCGATCTCGAGCCATTGCTTCTGGCCATGGCTGAGCAGTTCGGCCTTCACATTGAGTTTGTCCTTCAGGAAGATCATCTCCGCGACTTCATGCACGCGGTCACGAACCGTGGCGTCGCGTGTAAAGGTCAACGCCCCGAACACGGTGCGGCCGCGCGGAAATGATATTTCGAGGTTCTCGAACACCGTGAGATCGTCGTAGATCGACGGCGTCTGGAATTTACGGCCGACCCCGGCCTGCACGATCTGGTTCTCCTTCATCTTCGTGAGGTCTTTGTCACGGAAATGAATCGAGCCGGAGGTGGCTTTGGTCTTGCCGCAGATCAGGTCAAGCACCGTGGTCTTGCCGGCGCCGTTGGGACCGATGATGACGCGGATCTCGTTCTCCTCGACATAGAACGACAGGTCGTTGACGGCCTTGAATCCGTCAAAGGAAACCGTCAGCGACTCGACCGAGAGCAGGAATCCCTTGGGTTGATGACCTATCAGCATGATCGTCTCCTCACTCGGCCGGCGCGCCGTCGGCGACGGAGCTATCGATGGACGCGACCCAGCCCGGCTTGCGCGACGCGATCAGGCGATCGATGCGCGGCTGCACGTAGTCGCCCCAGATGCCGGCGATGCCGTCCGGGAAGGCAAGCACCACCGCGATGAACAGGCCGCCGAGCCCGAACAGCCATAATTCCGGAAAGGATTCCGACAGGCTGGTCTTGGCGAAGTTGACCAACAGCGTGCCGTAGATCGCGCCAAGGATCGAGAGCCGTCCGCCGACCGCGGTATAGATCACCATCTCGATCGACGGCACGATACCGACAAAGGACGGCGACATGAAGCCGACATTGAGCGCGAACATGGCGCCGCCGATCGCCGAAAACACCGCGGCGATGGTGAAGGCGAAGATCTTGAAGTTGGCGACGCTATAGCCGGAGAACCGCACCCGGTCCTCCTTGTCGCGCATCGCGATCAGGATGCGGCCGAGCTTCGAGTGCCGGACGAACTGGGCGATGAAGATGCAGACGAACAGGCAGCCCACTTCGAAGAAATAGAGCACGATCTTGGCGTGATCCGGCCGGATGTCCCATCCCTTGAGGGTGCGCAGGTCGGTCATGCCGTTGATGCCGCCGGTGTACCCCTGCTGCCCCACGATCAGGATGGTCAGGATGGCTGCAACCGCCTGGGTGATGATGGCAAAGTAGGTGCCGCCGACCCGGCGCTTGAACATAGCGGTGCCGATGATCAGGGCAAAGATACCGGGCACCAGCACGATCGCGAGAATTGTGAAGGTGAGACTATGGAACGGCTGCCAGAATAGCGGCAGCGAGGTGATCTGATTCCAGTCCATGAAATCGGGAATCCCGGGGGTCGACTGGATCTTGGTGTTTTCGACCGAAGATGCCTCGAGCTTGAGGAACATCGCCATGCAGTAACCGCCGAGGCCGAAGAACACGCCCTGCCCCAGACTAAGAATGCCGCCATAGCCCCAGCAGATCACCAAGCCCAATGCGACGAAGGCGTAAGTCAGATATTTAGCGACCAAGTTGAGCCTGAAGACATCGAGGCAGAGCGGCAGGATCACCACCAGGAACGCGGCGAGCACCAGGATTCCGATCAGCTCCGACCGATTGACGAAACGATTGGCCTTCATGACTTCAGCCCTTTTTTTGTTACTTGCGAACCTTGAGGGCGAACAGACCCTGCGGGCGCAGCATCAGAATTCCGACAACGGCGAGCAGCGTGATGACCTTCGCCATCGACCCTGACATGAAGAATTCGAGCGTCGACTGGGTCTGCGAGATACTGAAGGCGGATGCGATGGTGCCGAGCAGGCTGGCGGCACCGCCGAACACGACCACCAGGAAGGTATCGACGATGTAGAGCTGGCCGGAGGTCGGCCCGGTCGAGCCGATCATGGTGAAAGCGCTGCCGGCGATGCCGGCGATACCGCAGCCGAGGCCGAAGGTGTAGCGGTCGACCTTCTCGGTATTGATGCCGACCGCGCCGGCCATGATGCGGTTCTGCACCACGGCGCGGACCTGGCGGCCCCAGCGCGATTTGTACATGACATAGCCGACCACCATCGTGATCAGCAATGTCAGCGTCATCACGAAGATGCCGTTGATCGGAATCTCGATGCTGTCGGTGACATTCAGCGAACCGAGCATCCATTGCGGCAATTCGACGCCGACTTCACGCGCACCGAAGATCGAACGGTAGGCCTGCTGTAGAATGAGGCTCAAGCCCCAGGTCGCGAGCAGCGTATCGAGCGGGCGCTTGTATAGATGTCGTATCAGTGCCCATTCCACCAGCATTCCGAGCGCACCGGAGGCGAAAAACGCCAATATCATCGCGAGGAAGAAGTAGCCGGCAAACAATCCCGGCAGATAGGCCTGGAAGAAATTCGAGGTCATCCAGGTGACGTAGGCGCCGAGGATCATGAACTCGCCATGGGCCATGTTGATGACGCCCATCTGGCCGAAGATGATCGCAAGACCGAGCGCCATCAGCACGTAGACCGAAAACAGGATCAGGCCGGCAAAGCCCTGCATGACGAAGATCGAGCCGAGATCACCAATCGAATAGTCGCCAAACATCGATGTCCTCCGTCAGGGAAAGTCCCGCGCCGCGAGCCCATTCGCGGCGCGGGGTCTTGAAGCGCGGACTGCAACAGCGGGTGGCAAAATCCGCGCCAGGGAGAAGCTTGCTCGGGAAGAACACGAAGGAATGGTCGTGCATTCTTCCCGGAGCGCTCTTACTGGTAGCCCTTGGGGAACGGATCCGGCTCGACGAGATCGGCGGTTTCGTAGATCAGTTCGAACTGGCCATCGAGCTTGGCGCGACCGACTCGGGTCTTCGACCAGAGATGGTGATTTTCGTGGATGCGCACGTAACCTTCGGGCGCGCCCTTGAATTCGACACCGGGCGATGCCGCCGCGATCTTGTCGACGTCGAAGCTGCCGGCCTTCTCGGCGGTCAATTTCCACAGCCACGGGCCGAGATAGGCGGCCTGCGTCACGTCGCCGATCACGGTCTTCTCGCCCCACATCTTCTTGAAGGCGGGAACGAACAGCTTGTTGTTCGGATTGTCGAGCGACTGGAAGTACTTCATGCAGGCATAGGCGCCGGCGATGTTCTCGCCGCCGATGCCGTCGATTTCGTCTTCGGTCACCGAGATCGTCAGCAGCGTCTGCTTCGACAGGTCGATACCGGCCGCCTTGAGCTGCTTGTAGAACGCCACGTTCGATCCGCCGACGACGTCGGCGAAGATCACGTCGGGCTTGGTCAGCTTGATCTTGTTGATGACCGAGTTGAACTGGGTGTTGCCGAGCGGATAATATTCTTCGCCGACGACCTTGCCCTTGAGCACGTTCTCGACGTGCTTGCGCGCGATCTTGTTCGAGGTGCGCGGCCAGATGTAGTCCGACCCGATGAAGAAGAACGATTTCGCGTTCTTTTCCTTGGCGACCCAATTCAGGCTGGCGAGGATCTGCTGGGTGGCTTCCTGACCGGTATAGATGACGTTCTTGGACTGCTCGAGACCTTCGTAGAAGGTCGGGTAATAGAGCATGCCGTTATATTGCTCGAGCACCGGCAACACCGCCTTGCGGGATGCCGAGGTCCAGCAGCCCATGATCGCCGCTACCTTGTCGTTGACCAGAAGCTTCTTGGCCTTTTCCGCGAAGGTCGGCCAATCGCTGGCGCCGTCTTCCTGGATGATCTTGATCTTGCGACCAAGGATGCCGCCGGCTTCGTTGATCTGCGCGATCGCGAGCTTTTCGGACTCGATCGAACCGGTTTCCGAGATCGCCATGGTGCCGGTGGCCGAATGCAGGATGCCGACGGTCACTTCAGTATCGGTAACCGCGAGTCCGGTGGTGTTGATCGCGGAGGTTGCCGGCACATCGGCAAAAGATGGGCGAGGAAGCATGGTGAGGGCGGGGATCGCCGCCATTCCCATCAGCAGCTTGCGGCGAAATGCCGACTGCAGCCCCTGTTTATTCTCGTCTGACATATCTACCCCGTTGATGTTCGAGTACGCGCTATTGGCGGCACAAGAATTGCTGAGATTGTGCGGTGCACAGATACGCAAGATCGCGTATATTGCACCGCAAAATAGCGACGTAGATTTTGCAGCGGGGATTTTGCGCGAGGTTTTCTGCGGGGTAGGGAGTTTAAGAGTGGCAGGGCGGCAGCGGATAGACCGCGTCAGGCGCCAATATAATCAATGGGTTGCCAACCAGACGTTGGAAGATTACGCGCTGCGCTTCACCGCCAAGAGCGCGCGGCGCTGGTCCGCCGCCCGCGTCGCCAACACCGCGCTGGGCGCGATCTCGTTCCTGGCACTCGAAGCAATCGGCGGCACCATCACCCTCAACTATGGCGTCACCAACGCCACCGCCGCCATCCTCGTCGTCAGCGTCATCATTTTCTGCTGCGGCCTGCCGATCGCCTATCACGCCGCCCGATACGGCATCGATATCGATCTTCTGACCCGCGGCGCCGGGTTCGGCTACATCGGCTCGACCATCACCTCGCTGATCTACGCCTCGTTCACCTTCATCTTCTTCGCCATCGAGGCGGTGATTCTCGCGACCGCCCTGGAGCTATGTTTCGGAATCCCACGCCCGATCGGCTATCTCCTCAGCGCCGTCGTGATTATTCCGCTGCTGGTCACCTACGGCATCACTCTGATCAGCCGTTTTCAGCTATGGACGCAGCCGCTCTGGATCATTCTCAACATCCTGCCCTTTGCGGCGATCGCCTATGCCAATCCGCACTCCTTTGTCGAATGGCGTAACTTTGCCGGCGAGCACGGCGATCCGGGCGGTCATCTCGATCTCCTGCTGTTCGGCAGCGCCGCCTCGGTCGTATTCGCGCTGGTGGCCCAGATCGGCGAGCAGGTCGACTTCCTGCGCTTCCTGCCGCGCGACCGCCGGACCTCGCGGCGATCGTGGTGGATCGCGTTGCTCGGTGCCGGTCCGGGCTGGATTTTCGCCGGCGCCCTCAAGCTGATGGCCGGATCGTTCCTGGCGTTCTTTGCGCTGAGCCACGGCTTGTCCGAAGAACATGCCGCCGAGCCCGCGCACATGTATCTCGAAGCGTTTCGCTATGTGCTGTCGCAGCCGGATCTGGCGTTGGCATTGACCGGCACCTTCGTGATCCTGTCGCAGGTGAAGATCAACGTCACCAACGCCTATGCCGGCTCGATCGCATGGTCGAACTTCTTTTCCCGCCTCACGCATAGCCATCCCGGCCGCGTGGTCTGGCTGGTGTTCAACGTGCTGGTCGCCTTGCTGCTGATGGAGATCGGTGTCTATCGGGCACTCGAGCAGACGCTCGCGCTTTACTCCAACGTCGCCATCGCCTGGGTCGGTGCGCTGGTCGCCGATCTCGTCATCAACAAGCCGCTCGGCCTGCGCCCGCGGCACATGGAGTTCAAGCGCGCGCATCTCTACGACATCAATCCGGTCGGCGTCGGCGCGATGACGATCGCCACCATCGTTTCGATCAGCGCCTTCTACGGCCTGTTCGGACCGACGCTGAGGGCGCTTTCGCCGTTCGTCGCCCTGCTCGCGGCGTTCGTCGCGGCGCCTGTGATCGCCTATGCAACCGACGGCAAATATTACATCGCGCGCAAACCGAAGCGGAGCTGGCAGAATCTCGAAGCGATCCAGTGCTGTATCTGCGAGCATTCGTTCGAGCCCGAGGACATGGCGTCGTGTCCGGCCTATGCCGGGCCGATCTGCTCGCTGTGCTGTTCGCTGGATGCGCGCTGCCACGACCTTTGCAAGCCGCACGCGCGGATCCAGGCGCAAGTTTCCGAAACCCTCGGCGCCCTGCTGCCGAAGCCGATCTATGCCCGGGTCAATTCGCAGTTCGGACACTATCTCGGCGTCTTCATCATATCCGCCGGACTGGTCGGACTGACCTTGGGACTGATCTACCTGCAAACGACCTCGGCGGCGATCCACGGCGACGAGCTGCGGCTATCCGGCGTGCTGTGGAAGGTGTTCTTCTCGCTGACGATCATCATCGGCGTCGTCGCCTGGCTGTTCGTACTGGCGCAGCAAAGCCGGCGCGCGGCAGAGGAAGAGACCAGGCGGCAGACCGCGCTGTTGATCCAGGAAATCGACGCCCACAAGCGCACCGACATCGAATTGCAACGCGCCAAGGAGGTCGCGGAATCTGCCAATCTTGCCAAGAGCCGCTACGTCGTGGGCTTGAGCCATGAACTGCGCTCGCCGCTGAACGCCATCAGCGGCTATGCGCAATTGCTGGAGCAGGATTCGAGCCTGCAATCCAAGCCGCGCGACCAGGTGCGCGTGGTACGCCGCAGCGCCGATCATTTGTCGGGGCTGATCGACGGCATTCTCGATATCTCGAAAATCGAGGCGGGCCGGCTCTATCTGTCGCGGGATGAGGTTCGCCTAAGCGAGTTTCTCGACCAGCTCGTCGGCATGTTCCGGCTGCAAGCCGCCGCCAAGGGCATCGATTTCGTCTTCACCCGTCCGCCGGTGCTGCCGGTCGTGGTGTACGCCGATGAAAAGCGGCTGCGCCAGATCCTGATCAATCTGTTGTCGAACGCCATCAAGTTCACCCAGGCCGGCAGCGTGCGGTTTGTCGTCCACTATCGCAGCCCGGTCGCGGAATTCGAAGTGATCGACACCGGACCGGGAATCCGGGCCACCGACCTCGATCGGATTTTCGCGCCGTTCGAACGCGGCGAACTCGGTGTTTCGCAGCCGCAGACCGGGACGGGCCTCGGGCTGACGATCAGCCGGTTGCTCGCGGGCGTGATGGGCGGCGACATCCAGGTCAGTAGCGTCGTCGGTACCGGCAGCACCTTCCGCGTCAAGATGCTGTTGTCCGAAGTGATCAATCCAACGCGGATCGCGCCGGTCGATGCGCCGGTGTTCGGCTATCACGGCCCGCGCAAGACCATCCTGGTGACCGACGACGATCCGATCCAGCGCGATCTGCTGCGCGAGGTGCTGACGCCGTTGGGCTTCATCCTGCTCAGCGCACCGGATGGACCGGCCTGTCTGGCGCTGGCGCAGCATTGCCGACCCGATCTTTTCCTGCTCGATATCTCGATGGCCGGCATGACCGGATGGACGGTCGCGGAAACGCTGCGTTCGAACGGCCACCATCAGGCCCGCATCCTGATGGTTTCGGCGAGCGCGCTGGAAGCGCACGGCGCACCGCTGGCGCAGCCGTTCCACGACGGCTATCTGATGAAGCCGATCGATATTCCGCGGCTTCTGGAAATGATCCGGCAGTTGCTCAAGATCGAATGGCAATATGAGACCGACCAGATCTCGGCGCCACGCTGGAAGCCGGACAGGGACTCGCGGCCGCCGGTGAAGGATGTGGAAGAACTGATCGATCTCGGGCAGATGGGTTACATTCGCGCGATCCAGGTCAAGCTGGACACACTCGGAAACGAACACCCTGAACATGCCGCCTTCGTGTCGCAAATGCGCACGCTGATCGACCGTTTCGATCTCGATCAGTACATGGCAACCCTGAAGACGCTGTACAGCTATGACCACTGAATCCAAAAAACGCGATGTCGCACTGATCGTCGATGATTCTCCGGAAACGCTGCGGCTGCTGACCGACGCGCTGGACGGCGCCGGCATGACGGTGATGGTCGCGATGGACGGCGCGGCGGCGATGCGGATCGTCGACCAGATCACGCCCGACATCATCCTGCTCGACGCCGTGATGCCCGGCATGGACGGCTTCGAGACCTGCCGCAGGCTGAAGCGCGATGCCGGCCTGAGCAATGTGCCTGTGATCTTCATGACCGGATTGGCGGAGACCGAACACATCGTGCACGGACTGGAAGCCGGCGGCGTCGATTACGTCACCAAGCCGATCGTGATCCAGGAAATGCTGGCGCGGATCAGGGTGCATCTGGCCAATGCACGGCTGACCCAGAGCGCCCGCGCCGCGCTCGACGTCTCCGGACGGTTTCTGTTCGCCGTCAGCCGGCAGGGCAAGATCATGTGGGCGACGCCGCAGGCGCAGAAATTATTGTCGGATCATCTTCCCGCCGCAACCGATGACGAGCTCGAGCTGCCACCGTCGATGCTGCAATGGCTCGAACAGACTCAAAAAAGCAGCACCGGATCGAAAGCCCAGACGACGGCGTCATTTCCCGACAACCCGCAGCTACAGTTGCAATACATGGGAAAATCCGGACCAAACGAATTCCTGCTGCGCTTGGCCAAGGATTCCAGCCCGGATTTGCCGGCAAAATTCAGCAGCGAGCTTGGCTTGACCACCCGTGAAGGCGAAGTGCTGTCGTGGCTGTCGAAGGGCAAGACCAACCGCGACATCGCCCAGATCCTCGGCCTCAGCCCGCGGACGGTCGACAAGCATCTCGAGCAGATCTACGCCAAGCTCGGCGTCGAAAACCGCACCGCCGCCGCCGCCATCGCCACCAATGCGAGCCGGCGGAATTCGTGAGAGGGCGGGAGCGGAAACACTCTCAGTCGTCATCGCCCGGCCTTGACCGGGCGATCCAGTATTCCAGAGCGTTGGAGTTGAACATGAGCGCCCTGGAATACTGGATCACCCGCTTTCGCGGGTGATGACGGCTTTTCGTGGAGCAACCACCGCTACGGCGCCAGCACCGAACCCCATTGCTTCGCGGTCTGTATAATCCAGTCGCGATACAGCGTCAGTGGCGTTACGCCGGTGAGGCCGCCGCAGCCGCCGGTGCTGTTGGGGCCGGTCGACCAACTGACGATTCCGACGATCACCGGCTTGCCCTGTTGATCCTCGAATACCGGCCCGCCGGAATCGCCGGTGCAGGCGCCCAATC
>Ga0193743_1002529_pt1 | contig 12838 bp, 13 predicted proteins | sample L2c2metaG_FD_143038 | JGI IMG/M metagenome (GOLD analysis project Ga0193743, IMG submission 143038) | Soil microbial communities from a riparian zone of the East river system, Colorado, United States - L2c2 | ecosystem: Environmental > Terrestrial > Soil > Riparian zone | place: USA: East River... | reverse complement strand
TGGTAGAAATACCAGCCGGAGCGCTCCCGCCGCGTGCTCGGTGGCGGCGCGGCGGCCACGGATGTGGCGGCGGTGACCTCGGCCATCGGTCGTCCTTTGGTCAGGCGGGCCAAAGGCCGCGGGCGGTATAGACGTCGCGCAACACGTCGACGCGATCGGTCATGATGCCATCCACGCCGAGATCAAGTAACTGGTGCATCGGGCCGGGTTCGTCGATCGTCCAGACATGAACCTGCAGACCGAGCCGATGCGCGTACGCGACGAAGCGTGCATCGGTGACGGTGAACCGCCCGTAGCGGACCGGGACCTGGGCCGCGACCACTGACGGGTGCATCCGGACCGGTCTGTTGCCGCGGGAGGCCAGCCAGAGCCGGGTCACGCCGCGCATACCGAGCGACGTCGCCACCTCCGGGCCGGCGAGGGCGCGGACCCGGGCCAGGCGGGAGTCGCTGAAGCTCGCCAGCAGGACCCGGTCGGCGGCCTTGGCGTCGCCGACCGCCCGCACGGTGGGCTCGATGCCCGGCGACGACTTCACGTCGATGTTGAACCGCACCTGCGGCCACGCGGCCAGGACATCGTCCAGCCGGGGTACGGCGGCCGCGCCCGCGACACGTACCGTGGCCAGATCCTTGATCGTGAGGTCCCGGATCCGGCCCGGCTGGCCGGTCAGCCGGCGCAGGTCGGAGTCGTGGAAGACGACCGCGACGCCGTCGCGCGTGCCGTGCACGTCGGTCTCGACGTAGCGGTAGCCGAGCGCCACCGCGCGGGCGAAGGCCTCGGCGGTGTTCTCGTCACCGTCGGCGGCGCCGCCCCGGTGGGCGAAGGCGAGCGGTGTGGGCTCGTCAAGGTACGGGTGCACGCGACGGAGTATGCCGGCCGGAACCGACGATAGGGTGACGGCCATGCGGGCGGTGGGCATCGATTTCGGCACCTCGCACACGGTGGCGGTGGTCGCCGTCGATGGCGCGCCGGCCCGGCCGCTGTTGTTCGACGGCTCGCCGCTGCTGCCGTCCGCCGTCTATCTGGATCCTGGCGGCCGGCTGGTCGCCGGGCAGGACGCGGTGCGGGCGGCGCGGCTGGACCCGGTCCGGTTCGAACCCAACCCGAAACGCCGGGTCGACGAGGGGTCGGTGCTGCTCGGTTCTTCGTCCGTGGCGGTGTCCGCGCTGGTCGGGGCGGTGCTGGCGCGGGTCGCCGAGGAGGCGCGGCGGTGGGCGGGCGAGGCCTATTCGGTGGTGTTGACGCATCCGGCTGGGTGGTCGTCGGTGCGGTGCGGGGTGTTGGTCGCGGCGGCGCTGGAGGCCGGGCTGCCCGGGGAGCCGGCGTTGCTGCCGGAGCCGGTCGCGGCGGCCCGCTATTTCACGGCGGTGCTGCGCGGGTCGGTGCCGCCGGGTTCCGCGTTGGCGGTCTATGACCTGGGCGGCGGCACGTTCGACGCGGCGGTGGTGCGGCGCTCGCCCGCGGGGTTCGAGGTGCTCTCCGCACACGGCCTGTCCGACGTCGGCGGGCTCGACCTCGACCAGGCGCTGGTCGAGCACCTCGGCGCGGCCTACTCGCCGTCGCGGACCGCGGTGTGGAACGCGCTGCTGACGCCGGCCGACACGGCGCACCGGCGGCAGCGGGCGCTGCTCTACGACGACGTGCGGGGCACCAAGGAGGCGCTGTCGCGGACCTCGTCGGCGGACGTGCACGTGCCGGGGTTGGAAGTCGCGGCGCACGTGACCCGCGACGAGCTGGAGGCGCTGGCGCGGCCGATGCTGGCGCGGACGGTCGAGTCTCTGGGCCGGACGATCGCGGACGCCCGGCTGGCTGAGGAGGATCTCGTCGGGGTGTTCCTGGTCGGCGGGTCGAGCCGGATGCCGCTCGTCGCGCGGATGATCCACCAGGAGCTGGGTATCGCTCCGACGGCGCTGGAACAGCCCGAGACGGTGGTGGCGCAGGGTGCGGTCAGCCTGGAGCCGGCGCCGCCCGGTCATCGGGTGCCGGCGCAGCGCCGCCCGATCACGCCGACGACGCCGATGCCGCCACCGACCGGCCCGGGCTATCCGGCGCCGGGCAGTCCCGTGGGCGGGCCGGGTTATCCGGCGCCGGCCAGCCCCGCGGGCGGCCCGGGATATCCGGCACCGGCGAGCCCGGCGGCCGGTTATGCGGTGCCAGCCCAACGGGATCGGGCCGCGCGGCCGGCCCCGACGAGCGGGCGTGCCGGGTTGGCCTGGATGGTGGTGCTGAGCGCGCTGGTCGCCGTGGCCGCGGTCGTGCTGGTGGTGCTGCTCGCGAACGGCTGACGGTTATTGCCGTGGCGGCCACCTGCCGGATACAGATCAACGGGTAGCGGGCTCGTCCGCCGTGGCCACCCGTTGACCAGGGACGGCAGCCGGCAACCGCTCGTCCAGCTTCCGCCAGACCGGCCAGATCAACGGTGCCAGCGACACCGCCAGGTAGCACGCTCCGACCCCGAGCATCGCCCAGCGCACCCCGACCGCACCCGCGACGGCCCCGCCGATCAGGCCGCCGAGCGGGATGCCGGCCCAACTGACCGCCGTGGCCAGGCCCTGCACGCGCGCCATCATGTGTGGCGGGATCCGCTCGTACATGACCGCGCCGAGGATCGGGTTGACCGCCGCGAGCGCCAGGCCGGCGATGAACGACACCGCGTAGAGCAGCCAGACGTCGTCGGAGAGCCCCGCGGCGGCGAACCGCGGCGCGCCGCCGACCAGGAACCCGAGGGTGAACAGCGCCCAGCGCGGCGCCCGGGGCGCGATCGCGGTGAACACGACGTTGCCGAGCACCGCGCCGACGCCGAACGACGCGCCGGCGACGCCGAGCACCACCGGCGATCCGATCATGGTCGCCCACAACGGCAGCAGCACCGACTGGTAGGCGGCGTCGAACAGGTTGGTGGCGAGCAGCATGAGCACGATCGCGCCGACCAGCCGGTCGCGCCGGACGAAGTCGAGGCCGGCCCGCAGCGCGCGGCCGTAGGACTCCTCCGCGACCGGCGCCTCGGCCGGTCCGACCCGGACCGCCACAACCAACAATGCTGAGATCGCGAACGTGGCCGCGTCGAAGAGCAGCACGGTCGGCGCGTCGAGGACCGCGATCAGCACGCCGCCAGCCGGTGCGCCCAGCAGCGTCGCCAGCCGCGACAATCCGTCCTGGAGGCTGGTCGCGCGGGTCATCTCGACGCCGGACGCCTCGGCGACCCGGGGGAAGACCGCGTGCTTGGCGGTGTCGCCGAAGCCGCGCAGCCCACCCGCGATGCCGACCAGCACGAGCAGCCCGCCGAAGTGGATCCGGTCGTGCAGCAGCGGGATGGCCGCGACCGCGAGCGCGCTGATGGCGTCGGCGCCGATGCTGAACCGGCGGCCACCGATCCGGTCGATCAGCGGACCGCCGGCCGCCGCGGCGACGACATAGGGCAGCATCTCGACGAACGCGACCACCCCGGCGCGGGTCGCCGAGCCGGTGGTGGCCAGCACGAACCAGGGCAGCGCGAGCGCGCTCATCCGGGTGCCGACGGCGGAGACCACCTCGGCGCTGAGCAGGGCGACCAGCCCGCGCCGGCTCATTGCTCGGCCTCCGGGAACGGCAGGATCTGCACCTGGACGACAACCCGCTCGGTGCCCTCGGGCTGCGGGACCTCACGGTCGTCGCGCCGGTAGCGGCCCAGCAGCGCGAAGATCTCCCCGTGCAGTTCGGCGGCCTGCTCGGCGGTGAGCCGCAACGGCCAGTCGCTGATGGTGAACGAGTCGCCCCAGGCCGGCGCGATCGAGGCCATCTCGTCGAGGAACCGGTCGACCCGGTCCGCGTATTGCGCCGCGACCGCGCGCAGGTAGCCCTCGGTCTCCGGCGGCGCGTTCGCCGGGTCGACGTCGATGGTGGTGCTCTTGTGTGCCGCCTTCCACCAGCGCTCCCGGCCCACGTTTCGCTCCGGGTCGTCGACCACGAAGCCATAGGTGGCCAGGATCCGCAGGTGGTAACTGGTCGCGCCGGTCGACTGCCCGAGCCGCTCGGCCAAGGTCGTCGCGGTGGCCGGCCCGTGTTCACGCAACAGGCCGAGAATCCGCACCCGCAGCGGGTGGGCGAGCCCGCGCAGCGTCGTCGCGTCTACCCGAACTTCACGCTCCGTCATCGATGCAAAGATATCTTTGCATCGACTTCTTTGCAAGGGAGTCTTTGCATGCGACGGCACGGTTTCTGTCGGTGCCTCGTGCGACGATCCCTGCCGTGACGCGACGCATCGACACGACCGAGCGCCGGGCCCGCCTGGCCATCCGCCACCGCCTGGCCGGGCCGCTCGCCCACGACCCGGTGGAGGTCACCCGCGACCTCGTGGTGCTGCACGCCACCGACGCGGCGACGGTCTACCTGTCGGCTGCGGCGCGCCTGCACGCGCCGGTCATCAAGGACATCGAGCACGCGTTATACGAGCACCGCACGCTCATCCGGATGCTCGGCATGCGCCGCACGATGTTCATCGCCCCCGTCGAGCACGCCCCGATCGTGCAGGCGGCCTGCACCGACGCCATCGCGGTGACCCAGCGCAAGCTGCTGCTCAAGCACCTCGCCGAGGCCGGCCAGGACGGCGGCGACGAGTGGCTGCGCGACGTCGAGCGGGGCACCCTGGCCGCGCTGGCCGCCCGCGGCTCGGCCACCGCCGCCCAGCTCTCCGCCGACGAGCCCCGGCTGCGCACCCTGCTGTCGATCGACGAGGGCAAGAACTACGGCGCCACCCCGGCGATCAACTCCCGGGTGCTCAACCTGCTCTCCATGCAGGGCCTGATCGTCCGCGGCCGGCCGCGCGGCTCGTGGCTGTCCACGCAATACGAGTGGGCGCCCGCCGACGCCTGGGTGGCGGGCGGCCTGCACCAGCACGACGCGGCCACCGCGCGGGTCGAGTTGGCCCGGTTGTGGCTGGCCCGCTTCGGCCCGGCGACACCGGCCGACCTCAAGTGGTGGGCCGGCTGGACGGGCGCCCAGGTCAAGGCCGCACTGGCTGCCCTCGACGTCGAAGAGGTGACCCTCGACGGCGGCGAGACCGGCGTCGTCCTCCCCGACGACACGGCCCCGGTCGAGACCCCCGACCCGTGGGTGGCCCTGCTCCCGGCCCTCGACCCGACGATCATGGGTTGGGTCGGCCGCGAGTGGTATCTGGGGCCGCACGCGCCGGCCCTGTTCGACCGCTCCGGCAACCCAGGCCCGACGATCTGGGCCGACGGGCGGGTGGTCGGCGGCTGGGCCCAACACGCCGACGGCCGCGTCGTCCACCGCTTCCTCGAGGATGTGTCGGCCGGCACGAAGAAACGCGTCGCGGCGGCCGCCACCGACCTCGCCGACTGGCTCGGCGACGTCCGGGTCAAGCCGAAGTTCCGCACTCCGCTCGACCGAGAGCTGTCCGCTTAGGACGAACCCGACCACGCGGTGCTCACCGCGGATCTGAGCGCGTCGCGGACGAGCGCCCCTCAGGGTGTGCGGCGGGCGCGGGCGGCCCAGATGGCGTAGGCGGGGTCGCGGTCGAGGTTGTGGCGGTCGCGGTCGTAGCGGCGGGTGGTGCGCGGGTCGGCGTGCCCCATGGCGTCCTGCACGTCCTCCAGCGCCACCCCTTCGGCGCGGGCGGTGGTCGCGAACGCGTGCCGCAGCGAGTGCGGCGAGAGCCGTTCGGCGGCCGGGATGCCGGCGTCGCGGGCCACCCGCCGCACCAGGCGGAAGATGGCGTGCCGATCGAGCCGACCGCCCGAGGCGGTGGCCAGCAGCGGCCCGGCCAGCACGCCGACGTTGACGCCGGCGGCCGCGGCCCGCTCGGTCAGGTAGGCGTCGACGGCTGCTGCGGTGCCCGTGGTCAGCGCCCGCCGGCGGTGCTTGCCGCCTTTGCCGGTGAACCGGATGCTGCGGTGGCCGCGCTCCTCCCCCAGGTCGGTGACGTCGAGCGAGACCAGCTCGCCGACCCGCAGCCCGAGGTCGGCGAGCAGGGCCAGCGCGGCCCGGGTGCGGCCGGCGGTCGGGCCGGTAGCGGCGGCGGCCGCGCGCAGCAGCGCGTCGACCTCCTCCGGCGCCAGGCCGACGGTCGCCGAGTGGTCGCGGTCGACCCGGGGACGGTCGGCGCCGGAGACCGGGTTGGCGTCCAGGGCGCGGAGCTTGACCAGGAAGTCGTACCAGCTCGACAGTGCCGACATCTTGCGCGCCACCGTCGTCGGCGCGGCGCTCTCCTCGACCTCGCGGGCATAGGCGTTGACGTCGAGGAACGTCGCCGCGAGCGGGTCGACGCCATGGGCGTCGCACCAGGCCAGCCAGCGGGTCACATCGCGGCGGTAGGCGGAGCGGGTGTGCGGCGAGAGCCGGCGGTTGGCGAGCCACGCGTCGGTGAACTCGCCCGCGCCGCCGGCACGCGGCGCCGGCACGCCAAGGCCGGCCGGCACGAGCGAGGTCACGCGGTGACGCTAGAGCGCGGGTGCCGGCGCGGGCGGGCGGCGCGCCGCGCCCGTCGCGAACTTCGCGGGCGTGGTGCCGAGGTAGCGACGGAACGTACGGGTCAGGTGCGCCTGGTCGTAGAAACCGGCGTTCGCGGCGACGGCCGCGGCCGGCTGGCCGGCGAGCAGCAGTGCCCGGGCCCGGTCGACGCGCCGGCCGACCAGGTAGGCGTGCGGCGGCAGGCCGAACTCGGCCGTGAACGCGCGGACCAGGTGAGTGGGGTGGGCGCCCAGCCGGTCGGCCGCCGTGGCCAGCGTCAGCCCGCTGGTCACGTGCGCGTCGAGCAGGTCGCGCAGGTCGCTGGCCAGCCGGCGCGGCGGTGGTGCGGGCCGCGCCTTGCCGAAGTGGTCGTGCAAGCGCTCGACCACCAGCGCGAGGCGGCTCTCCGCGTGCAGTTCCTCGCCCGGCCCGTCGAGCGCCCCGTGCAGCTGGCCGACCCGGCGGCGCAGCAGCGGATCCGCCAGCGCCGGATGGTCGACCGCGGCACCGACCAGGTCGAGGTCGACGACGCCGGCGTCGAGGTAGAGGACCCGTTTCACGAAGCCGCCCGGGGTGGCGGCGCGCCCGTCGTGCGGCACGTGTGGCGGCAGCAGGGTGACCTGGTCGCCGACCGCGCCGTGGCCGTGCCGGTCGAGGTCGTAGCGGATCGCGCCGTCGTCGACCACGAGCAGCGTCCAGGCGTCGTGGGTGTGCAGCGGGTAGGCGTGTGTCACGAACCGGGCGTGCAGCACCTCGGCGACCCCGGGCACCGCCGGTCGCCAGGCCCGCAGCCGCTGGCCGTCCATGTCAGGAACGTACAAGACCGGGCGCCCGCGCGGCCGGCACGCTGGGCGGCATGAGGTTCGACACGAAGATCGCCGTGCTGCTCCGCGACGACCTGGCCCCTTGGCAGCGGCTCAACGTGACCGCATTCCTGGTCAGCGGAATCGCCGGCACCAGACCGGAAACCATCGGCCAACCGTACGCGGACGCGGACGGCACCGGATACCTGCCGATGTTCCGCCAACCGGTGATGGTCTTCGCCGGCGACGCCGCCCTGCTCACCGCGGCCCGGGAACGGGCGCTGCGCCGCGGCCTGGTCCCGGCGGTGTTCACCGCGGACCTGTTCGCGACCGGCCACGACGCCGCCAACCGGGAAGCCGTCGCCGCCGTCCACGCCGACAAGCTCGACCTGGTCGGCCTCGCGATCTACGGCCCACGCGGCGACGTCGACAAGGTCGTCAAGGGCGCGGTGCTGCACCCTTAGGCCGCGCCCGCACGTGCATCCGTTCGCCCTGCGGCCCGAACAGGCTCAGCACCTCGGCCGGCTGGTCGTGCGGGTTGGTGATCGCGTGCGGGATCCGGGTGTCGAACTCGGCGACCTCGCCCTCCTCGATCGTCAGGTCGTGCTCGCCGAGCTGCAGCCGCACCCGGCCGGAGAGCACGTAGAACCACTCGTACCCCTCGTGCCGTTGCAGCTCATCGCCGTGCGGCGAGTAGCGGGCCGGGATGATCTGCTTGTAGGCCTGCATCCCGCCGGGCCGCCGGCTCAGCGGCAGCCAGGTGACCTCGCCCCGGCGGATCGGCCGGGGATGCACCCGTGGGTCACCCGTCTCGGGCGCGCCGACCAGCTCGTCGAGCGGCACCTGGTGGGCGCGGGCGAGTGGCAGCAGCAGCTCCAGCGTCGGCCGCCGCTGGCCGGCCTCCAGCCGGGACAGGGTGCTGACCGAAATGCCGGTCGTCGCGGACAACTCGGCCAGGGTGGCGCCACGCTGCCGGCGTAGCACCCGCAGCCGTTCGCCGACATTGTTCGGATCCATGCCGCCAAATTTGCCAGAACGGCAACGAAAATTGCCACCCCTGGGTAGGCGGAGCACCGTCGACGGCATGGAAACCTATGACGTGATCATCGTCGGCGGCGGCCCCGCCGGGCTGGCCGGCGCGCTCACCCTGGCCCGCGCCCGCCGCAGCGTGCTGGTGATCGACAACGGCACTCCCCGCAACGCCGCCGCCGGCCACGTGCACAACTACCTCACCCGCGACGGCACCCCGCCCGCGGAACTGCTCGCCATCGGCCGCGCCGAGGTGGCCGGCTACGGCGGCGAATTCGTCATGGGTACGGCCACCGCCGCCAAGCCCTCCGACGCCGGTTTCACGGTGACGCTCGACGACGGCCGGGTGCTCGGCGCCCGCCGGCTGCTGGTGACCACCGGCCTGACCGACGAACTGCCGGACATCCCCGGCCTGGCCGGGCGGCTCGGCAACGACGTGCTGCACTGCCCGTACTGCCACGGCTGGGAGGTCCGCGACCAGGCGATCGGCATCATCGCCACCAACCCGATGGTCGCACAGCAGGCCCTGCTGTGGCGGCAGTGGACGGAAGACCTCGTGGTCATCCTCAATGGACAACCGGCCCCGGGTCCGGAGGAGGCCGCGCAGCTAGCCGCCCGCGGCGTCCGGCTGGTCGACGACCGGGTCACGCGACTCGACCCGGACCGCACCGCCCACCTGGCCGGCGGCACCACAGTGACCCGCGACGTCTGGGTCGCGGCCACCCGGATGGTCGCCCGCGACGACCTGCTCGCCGACCTCGGCGCCGAGATTGAGCCGGTGAAGATGGGCGACCACGTGATCGGCACCGCGGTCAAGGCCGACCCGAACGGCGCGACCACCGTCCCGGGTGTCTGGGTCGCCGGCAACATCTCCGACCTGCGCGCCCAGGTCATCGTCAGCGCCGCCGAGGGCCTGACGGCCGGCGCGATGATCAACGCCGACCTGGCAATGGAGGACGCCCGCCTCGCCACCGGCTGAGCAACGCGGAACCGCAGCGTCACGGGTTCTGGGCCCGCAGGTGGTCGGCGAACGCCTGCTGGCTGCCCAGCGCCAACTGGATCGCGTTGCGGTAGGCGACCGACCCCCACAGGTGCGTCTCCCAGTCGTCGGTGCAGCAACTCGCCCGTCCGGCTCAGAGCATCGAGAAAAGCCCGGACCGCACCGGCGTACGCGCCGCCGCCGACGGCGTCCAGCAGCTGAAACTCGAACAGGTTGCGGGCCGCCTCCCAGTAGTTCAGCCCTGCCTCGTCTGCACCCGTACGCTCACCGCTTGTCTCTAGCGTCCCGAAGCAAACTCAGGTCATCCCAGCCGTCGACGACGTCGCCGAACCCGCGCGCCCGGGCGACCCGCTCGAGATCGGTGAACAGCGCCGACGGCCGGTCCGCGATCAGCCGCGAGGCGGTCCACGGCGCGGGCAACGGATAACGCTCGAGCTCCCACCGCAGATACTTGTTGTAGGGCCGGACCCGCCCGTGCAACGCGAACAGCGTCCACAGCAACCACGGCCCCGCCTCGATCTCGTCGAGCCGGGCCAGGTCGTCCTGCCCGTCCCGGCGGCTCTTCGCGGCCCGGTAGACGAAGTTGATGTAGCCGTCGAGGTGTTCCCGCACGAACGCGTCCACTTCGGTCGTCGTCAGCGTGGCCCGCGCCGTCACGAGTTCCGCGATCCGCCCGCCGAGGCGGTCGAGAAGGACAACCGCGCCACGGTACGCGTAGCGCGCCCACGGGTCGGACACGTCGGCCAGCTCCTCGACCGTCAGGACAGCGGTGTCCAGCGACGGCGTCAGCGAGGTGACCCAGCGCCCGTCGCGCTCCCGCACGACCACGAAGACGTCATGGTCGGAGTGCGGGCCCGCCATCCCGCGCGCCTGCGATCCCGACAGGATCAGGCCCACCACGCCCGGGTCGGCCTCCGCGCGAGCGAGCAGTTCCTCATACGCGCTCACTGCGGACGGTCCAACCGCGGCAGGGTCGGCCAGCGCTGACTCGCCCACTCCGGCCAACTGCCGAAGCCTGCCGGCGGGCCCGGAAGCGGCGCGTAGGCGAGCTCCTCCGGCGTCGGCGGCTGAAAAAGCGCCAGGAACCGATCATGGTCGGCGTCGGTCATCGGAAAGGTTGAACCAGGAAGCTCATTCCACCGCCTACCGGCTCGTGCCCGGCGCTCGGCCTCACCGATCTCGAGATAGCTCAGCTCGAAGCCGGCGCCGGCGACCTCCGCGACCGCCCGGATCGCGTAGCGCTCGTCGCTCGACCAGCACCCGAAATCCAGAATGACCGAGGCCCCACTGCGCAGCACCTCATGCGCGGTCCAGATCATCCGCCCCTCGAGAATGTCCCGGCGCCCGTCGGCTTCGCTGTCCTGGAACAGCGGCGCCATCCACTCGTCCGGGGTGAGCCGCAGAATCCGTCGCTCTTCCGCGACCCGCTTAGCCAGTGTCGTCTTCCCGGACCCCGGCAGCCCGACCGTCAGCAGGAGCGCAGGTCGGACCATCAACGGCACCTGCACAGTGTGGCCACCGCCCGGCGTTCTGTCGTGCGGTTTGCTCCTGGCCTCGTCCCCGGGTCGCCACGGTCTCAGCGCTTCACAGCCGCCGGACGCGCAGCACGCAGGTCAGCATCGGGAGGGTGAACTCGCCTTCCGCGGTCTCGGGCCGGCTCGCGAGGAAGGCGCGGATCCGGCCGAGCGTGGCCACTTGTTCCTGTGCCGGCATGACCAGCATCCCCGCCCGCGTCGCGAGGGTCGCGACGAGCGAGTCGGCGGTGCGGCGCTGCCCGTGCGGGAACTCGGCCTGCTCCGGCGACCCGAACCGGGCCGCCTCGCCCCACTTGGGAAGGTGTGCGCCGGCCGTCTCGGCGCGCCAACTGGCGGGCGTGTCACGCGGGCCGATGGCCGCGCTCCCGCCGACCCGTTCCAGCCCGACCACCCAGTCGACCCGGTCGTCCATGACGTTCCACAGGCCGGCCAGGACGCCGCCGGGTGCGAGGACCCGGGCGATCTCGGGTCCCGCGACGGCCATGTCGAACCAGTGCATGGCGTTGCCGGCCAGCACGGCGTCGACGGACGCGTCCGGCAGCGGTATCGCCTCGGCGCTGCCCGGCAGTGCACGCACATCCGGCAGTGCGCGGCGCAGTTCGGTCAGCATCGCCGGGTCAGGCTCGACCGCGGTGACGTCGGCGCCCGCCGCGGCCAGCGTGGCGGTGAGCTTGCCGGTTCCGGCGCCGAGGTCGAGCACCCGCGAGCCGGGCGCGGGCTCGAGCGCCCAGCGCACTGCGTCCTGCGCATAGTCCGGACGGTGCGCGGCGTACGCGGTCGCCGCCGCGCCGAACGACGAGCTGAGCAGTAGCCGGTTATCCTGTTCCACGCGATCACCTGTGGGCTCTCATCGAATCTGATCCGGTCCGAGGGTAGCTGAGCTGCTGTGTCGGTGGGTCAGCTGATGCTCTGGACGAGGTAGAGCACCGCGAGGGCGGTGGCGAGGCTTCCGAGGAGCAGGCGCAGTGCGCGTTCGGGAAGTCGTGGTTGAAGGCGCGCGCCGAGGTAACCGCCGACGAGGTCCGCCCTCGGGGGCAGCCAGGATCAGACCGTCGACCGTGACCGGGACCCAGCCGGGTCGCCACGCCGGATTCGCCCTGCAACCAACCGCACGGGCCTGTTTGGAGTCGTGATCACGTGGCTGGTAAAGGATTGGACGGGATGATGCCCGGCTTGTAGCTTGCAGTTGACCGTGACACCGTCCGAGGAGGTGAGACCCATGAACGCTGTATCGATGTGGGTGCTCCCCCTTCCCGTCACGGTCGGGCGATTGACGTAGGTGTCGCCGGGAGCGCCTCGCCAACAAGGCACTCCCGAAAGGCAACACCTATGCACTCTTTGCAGTTCACCGCCGAGCCGTCGTCGACCGACATGGTCGAGCGCGACCTCACCGGCGACGCCCCCGGACTCTCGTCGCCGGCCTCCGGCGCTGATCGCGCGCCCCTCATGTTCGACGTGATCATTGCCGGGTGCGGGCCGACTGGTGCGATGCTGGCCGCCGAACTGCGGCTGCACGATGTGCGGGTACTCGTTCTGGAGAAGGAAACCGAGCCCGTGTCGTTCGTCCGCATAGTCGGTCTGCATATTCGCAGTATCGAGCTGATGGCGATGCGCGGGCTGCTGGAGCGCATTCTCGAACGCGGAAGACAGCGTCCGGCCGGCGGTTTCTTCGCCGCCATCGCCAAACCCGCGCCCGAGGGCCTGGATTCCGCGCACGCCTATCTGCTGGGCATCCCGCAGCCGGTCATCGTTCACCTGCTCGAAGAACATGCGATCGAACTGGGTGCGCAGGTCCGGCGCGGTTGCGCGGTGGCCGATTTCGAGCAGGACGACGACGGTGTGACCGTCGAGCTGGCCGACGGGGAACAGCTGCGTTCGCGCTATCTCGTCGGCTGTGACGGCGGGCGCAGTACGGTGCGCAAACTGCTCGGCGTCGGCTTCCCCGGCGAGCCCTCACGGACCGACACGCTGATGGGCGAGATGGACGTGGGCGTGCCGCAGGAGGAGATCGCCGCCAAGATGAC
>Ga0193743_1002528_pt1 | contig 12838 bp, 10 predicted proteins | sample L2c2metaG_FD_143038 | JGI IMG/M metagenome (GOLD analysis project Ga0193743, IMG submission 143038) | Soil microbial communities from a riparian zone of the East river system, Colorado, United States - L2c2 | ecosystem: Environmental > Terrestrial > Soil > Riparian zone | place: USA: East River... | reverse complement strand
CTCGTTGATTATTCTGTCGGGGCGATGCCGATGACCGGCGCCTGGGTCATCGTTCACGAGGAGTCGCCCCTCAAGCGAGCGCAATTAACGTACTACCGGCTCGGTGACGGCCCCTTCTTCGTTTTCTATACGCCGTTCCACCTGCCGCATGTGCAGATTCCCTCGACCATTGGCCGGGCGGTCATTCATCTCGACGCCACGGTGGCGCCGCTCGCAGGGCCCGTTTGCGAAGTGCTCACAATTGCCAAGCGCGATCTCAAAGCCGGCGAGCGTCTAGATGGTGTCGGCGGATTTTGCACCTACGGCCTAATTGACAATCGGGCGGCGGCCCGAGGCGTTGACGCGTTGCCAATCGGTTTATCCGACGGTTGCGTGCTGCGGCGGGATGTTGCGAAGGACGACGTCATTTCCTTTAACGATGTGGAGTCGCCCCGTGGTCGGTTGGCAGAGAAGCTTTGGCGGGAGCAGAACGAGCGCTGGCCATTGAAGGTGGCTTCAGCGCGCCCGCAATCCGCACAAGCCCCTCTCGTGCCGGAGCGGGAAGACCAGACGCAACTCTTCTCCAGTTGATCCTCTCGCGACGGCGCTACAGGACCAGGAATTCAGGAAAGGACGACCTTATGCCAAACATTGTCATTCTGGGAAGCGGAATGGGGGGATTCGGCGCCGCGCACCGATTTCACGCCGAGGGTATTACGCCGATTATGTATGACAAGAACGCCTACCACGGCGGACACACGGCGTCCTTCCAGGACGGCGGATTCATCTTCGATCAGGGCCCGCATATCTCCTTTACCAAGGACAGCCGTATCCAAGACCTGTTTGCCGACAGCGTGGGCCAGATGTACGAGACCATGCAGCTGAACGCTAACAATTATTGGCGCGGCTACTGGCCGCAGCATCCGGTACAGCTGCACATGCATGGGTTGCCGGAGGATGTGATCGTGAAGGTCATCAGCGATTTTGTGGAAGAGCGCCAGGCTCCCGAGCGCGCCATCCACAATTACGCCGACTGGCTGCTTGCGAGCTTTGGAAAGACTTTTGCCGAGCTCTTTCCGATGCAATACACGCGGAAATATCACATGACCACCGCCGATAACATGAGTACGGATTGGCTGGGGCCACGCATCTACCGGCCGAACTTTGAAGAGGTGCTGCGCGGGGCGATCTCGCCTTCCGCGCCGACGGTCCACTACATCAGCCACTTCCGCTATCCGCAAGAGGGCGGGTTTGTGTCGTATCTGAAGAAGTTCGTGCCGCTAGGAAATCTAAAGCTGAATCACGAGCTGATAGCGATTGATCCGCGCATGCATCAGCTTCGTTTCTCTAACGGAGTGATTGCCAACTATGACACGCTGGTCTCGTCCGTGCCATTGCCCGAGTTAATCAGGATGATCCAGGGCACACCGCAGGATGTGCGTGACGCGGCGCAGCGTCTGGCCTGCTCGACTTGCGTGCTGGTGAACGTTGGCGTTAACCGGGAGGACCTCTCGAAGTCGCAACTGACCTACATTTATGACGACGACATTTGCTTCACCCGTCTGAGCTTCCCGCACATGTTTTCGGGCAACAACGTTCCCAAGGGAACAGGGAGCATTCAGGCAGAAGTCTATTTCTCCGATAAATACAAGCCGATGACTGGCACTCCTGAGGACTGGATTGAGCCAGTCATTCGGGATTTGCGCCGCATGGACCTGATACGGGAGGAAGACCAGATTGTTTACCGCAATGCGCGGTTCCTGAAATACGCGAACATAATTTTCGACCTGCAGAGGGCCGACGCCCTCAAGATAGTCCACGGCTACCTCGATGATCTGGGAAGCGCCTACTGCGGACGCTACGGAGACTGGGGCTACATGTGGACGGACGAGAGCTTCAAGAGCGGCGAGCAGGCTGCGGAAAAGGCCTTGGCGGCTGTAACGTTTGGTCAAAAACGGCGCGTGGCCGGCGAGAAAGGCCGACCGCGGTGAAGGCGGGCGTTCAACCGAAACTCGGAGAGTACGGACCATGCGAATCTTGCTGACTGGCGACAAAGGTTACATTGGGGCCGTGATGGTACCCTTGCTTATCCGGGAAGGTCACACAGTGACTGGGCTGGACAGCGACTGGTTTGAGCAATCGGCGTTTTCTGATCTGTCGGGCAAGATAGTCAGCTTGAAGAAAGACTTGCGCGATTTGGAAACGTCGGACCTGGAAAGATTTGACGCGGTCGTTCATCTGGCGGGATTGTCCAATGACCCGCTTGGAGATCTCAACCCGTCTCTGACCTATGAGATCAACCATGCGGCCTCTGTGGAGCTAGCCAGGTTGGCCAAGAAAGCCGGCGTAGCCCGCTTCCTGTTTTCCTCTTCCTGCAGCACCTATGGAGCGGCCAGCCCGGAAGAGCTGCTCGATGAACAGGCCGAGTTCCGACCTGTAACTCCCTACGGACGTTCAAAAGTCCTGGTAGAGCAGGATGTCGCCAAACTCGCGGACTCGAACTTCAGCCCGACTTTCCTGCGCAACGCCACCGCCTATGGAGTATCGCCTCGACTGCGCTTCGACCTGGTACTCAACAATCTCGTGGCGTGGGCGCTGACAACGGGACTCATCTACATCAAGAGCGATGGCACTCCTTGGCGTCCGATCGTGCATATTGAGGACATTTCCCGCGCTTTTGTCGCCGTGCTGAAGGCCCCGAGGGAAGTAATACACTGTCAAGCCTTCAACGTCGGACAGACGGAGGAGAATTACCAGATCCGCGACCTGGCGGAGATTGTGAGAGAAACGGTCCCCGGATGCCGGGTGGAATATGCTCAGGATGGCAGCCCGGACACCCGCTGTTATCGCGTGGACTTCAGCAAGATCAATCGGCTGCTTCCGGAGTTCAAGCCGCAATGGAATGCGCGAAAAGGTGCCGAGGAGTTATACAATGCTCTCCGCGTCGCCGGTTTGCGGTTGGAGGATTTCGAAGGGCCTCGCTACAAACGCATCGCGCATCTTCAAGGGTTGCTCAGCAGCGGACGGCTCGGTCCCGATCTGCGTTGGCGTAAATCGGCGATAGCGGCGTGAGTATCGGCGAGTAACAGACGCAAGTGCTCTTGAGCTGAGGCATGGAGGGTCGCGCACAGTATTGGAGCGCGGGGGCGCCGATGCAAAATGAGGTGGAGGTGTGGTGCTCTCCGTGACGATCGCTGTCATCATCATCGCTCCCAACGATATCTTGTTGAAGTAAGGATGGATCGCTTGCCGCAGACAGACACAAAGATTGGTCTTCTAAATCATGTCGGCGGAGGAAACCTTGGGGACGACGCGACCTTGGACGCTGTTGCCGGCAACATAAAACGACGGTGGCCCAACGCCGAAATAGTCGCGTTGTCAATGAACCCCGATGACACCGAACGCCGGCACGGGATCAAGTCTTACGACGTGCGGCGAAATCGCTGGGCCATTGGATATAAGGCAACTGGAGCTGGAGCGGGTTTCAAGGCACGCGTAAAGACGCTGGCACGGAAGTTCCGGCCGGCTATTTACCTGCTTAACGCGACCAGCGTAGCAATTCGCCTGCTTGGCGAATTGTCCTTTCTGGTGTCATCGCGTCGCATTCTAAAATCCATTGACCTCTTGATCATAAGCGGCGGAGGGCAGCTCACCGAAAAAGACGGGCCCTGGGGGTTTCCGTACACGATCTTCAAATGGGTCGTCCTGGCCAAGTCGGCAGGGGTGAGTTGCGTGTTCTTGAACGTCGGTGCCGGACCATTGGCTCGGCCGTTGAGCAAATTCTTTGCGAGGCAGGCCTTGCGGGCCGCGGACTACGTGTCATTGCGTGATGATAAGTCCCGCACGCTTGTTCATGAGATAGGGTTCACGGGCGAAAGCCGGGTATGTCCCGATAGTGCCTACGGTATCGAGTTCGTTCCAGCGAAAAGCAGTGCACGCGAAGGAAGTTGTCAATCGATCGTGGGTTTTGCGCCGATGCCTTATCCCGACCCAGACCCGACTGGGTATTCAGCAGAAAGAAATCAGATCGTCTACGAGGATTTCATGGGAAAGCTTGCCAGTTTCGCGTCCTGGCTCTCCCGATCGTATGCGCTAGCTCTTTTTGGTACTGACATCGGCGTTGACCCGCAGGCGATTGAGGATCTTCAAAGGACTCTGCTGAGTAACCATGGAATTCCTTTGCCACTGTCCGCCGTCAATCATTCCACATCGGTGCGCGATCTGTTGGCAGCTATGTCGGGGATGGACTACGTTGTTACGTGCCGATTTCACGGGGTGATTTTCGCGCATTTGTTAAACAAGCCCGTTCTCGCGATAGCGCATCATCCCAAGGTTACCAAATTGATGGCAGATCTCGACCTGTCGAGTTACTGCGTTGATATTCGGGATTTTGATGCGGGGTCGCTGACCGACAGGTTTGCATCGATGGTCGATAACGCGGAGGAAATCAAGTTCCGCATGGCCACGAGATTGGCGCGTAACAGACAGCAATTGAGAAGTCAATTTGATGAGTTGTTTCGATTTCATTCACCTTCGGAATCGCAGCCTGCGATTCATGCTGAAACTGATTTGGCCTCAAAGGCACATCTTCGCTTCTAGATGACGGATTGGAAATGACGAGACAGATATCCATGAACAACCAACCAGCTCAGCCGCGTGTACTCATCTTTTCGTTTAGAAATATTTTTGGGAAAGCTCTTTTCAGGTGTCCTCACTATGAGTTTGAGGACTTAATTTGCGAGATTGATTCTGCTGAGCTGTTTGCGCCAAAGTTCGACCCTTATAGCGCGCGTTCTGCGTTTGCTTTGCGAGTGGCCTACCACGCTCCTGTAACGCTAAATCCAGGTATTCGAAAAATACCGGAAAAAACGCGTTACGACCTATTTTTTACTGTCTGCGGAGGGTCGGCCTCTCCATTCGATTTACTGGCGCTGAATGCTGTTAGCAACGTGAGAGACATGTGCAGAACGTCGGTGTGTTTGGTTGACGAGCTGTGGGTAAAGCAGATGTCCACGCATCGTCACTTTCTGCGCGTCCTCGAAAAATTTGATCTCGTTATGCTGTACTACAGTCAAACGGTGATACCGCTCAGCGAACAGATCGGACGCAAATGCGTCTTCTTGCCACCCGGCCTCGATGCAATCTCGTTTTGTCCTTATCCGAAGCCTCCGAAGAGAGTCATAGATGTTTGCAGCATCGGGCGTAGATCGGAGATAACGCACCAAAGCCTTCTAAAGATGGTCCGTGACAGCGGTGTATTCTATCTTCATGACAGCCTCGCCGGGAATCTGGCTATCAACGCAACGGAACACAGGGCGCATTTCGCGAACGTTGCCAAGAGGAGTCGATATTTTCTCGTCAATCCCGGGATGATCGACGAACCCAAGAAAAGGGGGGATCAAATCGAGGTTAGCAACAGGTACTTTGAAGGAGCAGCATCCGGAGCCATCATGATCGGAGAGCGTCCACAGAATGAGCAGTTTGAAAGGCTGTTCGACTGGCCTGAAGCAGTGACCCAGCTGCCGTTTGGTTCGCGCGATATAGATGCGGTTATCGCACATCTCGATCGAGATCGGGAGCGCCAGGAGATAACGCGGCGAACCGGTGTGGCGCAAGCCTTAAAGCGACACGACTGGGTGTATCGGTGGGAAACGATACTTCAGCATGTCGGTCTTGAACCGATGCAAGGAGCGCTTGAAAGAAAGGAACGTCTTAGGAGGCTTGCGGAGGTCGTGTTGCAGGATGACCAGTCACTGACGGAACAGTTGGTTTGAGATCTCGGGACTGCAACGTTTTTGGCCTGGAGTTTTTCAATCCCGCGAGTCTGCCGGATGCCCGAAAAAGGACACCGACCCGAAAGTCACGCCGGCCCGAGAGTTTTTTCCTGTCACGAGAGCGGATCATTGTTCCAATGGACGGATCACGTGACGCGGGCGAACACAAAAAGTGGTCTGATGGCAGATATCGAACTGTCGAGCCACTGCGTGGATATCCGGGATTTTGAAGTGGGGTTGTTGGCGGACCGGTTTGCATCGGTGGTCAATGAAGCGGAGGAACTCAAGAGCCGCACGGCCGCGAGATTGACAAGAAACAGGCAGCAACTGAGAAGTCAAATTTGATGAATTATTTCGATAGAAGGATGCCGAAGAAGTGTAGCCGGATAGGGTCCCGCACCAGTAGAGCAGCGAGTTCATGACAGAAACGATTCCAAAGCGGATTATCCAGACGGACAAGAGCGCAGACCTGCCGCTCTTGGCCAAGGCAGCGGCTTCGAACTTGCGCCTGCTCAATCCCGATTTCGAGTACCTGTTCTTCGATAACTTCCAAGTCGAAAAATTCATCGACGCCGAGTTTCCAAAATACCGGCCCGTATTCGACTCGTTCACCGCACGAATTCAGCGTTACGATTTTTTCCGGTATCTAGCAGTCTATCGTTTCGGCGGCTTCTATTTTGACACCGATGTGTTCCTGGCATGCGGTCTGGAAGATCTGCGCGAATTTGGTTGCGTATTCCCATTCGAGCATTTGAGCATGAGTAGCTTCCTATGCGAGGAGTATGGGATGGATTGGGAAGTTGGGAACTATGCCTTTGGTGCCGCGGCGGGTCACCCGTTTCTCGAAGCAATCATCAAGAATGTTGTCCGAGCCCAGCAGCATCCAGAGTGGGCGGAAGCAATGACAAAGTCGATTCCTCGGATATTCCGCAGCGAGTACTCTGTACTCGCTACGACAGGCCCTGGCCTTGTGTCCCGCACCCTCGCAGAATATTCGGCCGCTCGCGACCAGGTGAAAGTGCTGTTTCCGGAGGATGTTTGCGACCAGGACAGTTGGTTCCGCTTCGGGAATTACGGTGTTCATCTTCAAGCCGGCACGTGGCGCACGCGGGAGCGCCTGGTGCGTCGGGTGCTGCATAGACGTTGGGCATCGACGATTCGAAAATCACTGTTGAAGGAGAGCCTTAAGCGCGGTGGGAAACGGACATTAGACTTCAGGAGTTCGACCGCGCAACGTCAGGAGGCGTCCCGCCTCAGTAATGCACTCGGGTAGCTCCTTGCGTCCCGGGCGTCGCTCCGGAGGACACGCAGAGCGGACGGGGTGCGCTTCGCGGTCGGAAAAACTCACGTTGCATGAGGACACTTCTTCGAGGGCGAGACAATCCAATGCGTTACGTCCATTCACTTCCGCCTTTGCCGTCTTTTAATGGAAAGGGTCTTTTCGGATATACATTCGGTCCGCTGCAGCAAAAAGACCTGGAGATTTATTACATCGAGGCCGATAAGGGACACGACACCTTCACGGTATGCAGACGAACTACGCGGATCTATTACGTCATCGATGGAAGCGGCTATTTCACGATAAGTGATCACCGATATGATGTCAGCCGCGGTGCATTGGTGGAGATCCCTCCAAAGGTGGAATATTCTTACTCAGGGAAAATGAAACTTATAGCCGTTTCAAAACCACGTGGTTTTGAAGGGAATGATAGATTCACCAGGTGGAATCCAGATGTCGTTCAGGGCGCTTTCCCGCCGCCAGAAAATGCCGAGTCTTGGAAGATTTTGGGCAGGCGCCTGATCAGCCGCTATGTGCGGCTCAATAGGAGATTATGGAGAAGGCTTCCTGCCTCGCTTTCCAACCTGGCTCCTGTCCACTCATATGGTGATTTGTTGCATGAGTGGGCTCGAAGGTATGGTGGTCGCGAGCAGGATCATGGGACGTTCTTTCTTCGAAATCGGCCGCAGTTGGAGTTGATCCGACGTCTGGTAGACCAGCGTGCCAAGACTGACACGCTGAGGTTAGCAGTGCTCGGCTGCAGTACCGGTGCGGAGGCTTATTCCATTGCACGGAGGATACGGTCGGCACGCCCCGATCTGAAACTCATCTTGCGCGCGGTAGATATTTCGAAGCATGCGGTGGAATTTGCCGAACGCGGCAGTTACTCACCCGTTGGCCCACAATTGACGGGTGCAGATATTTTCGAACGAATGAACGACGTGGAGATGATGGAAATGTTTGACCGTAATGAGGGGTCCTTCACGGTCAAATCGTGGATAAGGGAAGGGATCAAGTGGCAGGTCGGCGATGCCGCAGAGTCTGAGACCATCGATAGCCTGGGGCCTCAGGATATCGTGGTCGCGAACAATTTCCTTTGTCACATGCAACCCGTCGTGGCCGAGAGATGTTTGCGGAATATCGCGCATTTGGTGCGTCCCAATGGGTATCTCTTTGTTTCTGGAATTGACTTGGACATCAGAACAAAGGTTGCGGACGAGTTGGGATGGCATCCCCTGCAGGAATTACTAGAGGAGAGTCATGAGGGAGATCCTAGGATGAGGACTCTCTGGCCGTGGCATTATGCGGGGTTGGAGCCTTTGAACAAAAAGAGAGGGGATTGGAAACGCAGGTACGCGGCAGCTTTTCAGTTGTCACCTTGCGGAGGATCTGCCTAAAGTTAGCGTTGTCACGTTTAATCCCTTTTTTGAGCATCAACGGTTGTTTGGCGAGTGGGCGATCCGCAGGTAGCGAACTGCGCGTATGCTGGTCCCCATTCGATTGTGCGGCTGATACGAGATCGTGAGTCGCGTGACTATGCCCCGGAGTAGCCACATGACGAAGTTGCTTGCGGCATACGTTGGCCGTGCGCCTCTTGCGCTTCATGATCTGGTCCTTCCTCAAGGCCGGACCCGCATTTAACTGGACCAGAGGCGGAAATCTTAAACGCTGATGCGTAGCGGATCATTGCATCGCGCCGCCCAGGCTCGATCGGCTCCTTCGCCCAATAGTCCAATGGCCAACCGTCCCGAAGTGACGGATCGCCATCATGAACCTCTTCCATCAGCTCTGTGACCGGCTCCCATTTCATGTCCATCGCGACGCGCATCCGCACATCAAGATCGACGCCGGAGACAAACAAATATCCGCCCGGTTTGAGAACGCGACTGACGTTGCGTAAGATGCGCTCAGCCGTAGCCGGCTCCATATGGCACAGAAACCGATTAGCAATTATTATGTCATGGGGGGGCAGAATGGACCTGAGCTCTGGGTTGCCTGCATCCGCGCAGTGCCAAGAGATTCCTTCCTTGATCCAAGATTTGACTCTGACGACATCGCCGTCGCGATCGAACATTGCGCTCATTTCGCTTTCAGACATGAACATGAAGGGGGAATATCCCGGCGGTTGGTCCCTGTAAGTATTGACACGCAACTCCGCCGCATCGCTCTTGTTATCCCTATCCTGGAGCGAATACACGCCGCGCCTGGCAAACTCCACGACCTCTTGAGAGACATCAACAGCCCGGAGATTGATCGTTAAGTCCGGTCGTGCAGCCTTGAGGGCCCACGCAATGGAATAGACCTCGGCGCCCTTGCTACAAGCAAAGACCGCCATATCGATACTGGAGCCGAGACTCGCCTGATCTGCCAACCGGCGTATAAGTTCGAGTTCTGCGCGGTTCCTGAAAAAAAAAGTGCTGTGGTTTTGTCGGCGATCGTCGAACCTCAAGACCAAGGAATGCAAGTGAGCACCATATCGGACTAATACAGGAAGCGAGCGGAGACGTGCAGGGATACGCCTCCAGATGCGGCGGGCCACCCACAAATATCGGTTTACCAGGAATTTTTGGACGAGATGTAAGCGAGCTTTCTGTTCTCGAATACGAGGAGGATAACGCCTCAGCCGCTTGACTATGGTCCGAACTGCAACTGCCAATCGTCTCTCCTGTGGTTTACCGGCCCGAAAATCCACCAGAAACACGGCACATTATACCACCCTGAGGCCAGGATTTAATTCGTTTAATTGTAGCCTCATCACGCTCCAAATCAAGCATGCGCTCCATTTAATGCGCGGTCAAACTCCAAAGCCGCATGCCGCAGCCATGAAGGGCGCGATTTAATACTATATACTATAGTCAGCATGGCGATCGAGATTTTGTCCTTTATTTCGGCTATAAAGCGAAACAATAAATAAAGGAGTGTTTTCTCAATTGCAAACAAACCGCGAACGGCAGCTGCATTATTTCAAATTCGGGAAGAAGGCGGAGCTTCTCGGTGAACGTCCGTCTGGCTGGCGCGTTGCGGCTCTTGGCGGTTCGAGGGGCAAGAGACCTGTCTCGCCAATTATGGCGTCGTCCTCGCCTGGCGCATCTATCTTGTGCAGTCCTCGGATTTTGTGCCTGACCGGACATTTATGCCTCGGAATATGTATCGACCCGATTATCTACGGACGTATGCTGGCAGTCGCCATGAACCCGGTGCGGCAGCTGCATCGGCCCGGCTCAATGGCCTTGGCTCCGGCTGAACGAAGGCGATGAAACAAGCATGACCGAAGGTGTTGGAGTTTATTTCGAGGACCACAGGGAGGCGAAGGACCTGGGGCGTCTCGCTTTGCGCGGCGGCATCGTCTCCGTCGCGATGCAATACTGTAACGGTGCTCTTCAGATCGCCGGGGCCGTTATCCTGGCACGGCTCTTGGCGCCGGAGGATTTTGGATTAGTCGCGATCGTCACGGTTTTGATGAGCTTTGCGCCATTCCTCATCGATTGCGGCCTCGGAGACGCTACAACACAAAGAACCAAGATAACGCAAGGCCAGGTCAGCGGCCTTTTCTGGCTCAGTAGCGGAATTGGGTTGTTAGTTGCGGTGGTCGTGGCTGCCTGCAGTCCGCTGATTGCATGGCTCTACCGCGAACCCCGGCTGGAACCTATCGCACTGAGTATAGCGATCACCTTCGTGCTATGGGGGGCGTCAAATCAGCACCTGGCGCTTTTGCGACGTACGATGCAGTTTGGCAAAATTGCCAAAATACAGTTTCTCGGCGCTCTGGCAGGAACTGCCATTGCCGTCGTTATCGCAATTTGCGGATATGGCTACTGGGCACTGGTGCTGCGTCCGATTACGAATGCGCTCTGCGTTGCTTTCGGAGCTTGGCTCGTGTGCCGGTGGAGGCCTGGATTTCCTGTCTTTGACAATGACGTGAAGTCGATGGTCCGTTTTGGGCTGCACGTGGTGGGTTTTTCGGTCACGTACACTTTGGCCAGAGCAGTGGACCGGATTGCGCTGGGCTTGTTCTACCGGGTCGATCAGGTGGGTTATTATCAAAATGCAATAACGCTGTATGACAACTCGATCTTCTCGGTACTCGCTCAGATGCACACGGTCGGAAGCTCGGCCCTCAGCAAACTTCAATCTCATCCGGCTGCCCTTCGGAAAAAATACGAAGCGGCATTGTCTGCGCTAGCATTCTTCGTCATGCCCTCGGCGGCGATCTTGTCGGTCACGGCAGAAGACCTGACCGTCATATTGTTGGGGGAAAAGTGGCGGCCGGCCGGTTCACTCCTGAGTATCATTGCCTTACGCGGCATTTTCCAGGTCGTCGAAGCCTCACAGGGCTGGCTGCATCTTTCCATCGGGAGAGTAGACCGCTGGCAAAACTGGGGAATCGTTTCGCTCGTTGTACAGATCGTGACGGTGCTCGGAGGTCTGCCCTTTGGCGCCACCGGGGTCGCCGTCGCGGGCGTCCTCGCAAGTTTGCTCATTGCCCTACCCTCGATAACCTATGCGGGCCGCCCGATAGGCATCGGCGCCGCTGTCGTGATGCGAGCCGTAGGCCCCCAGCTGATCGGAGCAATCAGCATCGTGGCAGCGGGCTGGTTTCTGCAAGTGACGGTTTTGGACGACTATTCCAGCTTGATCCGAATTTTATTGTCGGGTGTCTTCTGTTCCTGCTTATACCTTGCCGTGGTCGTCGGCCTGTTTCGGCTTGTCGAGCCGGTTAGGATTGCTGGCTCGATCGCGCAGGATATGCTGAGGGGGCGATAACAGCGCAGGCCGAGTAAGGCCAGATTATTGGCGGGAACCAACGGCTCAGGCCGCCACTTACCCGCTCTAGTTGTGTCTTGGCCCGGCGCGGGCGAGATAGCGGCAAACGGCAACATCGCGGCCGCCCGCGGCAATTGGACGTCAGCCAACAATATCCATCAATAATAGCAGGGAACCGGGAGCGGCCCGATTTAAGCGCCAATGTAAACTTGCTCAAATTAAATGCCAAATTAAACTTGCGAAAATTAAATTGTAATATAAGATTTAAAAACGGTCGTTATATAGTAATGGCCGTTTGCGGCGGTTGAGATCCTGCCTTTCGAAGACGAGCCTTGTTTTATCCCACAACTCCATTATCCGAGCAATTCAAGTGAATTGCGCTACAGGAAATGGCCCAATCGTGTATGGCTTCGGACCACCCATCCAGAAAGTTTAAAATGTCGTCTGCTAAGAGCGGCTAAGGGACTGACCCGGAATCGCCATTTGTTGTTGTGGTGTGGTCTGAGATTGCAAGGTTTTGATGCTTCGAGCCTGCATCGGAGGGGCGATGCGGCCGAAAAAGCACAAGACGACGGGATCGGGTGATCTATTCCGGGCGCGGCTGGACCAGATCATCAATATGAAGCACGAGCTGGTTCAGGTCGCCGGCAAGGTCGATTGGGACTGGATCGACGGCGAGATCGCGCCGGTGCAGCCACTCGATCGCAGCGCAAAGTGCTTCGCGATCACCACGAGATAGATCCTTTCGCATTTTAAGCCGCTTCCCAGCCTCAGCGCCTGATTGATCGCCCGTGGTTCTTCAGCGAGCCATGCCCGCGTGGCGTCCAGCCAGTGAGTCACTTCACTTCGCAGACGCCCCGCACGGTTTGACCGACGCCTCATGTCTCCGCCGTATGGGTCTTGGATGATTTCTTCTTTGGCCAGGCGAGCCTTGAGATCCAGAACCAGGAGGGCTTCGACACCTTCAACTGGCGTTTGGAGTTTGGTGGTGTGACGATGCAGAAGTACACCTTGGCCGTGACGTACTTCTGTCTCTCGCCCT
>Ga0193743_1002527_pt1 | contig 12841 bp, 12 predicted proteins | sample L2c2metaG_FD_143038 | JGI IMG/M metagenome (GOLD analysis project Ga0193743, IMG submission 143038) | Soil microbial communities from a riparian zone of the East river system, Colorado, United States - L2c2 | ecosystem: Environmental > Terrestrial > Soil > Riparian zone | place: USA: East River... | reverse complement strand
GCAAGGTGTTGAGGAGGCCGGTGTCCCACGACGTCGCCCCACCGGTTGCGGGCTCGGTGCGCCCGACCGGCGAGGCAGAGCACACGACCGGGAACCCGACGGAGTCGGCCCCGGCCGGCGTTGAAGCGCGCCCCGAGACTGACGCCACCGCCGGCAACGGCGCGCGCGACGCGGCCGGCGCCCCGATCGTCACCTCGGCCCGCCCCGGCGGCAACGTCGGCACGGCCGCCACCGTCAACCCCGACAGCATCAGCGGCCCCGCCGCGGAAACCGGGGAAGCGTTCCCGGCCGCCAGTGGGTCTGCCCCGAGCGGCACGTCCACGACGACCAGGTCCAGGTCCGCGAGCGCCAAATCCGCCACGGCCGGTGCCAGCGTCAAGCCCGCGACGACCGTGCCCGAGTCCGACGGGTCTGGCTCGGCGCCAGCCACGTCCAACGGGTCCGGCGGGTCCAGCCCGGCCACGACCGGCTCCGGCTCAGCGGGCAACGGGTCCGCGGCCACCAGCTCCGGTCCCGCGACCAGCCCTGACTCCACGGCCACCGACACCGCCGCGACCAGCAGCGGCCCTGCGGGTGGCGGTTCGGGCACGGCCACGGCCGACAGCGGGTCTGCGTCGAGTGGGGTCGCTCCGGCGGCGCCGGCCTCGAGTGCGGCCGAGGATGCTGGTCACGCGGCCCACGGCGGATCCCCGAAGAATGATGATCGTGAAAGCGGTCTGACCGTCGAGGACAGCGAGTCCACCGTCGAGTGGCCGGCCAATGGGCGGGCGCCGCACGAGGTTCAGGACGACGAGGACGACGGCGTCGTCGTGCCGTTCCGCGAGCGGACCGCTGCGACCCGCGACCCCGCGAGCGAGACCGGCTCGGGCTTCGGCCTGGCCGGCACGCCGACCGGGCGGCGGGTCCGGGCGCGGCTGGCGCGGTTCAACGCGCCGTGGCAGGCGCCGCAGGTCAGCGAGGTGCTCGAGCCGCTGATCGCGACACACCGGGCGAGCCACCCCAAGGCTGACGCCCGGCTGTTGCAGCGTGCCTTCGACATGGCCGCGCAGTGGCACTCGGGGCAATACCGCAAGTCCGGCGATCCCTACATCACCCACCCGCTCGCGGTCGCGACAATCCTCGCCAACCTCGGCATGGACACGACCACGCTGGTCGCCGCGCTGCTGCACGACACCATCGAAGACACCGACTACGACCTTGAGACCATGCGCACCGATTTCGGTGGCGAGGTCGCGCTGCTGGTCGACGGCGTCACCAAGCTCGACAAGGTCAAGCTCGGCGACGCGGCCAAGGCCGAGACGATCCGCAAGATGGTCGTCGCGATGGCCAAGGACCCGCGGGTGCTGGTCATCAAGCTGGCCGACCGGCTGCACAACATGCGCACGCTGACCTTCCTCCCGCGGCCCAAGCAGGAGCAGAAGGCCAAGGAGACGCTGGAGATCCTGGCACCGCTGGCCCACCGCCTCGGCATGAACACGATCAAGTGGGAGCTCGAGGACCTGGCGTTCGGCACGCTGTTCCCGAAGCGGTTCGAGGAGATCAACCGGCTGATCGGTGAGCACCAGCCGCAGCGCGAGGCGTTGCTGCGCCAGGTGACCCAGAAGGTGCACACCGACCTGCGCTCCGCGAAGATCAAGGCGGAGACCACCGGGCGGCCGAAGCACCTCTACTCGATCTATCAGAAGATGATCGTGCGCGGTCGTGACTTCAACGACATATACGACCTGGTCGGCGTCCGCATCCTGGTCGAGACCGTCCGCGACTGCTACGCGGCGCTCGGTGTGATCCACGCGAACTGGCAGCCTGTGCCGGGCCGGTTCAAGGACTACATCGCGATGCCGAAGTTCAACATGTACCAGTCGCTGCACACGACGGTGATCGGCCCGACCGGCAAGCCCGTCGAGATGCAGATCCGGACGTACGCGATGCACCGCACCGCCGAGTTCGGCATCGCCGCGCACTGGAAATACAAGGAGCAGAAGGGCGCGACGATCGTCGGCCCGCCGGCCCACATCGACGAGATGACCTGGTTGCGGCAACTGCTCGACTGGCAGCGGGAGGCGAGCGACCCGAGCGAGTTCCTCGACGCGCTCCGGTTCGACCTCTCCAGCCAGGAGGTCTACGTCTTCACGCCCAAGGGCGACGTGATACCGCTGCCGACGGGCTCGACCCCGGTCGACTTCGCCTACGCGGTGCACACCGAGGTCGGCCACAAGTGCATCGGCGCCCGGGTCAACGGCAAGCTGGTGCCGCTCGAGTCGACGCTGTCCAACGGCGACGTGATCGAGATCTTCACGTCGAAGTCCGACACGGCCGGCCCGACGCAAGACTGGCTCGGCTTCGTCAAGTCGCCGCGGGCCCGCACCAAGATCCGGCAATACTTCAACAAGGAACGCCGCGAAGAGGCGATCGAGGCCGGCAAGGACTCGATCGTCAAGGCGATGCGCAAACAGGGTGTGCCGCTGCAGCGCATGCTGACCTCCGACAACCTGATGACCATCGCCCGCGACCTGCACCTGGCCGACGTCGCGTCGCTCTACGCCGCGGTCGGCGACAGCCAGGTGTCGGCGCAGACGGTGGTGCAGCGCCTGATGGCGTCCTACGGCGGTGAGGAAGGCGCGGCCGAGGACCTGGCCGAGACCGCCGTCGCGACCCGCCCGCCGCGCAGCCGCACCGCCGGCCACGACCCCGGCGTCGTGGTCAAGGGCGTCAGCGACGTCTGGATCAAGCTGGCCCGCTGTTGCACGCCGGTGCCACCGGACTCGGTCTTCGGCTTCGTGACCCGCTCCGGCGGCGTCTCGGTGCACCGTGAGGACTGCGCCAACGCCGGAGACCTGCGGGCCCAGCCCGAGCGGATGCTCGAGGTGAGCTGGAAGCTGACCTCGGCGTCGACGTTCCTGGTGGCCATCCAGGTCGAGGCCCTCGACCGGCACAAGCTGCTCGCCGACGTGACCCGGGTGCTCTCCGAGGAGCGGGTCAACATCCTGTCCGCGACGGTGACCACGACGCGCGACCGGGTGGCGGTGAGCCGGTTCAGCTTCGAGATGGCCGATCCCAAGCACCTCGGCCACCTGCTGGCCGCGGTCCGCAAGGTCGACGGCGTCTTCGACGCCTACCGCGTGACGTCGGGGGCGTAGCTCTTCTCGAAAACCGGGCTTCGGCCCGGTTTTCTTTTGCCCGCAGCAGGGCGCGGTGCGCAAGACCGCGTTCCAACAGGACGGCAAACCACCCCGGCACGTGTACGAGCTGACCGACGTCGGGCGCGAACTGCTGCACGACCTGGTGGCCGAGCTGGCTTGCACCGATCTGGCAGCCGGCAGCGGCCCGTTGACCGTTTTGGATTACAACACTTCGGCAACGGTGGCGGGACCTGCCGCGTTTACTTGTCGGGGGACATGCGGGAGTGGCCGCAGCTGTTGGTCGGCGCGGCGCTGTTGCCGGCCCTGGTGCTGCTCGCGCTGCCGGCGCAGCAGCAGGTCCGGCAGGACCTCGAGCCCGGCGAGCCCGACTACCACGCGGCCGCGGCGGTGATCAGCGCCGGGCTGAAGCCCGCCGACGGCATCGTGTTCGCCGGCGCCGCCCGGCCGCCGCGACTGGGCATGGAATACGAGATGCGTGACGTGGCCCGCCCGGCCGACGTGCTGGTCTCGGTGCCGTCGGAGCGGCTGGGCGATTTCGGCGTGCGCGAGTGCCCGGTCACGAGCACCTGTCTGGTCGGGTCGGACCGGGTCTGGCTGGTCAGCACCAGCTACAGCCAGGACCCGTGGAGCGAGATGCCGTCGGAGAAGGCCGAAGCCCTCAAGCGGCTGTTCGCCGTCACCGAACCGGCCCACCACCGGCGCATCCACGTCTACCTGCTCGTACGCAAATCTGACTGATCTACTCACAAAGCGGGTCAGCCTCGACTTGCCGACGCCGGACCTGCCGCCGGCGGCCACCGAGGCGACCGTCGCCTTGCTGGCCCGGCTCGCGACCTGGCGGTACGGCCCGATGGCCGTGGTCCGCGCCCTGGCCCGGAAGGAGCGCGCGCCCGCCTCGGTCGCGGCTCTCTAAGCACAGCGCCGCCCCGGGAAACCCCGGGGCGGCGCTGCGCAGAGACGTGTCAGGCTGCCGGTTCGGCCACCTTGATCGACTTGATCTCGATGTCGCTCTTGGGGTGGCCGCCGCCGGGCGACGGGTCGAACGCCCCGTCGTGGCCGGCCTCGGTGGCCTTCTTGATGTTTTCCAGGCCCTTGGTGACCTTGCCCAGCACCGTGTAGTCAGGTGAGAGCTCGACGTCCTGGTAGATGAAGAAGAACTGCGAACCGTTGGTGTCGGGGCCGCTGTTGGCGAGCGCGACGACGCCCTCCGGGTAGGCCGGGCGGTCGTCGACCGGCAGGTTCTCGTTGGCGTAGCGGAAGCTCGGGCCGCCGGTGCCGTCGCTGTCGCGGTAGCCCGCGCCCTTCGCTGACGGGTCACCGCACTGGAGCATGCCGGGGAACATCCGGTGGCACTTGGTGCCGTCCCAGAAGTTCTTGCTCGCCATGAAGCTGAACGCCGCCGCGGTGCACGGCGACTTGGCCAGGTTCATCGTGACCTCGACCGGGCCGAAGCTGGTGTCGACCGTCATCACCTGGTTGCCGCTGGTCGGCGGCGTGGTGGTCGGTGGGACGCCGACGTCCTTGGTGGTGGGCGTGCGCTGGTCGGCCGGCACCTCGGTCCAGGCACAGCTGACCGGTGCCGCCGACGGGTCGCTGGCCGCCGTGCTCTTGTCGTCGCCCAGGCTGCTGACCAGCCAGATCACGCCACCGGCGACGATCAGCAGGGCCACGCCGGCGCCGATGAACGCCTGCCGCTGTCGGCGCTTGTGGGCGACCGTCTGCCGGTCGGCCATCTCCTTCGCGAGTCGGGCCCGCGCCGCCGCGCGCTGCCGCTCTCTCGTGGACGTCACGGGACTCTCCTCCTGCTTCGACTCCTGGGCGTTTCGAGGTGACCCTAGCTCGCGTTCGTCGGCGTCCCTGACGGCGCGCCGGACGGGGTCGCCGTCGCGGACGGGCTGGTGGTCGGTGCGTCGCTGGGCTGCTCGCCCTGCACCGCGCCGACGGTCAGGGTCTGGATGGTCACGTCGGTCTTCGGCTTGACCGGCAGGCCGTCGTCGTTGTTGACGGTGCCGATCTGGCCGATCTTGGTAACCACGTCCATACCCTGGCTGACCGAACCGACGATCGGGTACGACGGCTCGCCGCCCGGCGTGAAGTCCTTGAAGAAGATCAGGAACTGGCTGCCGTTGGCGCCCGGCGGGTTGGGGAAGAGCGCGACCGTGCCGGCCGGGTAGGTGGGCGGTGTGCCCGGGGCCGGGGAGGCCGACGGCGACGGGGTCGGCGCCGCCGAGGGCAGGTTCTCGTTGGCGAACGTGTAGGTCGGCCCGCCCAGGTTGGTGCCACTCGGGTCGCCGCAGTGCACCGCGCCCTCGGGGATGATCTCGTGGCACTTGGTGCCGTCGTAGAAGTTCTTGCCGGCCAGGTAGGTCAGGCTGGCCCCGCCACACGGGGCGCTGGCCAGCTCGAGCCGCACGGTGATCGCGCCCTCGTTGGTGGTGACCACCATGTCGCGGGTGCCGAAGGTCGGCACGTCGGTGGTCGACGGCAGGCCGACGTCCTTGGCGTTGACGTTGACGCCCGGCTCCTGCGGGGTCCACACGCAGACGTCGCTCGCGGTGTTGACCGGCTCCTTGTCGAAGCCGCCGAGCGCCCAGAAGGCGCCGACCCCGATCAGGATCAGGGCGAGCGCGCCACCGAACCCGGCCTGGATCCGGCGCTTGCGGCGCAGGGTGACCGCCCGGCGGGCCAACTGCCGGTCGAGCTTGGCACGCGCGAGCTTGCGCTGCCGATCCCTGCTGGATGCCACCGGTGCTCCTCTTTCGGGTGTGCCACGCGCCACAAACGTCCGGGAGAGCATACGGGCAATCGCTGGGAGCATGGTGAGAGGTCCAGCCGTTGGGCCGATCGGCGTCCGTCGTTGCCGTCCGGGCGTGCCTGCGGGGTAATCGAGGTGCGCCGCCCGCTAGGCTGGCCAGAGCGACTAGAAGGGGACGACTGTGCTGATCACGGGTTTCCCGTCCGATGTTTTCGGCACCAACTGTTACGTGGTGGCCGCGGCGCCGGGCGAGCAATGCGTGATCGTCGACCCGGGCATCGGGGTCGAGAAGCGGCTCGACGAGCTCCTCGCGGAGCACCGCCTGCAGCCGGCCGCGGTGTTGCTCACCCACGGCCACCTCGACCACACGTTCTCCGTCGCGCCGGTCTGCGGTGCCAAGGGCATCCCGGCATACGTGCACCCCGCCGACCGCGAGCTGCTCGCCGACCCGGCCAAGGCGCTGTCCATGGACCCGGCGCAGCTCTTCGGCGGCCGCTTCAGCTACACCGAGCCCGACGACGTCGCTCCGCTCACCGACGGTGAGGCGATCGTGATCGCCGGGCTCGAGATCACCGTCGACCACGCCCCCGGCCATACCGGCGGGTCGGTGCTCTTCCGGCTGCCGGCCGGCGCCGCGCGGGGCTGGGAAGCAGACGAGGTCTGCCTCTCCGGTGACGTGCTCTTCGCCGGCTCGATCGGGCGCACCGACCTGGCGGGCGGAAGCATGACGGCGATGACGGCCAGCCTTCGTGACCGGATCCTCCCGCTCGCCGACGACACCATCGTCCTGCCGGGCCACGGCCCGGCGACCACGATCGGCCGGGAACGCGCGACCAACCCTTACCTGCTGGAAGCCATGCGACCGGCCCCGACCAGAGGGCTATGACCAAGATGAACAAGCCACGGCCGATCTCCGGCTTTCCGGAGTGGACGCCGCCGCAACGCATGATCGAGCAGCGGTTTCTCGACAAGATCAAAGACGTTTTCGAGCTCTACGGGTACGCCCCGCTGGAGACGCGCGCCGTCGAGCCGCTGGACCAACTGCTGCGCAAGGGCGAGACGTCCAAGGAGGTCTACGTCCTGCGCCGCCTGCAGGAGGAGGCCGGCTCGGCTTCCGAGGACGCGCTCGGGCTGCACTTCGACCTGACCGTGCCGTTCGCCCGCTACGTGCTGGAAAACTCGGGCAAGCTGCAGTTCCCGTTCCGGCGCTACCAGATCCAGAAGGTGTGGCGGGGCGAGCGCCCGCAGGAGGGTCGCTACCGCGAGTTCCGCCAGGCCGACATCGACGTGGTCGACCGCGACACGCTGCCGCCGCACTACGAGGCCGAGATGCCGCTGGTGATCGGCGACGCGCTCAGCGCGCTGCCGATCCCGAAGGTGACCATCCAGGTCAACAACCGCAAGGTCTGCGAGGGCTACTACCGCGGGCTGGGCGTCGGCGACCCGGAAGCGGCGCTGCGCGCGGTCGACAAGCTCGACAAGATCGGCCCGGCCCGGGTCGGCGAGCTGCTGGTGCAGACCGCCGGCGCCACCGAGGCACAGGCCAAGGCGGTGCTGGCGCTGGCCGAGATCTCGGCGCCGGACGCGTCCTTCGCCGACGCGGTGCGCGCCCTGGGCGTCAGTGACCCGCTGCTCGACGAGGGCCTGGCCGAGCTCGTCGACGTGGTCGAGACGGCCGCGGCGTACGCACCTGGGTTATGTGTGGCCGATCTGAAGATCGCCCGCGGCCTCGACTACTACACGGGCACGGTCTACGAGACGCAGCTCGCCGGGTTCGAGCGGTTCGGCTCGATCTGCTCCGGCGGGCGCTACGACAACTTGGCCACCTCGGGCAACGAGCGGTTCCCCGGCGTGGGCATCTCGCTGGGCGTGTCCCGGCTGCTGGGGCTGCTGTTCGGCGGCGGAAGGCTGGCCATCTCCCGCGAGGTGCCGACCTGCGTGCTGGTCGCGCTGGACGCCGAGCGGAGGGGCATCCCGTTCGTCTGGTTCCCGGGCGAGCCCGATTCGGTGAAGGACATCCGCTCCGGCGACCAGGTCGACGCCGACCCGGCCACGTGGACGCCGCCGGCGGAGGACCTTTACCCGGCGGTTAGCGCGAGCTAGCCGGGATCTCGATCTCGAAGAGCAGGCAGGTCGACGTCGCGTGGGCGACCAGTCGTCCCGCGGCGTCGGTCAGCCGGGCCTCGCCCAGCGCGGTGCGGCGGCCGCGCTGGATCACCGTGCCGACGCAGGTCAGCAGCTCGGAGCCGACGGTGACCGGGCGTAGGTATTTGACCGACAGGTCGACCGAGGTGTAGCCGACGCCGGCCGGCAGGGTGGTGTGCACTGCGCAGCCGGCGGCGGTGTCGAGCAGCGTCGCGAGCACGCCGCCGTGCACCGTGCCGAGCGGGTTGTAGTGGAACTCCCGCGGCGGCATCTCGACGGTGACCCGGCCCTCCTCGGCGGTCAGCCGGGTCATGCCGAGCAGCTGCATCACCGGGGGCGGCGGCAGTTCGCCGGCGATCATCGCCTGTAGCAGGCTCAGGCCGCTGGTCTTGCCGATCAGGGCGGCGTTGGTCGCCGGGTCCGACCAGGAGAAGGTACGGCTGCGCTCCACCTGCGTCTGTGTCATGGACCCAGGCTCTCAGCCGGTTGCTGGGTCTGTCAACGAGACTTAGGGTGAACGTCATGGGTACGCGTCCGGAAGCGCTCGACTGGTCCGTCGACAACTGCACGGTGGGCCGGGCGATGGAGATCCTCGGCGAGCGCTGGACCTTCGTCGTGCTGCGCGAGATCGCCAACGGCATCCGGCGGTTCGACGACATGCGGGTGCGCACCAACATCCCGCGCCAGGTGCTCACCAACCGGCTCGCGATGATGGTCGACAGCGGCGTCCTGCGCAAGGAGCCCTACCAGGACCCGGGCGCGCGGGTCCGGCACGAATACCGGCTCACCCAGATGGGCCTGGACCTGTGGCCGGTGATCGTCGCCGTCCTGGAGTGGGGCGACCGCTACCTGGCCGACCCGGAGGGCTCGCCACTGTCCACCGTGCACCGCGGCTGCGGCGCCGAGGTCCGTGCGGTGCTGCGCTGCTCGGCCGGGCACGAGATCGACAACCCGCGCGAGGTGGTGGCCGCGCCCGGCCCGGGAGCGCACCGCCGATAACAACCCCGGGAGCACACGGCGGGCCGGACGCCCCCAAGCGCCCGACCCGCCGGTCTGCTCGTTCCCGGTGTGCCCTCCGGGGGAGCGGAAGCCGCTGATTGCTAGCGGTTGTTGTTCCGGTTGCTGTTGTTGCCGCTGTTGTTGCCGCTGTTGCTGTTGTTGTTGCGGTTCTGGGCGCGATCGCCACCCTTGCGCGCGGCGTTCTGAGCCCGGTCGCCGCCCTGGCGTGCGGCGTTCTGGGCCCGGTCGACCTTCTCGGCAACCTTGCCGTCGGTCTTGGCGTCGATCGCATCGCCGGCCTGGTCGATGCGCTGGTCGCGCTCGTCCTTGTCGGCGAGCTTTTCTTTCGCCTGGTCGGCGGCGTCGCCGAACCTGTCGCTGATCGCCATTACGAGACTCCCTCCGGTGAACGCCCGCCCCACGCGACCGCTCACACCCACCGAACGTAGACGCGAGCCTCAGTTTTCGCAGCAATTGCCGGTTTTAGCATCCGGATCATGAGCCCATGTGTTAACCGTGGCCTGATCCAGCGCGGCCCGTAGCTCGCGGGCATCCCGGCCGGTGGCGCTGACCAGGGCGGCCGGGCCGTGCGCGAGGGGCATGAGCGCGGCCGTGTTGGTGATCGTCGCGGGTTGTTCGGGTGCGTCCGGCCCGAGGATCAAGAGGGTGCCCGCGGCACGGGCGCCGATCACCGCAGGGCCGTCCCAGCCCTTGGCGCGAGGTCCGATGGCCAGATCGTGTCGCAACAGGGTCTGACCGGCGTAGCGCACAGTGGTCGCCATCCTCAGGTCGCCGGGCGGCTCCCCGTGCCGGCCGGCGACGATCTCCTCCCGCCACAACAGCTCGGCGCCCTCGTCGAGGTCCACGATGGAGCGGTTGAGGTGGTCGCAGCCGGTGACGGCGATGGTGGGCTCGGGCAGCCAGGCCAGGGCGCCGCCCCGGCCGACCGTCGCGGTGACGGTGAGCGTGCTCGGGGCGCTCGGGTCGCTGGGTTGGGCCAGGGAGGCCGCAACCGTGCGGATGACGAGGCGGGCACCCGGCCGGACCACGACGCCGATCCGCAGGTCGTCGCCGCCGAGCGGGCCGGCCGCGCCACCGACCAGGTGCACTTCGGCGTGCGTCGCGTCGCGGTAGCCCGTGCGGCGGAGGAGGAGGGGCGGTTCGCCGTACACGGTGGACAGCCGGGTGCCGCCGCGTCCATCTGGCTCGGCGACGAGCCTCGCCTCAGCCCGCACCGGCGGTGGCGGCGACGCGGCCGCGGACCCAGTCCGCGACGGGTGCCGCGCTTGGGTCTCCCACCAGGGAGAGGAGCACGGTCGGTAGGTCACCGCGGCGGGCGGCGGCGTCGCGGGCCATCACGCCGAGGTCGGCGCCGACCAGGGTGGCCAGGTCGGTCTTGTTGATGACCAGCAGGTCCGCGGTGGTCACCCCGGGCCCGCCCTTGCGCGGCACCTTGTCGCCGCCGGCCACGTCGACCACGAAGATCTGGTGGTCGACCAGGCCCTTGCTGAACGTCGCGGTGAGGTTGTCGCCGCCGCTCTCGACCAGGACGAGGTCGAGGTCGAGGCGCTCCTCCAGGTCCTCGACGGCGTCGAGGTTGGCGCTGATGTCGTCGCGGATGGCCGTGTGCGGGCAGCACCCGGTCTCGACGGCGCGGATCCGCTCGTCGGGCAGCACCCCGGCCCGCCGCAGGAAGTCGGCGTCTTCGGTGGTGTAGATGTCGTTGGTCACGACCGCGAGCCGCAACTCGGCGGCGAGTGACCGGCACAGCGCGGCGACCAGCGCGGTCTTCCCGGACCCGACCGGCCCACCGATCCCGATCCGCACGGCGCGGCCGTTGTTAGGACGCAAAGAGACGCACCTCCCAGGTGGCGTGCTGCTCGGCGTCGACGTCGAGCAGCAGAGCGGAGCCGGCGGGCAGGTCGTCCACCGGGTCGTCGACCCGCGCCGCGGCGTCCGCCGCGACCCGGTCACATTCGTGGGCGAGCCTGGCGACCAGCCCGTGCACCGCGTAGGGGTCGAGGCCCAGCAGCCGCACGGCCGCCGAGGCGGCACCGGTCAGTCCACCGTAGACGGCGACCAGCCCGGCCTCCGTCGGCCCGAGCCCAGCGGCGGACGCCGCGATCCCGATCGCCGTCGGGTGGTGGAGGCTCACCGGAGCTCGACCTCGAACGACGCTCCCGGGCCAGATCCGAGTCGTCGCCCGCAGCAGAGCGCGCCCCTGGGCCCGCGACGCGGCCCGCAACGCCGGCGAAGCGGTGCGGGCATCGAGGCCCTCGTCCAGCGCGCGCACCCGGTCCCAGCGCGCGTCGTCATTGCTGGCCCAGAGGCCGCCGGCCAGCTTCGTGGCCGCGCCGGCGGTCTCCGCGACAGTGTCGACGCTGTCTAACCAGACGCCGGCTTCGCCGGTGTCGGCGGCGGCCGCGGTGTCGAGGCTCGCCGCGTCGCGGCGGCCCGGGCAGTTGAAGGCATGGCAGGTGGCAGCGGCGAAGGCCGCCGACACCACGCCGGTGGTGGCGGTGCGGCCGAGGAGGAAGGACTCCAGGGTTGGCAGGTCGTGGACGCGGCCGGCCGCTAACGCGGCCTCGACGCCGCCGGAGTGGGCGTGGGCGCCCGACGGGAGGCGGCCGTCGGCGAGGACCAGCAACGTTGACAGCGACATCAGAACAGGAAGTAGCGCTGGGTCATCGGCAGGTCCATCGCCGGCTCGGGTGCGACCACCTCGCCGTCGATGCGGACCGTGAAGGTGTCGGGCTCGACCTCGATGCGCGGCAGCGCGTCGTTGAGCGGCAGGTCGGCCTTGCCGCGGGAGCGGGTGTCGGCGACCGGCACCATCCGGCGGCTGACCGGCAGCCGGTCGCCGAGCAGGGCGTCGATCGCGGCCGGCGCCACGAAGGCGACGCTGGTCTGTGCGGGCACGACGCCGTACGCGCCGAACATCGGTCTTGGCAGCACCGGCTGTGGGGTCGGGATCGACGCGTTCGCGTCGCCCATCTGGGCCCAGGCGATCATGCCGCCCTTGAGCACCAGATGCGGGCGTACGCCGAAGAAGGCCGGGTCCCACAGCACCAGGTCGGCGAGCTTGCCCGGCTCGACCGAGCCGATCTCGCCCTCGATGCCGTGGGCCACCGCAGGGCAGATGGTGTATTTCGCGACGTAGCGGCGCGCCCGGAAGTTGTCGGCCGGCCCGGGCATCGAACCTCGCCGCAGCTTCATTACGTGGGCGGTCTGCCAGGTGCGCAGGATGACCTCGCCGACCCGGCCCATCGCCTGCGAGTCCGAACCGATGATGGAGATCGCGCCGAGGTCGTGCAGCACGTCTTCCGCCGCCATCGTGCTCGGCCGGATCCGGCTCTCCGCGAACGCCAGGTCTTCCGGCACCGTCGGGTTGAGGTGGTGGCAGACCATCAGCATGTCGAGGTGCTCGTCGAGCGTGTTGCGCGTGTAGGGGCGGGTCGGGTTGGTCGACGACGGCAACACGTTGGGCTGCCCGGCGACGGTGATGATGTCGGGCGCGTGCCCGCCGCCGGCACCCTCGGTGTGGTAGGCGTGGATCGACCGGCCCCCGATGGCCCGCAACGTGTCCTCGACGAACCCCGCCTCGTTGAGCGTGTCGGTGTGGATCGCGACCTGCACCCCGCTGGCATCGGCGACCCGCAGGCAGGCGTCGATCACGGCGGGCGTCGTACCCCAGTCCTCATGCAGTTTGAATCCGCCCGCGCCGCCGCGCAGTTGCTCCCACAGGGCCTCCTCGCTCGTGGTGTTGCCCTTGCCGAGCAGCAACACGTTGACCGGCAAGGGC
>Ga0193743_1002526_pt1 | contig 12850 bp, 8 predicted proteins | sample L2c2metaG_FD_143038 | JGI IMG/M metagenome (GOLD analysis project Ga0193743, IMG submission 143038) | Soil microbial communities from a riparian zone of the East river system, Colorado, United States - L2c2 | ecosystem: Environmental > Terrestrial > Soil > Riparian zone | place: USA: East River... | reverse complement strand
TATGTCCCGCTGGTTGCTCTGCTTTCGTCTTCTGGCTTACTGCCTTGCAGCTACAGCACTGCCTGTCTTTGCCCAATATCACGGACTGGACCCTGCGCTCGATCAGGCTGCCAAAGAGTATGACCGGGCGCAGATCGTAGGAGACCGTGCCTCACTTCAGCATCTCGTCGCCGACGATTACCTGCTGATGCGAGCCAATGGAACAGTCGTTGGAAAGTCGGGGCTGATCGACCTCATCGCGCACAAAGGCCTGAAGACAGATCCCTACACCGTCCAGAAACCCTTTTCCCGAAGCTACGGCGACACCGTCATCCTTGGCGGCTGGGTTCATCTTTCAGGTACAGATGAAGGCAAGCCGTTCGTCCAGAATGCCCGCTTCGCCGATACCTGGGCACGGCGTAACGGTCAGTGGTATGTCGTCTTTACAAGTGTGGCCCTCGCGGACAAGCCATAGCCCGGATCTCGTCTGTGTCGCTACCAGTACCCTGAAATCTTCAGCGCGCTTCTCAGTTAAGCTGAACCACCACGTGGTGGAAGGGATGACCTGGCCGATCGAAAGATGGATCGCTAAACCTGTCGCTGGCCGCGCTTAGCCGAAGGGAAGAGCGGAAAATTTTACAAAGATAAAGATTGCCGTCCTTTAGCCGAGACAATTGTCCTAGCTCCAGGTTGCCGCTCGTACAAGCGTTAGCGTACCTTTTTTATACGAGATCAGTGGAGGAATGTTTGTGACGGCGATTGTAGAAGGAACGGAGAATCTGGATTCGAGCTTGCGGGAGAACAGGGTCTTTGAACCCACACAGGAGTTCCGCTCTAAGGCTCACATCTCCAGCCTCGGACAGTATGAGCAGATGTATCGCCGCAGCGTCGAGAAGCCGGAAGAGTTCTGGGCAGAGGCCGCATCCGAGCTGGAATGGTTCGCTCCCTGGAGCCGCGTCCTCGAACCCGGCCGCGACGGCTCTGGCATGGGCGCGAAGTGGTTCGTCGACGGCAAGCTCAACCTCTCGCACAACTGCGTCGACCGGCATGCTACCGGCTCCCGCCGGGATAAGGTAGCGCTCCTCTGGGAGGGTGAGCCGGGTGAGGTTCGCAAGCTGACCTATGGCGATCTCCACGCCGAGGTACAGCGCTTCGCCAACGTCCTCAAGGGGCTCGGAGTTCGTAAAGGCGACCGTGTCGCAATCTACATGGGAATGTGTCCGGAGCTCGCTATCGCGATGCTCGCCTGCGCCCGCATCGGCGCGGTGCACTCGGTCATCTTTGGCGGATTCGCCGCTCATGCGATCGTCGATCGCGTTAACGACTCCGCCTGTGTCGCGCTTATCACCCAGGACACCTCCTTCCGCCGGGGCTCCGAGATTCAGTTGAAGAAGATCGCGGACGAAGCCCTGGAGCAATGCCCGACGATCAAGAATGTGGTTGTCTATCGCCGCAGCGGAACTCCCGTACAGATGAAGGAAGGCCGTGACGTGTGGTGGGACGAGTCCATGCTCACGGCGGAAAAAGAATGCCCCGCCGAGTGGATGGACGCCGAAGACCCGCTCTATCTCCTCTACACGTCGGGCACCACCGGGAAGCCGAAGGGACTGGTCCACACCACCGGCGGCTACTCCGTGCAGACCTACCTCACCGCGAAGTACGTCTTCGATCTCAAAGAGGAAGATGTGTTCTGGTGCACAGCCGATGTCGGCTGGGTCACCGGACACAGCTATGTGGTCTACGGCCCGTTGCAGAACGGAGCCACCGTGGTGATGTACGAAGGCGCTCCCAACTGGCCGGAGTGCGACCGCTTCTGGAAGATCGTCGATGCTCACAAAGTTACGATCTTCTACACCGCGCCGACGGCGATTCGCGCCTTCACCAAGTGGGGAACCGAGCACGTGCGGAAGCACTCGCTCGCATCGCTGCGCCTTCTGGGAACCGTCGGCGAGCCCATCAACCCCGAGGCGTGGATGTGGTTTCACCGCGAGATCGGCAAAGAGCGGTGCCCCGTCGTTGATACCTACTGGCAGACAGAGACCGGAGCCATCATGATCGCCCCCATTCCCGGAGCCGTCTCTACCAAGCCCGGCTCGGCTACCCGGCCTTTCTTCGGCATCGTGCCCGAGATCGTGACCAAGGAGGGCAAGCTGGTCACCGACGGCAAGGGAGGCCTGCTGGTCTTCCGCACTGCCTGGCCCTCGCTGGCGCGGACTGTCTACGGCAATCCGGAGCGTTACGAGCATGCCTATTGGGTTGAGGTTCCCGGAAGCTACTTCACGGGTGATGGAGCTCGCCGCGACGCCGACGGCTGTTACTGGCTGATGGGGCGCGTCGACGACGTGCTCAACGTCAGCGGCCATCGTCTCGGCACCATGGAGGTGGAGTCCGCGCTGGTTGCGCACGCCAAAGTCGCGGAAGCTGCCGTCGTCGGCAGGCCGGACGAACTGAAGGGGCAGGCTATCTGCGCCTTCGTCACGCTCCAAGACCCGCAGCGGAAAGATCATGCGCCGCCTCCTGCGCGAGCTTGCCACCAACGGCGAGGTCAAGGGCGACACAACGACGCTTGAGGATTTCACCGTGATCGCCAAGCTCCGCGAAAACGACGAATAGGCGGGCGTCTCTCGCGAAGAGATGCCACAAATAAATCGACCGGATAACCGCTGCCGCCGGGCAGGGAAGACTCTCTACCGCAGATTCATCTTCGGACGGGTCGGCAGCGTAAAGTGAACCGTCGTGCCCTCGCCCGGCACGCTGGTGGCCCAGATCTTTCCGCCGTGCTGGGTGATGATTCTGCGACAGATCGTCAGGCCCAGCCCTGCCCCTCCGAGGGCACGCGAATCCGAGGCGTCTCCCTGCTGAAAGCGGTCGAAGATATGTTCGAGCTTGTCAGCGGGAATTCCACGTCCCTGGTCCCGTACTTCGAAGAGAGCCTCGTGATTCTCGAAGCTTCGCGCTGTCATGCGAATCTCCCCTTCCGGCGCCGAGAACTTGATCGCGTTGGAAAGAAGGTTATGCAGCACCTGCAGAACTCGCTCCGGGTCAGCCCACACGCTGACGTCGGTAGGCGCGAAGACAATGCGCGCGCTCACCGCCGGCGTCTCCGCCTCGTGCGCGCCTGCAGCCCTGCGCAGCAGATCCTCCGCCCGAACCATCGCAAGATGCAGCTCGCTCTTTCCGCTCGAGATTCGCTCGAGATCGAGAATATCGTTGACCAGCCGAACCAGCCGGTCCGTATTGTTGATTGCGATCTCGAACATCTGTTTCGATTTCCCTGGCCGTGCCTCCAGCGCGCCTCCGCGCAGCAGGCCGAGCGCGCCGCGAAGGGAGGTAAGCGGCGTCCGCAATTCGTGCGAGACCGTCGAGATGAACTCGTCCTTCATCCGGTCCAGCGCTCGGCGCTCGGTCGTGTCCGTAAAGGCGACGACGACGCCGATTGCCCGAGTCTCGCCGCTTTCGCTCGCGTGCGAATCGATCAACGGCCTCGCGACATACTCGACCGGGAACCAGGTTCCATCCTTGCGCCAGAAGATCTGGTCCACCACGCGTGCCGTGCCGTAGTTCGAAAGGCTCTTGCGAACGGGGGACTCTTCCACGGGATAGGCTGTTCCATTCGCCCTCGTGTGGTGAATCAGGGCGTGCATCACCTTGCCGAGCATCTCGTCCTGGCGATAGCCCAGCATCTGCGCTGCGGCGGAGTTGACCACCGTTACCCTGCCCTCCAGGTCGATGCAGAAGATCCCGTCTCCCACAGACTCCAGAATCGAGTTCGACTGCCGCGTCAGGGTCCGCAGCTTTCTCTCCGCGCGTACCTGTTCGGTGATGTCGACTCCGAATCCCAGAATGTAAGGAGCGCGCTCGTGAACCGTGATCAGCTTGTTGCGATAGGCAATCACGCGAACCTCGCCGTTGGAGTGCGACAGGTGCAGCACGCCCTGTGCCTCGCCCACCTCGCTCACCATGCGCAGATAGTCGTAGATGGCTGTCTGCCGTTTCGCCGGGATAAACTCCGCTAGCGAATGTCCCACCATCTCATCGACCGTGCGGCCCACCGTCTCGGCGCCGTGCGCGTTCAACGAGAGCAGTTGCCCCTTGGTGTCGTGGGTGAAGACCATGCCGAGCGAGCTCTCCACCAGCTGGCGGTAGCGTGCTTCGCTCTCGCGTAGCGTCAGCTCTGCGGACTGCTTCGCCGTGACATCCATCCCGGTGGCGATAAGAAACACAACCTGTCCGTCGGTATCGCGCAGCACAGTCGCTGACCAGGCAATGCGCCGAATCGTGCCGTCACGATTCAGCCATCGGCTCTCATAGCTCGTCGGAAAGACACCATCGCGCAGCTTTGCGAACGACTCGATTGCCGTCGAAATTTCATGGGGAGGTACGAGGTGATCCCAGGCGTAATTTCCAGCCACGGTAGCGAAACTGTGTCCTGATACGTCTTCGCACGCGCGATTGAACCGCACAATCCGCCCTTCGGCATCGAAGACGACGACGGGCATACCGATCGTATCCAGCACACCTGAGACAAAGTTTTTCTCAACCGTCAGTGCAGACTCGATATGCTCCTGCGAGCGGAATGCCTGCTCCAGCTCCCGGATCCGGTCCAGGGTCTCCAGCCTTGCGATCACCTGCCGGCCCAGGGTGCTCAAGGCTTCGGCCTGAGCGGGCGCCAGTTTTCGCGGATGCACGTCCAATACGGCAAGGGTTCCGATGTTTGTCCCGGACGAAATGGTCAAGGGCGCGGCAGCGTAGAAGCAATATCTCTGTCCATCGACCAGCAGCCCATCCGGTGAGAAGTCAGGCTCCAGTCGCGTGTCATGGATCTCACAGATCCCCTCGCCCTGAATCGCCGTTGCGCACGGCGTGCTTCCGGGCGCAAGAGTGGTCGACGTAATCCCTGCAGCTGCTTTCAGGCGAAGGCTCTCCGCATCGATCAGACATACCATCGCGGCGGGGGTATCGCATATCTGGGCTGCGAGTCCTGCCAGGTCGTCGAGGATGGGGTCTGTCGCCGGAATGAGCGCTTCGTCTTGTTCAAGAGCCCGACTTCGCAGGGCTTCGTCTTTGACCAAAAGAGCGTTCATACTTGCAACTCGATCCTAGGGAAAAGAGAGGGTACAGGGTATCCAACTTTAGGTGTAGCGGGGGCTTATGGCTTTGGCACTGCGCAGCACTCGCCCGCGGCGGGGGGCTCGTTGGAGCTTGCATCCATGGCGACCTTCCAGCTCCCATCCGGCATCTTCTTCCACACCGTCATATAGCGGCCCGAGATCACCACAGGCTTTCCGTTCTTGTCCTTGGAGTGCCCCTCATAGTGCCCCCAGGTAAATCCCATATCGTTCGAAGGCCCCATCTGCGCCCCCTGGGGAGTCCAGGTCAGCTCATACGTCTTGGGATCCCACTGGGCCTGTGCCGCAATTGCTCTCTGGCCTAAGGTTGCAGGCTGTCCATTGTTCAGAACGACGGCATCGTCTGTAAACCACTTCGCAAACGCCTTGCCTCCACCGGCCGCTACGGCCTGGGCAAACTTGCCCTCCAGTTCCATCAGCTGAATCACGCCCTGTGAAAGCGTCGGCTGCGTCAGTGGACTCAGAACCGGCCCCTTCTGGCCCAGTCCGTCCAGCGTAGGCGAGGATGCCGGCATCTGCGCCTCGATCGGAGAGAGTGCGGCCAGCAAGAAAGCGCAGAAGGCAACGACGGGAAGATATAGATTTTGCTTTCGCATAACATCAGACCTCGGTGCAGATTTCCCTTGCGAAGGGAATGCGTGCTTCAGACGCCGCTCTCCGGCGGCCATCGTTCTCCGCGAACGGAGCGTGAGCCAGAGGAGGAGTGCGCCTCAATCACAGCCCAAAGATCTTTATACCAATAAATCCTGAGGGAGGGTTGGCCGCGGCCGATTCTTAGAAGCGGCATCACCCTCCCATTCTCCTGCTGGTATTCTTTCGCGAAGTGAGAGCACATTCTTCCGGATCGATACTTCTTGCCACGGCAAGTCTTCTGCTCTTTGCGGGGATCACCATCGCTTTGCTTCCTGCGCCGTCTTTCCTCGCTCTCGCTCTTCGATGGCTCGCCATCATCCTGCTTGCTGTCTACGCCGTCCGTCGTCGAACCCTTACCCCGTGGATCTTTGTCGCCATGGTCGCCGGCGCCGAGCTGGGGTTTGACGCACCGCACTTCGCGGTCTCCCTCCGCGTCTTCAGCGACATCTTCCTCCGCCTCATCAAGGCCATCGTGGCTCCGCTCATCTTCGCCACTCTCGTCACCGGCATCGCCGGTCATGGCGATCTGAAAGGCGTTGGCCGCATCGGCATCAAAAGCCTCATCTACTTCGAGGTTGTCACCACACTCGCGCTCGTGGTCGGGTTGATCGCCATCAACCTCAGCCAGGCTGGACGAGGCCTCACCATCCCTGCTTCCACGGTCGCTCTCGAGACCGCGCAGGCAGCGCCCCCTGCGACCCACTGGCAGGACTTCCTCCTCCACGTCTTTCCCGAAAACATCGCTAAATCCGTCGCTGAGGGACAGATCCTCCAGGTGGCCGTCTTCGCCGTCTTCTTCGGGATTGCCCTCGCGGGTCTCAACGAAAAAAAGCGCGCCCCCGTTCTCAACCTCTTCGAAGGCCTCAGCGAAGTCATGTTCCGATTCACGAACATCGTCATGTACCTCGCTCCCATAGGAGTCGGCGCCGCCATGGCCTACACCGTGGGCCATATGGGGCTCGGTGTCTTGGTCAACCTCGGCAAGCTGCTCCTCACCATCTACGGTGCTCTCGTCGCCTTTGGGCTCATCGTTCTCCTCCCCGCCGCTCTCCTGTTCAAGGTTCCTGTTCGCCGCTTTCTCGTTGCTGTCGCCGAACCGGCCACCATCGCCTTCGCTACCTCGACCAGCGAAGCAGCGCTACCTCGCGCCATGGAGTGCATGGAGGCGCTCGGCGTCCCCCGCCGCATCGTCTCCTTCGTCATTCCGGCCGGCTACAGCTTCAACCTCGACGGCTCCACGCTGTATCTCGCTGCCGCAAGCATCTTCGTTACCCAGGCTGCCGGGATGCAACTCTCCCTCGGCCAACAGGTCATGATGATGCTCACCCTCATGCTCACCAGCAAAGGCGTTGCAGGCGTTCCCCGCGCGATCCTGGTGGTGCTGCTGGCCACGGCCGCAACCTTCAACCTGCCCACTGAGCCCATCTTCGTTCTGCTGGGCGTAGATGCCCTCGCCGATATGGCTCGGACCACGGTAAACGTCGTCGGCAACTGTCTCGCCTCCGTCGTTATCGCGAAGTGGGAGGGAGAGTTCGACACAGAGATTCCCAGCGAAGCCGCACTGGAAGGAATTGCGGAGTAAAGCCGATTGCCCTGAGATCACGGCATAACTCGCGAAACCAATGTGATCCGACCAGCGCTTATACCTCCCACTAAAACTGTCCTTCGATCGAAGCAATCTCCTCATGAAACTCTCATTTCAATACATCCACTAAAACTGTCATTCCGACCGGAGCGCGGCGAAGTGGAGGAATCTGCTTCTCAACCCATGCTGTTCACCCGACAAACAAATCGCCTTTCAGCATGCCAAGCCCTCTCTCGCTTCGAAAAAAAGCGTGCCCCATCTTCGTCGCCAAGCAACTAAGGCGGGTTTGCAGGATGCCCCAGGTGCCATCCTTACGTATCCGGCTAAGGCGGGAGAAAAGCCTCCATCCAACGAATTCGGTTAGACTTTCAGACCAAAGCAAAAAACCTCTTCTCTGGAGACCCGTTTCGTGCAAAGAAGGAACTTCCTCACCGCTGCGCTCGCTACGTCAGCCGCGGCGCTCGCTCCAGCCGTGTCCGCGCAGACGTCCGGCTCGCGCGAATACTATCAACTGCGGAAATACACCCTGCGCAGCGGTCCTCAGACCCGTCTGACGGATCAATTCTTCTCGACCGCTCTCATCCCGGCGCTCAACCGTCTCGGACTCACTCCCATCGGTGCCTTCCGGGTCGAGTTCGGCCCCCAGACGCCTACGATCTATCTGCTCATCCCGGGCTCGAATCTCCAGACCCTCGTCGATGTCGATCTCCTGCTCGCGAAAGATGCTGACTTCCTCAAGGCGGCGGAACCCTTCTGGAACGCTCCCGCAAAAGAGCCGCCCTTTGAACGCATCGAGAGCACACTCCTCAAATCTTTTGATGGATGGCCGAAGCTCAAAGTCCCTGAGGCTACGGCGAAGAATGGAAAACGAATCTTTCAGCTTCGTACCTACGAAAGCCCCACGCCGGCCGACCATATCCGCAAGGTCGAGATGTTTCACCAGGGTGAGTTTCGGATCTTCGACAAGGCAGGCTGTGGAGACGTCTTCTTCGCGGATGCTCTCGTCGGTCCCAATCTTCCCAAACTCACCTACATGCTCTCCTTTCCCGACATCGACGCCCTCAACTCGGGGTGGGAGCGCTTTCGAGCCGACCCGGACTGGAAGAAGCTCTCCGCCGATCAGCGCTATAGCTTTGAGGCAATCGTCAGCAACATCGACAGCCTCGTCCTCTCTCCCGCTCCCTACTCTCAAATCTGAGGAAGGAATTTATATGGCAGAGATCACGACATTCTTCTGTCAAGCCAATTTTCCCGTAATCGACACAAAACAAGCAACTTCGAGTTGCAGATTCGCCACCTGCGTTTTGTTAGAATAGAGATGTGCAAGAGGAAAGCTCCGGAAGGTCCGGAGCTTTCGCTGTTTAAACTACTTTATTTCAAGACTTTATCCGTAAGTCCATTATTTTCAATATTTTGCGACGAAAGTCCTGGCTTAAGTCATTATTTGTGAAGACTTTGCGCAAAATAGTGCAGGGGGCACCTGGAAGAGTTCCGGAGGGGAACGAACAGGTTTCCCCACCGTTATACTTAAGGGCTGTTGGAACAAGAGGCCGAAGAGTCTCATGAAAGTCAGTTGCGTCAAATCTAAGTAGGCCAGAAGCAGGAATCGCCCGATGGACGAAATTTTAGGGAAGATAAAATCGCCAACCGATGTGAAGAAGCTTTCGCTGGTTGAGTTGGAGCGGCTCGCCGAAGAGATTCGCGAGCGTCTTATCACCGCGGTCGCCAAGACCGGGGGCCACATCGGTCCTAATCTCGGCGTCGTCGAGCTGACGATAGCGCTCCATTACGTCTTTGATACCCCGACAGACAGCTTCGTCTTCGACGTCAGCCATCAGGCTTACGTTCACAAGCTTCTTACCGGCCGCGAAGAACAGTTTCATACCATCCGCCAACCCGAAGGTCTCAACGGCTTCATGCTGCGCACCGAGAGTGACCACGACAGCTACGGTGCAGGCCATGCAGGAACCGCCCTCTCCGCCGCCCTCGGAATGGCAGTCGCACGCGATCTCTCCGGAGGCAGCGAGCACGTTGTCGCGCTCGCCGGCGATGCCGCGTTCACCAACGGAATCTCGTTCGAAGCCCTGAACAACATCGCCGCGCAGACGCGCCGCATGATCATCGTCCTCAACGACAACGACTGGTCCATCGACAAGAACGTCGGAGCCATCGCCGAATACTTCCACAAGATCACCACCACCACCACCTTCAGCAACCTGCACGACAAGGCCGCGGGGCTGATCGAGAAGTTCGGCGGCAAGACAGCCCGCCACGTCGTTCGCAAGGCCGAAGAAGCAGCCAAGGGCCTCATCGGTCCCGGTATGCTCTTCGAGGAGTTCGGTCTCAGTTACTACGGTCCTATCGATGGCCACAACATGCCGCTGCTGATCGAGACCTTCAAGTTTCTCAAGCAGCAGAACAAGCCCGTCGTTCTTCACACCATCACGCAGAAGGGCCGCGGATTTCAGCCTGCCCTTGAAAAGCAGAAGAAGTTCCACGGTCTCGGACCCTACGACCCCGAATCGGGCGAGACCAAATCCGCGGGCCAGAAGACCTACTCGGAGATCTTCGCCGAGAGCCTTACCAAACTCGCCACCGCCAACAAGAAGGTCGTCGCGATTACCGCCGCGATGCCCAACGGAACTGCCCTCGATCTCTTCCGCCCGCATCATCCTTCGCGTTACTTCGACGTCGGAATCGCAGAAGAGCATGCGGTGATCTTCGCCGCGGGAATGGCGACCAAAGGCTACAAGCCCTTCTGCGCCATCTACTCCACCTTCCTGCAGCGCGCGTTCGATCCCATCGTTCACGACGTCTGCCTGCAAAACCTTCCCGTCGTCTTCTGCATGGATCGAGGCGGCCTGAGCGGAGACGATGGTCCGACCCATCATGGCCTGTTCGATATCAGCTACCTTCGCAGCATTCCCAACATCATCCACATGGTTCCCAAAGATGAGGATGAGTTGCAGGACATGATGTACACCGCCATGCTCCACGACGGTCCCTCCGCGATACGCTATCCGCGGGGAACGGGGCCCGGGGCCCAGGTGAAGGCTCAACCGGTCGCGCTCGAAATTGGCAAGGCAGAAATTGTTAATGATCCCGGCCGCGCGGATGTCGCCATCTTTGGCCTGGGAGCCATGCTTCCTGAAGCCGTTCGCCTGAAGGAAATGCTCGAACATGAGGGCTTCTCGGCTGCCGTCATCAATCCGCGCTTCGCGAAGCCGGTTGACCGGGACTGCCTTGCGGACTTCGGCTCTCGTTCAGGCCTCGTCATTACGCTGGAAGACCACGTTCTCGCCGGAGGCTTCGGCTCGGCTGTGATGGAAACGCTGAACGAACTGGATCTGAATGTTCCCGTCGTTCGCATCGGCTGGCCGGACGCCTTCATCGAACACGGCAAAGTGGAGGCGCTGAGGGCAAAATATGGCATCACTGCGGAAGCCGCCCTCGCAAAGGCGAGACCGTATCTGAACAAGCTGATGGATAGAGTTCTGGCGAAGCACTCCTGATTGCCAGCACTTTTTGACATAAAAAGCCCCTCCAGTCCTGATCTTTCGGGTGGACGTTGACATTTCTTCCGGGAGCCCGTCAACTGAGAATCAGGATGGAGAGCGAGCTAACGACCGATCGCAGGTGGATGCAGCTTCGCTCAACCACGCGCAACGCCGGCAAACATCGAGATCGCGGCCTGATGGCGATCGGACTCTTCAAGCTAGGTAAGGCCGTCTTTTTCTTCCTATTGGGATTCGGAGCCATTCACCTGCTGCACAAGGATCTGGGCGACGAGGTCATGCGCCTGGCCACAGCACTCAAATTCGATCCGGAGAGCAAGTTTGTCACCTTGCTGCTGGATAAAGTCGACCTGATCGACGCTCACCGCCTGAAGCAGATCAGCCTGGCCACCTTCGCCTATTCAGTCCTGGCGCTGACGGAGGGAATTGGCCTGATGCTGGAAAAGGTCTGGGCAGAGTACCTCACCCTTATCCTGACCGTCTCGTTCCTGCCGTGGGAGCTCTTTGAACTGAGTCGCCATCTGAACTGGTTCCGTCTCAGCCTCCTCCTTATCAATCTCCTCGTCCTGGGATATCTGGTCTGGCTTCTGCGAAAGAAGAAGGTCTCTCACTCCGTACAAAGCGATTGAGAGCTCACGGATCGGAGAGGACTTCCTAACTGTGTCGGACTTTCGCTTTTGATTCGCCTACCAGACCCATCTGCGGCTTCGCAAGTAACCGATTTGATATGAACCGGCTTCGTTAGCCCAATATGTAGTGGTTATCGCTTTGGCTAACCCAATTTGCTGAGTTATCCACATCCCATTGTGGGAATCAGGCCCTTTTCACTGAATTCTTTCCTTTACACCAACTCATCACTACGAGACCATGTGGACGGAAGTGGTAAAAAGTGGAGTTAAAGGGACTAGTTCAAGCAAGATTTGAACAAAGTCTACCTCCACGGCCTTCCCCTTCTGAAGCAATGAGTTGGAAAAGGTATCGAGGTTGTCATGTTCAGGGGAAATCACCCAACCCGTGTGGACGAGAAAGGCCGGCTGAAGCTTCCGGCTGAGTTCAAGCGCAGGGTGGATGAGCTGTACGGTCCCCAGTTCTACATCACGAGCAAGGACGGGAAGCGGGCAGAGATTTACCCGCTGAAGGAGTGGGAAAAGATCGAGGAGAAGCTGGCCGCGATCCCTTCCATGAACCCGGCAAGAAAGAAGTTTCTGGACGTGACGAACTATTACGGCCAGATGGCGGAGATGGATGCTCAGGGGCGCCTGTTGATGCCGCAGCTACTGCGGGAGTCGGCAAAGGTGACCGGAGATGTTGTTGTGCTGGGCTCACAGACGTTTCTCGAGGTTGTGAACCACGATTCGTTCAAGGCGGAGCTTGAAATGGCTCCGATGACCGAAGCGGATCAGATGGCGTTGTCAGAGTTCGGTTTATAGCAAGTGAAGTTGGCCCCCAGGGGCAGCACAGAGGGCGGAGAAGATGACGAGACCGCAGCATGTGCCAGTTCTTTTAGAAGAGGTAATGGAGTACTTGAATGTGCGACCAGGCGGCGTTGTGGTTGACGCAACGCTGGGACTCGCGGGGCATTCCTCGGAGATTGCGAGGCGGCTCGGTCCGAAGGGAACGCTGATCGGTTTCGATCGTGATCCTGAGGCGATGGAGTTGGCGAAGGCAAGATTGGAAGAACTTCGCGCCGAGCTTGGTTCGGAGATGCCGGAGGTGAAGTTGATCCCCAAGGCGTTTTCCGAAGCGGCGAGCGAGATTGAGGCGGGCAGCCTGGATGGTCTGCTTGCGGACTTTGGGGTCAGCAGCCTGCAACTGGACGAGGCGCACAGAGGATTCAGTTTTCGGACCGATGGTCCCTTAGACATGCGGATGGATACGCGTGTGGGGGAGACGGCCGAGCAAGTGGTAAATCAGGAAGACGAAAACGAGCTCGCCAACCTGATTTACGAATTCGGAGAGGAAAGGAGGTCGCGGAGAATCGCCAGAGCCATTGTGAGGGCCCGGCCGAT
>Ga0193743_1002525_pt1 | contig 12850 bp, 14 predicted proteins | sample L2c2metaG_FD_143038 | JGI IMG/M metagenome (GOLD analysis project Ga0193743, IMG submission 143038) | Soil microbial communities from a riparian zone of the East river system, Colorado, United States - L2c2 | ecosystem: Environmental > Terrestrial > Soil > Riparian zone | place: USA: East River... | reverse complement strand
ACCGCGGCCAATTTAAACTCTTGCGTGAACTGTCTTCGTGACAACCCCATGACTCAATTCTCCGTTCGATGGATTCTGAGTCTTAACTACTCGTCTCACTTTTCGGGACCACTCCATATGGAGTATCTGGCCACACCGGACCACACGGCAAAAATACCCCATTAAGCGAGAGAACACCTTTGGGGTACCTGATCCTAAGAAGCTGCTGCCCTTATGGCTATCCTGACAATCTAGGCTTCAATGTTCGATTTAAAACCGCAAACACGCAGCGCGAAAGCGGAAGTTGATGGAGAGACTCGGGGGACGAATCTTATTTTGCATGGTCATTGACTGTCTGGCTAACGTCCTGTTGTTTGTCTACTCGAGCAACACGTATGATGGGAGTTAACCTCTTCTTCACCAATCATTTACTTTGATGCTGAATATCGTTAGCGGGGTATTCTTGCCATGTGGTCCGGTCCCGCCGATTAGGGCGTCGGTATTCCTGTCTGGACGGGCGGCATTGACCCAAGGCTGAACCACGGTTTAGCTCACGCACTTAAAAGTAGAACTTGCCCGCGATCTGAACCTGTCGTGGGAAGTTGTACTGCTGCACTGGTAATTGTCCAAAGTTGGCATCGCTCAAATTGGTATCCGGCGGAGCGTAGATCACGGTGTTCGCAATGTTGAAGGCCTCAACGCGAATCGTAAATTTGTAGTGCTCCTTGAATGGGATGGACTTCTCGACTGCGATATTGACTTGCGGCTCGCTAGGATTCCGGATGTTCGGGAAACGGTCCTGATTGGTGCGCAGCGTATATGAAGGCAGATTCGAGTAACAAGTCTTGTTGTTGTTGAACCAGCTTTGCGAGCTTTGATTGGTTGCGCTCCACGATTGGCAGCCGGGAAGAGCCGTATTGAGAACCAGATTTGGCCAGATCGTCGGTATACCCGAGGTGTAGGAGAAAATCCAATTGAGTGTCCAGTTACTGGCTACCGCCTTGGCCACTGGATTGTGGAAGTTGCCAAACTTCTTTCCGGTGCCGACGGGCAAATCCCAAACGCCGCTGAAGGAAAGGCTCTGCGGGACATCCTGATCATCGATCTCATGGACCAAGGGTTCGTTGAGATTCCAGTTGTTCAAGCGATGGTCAGCCTGCATGGCCTTAGAGAAGGCGTAGGAGAGGACCCACGTGAAATTCCCAACGCTCTGTGAGTTCAGGCGCTTCTCGACTTGCATCGAGAGCGCGTCGTATCGGTACGTTCCCCATTGATTGAGATTACTGGTCACCCCTCCATTGAATTGAGGGAAGGAATTGAGAAGAGTCGCGGCCGACACGGTTTGCGCACTGCCCAAAGTTCGATCGGCCGGAACCACTCCCAGGAAAGGATTGGGTAACTGGCGGTCGAGCGACAGAGCATTGGCATGGCCCTGCATGAACTGGTTATACGGAAGATAGCCCTGGTTCAGTCCGGTCGGAATATAAATCGCGTGGTTTCCGGTGTAGGCGACATCAGCCATCAGACCGCCCCAGAGCTCCTGTTGAAACCCGAAGGAGTATTCATAAGTGCGCGGAACTCGATAATTGAAATTATCGAAGCTGATGGTGTTTCCAACATTGGTTCCCAAGCCGAGACTCGCCCCTGGAATCGGCGCAATCCCGTTGGGGAAGGGTTGATCGAGAGAATAAGCACCGAGCACGTTGCTTCCCGCCGAAGGTTGTAATCCGTTAAGAGATGCCGTGTATGATGTCCGCTGCTGGAATCCAACGGTCGTGGTGTTCTGTGTTGGGGATTGATAATAGAGACCGCCTCCCGCCCGGATAACGGTTTTGGGAAACACGTGCCACGCAAATCCGACACGCGGCTGAACATTGGTCCAGTCGGTGGAATAGGCGCGGGTGGGCCGGCCGTTCTTACCAGCGAACTGCAGACCGCCGAGAATTTGTTGAGGCGCTGCTGGATAGCCGCCAAAAGGATCGTTGGGGTGAGAGGCGTTGTATTGCGCGGCGAGATTCTTCCACTTCGCAACGATCTGGTCACTGTAGGGATTGACGGCCGTTGGGTCGAAGCCGGAGTTTAACTGGTTGTATCGCTCCTTCCACGGAATCTGGACGTCGTAGCGCAGGCCCCAGTTGAGAGTAAATTTCGGCGAGACTTTCCAGTTGTCCTGGATGTAGCCCGCATAGTACGGCCGGGTTCGGTAGAAGGCGGCATTGTTGTCCACGTAGCTGTTCGTTGCGGAAGGATACCCAAGCAGAAGAGAGGCAACGGAACTGCCGTCAAACTGACCCTGATTCTTGCCACTGAGTTGCTGCGTCCAGCCCTGATCGAAGTTAAACTGGCCATAGTTCTGACCAGAGTTGTTGGAACCTGAGGCCACGTAGTTAATTTCCGCGCCGACATGCAGGGTGTGGTTACCCCGGGTCATGGTGAGGCTAGGAGCAAAGTCGTATTGGTTATACGTATTGAATTCGATTGAATTCGAATTAGCGAGTCCAAAGAGCTGGGTGTAAGAGCTCATCGTGATTACGGGCGCCGTATTCTTTGCAGCGCTCGGTGCGGCAAAATTCTGGCCAAAGCCTAACTCAGTGGCCGTGAGATCGAAGTCAGTGTGTCGCGGGAATAAGGTGGTGAACCGGCCGAACGAACCGCGAACGTCAAGGACAGTTGTGGGGGAAATGACGTGCGTCCAATCGACGATGTAGTTTTGATCAGTACGTGCCGAATAGATGTCTCCGGAGCCAGCGGGAATCGGAAAGCCAGTGCTATTGCGAAACTCCGTACCGTGTTGAAAGGTAAAGAGGCCGTATAACTTGTCGTTGTCGCTGAAGACGTGATCGAGCCGTACGATGGGCTGATTGTAGGCGTACTTGCCCTGATTAGCTGCAGCCGTGTAATTTTGATTCAATTTGTTCGGATCGAGACTGTTTGGAGTGGGATAGTACGAAAGAATCTTCGACCCTATTGGTGAGATGCGGCTTGTCGGAATCACGTCGTTGGGGAACGGCTGGCGAATGTATGCTGAATTCTGACAGACAGATGCAGCCGCAACGCAAGGCGCCGAGGTCATTGGATCGTAAATCTGGTACTGGTATTGCGAGAAGTTCTGTCCACTTCGCAGTCCGAGCGGCACAGTGTCGGAGGTGGCCGGAAAAGGTACCACCTCCCGCCAACCTTCAAAGCTCACAAAGACAAAATCCTTGTCTTTCCGAATCGGTCCGCCTACGACACCTCCAAATTGATGCTGATTGTGTTTGCCTCGTGAAGCGCCAATCGAGTTGTTCTGGATCGTGTTCGCATCGAGAGCCGCGTTGCGCCAATAATCAAAAACATCTCCGTGCCATTGATTCGAGCCTGACTTCAACGTGGTATTCACGACACCGCCGCCCATACGGCCGTACTGCGAGTCGTACACGTTCGTCATGACTTTGAATTCCTGAACGGCTTCAATGTTCGGCGAGATTTGCCAAGTGCCGCCGTTGTCGTTGATCGGTGCGCCATTCAGCAGAATGATGCTCGTGCCCGGACGACCGCCGTTGATCTTGTACGCGTTCGTCGAGTCCCAACCACGCGTGCCTGAGTTTCCACCCGGCCCGAACTGGTGCGTTGTGAATATGACGCCCGGTGTCAACGAGAGAAGCATGTACTCCTGTCGTCCGTTCAGTGGGAGTTGCTGCGTCTTTACCCGATCGAAGACTAGTCCGCGATCGGCACTTTGAGTATCGACCTGCAACGGTTCTGCGGAAACTGTAACCTCGGTAGAAGCATTTCCAACCTGCATGGAAAAAGGCAGACCCAAGGTTTGGGCCACCTGCAGGACAATTTTTTCCCGCTTGATAGTTTGAAACCCGCTCGCCGAGACTTCGACCGTGTAGTTGCCCGGCTCAAGATAGGGCACGGTGTAGTTGCCACTGTTATTTGTCTGGGCTCTTTTTGCTGCGTTAGTTTCGCTGTTTGTGATCTTGACCGCAGCATTTGGAATTGCACCACCAGATGAATCAATGACCTGACCGGTTATAGAACCCCGAAAGTCTTGACTGAAGAGCAACGCGGAGAGGAGACAGAGTAGAAAGGTACAGCGACAACAACAACGAAGTCTTTGCATTGAATAGGTCCGGCGAGAACAATATCAGAGGATATGTTTGTTGTCAAGGGCGGAGTGACAGTTTGTCGTTAGTATGTGAAATGTACGGTCGAGTAAATACGTGATCTGTCCGCTCACAGAATGAGCAGTGGCGCGATCTCCTCGTGATCCCGGAAGATGCCACCTGTGAGATCTACTATCCACAGTTAGTCGTTGAAACATTAATCCGGACGGTGATGAAGACCTTGCGCGAAGTGATTGAGACACACGGCCTGTTGTGGCTTTTTCTTGTCACTATAAAAGCCGGGGACAAGATGGATAAGCACCGTTTAACGCAAGCGGGTGTTTATGGACAATGATAAGAAATGCTTCATTAGTTCGATAGGTTCACATTGTTGCTTTGCCGGGCTTGACTAAGTACTTTACGAACTGCTTCGATAACGACATCGGGCGATCCTCTTGGATGTAGTGGCCACTTTTCTGTGCGATCACCAGAGTGCTCTTCATGGACAATCGACTTAGCTTTTCCTGCATCTCTTCCGATGCTTCATTTGTAGTCTTATCAAGTTCCGAGACATTGAGGTCACCTCGATGCGGATCATGTGAGATGACCAAAAGTGGCAGACTGTCCAGAGGTAGTGTTGCAATCGGATCAGGCGCTCTGATAGGCTTGTCGCCGCATGAAACGAATTCCGGAACCGAAGCGCGGGCGGCGCCTGGCCGCAGGAGTTTCCAAACGCCGAAGTCGCTGTATGGTGGTGGCATTGCTCCCTCAAACTATGACATCGCGATCTCTTCGGACCGGCGGAACACTCGACCCGCAGGCCGCCAGGATGTAGGTAAGGCAGCGCCCTTTGCAGCTACTGCTATATATCCCAACTGGCGTGATGCTCCCGTAATTGATATGTTACAGGCGATGAGAAGGCTTTTACTGGACCTGCGATCGCAACGTCCTGTCGAGTTCCGCTAAATGATTCCGTTGAGTATGCTTTAGGCATTCTTAAGATTGAATTGCGGTTTTTCTTCCAAGACGAAATGGATATTCAATGAAACACCAAACATGTTCACACCATCACCGGTTACTTTGCCTTACAATGCTGATGCTTGTTGCATTTGGTGCCACGGCCGGAGAGCAGGAAGCGCCATCTGTCCCATCGAAGCGATCCCAATACGTCCCGCCGGGATATGTAAAGGTGTTCGGCGATGAGTTTAATCGTGAGGGATTAGACACCCGAAAGTGGTGGACCCGTTACATTTACTCGGGAGGAACGCTTGACTTTCTCAATGATGAGCAGGAACGCTACCGCGAAGATCACAACCATATCGAGTCAAACGGAATACTGAAACTTACCGCATACGTAGACCGTAGTTTAGATCCAACTGGCCGAAACATTTACCGCTCCGGTATGGTTCGATCCAAATTCACCTTCAAGTACGGTTACATCGAAGCGCGGGTGAAAATGCCGGGCGGCTTGGGGGTCTGGCCCGCGTTTTGGCTGAACAGCGATGCCGATCCTAGTGGCCGAATCACATGGCCGCCGGAGGCAGACATCTTCGAATTCGTCAATAATGGAAAAGACGATAAGATCAATATGCTTCATACGGGCGTAATCAATCAGGGCGCGCAGACGGGAGACTTTCTCTATACTGATCCAAATTTCAACCAGCAATGGACTTATTGGACTGCGCCGTTCGATTTTCCGGATCACTTCCACGTGATCAGTATGCTTTGGGACGTCGATGACACCGTGACTACTTTCGTCGATGGTATCCCGATCGTCAAACGAAGCTACAAATGGGTATACAACGATGGAACTCCTGCTGGGTTTGCGCACATTCTCCTGAATCTGGCAATCGGCGGCTCATGGGCAGGCAGATATGGAGTGGATGATAACGCATTTCCCCAAGCCTTGGCAATCGACTATGTGCGTGTCTACCAAAAGCTGGGACATTGGCAAACTGGCGCGAGTACAATCGGCATCGATGTGTGTCCCGTCAATGGTGATTGTTAGCCAGCGACTGGGCAATTGTGAACTGTTTCTGAACGCGATACCGGCAAGGGGCACTGTCAAATTGCCCTGGAGAAGAGCGACGTGGGACGGAGTAGCCGCTCTACTTGGACGAATGATGGCGTAGCTTCTTGGCTAAATGGGCCACAAGCGGCGATGGTTTCCCGCCACGTCTCAGGCCGATTCTGCCGTTCCGCTTGGTAATGCGCCGTAGCAAGAAGATGTCGCTTCGGCCGGAAATGAGCAGCGAGGATGCCGTGGACTTCCAGAAAGCGTTGCGCATGCTCGGAAGATTAAAAGCGCTTCATCCGACGCTTTCGTTGTCGGGTCGGGCAATGCAAGGCCCCATCAGCCCCCTCGATCGACTAACCTCGTGTGTGCGCACATGCGTAGACCTGGAAAGCAGAAAATTTAGGCTGGTTCGGCAATTGCGCCCACTTGTCCGATTTTTTCTGTCAGTTCCTTTCCGGGTTTGAAACCGGCATCCCGCTTCGCGGCGATCTCGATCGTCTCTCCGGTGCGAGGGTTCCGCCCCTGTCGGGCTTTCTTGTCCTTCACAACAAAACTGCCGAATCCGCGCAGATCGACCCGCTCGTTGCCCTGCAGTTTTTCCGCGATCGTTCCCAACACCGAGTCCACCACGGCCTCCACTTCCGCTTTTCCGTGGCCTGTCTTCGTCGATACAGCCTCAATCAATTGTTGTTTCGTCATTCGATCCATGTCAGAGAATTGCTCTAATTACGGCTACGCCGCCGCAACTGCTCCGATCTGCTCCTACGATGTTGAAGTACGTCTTGCCCAGTCGCCTACTTCGATTTTGTGCACTTCAGAGACGGCCGACAGCGCCTCGACCAATTCTGGCCGTCCATATACCTGAACCCCGTTGCTCGATACAGCTGATTTAATTTGCCGATCCCCCGCTCGGCAGCCATTTCGACCACTTGCGCGAAAAAGATCGGGTATCGCAGATATCACAGACTCACCACAACTTCAGAACGAAGGCTGCATGGCAATGGCGTGGCTGATCTTGCGTGCCGGACCATCTTGCTCCGACCCTTCGGGAGATAGGCCGGACTGTAACCTTACTTCTTCGTCCCTTTTTTAACCGCTTTTTTTACCGCCACTTTCTTGATTGTCTTTTTTGCAGCTACTTTCTTTACGGCCTTCTTGGCTGGAGCGACTACTTTTTTGGTCGATTTCGTTGCGTTTTTCACGGTTGTCAGTTTCCTTCTTGCTGGTGCTGTTTTCTTCACGGGCGTAGCCGCCTTTTTAACTGCTGCCGGCGTTTTCTTCGCAGGCAGACCTTTCTTTGCTGGAGCTATTTTTGTGGGTGCTTGTTTAACTGGCGCAGCGGCCTTTTTCACGGACTCCAACGATGCTTTCGCTTTGGACTGTTTCGCTGCAGTTTTCTTTATTCCCGCCTTTTTCTCGGCCATCCCCAAGCTTTTCTTGATCTCGGGTTCGGTGGCTAGCTGCAGAATAGCGGGTACCTCGATCCTGTCACTCGCTTCGGTCAGAGCCGGTCCGTCGCCCGTCTCCCGCTCATCGTTATCATCTTTTTCGGACTTAAGCTCTACCTGATCCATCTCTTCGTCATCCTCTGCCTTTAGCTGACAATTGAAATCCAGCGGCACTTTTTCAGTACATTTCCTCCCATGACATTGCGATCGGATAAGGAGCAAAATCGTCTCACGCTCACCTGTCTTCTGCCAAATGGAGATCCACTGCCTATTCACTCTCTGTGATCATTATGAAACGAAATGCCAGAAGATACACCATAAAAGGATGAAAATGTTTTAGAAGTGCTGGTCCACGCTCCCCCAGAATGGCACATTTCAGTAGCCTGTTGAGGGTGTTGCCCGTTGCCACGAGGCCGCCCGCCGCCATCTCGCGGTGCGAGGTGCGTGTTAGATTCATCAATCAATTGAATTCGCGAATGGGCGGCGAAGCAGGATAGATGGGTTTAGTTGTTCACAACTTCATCCATCTTTTCCGATTAAGTTGCACCCAGCGTTGATAGTCATCGCTCACTGCTTTTGGTCCGGCTCTTCTTCACAACGGGTGCCGTTGCCGGAACTGCGGCTAGTGTCTGAACGCGCTCCACTTGTGTGCCGAGATTGAAAAGCGCCTCTGTTGTCTGGCGCTTTTCTATGGAGATTCCGGCAACGATACCGCCAAAGAGCAACGCTAGCAGCATGAAGCCATGCACCCACCAGTGATTTGCGCGCTCTTGCAGCATGAGTTGGGAGTGGTATCTCCGGAATTCGTCCGAAGCGAGAGTGAGCCTGGCTAGCTCGCTGGAGATCGTAGCTGTGATGCTTTTGTATTGCTGGGCAGTCGGCTTGAGTGACGCTGAAATCTCACCAGACAACGCCATGATCTCTCGGGAAGAATTCCGTAACAGGTTCGCAGTGGTTTCGAGGCCTGTGGCGGCGAGTTGCTGCCGAAAGCCCTCTGCCAGGCTCTTGGCCATTGTGTCGATATCGACACCGGCCGCGATCTCGTCCGGCAGAGAAGACAGCCGGAAGTCTACCTGGGCGTGATACTTACTGGCGGCTGCAGCTTGTGTGCGCAATTCGTTCAAGAATTCGGCCAGGGCGTCCGGTTTGCGTTGACCCAGCAAGGAAAGCAGGCCGAGCAGTTCTGCCAGCTTCCGGAACTCGTCACCCGGCGGCAAAGTGTTCAAGTAGCTAATTAGTGCCGCATACCGTTCGCGGTCCTGCGTTTCCTTGAGACGGCCGGCCAGGCCTGCAATATCGGTAGTGGCAGCCATGGTGCTCACAGGAGCAACAGGCCCTTGACCCGATTCAATTCCGCGAACAGGTTGCGCCGATAGCCTGCGCCCGCCACACGCTGGCTGTCCGCGCTAAGGCCGGGACGTTCGTCTTTCGTTCCGCCACCGCCTGCAGCGTCAGACCATGCTCGCGGGCCTCATGTTCGATCTCCGCCAGACGGTATTCCATACTGATCACCTGGGGCCGAAAGGCCCGACGACACCCTTCCGCTTCCGTGTCGTTGTCCCAGTAGCTGAAATCCGAGGGATTACTGATTGAGTTCTTCATGATCAGGTAATTCACTCGATCCTGCAAAAAACTTGCCCAGGCAAGGACGCTAGACACACTGGCTGGATCCGGCGTCACGATTCCGATCGCTGTGAAGGCCACACCGTTGTCTTTGGCTTGTGCGTGCATGGCGTCAAATCACTGATGAGCGACCTCCCCCGCTCCTGCACCCATATCGGCCACTACCAGCGGCGAGCCCTCGTCGAGCACATGGACGAAATCATCCGGTCCGCGGGCTCTCTGGATATTCACCTTCTGGACATTCGGAAAGAAGTGGCCGAGCGAACCGGGATCCTTGTTCTCGCTGTCCATGTCGATCAGAGCGAGTGGTGCGTTCTGGGTGGCATACCATTCAATTAGCAAGGTGCTGAAAGCAGTTTTTCCCACGCCTCCTTCGCCGCCCTGGGTGAACACGATCCGGCTCGTTGGCTTCAGGTCATGACCGGGGATTTCCACTATGGATGCTGTTTTGCCATCTGAGATTTCTCCTTGTTGTTTTTGATTACTACGCGGTTTGTCCTGGTCGAAGGTGAAGCGCGGTGGTTTCGGCGGTTCCGGCAACTCGGGCTTATTGAGAGATCGGACATACTCCACCTGGGCCGCTCGCTCCTCGGCCGACAATCTTTTGCCAGGGCTGAATGAGGGTGGCGGTTCAGCTGGCGTCATGGTCGGCTGTTCCATTTCCACTTCGGGCTGTACGTGACGAGGGCGTGAGCGCCGCTGAATGTATCGATAGAGAGGTCCGTACGCTACCTTCACGCCGCATTTGTCAGATAGCAATTGCCGAATCCGGTCATGCGATTTGCCTTGCCGCCGCCAGCGCAATATCAATTCGCGGTAGGGGTCCAGGCGTGAGCGTGGCTCGTCTGCCGGCACGCTGTCGAAAATCTGCTGGAGGCGTTCGTCCATCAGCCCTCTTGGACTCCGCTGGCACGCAGCCAGATGCTCCATGTTCCGGCAGTTGATAGAGAGGCGGCCGGGTGCAAATTGAATCGTGTCTGGGAGGCCGGTAATCGCGACTTGGTCAATCTGCTGTTGAAGCGTGGTCCCGATCGGAACTAGCGAGCGCCGAGAGCGGGGATGAAGTTCGTCAATGCGCGCACGGATATGCCCGCGGCGCTCGCGCTCCCAACGCCAATCGGGGTGCTCCAGTAGTTCGCAGTTCACACAATGCGCGTTATCGGTAGTAGCGCTTTACTGAAAATGCGAGCTTTCCGGATCCGCAGGAAACCGCCCCGCATCAAACGCCCAGCCGTCCATTGGGGCGGCGAAAAGCCAGGATTTGGTTGCGCACGAATCATGCTAGGGCGGCTCCCAGTTCCTCCTCGAACGCTTTGCGCCAACGGGCGGGGTCGGCGTAGCGGGCGGCTAGCGCGTCAAGGTCCACCGGCGACAGGGCGCGGCTGAACTCAATGATTCCAAACAGATTAACGTGCTGCCAGGGGTGAACTGCTTTCGGGTTGGCAATTCGAGCCGGTGCTTCGCCATGATCAAAGACTGGGTGGAGAAGAAGGTGCGGCGGCATCTGATACGTGCCATGAAGCATCAAGGGTACGGCTGGAAACGATGGAGTAAGAAATGGCTCTACAGCGCACTGGGTCTATTAACGACTATCAGGTACGCCGCCAAAGGCCAGGACTGAAAGTCGCTCCAGCACGTTAGGTCACACAACCCTCGGCAGGAAGCAAACAGGAGCGCCCAGGGCGGGAAATCCGCACGCTGGGTGCGATGAGGCGGGGGCTGAAGACGGACTTACGGTTCGATAATGAGGCACTCCCAGAGGAAACAGGGAGCAAACAAGATAGGCCGGACCTACGGAGCACCGCGCCAGTCCTCGACCCTACCAAAAATAGCCTACATCCGGCTTAGTTCTTCGTCTGTCAACTCTGGGATCTCTTTCAGATCCGCTGCTGAAGGCTCCAGGCCATGCTTTCGAATGTTCTCCTGGAGCAGAGCGGACGCTTTCTTTGCCGCTGGCGATTTAGCGTACGCGCGGATATCGGCTTCGCTCCGTCTTACTAGCTTTTCGGGCTGAGATGATACGACAGATTTTTTCGTTAGTGTCTCCAGCAAAGACGACGAACAGGATTTCGCCGAAAGTAGCTTTACAGTGTTTACAGCCAGCTGAGAACATTCGCGCGGGAATGGCTGTTTTTGGAGCGGATACCGGCCAAGTTTGCATTTGCGAGGCCAGGGAGATCCCGGTTTCATTACAGCACGTTCTACGGCGTTTTAGTGTGCCGGTCGGCGACGTGGACTTTCTTGGGGCGGCCGCCGAGTTTGCCATTGGCTCGAGCGGCGTTTGTTTTGGCGCGGGATGTGGCGCCGCCGCCAGTCTTGCCAAGTTGAGCCGCCATCCAACGGCGGGAACCGAGAAAGCCTTCCAAAAGGGCGGGTAGGTAGAGGTCGGCATCAATGGCGGGGAAGTGCAGGCCCAGGCCAGAAGGTGAGATTTCTATTTTCGTCAACTGCTCCGGTTTGACAGACTCAAGTCCCTGCGCATCTTTGGGTCTGAAGGCAATGGATAAGCCGCTGCTGAGGTCAATGAAGAGGCGCCCTAGGCGGCGGTCATACCGCGCTGCGGTAGCGATGGGTGTCTTTGCCAGGCGGGTGGCGGCGCGTTCGTTGGCGGCCTCGATTTCTTGTTTAGGGTAGCCCATGAATAGTTCTCCATTCGGCACACAAGCTGGTTAATCTGGACACGAGCGCGGCCTTGATCCGGGCCAGCCTGCCCGCTGCAAAACCGTAGTTTTCGCGCAACTCTGGCGGTCCATCAGGACAATGCAGGTTAAGCCTCACAGCCGCCGCCAATCACATGCACGTGAGCCGGCTTGTGGTCGTTTGGGTAATGACCACAAGCAGACCATCTATCCAGCCGACAGTAGGCAACGCAATGATTATAGCAATAACCTAAGCGCTTTGGTTTTTTTGTCGCTTAGAGGGTGTTTGAGAAGGCTTTGGTGCAAAGTTTGTACGTGGACGATGCGACCTCGGGTTTCCAGAACTTTGGATCGGGCGGCCAGCACGGCATTCCAAAGTTCCGGCATTGTGGCTGAGCGGCCACCCAATGTACCGGTCTTAAACTGCTGCTTCTGAATTTTCTGCACAAGCTCGATGCCGCTGATCGTCACTGCCGCGCTCTCGAACCGTTTGAATCCGAGCATCGGTCTGATCCGCTGCTTGATTCGCCGATGGTCTTGCTCGATCATGTTATTTAAATACTTGCTCGATCGCACCCGGACACGTCTCGGCAACCGACCTTCCGACTTCAGTTCCCGAACTGCACGGTGTGAAGCCGCGTAGGCGTCGAGCGTGATCATTCGTGGCGACCCAACACTCTTCATCGCTTTGCGGAAAAGCGTTTCGCCGCGTTCACATCCCGCCTCTCGCTGAGATAGAAATCGACGGTTCCTCCGACCTTGTCCACTGCCCGATACAGGTAGGTCCATCGGCCCTTCACCTTTATGCAAGTCTCGTCACACCGCCACGAACCGCCCACCGGCCGCGCATATTGGTTCCAGCATTCCTCAAATTCCGGCACGTAGCGCTGCACCCAACGCGGAATCGTCGTGTGTGCGAGGATCACTCCGCGTTCAGCCATCATTTCCACCAGGTCACGTGTACTCAGCTTGTACGGCAGATACCATCGAACGCACAAGACGATGATCTCTTGGTCGAACTGCCGTCCATTGAATAAAGCCTCAACCCTTCCC